>Ga0268298_10001487_pt1 | contig 27556 bp, 25 predicted proteins | sample WWTPWeurt_MetaG_FD_194462 | JGI IMG/M metagenome (GOLD analysis project Ga0268298, IMG submission 194462) | Activated sludge microbial communities from WWTP in Nijmegen, Gelderland, Netherland - WWTP Weurt | ecosystem: Engineered > WWTP > Aerobic digester > Activated sludge | place... | reverse complement strand
AGGATTGTCGCCGTACCAGGCAGATCCAATTTTGATGAACGTTGCCCAAACGCATGCTGATTACCTTGCAGGGAAGGGGACCCTTTCCCATGTAGATGCGAGCGGCCGGAGACCTTATCAACGCGCAATAGATGCGGGTTATTCAGTGGCTGGGGACCTTGCTTTGGGAGGCTTGTTTGGCGAAGCCGTTCATTCTACCGGTAGTGGAACCGTATCTGATGTGGCCACATTTTGGAAAGGTAATTCCGCCGATCTGGGTGTATTGCTTTCTGAGGAATTTCATGATGCCGGTGTTGGGGTCTCTGTTATTAATGGCATCACCTATTATGTTCTGGATGCAGGGACGGCTGATGCTGCTGTCACGCCCGTTTCATCCGCCACGGCATCCCTTCTTCCAGAAGGGACAAACGCAGCCGTTGTGTTGAGTACATCTTTGCCGGATGGTCAGATATTTCATACCGTAAAGAAGAACGAAGCCTTGTGGAGTATTGCACTGGCTTACGGAACCACGATCGAGAATCTCAAACGCCTGAATGGCCTCGCTACCGATGAGATATTTGAAGGGCAGGTCCTTCTGGTTGTGGATGCATATACTCTAACACCCTCCCCGACAACGATACCGATGACTGCCACCCTGGGTATTCCCACATCGACGGCAACCATCCCCGTGACCCCAACGAGCACAGCCACACCCACCCCCATGCCGCAGCCGCCAGCTTCCCTTGAGCGCGGCGGGAAAATACTCGGTGTCATTGTTATTATTGCTCTGGTCGCCGCAGGTGCGGGGGCATTGCTGGGGCGTAGGCGGCCGCCGCAACCATTGGATTAACATCACCTACTTTCAATTACATCCTGACTATTCTCTTTTTTAAGCCTTTGATATACTTGTGTTGTGAAAAAAATCACAAACAAATAAGGAAGGATGCTTATGACTGAAGTTAGGATTGACTCTTTGCTTCCAGCGGAAATGGCGACCCGGGCAGAGTACCTAGGCGTTCGCAAGGCGGAAATGCCGGGTTTCACTATGTTGATGCTGGCCATTCTTGCCGGGGCGTTCATTTCCCTTGGGGCCATTTTTGCAACAACGGTTGCCGCGGGGGGGATGTCCGTCACTGCGGTAGACGGCAACGTAGCCTACTCGACCGGTCTGCCCTACGGCGTAACGAGGCTGTTGACCGGTCTGGTCTTCTGCCTCGGCTTGATCCTTGTTGTGGTGGGTGGCGCGGAATTATTCACTGGTAACAATCTGATCGTAATGGCATGGGCTAGCGGCAAAGTGACTGGCCGGGCGTTGCTGCGGAATTGGTTGATCGTATACTTTGGAAACTTCCTCGGCGCATTGTTTACAGCAGCTTTGATGTTCTTCACCAAACAATACACCTTTGGTTCAGATTCGGTGGGTATTGCCGCATTAAAGACCGCCGTAGCCAAATGCGACCTGGGGTTTGTTCAAGCGATCGCACTGGGCATTTTGTGTAACGCCCTTGTCTGTCTTGCGGTTTGGCTTACCTATAGTGCGCGTACCACGCTCGATAAGATCATGGCCATCGTATTCCCGATCACTGCTTTTGTAGCGGCGGGGTTCGAGCACAGTGTTGCCAACATGTACTTTGTTCCATATGCATTGTTCATTAAAGGTTTTGACCCCGACTATGTTGCGAAGGTCGGAGAAAAAGTCCCCCATCTTGATGTGCTGACGTGGAACGCGTTCTTTCTCAAGAACCTGATTCCTGTTACCATTGGCAATATCATTGGCGGGGCGGTCCTGGTGGCGGCCGTCTATTGGGTCGTTTTCTTGCGAGCAAAGAAGGATTAAAAGGAGTCACAATGAAAGCATATATCTTGATCAAAGTTCGGGCCGGTGACCTCAAGGATGTGGTCCATCACCTGCGAAAAGTGGAAAATGTTGTGGAAGCCCACATGACCTTCGGACCGTATGATGCAATTGCCGTGGTGGAGACTGAGGACATTGCCAAGTTGGGTAAGATCACTGCCGTAGAGATCCAGCCCATTCCTGGGATAGAGCAAACCCTGACCTGCCTGGCCGTTGAAGTGTAAGTTTGAAATTGCTTGATAAGGCGGAACTCCTCCGGAGGCCCGCCTTTTTTGTTTGTGGTATCCTTATTTCCCCGCATATGAAAAATCTATTTCGCATCGCTGCCTTTCTCAAACCGTATACGTGGCAGGTGACGGCCACGCTGGCAATGCTCCTGTTGCTGACGGGGCTGAATCTCATTGTGCCGCGTATCATCCAGAATGTGATCGATGATGGCCTCCTGCGCGGCGACGTTGCCTACCTGGTTCGCTCAGCGCTTCTTTTGCTTGGGTTGGGGCTGGTCTCGGCGCTTCTGGGCATGGGCAACCGCTATGGATCTGAGTGGGTTGCAACCCATGTTGGCTATGACTTGCGGAATCGCATGTATGACCATATTCAATACCTGCCTTTCTCGTACCACGACCATGCCCAATCCGGTCAGTTGATCTCGCGCTGCATCGAAGATGTGCGCGCCATTGAGCGCTTTGCGGGTTCGTCTATTCCAGAATTGGTCCGCTTTGTGATGCTGACCGTGGGTATTTTGGTGGCCATGCTGTCTGCCAATGCTTCTCTGGCGTGGATCGCCCTTTTGCCGATGGTCCCCCTGATCCTGATGACGGCCGGGTTTGGTACGAGGATCGGAAAGTTATTCTTCGCAGTGGATATGGCGGTTGGAGAAGTCTCCAATCGTTTGCAGGAGAATGTGACCGGTGTGCAGGTCGTTCGCGCCTTTGCTCGGGAGGAGCATGAGATCAATCGTTTCGCGGCTGCCAATAAAGATGTGTTTGTCAAATGGCTTTATGTCATCGATGAATGGGCCAAGATCATGCCGACCACCAATTGGCTTATTACCCTGGGTACGATCCTGATCCTGTTCTTCGGCGGGCAAATGGTGATCGATGGGGAATTGACCATCGGCGCAGTGGTTGCCTTTAATGCCTATCTCTTGATGATGGGAGAGCCTGCCCAGGCACTGACCGGCCTGGTCAACGCGGGTGGTGAGGCGGCGGCAGGCGCTCAGAGAGTTTTCGAGATCCTGGATACAGAACCAGAAATTCGGTCCAGAAAAGAAGCGGTGACCTTGTCCACTTTAAAGGGTGAGGTTGAGTTCCGACAGGTTTCCTTGAAATATCAAGATGAGAAGGTCAGTTCGTTGGCAGAGGTGAACTTGCAGGTTAGTCCCAATCAGATTGTGGCATTGATCGGGCCGACCGGTTCCGGCAAGACTTCGTTGATTAATTTGATCCCCCGTTTTTATGATGTGACCAGCGGGGCTGTGCTTATAGATGGGCGGGATGTGCGTGATGTGGACCTGACCTCTTTGCGTCAACATATCGGTATTGTCCTGCAGACCTCGCTGCTGTTTTCGGATACGATCAAGGCGAACATTGCTTATGGCCGGCCGGAAGCGACCGATGAGGAGGTTTTTGCGGCTGCAAAAGCGGCCCAGGCCCATGAGTTTATTGAGGGCTTTACGAATGGATATGAGACCATCGTGGGTGAGCGTGGTGTGACCCTTTCAGGCGGTCAGCGCCAGCGTGTGGCGATCGCGCGTGCTTTGCTGATGGACCCGCGAATTCTGATCCTGGATGACTCGCTCTCCAGTGTGGATACGCAGACCGAGAAATTGATCCAGTCTGCGCTTGATGTGTTGATGGAAGGCCGCACCACCTTTGTCATCGCTCATCGCCTAAGTACCGTCCGCCGCGCTGATTTGATCCTTGTGATGGATAAGGGCCGAATTGTAGAAAAAGGGACCCACAACGATCTACTGGCTCAGAACGGTTTATACAGGGAGATCCACGACCTCCAACTCATGCAGCGAGAGGATGCAGCGCGTGCGGGGCGCATCCAGAATGAAAAGCCCATGCATGAGAACACCATCATTGCCGGCAGATCCAACTCTGGATGATGCCAAACTTCTCGAATACCGATACCCCAATTAACTGATTATATGGCTACAAAGATCATTCCACCCGCTTTCATTACTCAATCGGAAGAACACCTGGATAAGGGCTATGACCCCAAGGTGATGCAGGGATTGTTGCAATTCGTCAAGCCGTATTACGGACAAATGCTTTTTGCCCTGTTGCTGATGGTGATCGTTACGGCGGCTTCGGTCTCCGGCCCGTATTTTGTGAAACTCACAATTGACGAGGGCATCAACGCCAAAGACCCGGTGGCTCTGCGAACCATTGTGCTGACCTACCTGCTGGTGTCTGTTGTCCAATTGGGGTTCAATTATTGGCGCGTACGCATCATGTCGCGTGTCGGGCAGCATGTCCTTTTTGATGTGCGCACGGCCATGTTCGCACATTTACAGAAACTATCGCTAAGTTTCTATAACCGTTACAGCGTGGGGCGGGTCATCACGCGTGTCATCAATGATGTTGGAACCCTGCGCGAATTCATCACCTGGGCGGTGCTGGCCATTGTGCGCAATGCGTTGGGCATCATTGGCACGCTGGTTGCAATGATAGCGCTGAACTTTAAACTATCTTTGTTGACTTTTGCGGTGCTGCCGATCATGGTGTGGGCAACGGTTGCTTTTCGCAAGGCGGCACGGAAGAACTACCGCAAGGTGCGTGCCGCCGTCTCCTGGACAAATTCTGTCCTGGCTGAAAATGTTAACGGGGTGCGTGTGGTGCAGGCTTTCTCGCGCCAGCGCCGGAACCATGAGACTTTCAGCAGTTATGTCAACCGCTATTTTCTTGAGACCAGCCTGGATGCCGCCTGGGTGGCATCCCTGTATTCACCGGTCATTGATGTGTTGGGTGCGCTGGCGACGGCGCTTGTGGTCTACGTTGGTGGGACGGCCGTGTTGGGCGAGTCCATTACTGCTGGGGTGTTGATCGCTTTTGTACTTTACATCGACCGCTTCTTTGAACCCATCCGTGACTTGAGCCGCCGCTTCGATACGCTGCAATCCACCATGGCGGGCGGAGAACGAATTTTGGATCTGCTCAATACGCCGGTCGAAGTTAGGGATGAAGCAAATGCGCACGAAATGGGACCCATTACCGGCGCGGTCCGATTCGATAATGTCTCTTTTCATTACTCTGATGACCCGACACTTGTTCTTGATCAAATCCAATTGGATGTGAATCTCGGTGAAACAGTGGCCCTCGTTGGTGAGACGGGAGCAGGCAAGACCACCATCGTAAAATTGATGGCGCGCTTCCATGACCCGACCGGAGGCTGTGTGCTGGTTGACGGCGTAGACTTACGGACGGTGACTCAAGGTTCGCTGCGCAGGCAGATGGGCATGGTCTTGCAGGACCCGTTCCTGTTCAATGGCACGGTGAAAGAGAATATTCTCTTTGGCCGATTGGATGCGAAGGATGAGGAAGTGCTCGCAGCTGCAAAGGCGGTCGGCGCGCATGAGTTCATCACCAACTTGAAGAATGGATATGACACTTCGGTGGAGGAGGGTGGCCTGACCTTGAGCGTGGGTCAGCGGCAGTTGATTTCATTCGCGCGTGCATTGCTGGCGAACCCGCGCATCCTGATCCTGGACGAAGCCACCTCATCTGTGGATACGCAGACCGAGCAGATCATTCAGACTGCACTTGCCACCCTGCTAAAAGGGCGCACATCATTCGTGATCGCGCACCGTTTGTCCACCATCACGAATTCGGATAAAATCGTCGTTATCGATGGCGGCCGGATCGTGGAACAAGGCAGGCACGCGGAATTGCTCGCCTTGCAAGGCCGTTACTTCGAACTGTACAAGACGGGATTTCAGGAGTAGATAATGGCAGACAACCAGAACGAGTTTCTCTATAAAATGTCCAACAGCCTGCGGCGCGGTTTGGCCGATGTGCAGGCCAAGGTGAATGATCTGTATCGCATCGAAGAGTTGGAGGATTATATCGATATCCCCGATTCGCCCATCGAGCACCTCAAAGCAGCGTTGATGCCGCTGGTGGTGCAGGTCAACGATTTCCAGGATTACGCCGAGACCGTTACCAATCGCATGGAACTGGACCTGCAGGATGTGGATATCTACGCCCTGCTTGACGGTGTGTTGACCATTGCCGACCAGTTGATCGAGCAAAAGGGCGGCCTTGTACTCGAGGAGGATATCCCTGAGAACCTACCGGTCATCGAGGGTGATCCTACTCGTCTATCTCAAGCGCTCTTGAACTACATCCACAACGCTGTCAAGTTCACCGATAACGGTACCATCATTGTTACTGTGGTGCGCGAGGCCGACCGCATCCTGTTCGAGGTCAGCGATACTGGTATTGGCATCGCCGAGGCAGACCAGGAAAGGGTCTTCGAGCCATTCGAAACTGTTTTGCAGGATAAAAATGACCCACGACTTGGTTTCGGCATCGGCTTGAAGATCGTCGAGCATATCATCGACCTGCACGATGGCGAGACATGGTTTGAGAGTGAAGCGGGTCAGGGCAGTTCCTTTTTCTTCACCATCCCTCTATAATATGACACTCAACGTAGTGGGTATATCTGCTGCCCTGGCCACCTTCATGGGAGTTTGGCTGGGGCATGTCTCTGTCCGAAAGATAGAAAGGGAGATTGTCCGTCTTTGGATCCCTTCCTTGATGGCAGTGGCCCTGGGATCGGGATTTCTCATCGCTTCATTGCTTACCTCGAACCTGTCACTCGCTACTGCAAGTGGGATCCTCGCTGTGACCTTGTTCTGGGATGCGCTCGAGATCTCCATCCGACAACCTCGCCGCATTCGGCATGGATATGCTCCTGCAAACCCGGCCAACCCGCGTCACGCCAGAATTCTGGCCGAATCCCCCAACGCTACTGACATGGATTGGCTGGATCGGGACCCACGCGGAAGGCCGTATACTTCTGAAGAACTCAGTGCCATCAAGGACAGTGCGCGATGACAACATTTGGATTGTGGATCGGTATCGCAACCCTGTTCGTGATCGGCCTTGGATTCGTCTGGGTGATTCGCGGGGAGCGGTATTTTGGCTATTTGTGGTGGCCATATGTGATGGGACTGGGTCTTGTCTGTGTGGTCTGTTCAGTGTTCATCTCGAACGACTGGTCTTCGGCATTGTTGGGCGCGGCTGGCGCATCCCTGATCTGGGGTTCGACAGAGCTCAAAGAGCAGGCCGTGCGCGCAGAATTGGGCTGGTATCCGTTCAATGACAGGAAGATCGATCCACCCTTTGCTCATGTCATCAAAAAATGGAAGGCGCCGAGTTTTTAGTGTAGTCGCCGGGATATGAAATTACTCTTCCCATACTGAATGATACGCCCCAATTTCCTCGAAATATTTCACCAACTTCTCATAGAATGGATGTGTCGTGATGGTGGCGCTGTCACCAATAACGATGAGTTTTCGTTTGGCGCGCGTGAGCGCTACGTTCATGCGGCGGGTATCGGAAAGAAAGCCTACTTCACCTTCACGGTTCGAGCGCACAAGGCTGACGAGTACAACTTCTTTCTCTCGGCCTTGAAATCCGTCCACGCTATCGACTTCGATATCGTGTTTTATCTTCTCGCGCAATAATTTCACCTGGGCTGAGTATGGGGAGATCACGGCCACGTCTTCCACATGGACGCCATGTTCCAATAGTTCATTCACCTTTTTGATGATCCACTCCGCCTCCAGTGGGTTTAGGCGACTCTCGCCGTCAGGTTCCAACTCTTCGTCGTAACTCGCTCCGGCAGTGTCAATGAAATGATTGGCGGTCGTGGTCAGCGGCGTGGAGGTTACATGGGGCAGGTCCGCAAGCAGCGCGGAGCGAACCGCTTCGTCGGCTTGAAGATTCCCTTCGTAAAAGACATCCGAAGAGAACGACATGATGTCAGCATGCATGCGGTATTGTGTGTTCAACATTTTTCGCGGAGCGTTATTTTGTAAAAGGCGCTCCATCAAACTGACGTTGAATCCGCCTCGTACGGCTTCGGGCGAAAGCACTGTGGGGGGTAATTGAAAATGGTCGCCTGCGAGCACGAGACGTTGGGCATATTGCACAGGGATCCATGCGGCGGGTTCAGTGCATTGACTGGCCTCATCCATAATGCACCAGTCGAAAAATTTTCCCGCCAGCAGGTTTTGTTCCAGGCCGGTGGCTGTAGCGCAAATGATACGGGCGTTGCCAAGAATGCTTTCGGTCACTTGCTCTTCGATCTGCCTTGCTTCCATGAGCATGGCCCTGGCTTCCTGCCGCATGGCTTGTTTCGCGCCGCGTTCCGGTTTGGCGCGGGTGTATTTGAACGACTGGTCGCGGAGAGCATGGGCATCCCGCATGAGTTTGTTCGCGATCTTAATGGTCGGATGATTTTCGACCAATAGATCAAGCGTATGTTCGCGCAGTTCCGGTGTAACGCGTGCCGGGTGGCCAAGACGGATGGCATTTTCGCCCTCTTTTACTAACCGCTCGAGCAGGTTGTCTACCGCCAGGTTGCTCGAAGCAACGGCCAGCACGGTTTGTCCTTTCTGTGCGATCTGGCGAATGAGTTCCACCAAAGTAGTGGTCTTGCCTGTTCCCGGCGGCCCATGGATGATGGCAATATCTTCGGCGCTCAATGCAAATTCCACCGCTTCGATCTGCGACGGGTTTAAGTTTTGGTTGAACGGCTGAATCTTTTGTGTCTTTCCAAAGACCGGGCCGACAGAACAGGTCAACACATCTCGCAGCACCTCCAGCCGTGTGCCGCGTGCGCTGCGTGCCGCTTCCATGGCTTGTTTCTGACGAAAGCGCGAGATCTCATCCGCAGCGCGGTCGATGCGAAAGGTGGGGCGGTCCGACTCGGCCTCTACGAATTGCGAGACTGCCACCTGAATGGCGTCCCTGCGAATTGCGCTGACAATGCCTCGCCAGCCGTTCTCTTCATCGGATGAAGAACGCGTCTCTTCTGACAGAATGACCGGGCTGCCCACCCCAAGCCTTGTCCACGGGAGGGGCAGGGTCTCGTTGCGTTTGCCCAACCCAAGCAGGAAATGACCGCCCAGCCCGTAGCCCTCCTCTTTAATAACGAGGTTGATAATGCTGAGACCAGTCGCTTCGGCCTCGGCAGGAGTCCGTTTTATCCGCTCGCGCAGGGCTTCCTTCTTTTCCGCATCGGCTTCCAGATCCAGCAGCAGGGACAGGTTTCCAAAATATTCGGTCGGAGAGGTTCTCATGGCGGGGTATTTTATCATTACAGGTCTGGGGCGCATTTATAATGGCAGGATGAATTCCATTTTATTTCGCGCCCATGCCGTGCAACGGATGTTCGAACGCGAGATCTCCGTCGGGAGAGTCCGCGAGGCCTTGAAGGTTTGTGATGTCATCGAGGATTATTCCTCCGAGATGCCTGAGCCGGGCTACCTGCTTCTGGGTCAGCAGGGCAGGCGTTTCTTTCATGTGGTTGCATCTCAAAATGACCGGCAGACCACGGTTGTCACTGTCTATCTTCCCTCTCCCGATAAGTGGCGGAAGGATTTCCGGAGCCGCCGATGATCTGCCTTATTTGTCGGGACGCCCACATAACGGACGGGCTCGTTTCCATTAATTTCGAGCGTCATGAATTCAGGGCAGTGATCCATCACATCCCCGCCCAGGTGTGCCCGGCTTGTGGAGAATCATATCTGAGCGAAGAAACAGCGTCGATCCTATTGGAACGCGTTGAGCAGATCTTTGATGAAGGTATATTTGATGTAGATCAGGCATACGCATGAAAAAATTATTTCCATTTTTATTGGTATTTCTTGTCGCTTGTACTTCTGTATCCGCCTCCCCAACTCCAACTCATGCGCAGTTGGTGGTAACTGTCGTCCCGTTGACTCCAACGCCGGCCAGGACTCCGTTCCCAACTCCCACCCGCACCACTGCGCAAGCCATCCAGCCTTACACCATAGAAGGCTTGCGTGAGCACAACTTTAAAAGCGGACGTATTACTGTTGGGGAGCCGTTGCTGGATACGGAAAACTTTGTTCGTTATCCCATCTCCTATCCGAGCGAAGATTTGACCATCACCGGTATTTTGCAAATCCCGAAAGTAGGCGAAGCGCCGTATCCGGTCATCGTTATGAATCACGGATTCTTTTCGCGCTATATTTATCGCTCCGGTGATGGTACCGATCGTGCCGCGGAATTTCTAAACCGCAAGGGATACCTCACAGTTTCATCTGATTACCGCAGTTGGGGCGACTCAGACACGGGCGAGAGCCTTTTCTATTCAGGGCAGGTCATTGATGTCATCAACTTGATAAATGCGCTGTCGTCCATTCCCGAAGCGGATACAAAGCGCATTGGCATGTGGGGGCATTCGATGGGCGGCGGCATCACTGCCAAGGCGCTGACGATCCTGGGCGAAAAGGTCAAAGCCGCTGTGTTGTATTCTTCGGTCAGCGCAGATTTTGCGGATGTCATTGGCCGCTGGGGGCCGGGCTGCGCGGGGGATGTCCTTGTGGGTGAGCAGACCTTTGGCTGTAACTCTTCGGATATTCTTCCTCTGGATCTACCCCCTGACCTGAGCGCCGCTTACTTTGCCGCGACAACGGATCCGGTTATGCTCAAGGCGGTATCTCCGCTGTATCATTTTGACTCTGTGAAGATACCGGTCCGTATATTTTATGGCACAGAAGATGGGAAGACTTCCGCAGGGACGCCGCCTGAATGGTCACAAAAAATGTACGATGCTTTCATTGAGGCGGGAGTGGATGCAAAGATCTATTCCTTCGAGGGAGAGGGGCATTCTTTTATTGGCGACCCTTGGTTTCAGTTCATGGCTCAGTCGCAGTTATTTTTCGATAAGTATGTCAAATAAATGGGGCTTGACGCTTTGATGTGGATATCATACAATTCGGTCACTATCTTATTTTGAAAGGAGGCTCGAAAACATGCAAGCCAAATCAGCATCTGTCACCCTTTTGTTCAGCGTGCCTCCTTTGAGCGGGTCATAGTCTTACTTTGTATTGACACGACCGCAGGCGCGCCCCGCCTGCGGTTTTTTTCTTAAACCAAGAGAGTTTTACTGCCGCAGGAGTACGTTTCCTGTGGTTTTGTTTTAAAGGGATTTGAACGAAAATGAATACAAAAGATTGGCTGGAACATTTCGACGACCTGGATGACGACGATAAGTTGAACGGTGCCCTGCAAACCGGACGCCGTCTACGCAACCCGGGCAGGCACCCGAAAAAACTGCCCATGTCAGATCAGCAGTTCGTGCATAAACAGGATGACTCGCGCAGCACTTTCAAGTTCACTTACAAGGCCGCCCGCTTTGAGGAATGGTGGCTTCTGGATTCGCTTGGTTCTTTCTATGAGCACAAGTGGATCTCCGATGTCATGAGGCGGGTCAAGGGTGGGAAAGAAGCCTCGGTCTATCAGTGCAAACCTGGCGCTGAAGTGGATGTGCCCTGGCTGGCTGTCAAGGTGTACCGCCCTCGCTCCCTGCGCAACCTGAAGAACGATCAGCAATATCGTGTGGGGCGCGTTGATCTTGATGAGGATGGTTCCGCCCTGTGGAAGCAGGCGGATGTTAATGCCATTGCTAAACGAACAAATTATGGTGAGGAGGTCCGCCATACTTCCTGGATCGCTTATGAGTTCAAGACGCTTGAACTGCTTTACGAAAGCGGCGCGGATGTTCCCAAGCCGTTTGCGATGGAGAAGAATTCCATCCTGATGGAGTTTGTGGGCGATGCTGTGACTGCCGCCCCACCGCTAAGCTCGATCAGCCTGGATGAAGAGGAAGCGAAATACCTTTTTGACCGAACCATTCGGAATATCGATATCATGCTTGCCAGGGGACGCATACACGGTGACCTTTCGGCGTATAACATTCTGTATTGGGATGGTGAGATCAAGTTGATCGATTTTCCGCAGGTGGTCATCCCTGCTTCGAACCCCGCATCCTGGAACATCTTCCAGCGCGATGTGATCCGGATCTGTCAGTATTTTTCTGCACAGGGGCTCAGGTGCGAACCTGGAAAACTTGCCGCCGACCTGTGGACTTCGCACGGGCATAAGATTTTCAAGGAGGTGGATCCGAAATACCTCGACCCCGAAAGACCGGAAGATCGCAAGGCCTGGGTCAAACAAAACAAATAACGTGGAAAGGTTCGAGGTTTAGGCCTCGGACCTTTTTGTATCACGCTATTTAAACTTTCGAATTGCGGATAAAATAATGACTGGAGATCCCTTATGAATAACGTCCGCCCAAAATTAACATTGATGAGTGAAGAAAACATACAAGAAGCCCATCGCAACGTCCTGAAAGTTTTGAGTCAGACCGGGGTTCGCGTGGATTCGCCTGCCATTTTGCAATTGCTGGAATGGAAACTGGGGCTGAAAGCCGAAGATCGAATTATTAAATTTCCGCCGGAGGTGGTGGAGGAGGCGATCAAATCTGCGCCGAAGACCATTGATGTGTATGACCGCCGCGGTGAACACAAATTGAAATTAGGCGAAGACCGCTTGCGCTTTGGTGTGGGCGTGACCGCTCTGTTTTATCAAAATCCGGTGGACGAGACCCTTGATATTTTCAAGCGTCAGAATTTCCGCGACCTTGTGCGCCTTGCATCTTCACTCAAGCATTATGATGTCATTTCAACTGTTGGTATCGTCCGCGATGTAAAGGAAGAACTGGGTGATATGTATGGATCTTTGGAACATATCGCCAATACCACCAAACCGCTAGTTCTGCTTGTCTCTGACGAAGACCGCTTTCCAGACGTGCTTGATATGTTCGAACTTTTGCAAGGCAAGGAAGTGGGGGATAAGCCTTTTGTCATTCCCTACTTCAATCCGGTCAGCCCGCTGGTGATGAATGCTGGGACCGTGGATAAAATGAAAGTTGCCATTGAGCGCGGACTGCCGATCATTTTCTCCAATTACAGCATGGCGGGCGCGTCCACGCCGCTGACTCCGGCAGGGACTCTCACGTTGCTCATGGCGGAGTTGCTGACGGGTCTGGTCATCAGCCAGACCATAAAAAAAGGGGCGCCGATTTTATTGGGGATGCTGCCCGTCTATTTTGACATGCGCACCATGCTCAACTTCTACGACCCGCAGAGCATCCTCATCAGCGTGGCTTGCTCAGAGATGATGAAATTCTACGATATTCCGCATTGCTCGACTTCTGGCAGCGGCACGGGCTGGGGTATGGATCTGATCGCCGCCGATACCTACTGGATGAACACCCTTGCGCTTCTTCTCTCCAGCGGACATCTGGCCCCGTTCATTGGAGATTCTCTTGGCTCGAAGTCCATTTCCCCGACGACCTTTGTCCATTGTCATGAGATCATCGACCAGGCTTTGAGACTCCACAACGGCTTTCAACTGGATGATACCAACTCAGCAGTGGATGAGATATTCAAAGTTGGCCCGGGTAAAAGTTTTCTCAACCAGCCTTCCACATTGAAGAATTACAAAAATGGTTATTATGTCAGTGGGGTCTATCCGCGCTATAGCATGGAAAAATGGCAGGAGGCCGGTGCGCCGACGGCAAGGGAAGTATTGAGGAAGAAGACACAAGACTTGATGGCGTCTTCGCTCGTTCCTGATGAATATGCTGAGTTCATTGCAAAAGGTGAAGATTTCATCGAAAAGAAATTCAACCTTTAACGCGTGATATACTTTTTAAATCTTATGAATAAAAAGATATTTCTTTTGCTGTATCTCCTGAGTTCACTGGCCTGTGTCATCCCTGGCCTGGTTACACCTGCTCCGATTCTGCAGGCTACTATGCCTGCCGGAGGGCTCGAGACAGTGATCGCCCAAACAGCGGGGGCGGCCCAGACCCAGACCGCGGCCGTCCTGCCCACCGATACAGCTACGCCCACGGTAACCCGCACTCCTTCGGTTACCCCATCCCCTACAGTGACGTTTATTTACCGCTTATATACAGATACGCCCTTCCCATCCGAAACACCGACCTTGGACGTTAAAATCGGCGTGCCCGGCGGTGGACAATCTGGTGATGGCACTCCGGCAAAGACCGAAAAGCCCATCTTCACCGGCAAAGAATGGACATGTACTGTTGTAGAAAAGCAGCCTAGAAATGGCGCGGTGGTCAAGGCCAAAGTGACCTTCTATGTGACCTTCACGATCTTGAATACCGGCACCAAGGCTTGGACCATTAACGGCCTGGACTTTGTTTACACCGGTGGCTATCGCCCGGAAGGTACCAAGATCAAGGATTTTACAAAGAATGTCACCACTGGCCAGAAAATTTCCATGACAGCAACTTTTATTGCGCCCAAAACGCCGAGCGAGTACCAGACCTTTTTTACATTGCAAGTTGGGAATCACCAGTTCTGTTCGATGAAGATTGCCTTTGAGGTGATCGAGTAGATTAACGGCCTTTTCCCCAAAGGCCATACCCTGCATTCCTTCTATCTTCGCGCCGATTATGTTGTTCATGGATCTGTTCAACATGGTCGGCTTTTTCTTTTATGGCAGCCTCCAGCCATAAGCGGCCTTTCTCAGCGGTTGCGTGGCTTCCTGCTCCATAGGCTCCGGTTCTAGAGTCGTCATCCCAGGGCGGGTTGGCTACCAGGGATCCGCCTTCGATCCAATCCATGTAGTAATCTGGTGTGGCGACAAAATCCGTCTCGTCCACGACGCGGCCCATATTACACAGATCAGGGCGCAGGTGAAGCATGTAGGATGTTTCCAACTCACCGGCATGACCCATCCCTCCGATGGCGGAGGTGCGGTATTTTTCCAACGCCTCCGCGCCAATTCTGCCTGAGGTGTGCAGGAAAGCGGTTGCGCAGAAAATTCTACGATGTCGTTCCCCGGCATATTTCACGATGTTCACGAGGAAAGATGTATTGCCGCCATGCCCGCTCATCAAGTAGAAGCGGTCAAAGCCGCGCGAGACCAGCACATCAATAACCGCAACCCAAAAATCTTCGAACGCACGACCAACCGCGTTCATGGTGGCCGCAAACGAGGAGCGATGCGTGCTGACCCCATAAGGCATGACGGGCATACTCCAACTGCGCGTAGGCAATAAATTAGATGTGCCATTTGCAATAGCGCCGATAATGATAGTGTCCACGGAGAGGGGGAGGTGATAGCCATGTTGCTCAGTGTGCCCTATCGGAATCAAGATCACTTTTCCGCGTTCGCTATCCGGCGGTAGGAATTTTCTGGCTTCGTAAATGGATCGATTTGTTTGGCGGATCATGTGCGGAGAAAGGTATCCAATATATTCACCTTGAGGGGCAAATCCTTGTGGTGCAAGGCAGTACACCCGCGTGAAACCATCATCACGTAGGCTGTCCAGCAGGTTCATCACATAGGGCAGGAATACTGCATCTGGAACTTCCAAGCCGCTGCCGCGCCACCCAAATGGGAATGCAGGCAGGATTCCGATACGGGTAGGAAAACCCAATTGTTCGGCAAGCAAGTCAAGGTCGTAGCCTGAACCGAGAGGCAAAACGAGCGGTGTATCGCGTGGCAATTCCGCAACCGCATCCCAAGTCAGAGCATCATAATCAAAAAAACTATAATTTCGCGTAGCCATTATATTTATCTCCTTTTTCTTCAACAAAAATTTTACCAATAACAAGTAAATAAAGTAAAATCCCGCCGTGGATATAACCAGCCTTCAAAACCCCCGCATCAAGCACATTGTCAAACTCCGCGAAGACAAACGCCAACGCCAGCAGGATGGACTGATCTTTGTCGAAGGCTTTGACGAACTGACTCTGGCCTATCGCTGTGGCCTCGTGCCACAAACGCTTCTAACCGCGCCGGAAATTGCCAGCCGGACTTTAGGCATTCCTGCCGCTGAGACTCTCACTGTCAATCATGCTGTCTTTCAAAAGATTTCCTACCGTGATAACCCTGATGGGTGGGCGGGACTTTTTTCCACGCCGCAACGCTCGCTAAATGAATTTGATCTTTCCGATTCTCCTCTGGTTGTCGTTGCCGAGTCCGTTGAGAAGCCAGGCAATCTGGGAGCCATTCTGCGCACTGCTGATGCTGTCAAAGCAGATGCAGTCCTGGTCTGCGATCCACGTGTGGATATCTGGAATCCCAACGTGATCCGTGCAAGCCGGGGAGCAGTTTTTGCAGTACCGGTTATCGAAGTGAAATCGCCGGAAGCACTGACGTGGTTACGTTCCAAAAAGATGCATATTCTGGCGGCAACCCCTTCTGCTCAGGAATACCATACCTATGTCAATATGCGGGAACCCATAGCTATTGCTGTAGGTACTGAAGACGAAGGCCTGACCGATTTCTGGATGAATAATTCAGACCTGAAAATAAAGATCCCAATGATGGGGAAGGTAAACTCGTTGAACGTTTCCATTGCCACTGCCTTGATCTTGTACGAAGCCATTCGTCAGCGCGCAATCTGATCCAAAAGCACCTTTATTTACACTTTCTTGACACCTTTCCACCCACCCTTAACCCCAATTTGACCCACAACTGAATACACTGCTTCCATATGGAGGCACGCATGAACGATCTTTTATTTCTTGGCTTAACCGTTCTGTTCTTTTTGCTTTCCATTGGGCTGCTCAACGCGCTCGATGGACTGCGGGAGGACAAGTCATGAATCCGCTTTATTGGATCACTGGGATTGTGGCATTAGGACTTTTGCTCTATCTCGTTCTGGCATTAGTGAAACCGGAGTGGTTCGGATGAGCACTTGGATTCAATTGATTATTTACTTTGGGACTTTGCTTCTCTTGACGAAGCCGCTCGGCGCGTACATGGCAAAAGTCTACCAAGGCGAGCGCCTCTTTCTGGACCCCGTGCTGGGTCCCGTGGAGCGATTCCTTTACCGCCTCTCAGGCATTGACTCGCGCTCCGAGATGACGTGGAAAACGTACGCCGTCGCGATGTTGCTCTTCAACATCCTCGGCTTGATCATCGTCTATATGTTTCAACGCCTGCAAGGGACTCTGCCCCTCAACCCGCAGGGACTCGGCGCAGTCACCCCTGACTCGTCTTGGAACACGGCAGTGAGTTTTGCTACGAACACCAACTGGCAAGGCTACGGCGGCGAGACGACCATGAGTTACCTCACCCAAATGCTTGGCATGACCGTACAAAACTTTCTCTCTGCGGCAACGGGCATGGCGGTGATGGTGGCATTGATTCGCGGAATCGTGAGACACACCACCAAAGAGATTGGCAACTTTTGGGTGGATATGACTCGCTCCGTCCTCTACATCCTGATTCCGCTTTCGCTCGTGCTTGCATTGGCTTTAGTTTCGCAAGGCGTCGTGCAAACCTTCAGCGAATACAAAACGGCGACTTCGCTTCAATCAGGCGAGACGCAACTCATCGCGGTGGGACCTGCCGCGTCGCAGGTCGCCATCAAGCAACTCGGCACCAACGGCGGCGGATTCTTCAATGTCAACTCGGCGCACCCGTTGGAAAACCCGACCCCGTTCTCGAATTTTCTGGAGATGTTGTCCATCCTGCTAATCCCCGCTGCACTTTGTTACACCTACGGCAAGATGGTTGGAGATACCCGTCAGGGCTGGGCATTGCTGGCGGTGATGACGATTGTGCTGGTTGCATTACTCGGCGTGGCGATTTGGTCGGAGCAAAGCGGAAACCCCATGCTCGCAAAACTCGGCATTGACCAAACCCAATCCGCGACGAACCCAGGCGGCAACATGGAAGGCAAGGAAGTCCGCTTTGGGATTGTGAACTCGGCGCTGTGGGCGACTGTGACCACTGCCGCGTCAAACGGATCGGTGAACTCCATGCACGACTCCTTCATGCCATTGGGCGGACTCGTCCCAATGTGGCTCATGCAACTCGGTGAGATCATCTATGGCGGCGTCGGCTCAGGCTTGTACGGCATGTTGGCGTTTGTCATCATTGCGGTCTTCGTCTCTGGCTTAATGGTGGGACGCACACCCGAATATCTCGGCAAGAAAATTGAAGCCTACGAAATGAAGATGGCGTCCATCATCATTCTCATCCCTGTCATGGTGGTGTTGATCGGAACTGCTGTGGCATTGATGTCCGAAGCAGGGCGTGCGACGATCTTCAATCCGTCTGCGCATGGGTTCAGCGAAGTGTTGTATGCGTTCTCGTCTGCTGGGAATAACAACGGCTCGGCATTTACAGGGCTGGGAGCGAACACGCCTTTCTATAACATCGCGCTTGGCATTGCCATGTTCATTGCGCGTTACTGGCTGGCGATTCCCGTTTTAGCAATTGCAGGTTCACTGGCGAACAAGAAGAAAGTCCCAACGAGTGCAGGGACATTGCCCACGCATACCCCGCTCTTCATTGCATGGGTCATCGGCGTCATCATCATCGTCGGCGCGTTGAGTTTCCTGCCCGCCCTGGCGCTCGGACCGATTGTCGAACACTTAATGATTTTCAGATAAAGAATTCACCACGGAGCACACGGAGAGCACAAAGAAAAAAATCAAAAAACTCCGTGAACTCTGTGCTCTCTGTGGTGAAAAGAGAATTTCTATGATAACCAAAAACAAAACCCAAGCCCGCCGCGAAATGTACCAACGCGCTGTGTTCGACTCCTTTATCAAACTCAACCCGCGCTGGATGGTGCGCAACCCCGTCATGTTCGTGGTGGAAGTGGGCAGTGTGCTCACCACCTTGTTGTGGATTCAATCCCTGCTCGGCAAAGGCGAAGCGCCTGCTGGTTTCATCGGCGCAATTGCGCTTTGGCTATGGTTCACCGTGTTATTTGCAAACTTCTCTGAAGCAGTAGCCGAAGGGCGCGGCAAGGCACAAGCCGAGTCATTGCGAAAAGCAAGGCAGGATACACCCGCTAAAAAAGTTGGCAAGTTGCAAGTTGAACGTTTGCAGGTTGAAGGTGCAAACGTTGAGCATGAGATTGTTTCATCAACTGCCTTGAGAAAAGACGATTTATATCTTGTGGTGGCAGGCGACATTCTCCCTGCTGATGGCGAGATCGTAGTTGGAATCGCTTCGGTGGATGAATCCGCCGTCACAGGCGAATCAGCCCCAGTTGTGCGTGAGGCGGGCGGTGACCGTTCCGCTGTCACGGGCGGCACGCGGCTTCTATCCGACTGGCTCATCATCCGCGTCAGCGCCGACCCTGGGCAGGGATTTCTCGACCGCATGATTAGCATGGTCGAAGGTGCGAAGCGTCAGAAAACGCCGAACGAAATTGCGCTCAACATTTTGCTGGCGGGTTTCACCATCATCTTTCTTGTCGTCTGCACCACGCTGCTGCCGTATTCAATTTACAGCGTCGAAGCCAGCGGGAGCGGCACGCCCATCACCATCACCGTGCTGATCGCGCTGCTCGTCTGTCTCATCCCCACCACCATCGGCGGGCTGCTTTCTGCCATCGGCATCGCGGGCATGGACAGAATGATTCAGCGCAACGTCATCGCCATGTCGGGTCGCGCCGTGGAAGCGGCGGGCGATGTGGATGTGCTTCTCCTCGACAAAACGGGAACCATCACGCTTGGCAATCGTCAGGCGGTCGAGTTCATCCCAGTCAACGGCGCGAATGCCAACGAACTCGCCGAAGCCGCACAACTCGCGTCGCTTGCCGACGAGACTCCCGAAGGTCGTTCCATCGTGGTGCTTGCCAAAGAAAAATTTGGTTTGCGCGGTCACACCGTGGACGGTATGCACTTCATCCCGTTCACCGCGCAAACCCGCATGAGCGGAGTTAATTTCAACGGGACACAAATCAGAAAGGGAGCGCCTGACACGATGATGGGCTTGATTCAGTCGAATGGAAACGGCGTCGCCTCAGACCTCAAGCCGACAGTTGATTCCATTGCCCGAGCAGGAGGCACCCCGTTAGTTGTGACTCGCGACAACAAGGCGCTGGGAGTCATCCACTTGAAGGACATCGTCAAAGGCGGCATGAAGGAACGCTTCGCACAACTGCGCAAGATGGGTATCAAGACCGTGATGATCACGGGCGACAATCCGCTCACTGCTGCTGCCATCGCCGCCGAAGCAGGCGTGGACGATTTTCTAGCGCAAGCCACACCCGAAGCCAAACTGAAACTTATCCGCGAATATCAAACGGGCGGACGATTGGTTGCGATGACGGGCGACGGCACGAACGACGCGCCCGCTCTCGCTCAAGCCGATGTTGCCGTGGCGATGAACACCGGCACGCAACCCGCGCGCGAAGCCGCCAACATGGTGGACCTGGACAGCAACCCGACCAAGTTAATCGAGATCGTGGAGATCGGCAAACAACTGCTGATGACTCGCGGCGCGTTGACCACCTTTAGCCTGGCTAACGACGTCAGCAAATATTTCGCCATCATCCCTGCCGCCTTTGCTACGACCTATCCGCAGTTGAATGCGCTCAACATCATGCGCCTTGCCACGCCTGAAAGCGCGATTATGTCCGCGGTTATTTTCAATGCACTCATCATCATCGCGCTGATTCCGCTGGCGTTGCGCGGCGTGCCATATCGTGCAGTTGGCGCAGCGCAGTTATTGCGCGACAACCTGCTCATTTACGGTCTCGGCGGTCTGCTCGTGCCGTTCATCGGCATCAAGGTCATTGATATGTTGTTGGTAGCGTTGCATTTAGTTTGATGTCATTGCGAGGGCGGTGCTCTCCCGCCCGAAGCAATCCTATGATTGCGTCATGAGATTGCTTCGTCGCGAAGAACAAGAGCGCTCCTCGCAATGACGATATACGGAGTACAAAATGAAAACAAAACTTCCCCTTTTTAAGATCGCTGGCATTCTTTCCACGGCTGGGCTCGCCGCAGCCAGTGTTGCGCCCAATACGTTCAATATCCCCGTCCCTGTGCGACCGTGGCTTTTCATATTCACCATCGCATGGACATTGCTCATGACCTCTGGAGTCTTTTCATGAAAGCACAACTTCGCCCAGCCATCACGTTGCTGGCATTGCTTACTGTCATCACTGGCGTGATCTATCCCCTCACCGTGACAGGACTCGCCCAAGTCCTTTTTCCGCAGCAAGCGAATGGCAGTCTCATTGTCATAGACGGCAAGACCTACGGCTCGGAACTTATCGGTCAGCAGCTCGATGACCCGAAATATTTCTGGGGACGCCCCTCTGCGGCGGGATACAATGCCGCTGCTTCGTCTGGTTCAAATTATGGACCGATGAATCCATCGCTTGAAGAAGTTGTCCAAGCACGAATGGATGCGCTCCATGCGGCTGACCCGAATAACACGCTTCCGATTCCGGTTGACTTGGTCACTGCCTCTGCCAGCGGACTCGACCCGCACATCAGCGTGGCGTCAGCCTTGTATCAGGTCTCTCGTGTAGCATCCGCTCGCGGGTTGAGTGAAGCGGATGTTAAGTCGCTTGTAGAGAAATATACCGAAGGACGTCAGTTCGGAATCTTCGGCGAGCCGCGAGTTAATGTCTTGTTATTGAATCTCGCATTGGATGAGATACAATAAATTTGATGAATGAACATCGTCCTGATCCTGATGAACTGCTAAAAAATATCCAAGCCGAAGAAACGCGGCGTGGACGATTGAAGATATTTCTTGGCTATGTAGCGGGCGTGGGCAAGACCTACGCCATGCTTGAAGCCGCGCATCAACGCAAGATACAAGGTGTGGATGTGGTGGTGGGTTACATCGAAACGCATAAACGCGCCGAGACCGAAGCGCTTGTGCATGGCTTGGATATGCTGCCACGCAAGCAGGTGGAATATCGCGGCGTGGCATTGCCCGAAATGGATGTGGATGGTGTCATTGCGCGCCATCCACAAATTGTTTTGGTGGACGAGTTCGCGCATACGAATGCGCCAGGCTCGCGCCATGCCAAGCGCTATCAAGATGTGCAGGAAATTCTTGCTTCGGGCATTGATGTGTACACCACGCTCAACATCCAACACCTTGAAAGCCTGAATGACATCGTGGCGCAGGTGACGGGAGTCATCGTCCGCGAGACGATCCCCGATGGTGTGATTGACGAAGCTGCCGAGATCGAGGTGATTGACCTGCCACCCGATGAGTTGCTGGTGCGTTTGCAGGAGGGGAAGGTTTACGTGCCCGACCAGGCGGCGCGGGCGATCCAGAAATTTTTCCGCAAGGGGAATCTGACTGCGTTGCGCGAGATGTCTTTGCGCCGCGCCGCTGAGCGTGTGGACGATCAAATGCGGGCATACATGCAGACCCGCGCCATTCAAGGCATTTGGGCAGCGAGTGAAAGGCTTCTGGTTTGCATCAGTCCCAGCCCGTTGAGCGAGAGACTCGTCCGCACTACGCGGCGGCTGGCAGATGAACTCAACGCCGAGTGGATCGCGTTGTATGTGGAGACGCCGCAATTCGCTTCGATGTCGCCAGAGAAGCGTGACCGTGTGGCAAGCATTTTGCAGTTGGCAGAAGACTTGGGCGCAAGGTCTTACACGCTATCCACCAGCAATTCGATGGACGCAGTCTCAACAACCATTATTGAGTTTGCGCACAAGAACAACATCACCAAGATCGTGGCAGGCAAGCCGTTGCGTCCGCGTTGGCAGGAGATTCTGCGCGGCTCGTTGGTGGATAAGTTAATTCATCAGAGTGGCGATATAGATGTGTATGTGGTCACCAGTGCCGATAAACCTTCCGCGCCCGCAGAAGAAAGCCCACTCCGTTTGCACAGTCCCGTCAGCCGTTATTTGTGGAGTCTGTTCTTGGTGGCGCTTGCAACAGGTGTTGGCGCATTGATCGGCGGACGCATCGAAGCGACGAATCTCGTCATGGTGTATTTGCTGGCAGTGGTTTTTGCGGCAGTCTATCTTGGGCGCGGACCTGCCATCTTTGCTTCTTTCCTTGGTGTTCTGGCTTTCGATTTTCTCTTTGTCCATCCCTTTTATACATTCACCGTTTCGGATACGGAATACATCATCACCTTCGTTGGCTTGTTTTTGGTAGGCTTGGTCATCAGCCAGTTGACGGCTCGGGCGAGCGAGCAGGCAGAGGCGGCGCGTCAGCGTGAGGCGGAGACAGCGGAGTTGTACGACCTCAGCCGCGATCTCGCATCCGCTGCCGATCTCGAATCTATTTTGTCTGTCTTGCAAAAACATATGGAGCAAACCTTCAGCCGCAAGATTGCAGTTCTGCTGTCAGATGGAAATCATCTTGTTACGCGTGCGCTGAGCAAGAACATGAGTCTGAACGAAGAGGAACAGGCAGTGGCAGATTGGGTCTATCGTCATGCCGAACCTGCAGGGCGGCACACCAATACCTTGCCCGCCGCGCAATTGCGCTACCTGCCGCTAAAGACTTCCAAAGGTGTGGTGGGGGTGTTGGGTGTGGGCAAACCAAACACATCTGATTCAGATCTTTCCCCTGCGCAACGTCGACTGATGGAAGCCTTTGCGAATCAGGGCGCGCAAGCCATTGAGCGTGCGCAACTTGAAGAACAGAATCGTCAGATCGCATTGTTGCAGTCAGCAGAGAAATTACAGAACACCTTGCTCAATTCCATTTCGCATGATCTGCGCACGCCATTGGTTGCAATCACAGGTGCTCTTTCTGCGCTCGATGAAAAAGATATGGAGATTGATGAAGTCACGCATAGCGCGTTGATCGAAAATGCACGCGGCGAAGCAGACCGTTTGAATCGTCTCGTTGGAAATTTACTCAACATGACACGCATCGAAAGCGGCACGATCAAACTTCGGCTTGAGCCTGGTGATGTGCAAGACCTGATCGGCACAGCGCTTGAGCAACTTGGGGTGCGCGCCGAGAAGAATCCCATACAAGTGAATGTGCCTGCAAATTTTCCGCTTGTGCTCATGGACTTCACGCTCATGGTGCAAGTAATCGTCAATCTTTTGGAGAATGCGATCAAGTATTCGCCGCAGAATTCATTGATCGAAGTTGCCGTTTCTTTGGATGACTCAAAAGCCCGCCTCCAAATTCTGGACCGTGGGGTTGGGATTCCCTCCGATGATCTTTCCCGCGTCTTTGACAAGTTCTACCGAGTCCAACGCCCTGAGAGTGTTAGCGGCACAGGGCTGGGACTCTCCATCAGCAAGGGTATTGTCGAAGCGCATGGCGGCGAAGTCCATGCGAAGAATCGCGAAGGGGGCGGCACAATTCTCGAAGTTGAATTACCATTGAGCGTATGACGACAACCACCAATCAACGCATTCTGGTCGTAGATGATGAAGCGCCCATTCGGCGCTATTTACGTGCGGCATTGAGCGCACAGGGCTTTACAGTGTACGAGTCCGCCTCGGGGGAAGAAGCCGTGCAAGCCGTGCTCAGTCACCGTCCCGATATGATCATCCTTGATTTGGGCTTGCCCGATATTGATGGCATCGAAGTGACGCGCCGCCTGCGTGAGTGGAGTCAGACGCCGATCATCATTCTCTCCGTCCGTGAAGCCGAGCAAGATAAGATTGCCGCATTGGATGCGGGCGCGGATGATTACCTCACCAAGCCCTTTGGCACGGGCGAACTTCTAGCGAGGATGAGAGTCGCGTTGCGCAAACAATCGTCGGCGGGGAATGAACCGATCTTTGAATCCAAAGGCTTGAGTGTGGATTTTGCCCGTCGTTTGGTCACGGTCAATGAGAAAGAAATCCAACTCACCCCAACAGAATATGACCTGCTCAAAATTTTGGTGACGCATGCGGGCAAGGTTATCACGCATCATCAATTGCTGCGGCAGGTGTGGGGAGATGGCTACGATGATATGCACATTCTGCGGGTCAATATCAGCAATTTACGGGGGAAGATCGAACCAGACCCGGCACGACCGACCTACATCCACACCGAGCCTGGGGTGGGATATCGGTTGAAGGTTTGAATTGATAAAATCTTGACCTTTTCTTGACCCTTCTTGATGCTTTCTTGATGCCAATTTGACTGACAACTGAATAGACTCCTCTTGTTTGGAACGCGCCATTTTCTACGTTCCCATTCCCAGGAGAATTCTTTCAGTATGATCAATAATGATAGTGCCCAATCCCCTATTATCGAGCGGGAAACAACTCACACGCCCCAACGTACGTTTCGATCCTTTTTTATTGGCAGACCTCTCTCCACAGCCGACGCGCCTCACCAGACCATTGGGAAGGCCGTGGGGTTGGCTGTTTTTGCATCCGATGCTTTATCGTCCACGGCATATGCTACACAGGAAATTTTAGGTGTCATCGCTGCGGCTGGAACCGTGGCGTACGGCTATCTCTTTCCAATTTCAATTGCCATCATTACCCTGCTGGCGATTGTAACCATCTCGTATGAACAGACTATCCATGCCTATCCGGGTGGTGGTGGCGCGTACATTGTGGCGCGTGACAATCTCGGCGAGTTACCCGCTCAAACCGCAGGCGCTGCTTTGCTCACCGATTACATCCTGACGGTTTCCGTGTCGGTCTCTTCTGGTGTCGCGCAGATCGTTTCAGCCTACCCCGCCTTGTTCGAATATCGGGTTTGGATCGCTGTTGCGTCTGTACTACTCATCATGTTGATCAACCTGCGTGGTGTGAAAGAATCTGGCACGGCTTTTGCCATCCCTACCTACTTCTTTGTGGTTGTGATGGTGTTGACTGTAGGGTACGGACTTTTCCGTTTCTTCACTGGTTCGTTGGGGGCAGTCATTGCCCCGCCGCATTTTGAGGCGCACAATGTCATCTCTGTCATCACTCCGTTTATCCTGTTACACGCTTTTGCCAACGGAACAACTGCATTGACAGGTGTGGAGGCGATCTCGAACGGTATCACTGCTTTCAAAGAGCCGCGCAGTAAAAACGCTGGTATCACCCTGATCTGGATGTCGGTGATCCTTGGCTCACTCTTTCTGGCTCTATCCTTCCTGACAGGAAAAGTGCAGGCGGTATTCTCGGAAGAAGAGACGGTCATCTCGCAGTTGGCGCGTACCATCTTTGACGGCAGAGGCGCTTTGTATTACATGCTGATCTCTGGCACGACCATCATCCTCATCATGGCAGCCAACACCGCCTTTGCAGACTTTCCACGACTCGGTGCCCTGCATGCAGGAGATGGATTCCTCCCCCGCCAGTTGACCTATCGCGGCAGCCGCCTCGTCTATTCGCGCGGGATCATGACTCTCGCCGTGATCGCTTCCTTCCTCATCATCATCTTCCAAGCCAGTGTGACGCGCCTCATTCCCCTGTACGCCATCGGCGTGTTCCTTTCCTTTACCTTGTCTCAGGCAGGCATGGCTCGCCGCTGGTGGAAGATCGGACACTTAAAACCGGGCGAAGAGATCATCGAGCCGGGGTCTGTGCTCAAGTTTGAAAAAGGCTGGAAATACCGCATGGTCATCAATGGTTTTGGATCGCTTTGTACCGCCATTGTCATGGTCGTCTTTGCAGTGACCAAGTTTAGGGAAGGGGCATGGGTGGTGTTGATCCTGACACCCATTCTCGTCACCATCTTTTTCTCCATTCATCATCACTATAAGGATGTTGCCAACAACCTCTCCCTGGATAACTTCGGCGCGATCCCGCCGCACCAGACCCGTCACCGTGTCATCATGCCGGTCAGCGGGGTGCATCAGGGAAGCCTGGCAGCGCTGCGCTATGCGCGCATGCTGTCGGACGATGTGACCGCGGTTCACGTCGCTGTTGAACCTGCCGAGGCTGAAAAGGTCAAAAAGAAATGGGAGATGTGGGGCGAAGGCATCCGCATGGTGATGTTGAACTCGCCCTACCGCCTCTTCCTGGAACCCTTACTGGAGTACATCACCGAGATCTCCAATCGCCGACAGTCCGGCGAGACTATCACCATTGTAGTGCCGGAATTTATCTCGAACAACCAGTTATCTGGAGCCCTGCATACCAACACCGCGGACCTGCTCCGCAAGCACCTCAAACGGCAGGAAGGCATTGTCATCATCAACGTTCCGTATCACCTGCGGCAGAAGAACGGCAGTCCGCACGGGTAGATGCGCACATCAAAAAGGATGCAGGCAAATCTGCATCCTTTTTGATTCGTTCCAAGGTGGACAGACAGCAACAAAGGGGTAGAATTGCAAGCGACAGGAAGCCTCGAACCTTTTCTGAAGCGGACTCTCCCCAGGAGGGATGGACATGCCGAAATCTTCAAAACCGGATAAGAAACAAGACAAAGAACAGAAAGCCAGCGCCCGGGCGGACCGTGGCGGCACGGCGGTCGGAAAAATTGAAATAGGCGGAAATGTGGAAGGCGACATCCACATCGGCAACACCATCATTCAACAACCTGCCCCTGCGCCGGAGACTCATGATGTGCTTGGCTCAATTCCACCATTCAGCAAGGACACCTACGTTCACCGTGGACATATTGAAGATGACATTCGCAGCGCGCTTCGCAAAGGTGGAACCAGCGCCATCGTGGGACTGCACGCCCCCGGCGGGACGGGTAAAACCGAATTGGCAACCCGCATCGCGCAGGAAGTAAAGGACGGAAATTTTGGTTTTGAAAACGTACTCTGGGTGGATGTGAACGAGAAAACAACACCTGAAGTGTTGAGTGAAGGCTTGCGGAAATGCGGCATTCAATTACAGCCCAACGCCAGCGAAACCGATAAAAAAGCCGAGTGGCAGCATTTTCTTTTGACCCATAAATTGCTGGTGATCTTCGATGATGTGCGAACCAATGCCGCGCAAGGGATCAAGGACTTATTACCGCCCGCGCCCTGTGCCGCGCTGGTCAC
>Ga0268298_10001486_pt1 | contig 27565 bp, 26 predicted proteins | sample WWTPWeurt_MetaG_FD_194462 | JGI IMG/M metagenome (GOLD analysis project Ga0268298, IMG submission 194462) | Activated sludge microbial communities from WWTP in Nijmegen, Gelderland, Netherland - WWTP Weurt | ecosystem: Engineered > WWTP > Aerobic digester > Activated sludge | place... | reverse complement strand
GCTCATGGAATGCTAGAAGAATAAACTTCCGACCAACGCCGAAGCGAGGGTCATCGTGACGTTGTCGATATCCTTGTAATGCAGCGACTCAACCACCGCGCCCGCAAGTGAGATCATGGTGATGGGAAAAAGATAAGCCGTGATCGGCGCCGAAAACACGCCCGCTTGAATGTAAATGTAAATGATCCCCACAGACATCAACCAGCCGCCGACAAAAACGCCCAAGGTCCCTGCGATGGATTTTTCACTGCTCCATGGCAGCTTGGGAGATTTGATCTGTCTGCCGACAATGTCGGCAATGCCGTCACCGCCGCACATCATCATCAACGCGATGATGCCAATCGGGGAATCCTTCCAATAGACCAGGGTCAGCACAACGAACATCACTCCATAATAAAGCGGACCGCGCAAGATCTCCTTCGGGTCGCCCGTGCGCGACATGGCTTTGACCGACGACTCGTCCTTCATCAACCCGAGCCCGATCATGGCGAACTGAACGGTGATGGCAAAAGGCACAAGAGCGGCCAGCCAACGAGCCTCGGGCGAATCTCGAAAGATCAGCCAGCACAAAACGAACAGCGGTCCCGTGCCAATGTGGATGACCTTACGGCTGAGTTTGCTATCCATCCAGCCGCGATGGGCAATGAAATCCATAGAACGCAAAAAGACCAGTGAAAGAACAAAAGTGACGGCGAGTGCAATATAGTTATTCACAAAAACTCCATTTTTATTTCATTGATTTGGCGATCTGATGCTAAAACCCGCGCAGGAAGAAAAAGATATTTTATATGCTAAAATCCGCTCATGCAATTTGAGGTTTTCACACTCCTACCCGAAGTCTTCCCCTCCTATCTTGAAACCAGCATCATCAAACGCGCCCGCGAACGCAACCTGATCAACGTCCGCGTTCACAACATCCGCGATTATACCCACGACAAACACCACACCACCGACGATGCTCCTTACGGCGGCGGCGGCGGGATGGTGATGAAGCCCGAGCCGGTCTTTGAAGCAATCGAAACTGTTCTGGGATTGAACCCGTCTCAGACTCCGCCCGAACCAGCTTCGAACATCCCGATCATTTTGCTCACCCCACAGGGACGGGTCTTCAACCAGAGCATCGCGCAGGAACTTTCACAGCATCAACATATCGCCCTGCTCTGTGGAAGATACGAAGGCATCGACGAGCGCATCCGCGAGCATTTGGTGACGGATGAAATTTCCATTGGCGATTACGTGCTGACAGGCGGCGAACTCCCCGCCCTGATCGTGATCGATGCCATCTCGCGCCTGCTTCCCGACGTTCTGGGCGACCCCACCGGCGCGCAGGACGACTCGCACGCGATGGGTCTGCTCGAATATCCGCACTACACCCGTCCGCCGGAATTTCGCGGCTGGAAGATTCCCGATGTCCTGCTGACCGGCGCTCACGTAAAGATCGACAAGTGGCGGCGCGAGCAGGCTCTGCTGCGAACTTTGAAAAAAAGACCCGACATGCTTGAAAAGGCGGAATTAAGTAAAGCGGACAAAAAATTTTTAGATGGTCTAAAGTAAAAAAATCGAACGACCTTCACCCTGCAACTCTCAACTTGCAACCCGCAACTCTTCAACGGAGGAACACATGGCATCGAGATTGAATTACGGCAAGACCTTCCTGCTTGGCTTTGGCTTTTTTGGATTAAGTGTGGTCTGGGGTGTGTATAACGCCTTCGTCCCCATCTTCCTTTCTGAAAAATTTAATCTCTCCCCTGTCCTCGTCGGTTTCTTTATGACGCTGGATAATATCGCCGCGTTGTTCATCCAACCGCCCGTGGGCGCATGGTCCGACAGATTACGAACGCCGCTCGGAAGGCGCATCCCGTTCATGCTGATCGGCGCCCCCATCACCGCCTTCGCCTTCGGATTGATTCCCCTCCCTTCTGTGCTTCCGCTTTTCGTTGCCTGCACAAGCACCCTGTTACTGAGCGCCGCCATCTGGCGCACGCCTGTCATCGCGCTCATGCCCGATATCACCCCCTCTGAATTCCGCTCGCAAGCAAATGGCATCATCAACTTCATGGGCGGAATTGGAACCATCGTCGCATTACAGACCGGCGGTATCCTCTATAAGATGAGCCCCAATTTCCCGTTCTGGCTCGGCTCGGGTCTTGTCTTGATCTCTGCTTTGATCGTTTATCTGTTCATCGAGGAACCCAGGGAATATGGACAAACCGAAAATCAGCCGGGCATGTTCGAAAGCCTGCGTGAAGTATTCAGCCACGAAGACAAAAGCGGATTACGCATCCTGTTCGCCATCTTCTTTTGGTTCATTGGCTTTTCCGCAGTGGAAACATTCTTCACCCTTTACGCAAAAAATCATCTTGGGTTGAACGAAGGTGACGGAGCCACCCTGCTTTCGGTCCTTCCGCTGTTCTTTGTGCTTTTCGCCATCCCATCGGGATTCGTAGCCGGCAAACTCGGACGCCGAACCACCATCTCGATCGGGTTGATCACCATTACCCTCATGTTGATCCTGCTCTACGTAACGCCCGCCACCGCATTGCTAACGGGCATCGCCCCTCTGCCCCTGGTAGGCATTCCGCTTGAAGAAGGCGGCGCGCGCATGCTCACCCTCGCCGGCGTACTGCTCATCCTCGGCGGAATCGGCTGGGCATTCATCAACATCAACTCCCTGCCCATGATCGTGGACCTGACCAGCGCGGCGCGCATCGGCACCTTCACCGGGCTGTATTATCTCTTCTCCACTTTTTCCGCCATCGTCGGACCGAATCTTAACGGCTGGGCGATCCAGCTCACCGGGAACAACTACAACACCATCATGCTCATCGCCCCGGGCTTTATGATGATCGCATTCTGGTTGATGCTCGGCGTGAAGCGCGGAGAAGCAACAACAAGCCAGCCATAAGGAAGCAGCGTTGCGAGTTACAAGGTACGCGCTTTTTATCATCATCCTCGCGCTCGGTCTCTCTGCCTGCCAGCCCGAAGATTGCGCAAGCAGTAAAGTTTTCTGCGCCGGGCTGGTAACCGACACCCTCGGTCTTGATGATCATGGGATCAACCGCGATGTCTGGGCGGGCCTGGAGGCTGCAAAATCCAACGGCGATGTAGATCAAGCGTCCGTCATTGAATCCATTGACCCGCGTGACTACGAAAAGAACATAGCCTATTTTGCTGGACAGGGCTACGATGTGATCATCACCACCGGCAGCGGGCTGGGTGACGAAACGCTTCGATCATCCGACCTGTACCCTGCTTCTATTTTCATTGGCATTAACCAACCTCAGGCAGAGTCGCGCGGCAACCTCATCCCCGTCACCTTTGCCGAAGACCAAATGGGATTCGCCGCCGGAATGCTGGCAGCCCGTCTTTCAAAAACAAAAGTGATCGGCGCCGTGTGCGAGACCTCGGGCATTGACTCGATGTGGCGCTACTGTGAGGGGTTCCGCGCTGGCGCCAAACAAACCGACGAGACCGTCAAAGTGGAGGTCGTGTACCGCGAAGGCGGGAGCAGTGAAAGCCTCTTCCTTGATGAAGCCTGGGGATACGAAACCGGAAAGATCCTGATTAGGCGCGGAGCCGATGTGATCTTCGCCGCCGGCGGGCTGACAGGTCAGGGGGCTTTGCGGGCGGCTTCAGAAGCTGACGCGCAAGTCCATGCCATTGGAACAGAACGTAACCAGTCGGCGGCATTGGGAGATGCGGGCTCGAGCGTGGTAACTTCCTTTTATGGGCGTGCCAGTTCCGAGGTCCAGGATATGATGCGCCTGCTTGGAAGCAGCATCAGTTCCTATGAGCAGGTACCAAGTCAGGTGGGGTATTTGCCGCTTAACGGGAATTTCCCAGAAAGTTTGAGCCGTGATCTGGACGCATTGATCCTGAAACTCTGGATCGGGGAGATCAAGACCGGGGTACTTCCTGAAAAACCCTAAGTTTGTTCAGGCTTGCACAATAAAATATATGGATTTATACTTATCAGGTCGTAAGGCTTTGCTTTAAAGGGCAAGCCGTTTAAACCCCTTACTCTTATAGGAGAAGAAAGAATGAAAAAGCTGTACTTTGTTATGGCGCTTCTGATCGTCGCTTCGATGATCCTCAGCGCCTGTGGTGGCACCGCCGCTACGGAAGCACCCGCTGCTACCGAGGCCCCTGCCGCTACTGAAGCTCCCGCTGCCACCGAGGCTCCCGCCGCTACTGAAGCCCCCGCAGTTGAAGCTACTGTTGAAAACTGCCCCACCGAAGAAGTGTTCTGCGTTGGTCTCGTGACCGATGTGGGCAAGATCAATGACAAATCCTTCAACCAGTCTGCCTGGGAAGGCGTTCAGAAGTCTGAAGCTGATGGCGTTGCTGATATCGTTCAATTCATCGAAACCGCCGATGCCAAAGACTACGCCAAGAACATCGCCCAGTTCGGCGATGCCGGCTTCGACGTCATCGTGACCGTTGGTTTCGGTCTCGGTGAAGCCACCGCCGCCGCGGCTGCCACCTATCCTAATGTCCGCTTCATCGGCGTGGATCAATTCCAGGCTGCTACCGTTGCGGGCGTTTCCGGTTTGAACTTCCCCGAAGACAACGCCGGCTTCCTCGTTGGCGCTCTCGCTGCTGCCATGTCGAAGACCAACAAGATCGGCGCCGTTTGCGGTACCGATGTTGTTCCTCCCGTTTGGCGCTTTGGTGAAGGCTACAAAGCCGGCGCCGCCTATGCCGACGGCCTGAACGGCACCACCACCGAAGTGTTCGTTGTGTACCACAGCGATGTGGGCTTCGACAAGACCTTCACCGATCCCGAGTGGGGCGCTCAGACTGCCAAGTCCATGATGGACCAGGGCGCTGACTCCATCTTCGGCTGCGGTGGTCTCACCGGTAACGGCGCTGTCACAGCCGCCGCCCAGGCTGGTGCTTATGGCATCGGCGTGGATACCGACCAGTACCTCACCCTGCCCGAAGCTGCTCCTCGCATGCTCTCCTCCGCGATGAAGCTCATCACCCCCGGAGTTGCCGACCTGATCGCCGCCACCAAAGATGGCACCATCGCTGATGGTAACGTCTTCGGCGCCGCTGGTTATGCTCCGTTCCACGATCTTGATGGCGAAGTTCCCGCCGAAGTCAAAGCCATGATGGAAACCATCAACGCCGGCTTGCTCGACGGCTCCATCAAGACCAATGTTCCTCCGGTCAAGCCGTAAGCTTTTGAAGTCGTAATAAAAAAGGGAAAGAGGCGCGAGTCTCTTTCCCTTTTTCTTTTTAACCCGCCTACCTCCATTACAGTCCCTCCGTTTGATATAATCGACTTATAAATCATAGTTCCACTGGAGCGAAGGATGCAATCAGAAAAGCAATCGAATTCGCTGACAAAACAACTTTTGCAGTCCGCTACGGAAGCCAGCCTGGTTCCCTTCCTGGCGATTCTGACAGCGGTGGTTGTTGGCGGCCTCATCATCAAGTTCGTAGGCGGAGATCCATTCCTGGCTTATAAGGGATTGATCCAGGGTTCACTTGGGTCCAAGAAAGCCCTGAGCGAAACAGCCGTTTGGGCAACTCCATACATCTTTGCAGGTTTGGCAGTTGCGATCGGATTCAAGGGCGGTCTGTTCAATATCGGCGCAGAAGGACAGTTGGCAGTTGGCGCTGTGTTCTCGGCACTGATCGGTTACGCTCTGCCCGAATGGCTTGGCACCGACCTCCCAACCATCATCCATCTTCCGCTGGCGATCTTGTGCGGAGTACTCATGGGCGGGCTGTGGGCCGGGATCGTGGGCGCGTTGAAAGCCTATACAGGCGGGCACGAAGTGATCAACACGATCATGATGAATTACATTGCGTTGAACACAACCTCGTTCCTGTTGAACGGCGTGATGAAAGATAAAAGCCCCACCAATGTGATCGCTCGCACCCCGTTGATCGAAGACAGCGCGCGCATCTCCCCGATCTTTGAAGGGCTTCGCGTGCATTGGGGTTTTGTACTTGCCCTATTGGTGGCATTTCTGATCTGGTGGCTGCTTAATAAGACCACACTTGGTTTCGAGATCCGCACGGTGGGATTGAACCCCGATGCAGCACAATACGCTGGTGTAAACGTAAAGCGGACCATCATTCTCACCATGGCGCTTTCGGGTATGCTGGCAGGCATGGCCGGGGCCATTGAAGTGACCGGCTTGAACTATCGCCACGAACTGGGATTCTCGATCGGCTATGGGTATGACGCCATCGCCATCGCCCTGCTTGGCAAGTCGCATCCGCTTGGGATCGTGCTATCAGCCTTCCTGTTCGCGGCCATGCGTAACGGTGCCTCGCGCATGCAATTCCTCACCCAACTTCCTGTGGATCTGATCTCCATGATCCAGGCATTGATTCTGCTCTTCGTGGCAGCGGATGCAATCATCCGGTTTATCTATCGCATCAAATCCAAGGGCGAGCGTGTTGTGCTTACCCGCGGCTGGGGAGGATAGGAGAAACTATGGACTGGAAACGATTCGGGTTTATCGCTCTCATTATTATTGTGCTCTTCAGCGTGGTGGTCATGGTGGGGCAGGTGAAACAGCCGCCGTTGCTGATCATCACCAGTATGCTCGCCACCACCATCGCTGTGGCCACTCCGCTGACTTTAGGCGCGCTCTCCGGTGTGTTCTGCGAACGCTCCGGGGTGGTGAATATCGGCATCGAAGGCATGATGCTGACCTCCGCCTTCTTTGGCTGGCTGGGCGGCATCTACATGTATCACGTTTACAACTTCAAACTCATGGAAGCAGGCGCGGGCTGGAGCATCGCCATCGGCGTACTTGTCGCCATCCTGACCGGGGCTGTCATGTCGCTTTTACACGCGGTGCTCTCGATCACCTTCAAAGTGGATCAGATCATCGGCGGGACGGTCATTAACATTCTTGCGGTCGGGCTGACCGGCTTCCTGAACCGCCAACTGTTCTTCGGCGCGACCAGTGTGTTTGAGGGAAGCGTTCCAAGTTCACCCGGCGTGCTCCCCACCATCCACATTCCCATTACTGAAATATTTTCATCGCTTTGCCGCACAGAAGTGTGTCTGACGAACATCACAGCCATCAACCGCGTATTCGACCAGAAGCCCATCGCCTTGAGCGCTGTTATCCTGGTCTTCCTCTCTCACTATATTTTGTTCAACACCCGCTGGGGCTTGCGCACCCGCGCCGTGGGCGAACATCCCAAAGCGGCAGACACGGTCGGCATCAACGTGGCCTTCATGCGTTACGCCAACGTGATCATCGGCGGAATGTTCGCCGGGCTGGCAGGGGCGTACTTCACCATTGAGTCTGTGCCGTCCTTCGAGCCTTTGCTCACCAACGGGCGCGGCTTCATCTCCCTTGCCGCCATGATCTTCGGCAACTGGACTCCCATCGGAGCTTGGGCGGCGTCGCTGGTGTTTGGCGCGTCGCAAGCCTTGTTGATCAACATGCAGATCTTCCGCGATGTCATTCCTGAGCAATGGTCATTCCTGCAGGAATCCTACATCGTGGGGCTGACACCCTACATCCTCACCATGTTCATCCTGACGGGCGTCATCGGCAAGACCACACCGCCCGCCGCCGATGGCGTTGCATACGAGAAATAAGAGGCTGCCATGTCTGAACAACCAATTGTCCTCGAAGCAAAAGGCATTACCAAACAATTCCCCGGCGTGCTCGCCAGTGACAACGTCAACTTTGACCTGCGCAAAGGCGAGATCCACGCCCTGCTCGGAGAGAACGGCGCGGGCAAAAGCACATTGATGAATCTCATCTACGGACTGCACCGCCCCGACAAAGGCGAGATCATTGTCAACGGAAAGCCGGTCGCCATTCATTCCCCGAACGATTCCATCGCGGTCGGCATCGGTATGGTGCACCAGCACTTCATGCTCATTCCTGTTTTCACTGTTGCAGAAAATGTCATGCTCGGTGACGAAGTCACCAGGAACGGGTCTCTGGACCGTGCCAACGTCGCATCGAAGATCAATGAGATCTCCAAACAATACGGTCTGGATGTGGATCCGAACGCGCTGGTCGGGCCGCTCCCCGTGGGCATTCAACAGCGCGTTGAGATCGTGAAGACCCTCTACCGCAACGCGGAGATCGTCATCCTTGACGAGCCCACCGCCGTGCTCACCCCGCAGGAGGCCGAAGACCTGTTCCGCATCATGCGCGACCTGACAGCGCGCGGCGTCTCCATCATCTTCATCACCCACAAACTCAAGGAAGTGCTCGCTGTTGCAGACCGCATCACGGTCATGCGCGCCGGTCGTGTCATCAACACGGTCAAGCCCTCAGAGACAGACTCCGCTCAACTGGCGAACATGATGGTCGGGCGTCAAGTCATTCTGACCGTGGATAAGCAAGACAACAAGACGGGTGACGAGATCCTCAAAGTGGAAGGGTTGACCGTTCGCGATCAACGCGACCTCGAAACCGTTCACAACGTATCGTTCTCTGTGCGCGGCGGCGAAGTACTCGGCATCGCGGGCGTGCAAGGCAACGGGCAAACCGAACTCTCCGAAGCGCTGACCGGGCTCCGGTCCCCCTCCGGCGGAAAAGTAACCATCGGCGGGAACGACCTGACCGGCAAATCTCCGCGGGTCATCACCGAAGCGGGACTGGCTCACATCCCCGAAGACCGCCAGCGTCACGGACTTGTACTGTCCTACCCCATCGGCGACAACATGGCGCTCTGCGATTATTATCGCGCGCCGTTCAGCTCGCGTGGAGTGATACAGCCCAAGGCGCTCGACGAGAACGCCCGCAAACTCATCAAAGCGTTTGACGTTCGCACTCCTTCAGCCTTCGTCAGCGCGGGCAAGCTTTCGGGCGGCAATCAACAAAAAGTGATCGTGGCACGCGAACTCAGCCGCGACAATGTGAAGCTCGTCATTGCCAACCAGCCCACACGCGGCCTCGACGTGGGCTCCATCGAATACATCCACAGCGAGATCATCAAAATGCGCGACCGGGGTGTGGCTGTGCTGCTCATCTCTGCCGAGTTGGATGAGATCATGGCGCTCTCCGACCGCATCGCCGTCATGTACCGCGGGCAGATCGTGGCGGTCGTGGATGCCAAAAAGACCACTCGCGAACAGCTCGGGTTATGGATGGCCGGCGCACAAGTGGAACACGCCTAAGGCACGCCGATCAAATCGAACGAAATACACCAAACAGGAGCCTTACAGCTCCTGTTTTTTTATTGGTATAGGAAATTGCGGGGATGGGACAAAACTACACATGCGGTAAAATAATCTGGACAAGGAGAAGAGAATTATGAACAAAAAAACACGCCTATACTATCTGCTGATCATTTTTACACTGATGCTCAGCGCATGTAACCTGCCCGCCAATAACAATCAGGGCGCTTCCAGCACAGCGGCAGCGCAGACCATCACCGCCCTGCTCAGTTCCACACCGGCCATCGCCAGCCCGGTGAGCGCCCCCACCTTCACCCCGCTGCCCGCGGTCGCATCCGCAACTCCTGCTCCGGCTGCCACTAACACCCCGATCCCTTCGGCCACCTCCAACTGTAACGCCATGGAATTCGTCACCGACGTGACTTATCCGGACGGTTCGATCGTCACCCCGGGACAGAGCTTCACCAAGACCTGGCGGGTCAAGAACATTGGCACCTGCGCGTGGACTCCCTCCTACGCGGTCGTGTTCTCCGATGGGACTTCCATGAACGGTCCCTCCACACAGGCGCTGGCGGGTAACGTCAACCCCGGACAAACCCTCGATATCTCCGTCAACCTGACCGCCCCCGGCGGAACCGGCGACTACACCGGCAACTGGAAACTGCGAGATGCGTCAGGCGTGCTCTTTGGCAGATTTTATGTTCAGGTGAAGGTGCAAAACCCGGTTACAGCCACGTACACCCTGCCCCCCGCCATTGTTTTCTCGGTGACGAGTGTGACTTACAATGTTTCGGGAACCTGCGGTAACTTCCACGTTTCTGCGAACATCACCACCAACGGCGCGGGAACCGTGAAATACTTCTGGCAGGCCAACGGCAGCGATGATTTTGAAGGCACCTACAACTCCACTTTGAACTTCGCTTCCGCCGGAACCCAAACCACCTCAACCATTGACTGGGCTATTTCCGCGCCAGGCAGCCACTACCTGAGAGTATTCATCAATACTCCGAATAATCAATTCATCAGCCAGTCAAGTAACATGGTCTGTCCGTAAAAAATACCCCCAAAAAACACAGAGCGCCCGGCGGGTATCCCCGACCGGGCGTTTCTGTTTACAGTATAATCATATTCCAAGAAAGGAAAAAATGTTCAAAAATATCAAATACTCACTCTTTACGTCTCTTGTGATCGCCTCTTTTATCATCACGGCCTGCGCGCCTGAAAGCACCCCCGCCCCAACCCAGGCACCAGACGCAGGTATTCAAACCGCCGTGGCGCTCACGGTTGCCGCACGCAACAATGCTCAACCGACTGCTGAAATCCCTGCGGCAAATGTCACACAGACTCCTCTGCAGTTTTCCCCCACGCTGACACCGCTTGCCCCCCTCGCCACCAACACTTCCCAGCCATCGAACACAGGATCCTCCTCGGGCTGCGCCAGCGCCAGCCTCGTCAGCGACTCGCCCCCAGACGGCACCATCTACAAGCCCGGGCAGCAGTTCACCAAGACCTGGCAGATCATGAACACCAGCAACTGCACATGGGACCTGAACTATAAGATCGTCTTCTGGAACGGCGATGTGCTCGGCGGAGCCTACGTGTATAACCTGCCGCAGATCACCCCGCCGCAAGGCGTTGTTCCCGTCTCACTGGTGCTCACCGCGCCCACCGCCGACGCGACCTACAAATCTGAGTGGATGCTGCAAACCCCCGACGGCACGAACTTCGGCGTTGGGCAATACAGCGTTCCGTTCTACACCGAGGTCGTGGTCTCCTCTTCGGCCAGCCCCAACTTCAACGTCACATCCGTCACTTACAGCCTGGAGCGCATCCCCGCCACCGGCTGCCCGGCAAATGTCAAATACGTGGTGACCGCCAACATCACCACCAACGGACCGGTCCAATACAATTACATCTGGCTGCAACAGGATGGAAACAGCGGATCGAACAACGGCGGTCCCGGCAAAGGAACCATCAAGATGACCGAAGCCGGCACAAAGTCCATCACCCGTGAATGGCAGCTCCACTTGGGCAGCAATACCGGAAGTAAACGCTGGATCGCTCTCGGCGTGACCGTGGGCGAAGATTACAGGGAATTCCTCCCCGGACAATACTTCACCTACGACTGCGGATCATAACCCCGCCCATACCTGATCGAACGACCAAAAAGAAGCCAGCTCTGTGAGTTGGCTTCTTTTCGATTGGGAACCATTCGCGTCCATTATGCGTCTTTAATCTTTGGAACATCATTTTCCGGAGAAAAAATCATGCTTATAAAAAGATCACCCCTCATCCTTTTCCTCGCCTTCATCGCCATCGTGCAATTGGCGTGCAATCTGCCGTCAAACTCAGCAACGCCAGACACATTTGCCACATTGAACGGACTGTACACCGCATCAGCCCAGACGCTCGAATCTGCCTCGACCCAACCGGCATTCAGCCCCACCCCGGGACTGCCCCTGCCAACCGTCGCCACGGGAAGCGGCTCCACCGCGGTTCCGCCGGTCACTATCCCCGCCACGAAAACACCCATTCCGCAGGTGCCGGCTCCCGTGTCCAGATGTGATGCGGCGCAATTTGTCGGCGATATCACCTACCCGGATGGAAGCCTGCTCACACGCAACAGTACCTTCGTCAAGATCTGGAAGATCAAGAACATCGGCACCTGCTCATGGACGACATCCTACGCGCTGGTCTTCACCGGCGGGGATGCAATGAACGGTCCCGCCGCGGCTTCTCTCGCAAAGAACGTCAACCCTGGCGAAAGTATTGAAGTGCCTGTCACTCTCACAGCCCCGGGTGTGGACGGCAGCTATCGCGGCTATTGGAAACTCCGCAATGCATCGAACGTGCTGTTCGGCATCGGCACGCAGGCAGATACCGCCTTCTGGGTCGATATCAAAGTGGGCGGTCCGTCATTCGTGGCTTACGACTTCACAAGCAACCATTGCGCTGCCACCTGGGAAACCAATAACGGGAGCGTAGCATGCGGCGTGGATGGAGGCATTGCCGGATACGCCCTGAAGTTAACCGCCCCCGTAATGGAAGATGGCTCCACCGAGAATGAGCCCGGGCTGTTGACCGTTCCGCAAGACAAGGACAACGGATTCATCAGCGGGCAATATCCTGCCATCACCGTCCAAAACGGTGACCGTTTCCGCACGATCGTGAACTGCCAGCACAACACGAAGAACTGTAACGTGTACTTCCGCCTGAATTACAAGGTCAACGGGCAGGTAAAAACCCTTGCCAGTTGGCATGAAGTGTACGAGGGAAAATACTATCCAGTCGATCTGGACCTGAGCAGCCTCACCGGGCAGAGCGTAAACTTCATTCTGGTGGTCGAAGCGAACGGTCCGCAGGATAACGACCAGGCGCTCTGGCTCAACCCGTACATCATTCGTCAGGGCACGCCGCCTACAGCCGCCCCGACAGCCACCTTTACCTCCACTCCGACCGCCACAGTGACCTTCACTCCCACGGCTACAGCCACCTTCACGCCGACACCCACCAATACGATTGCCCCGTAGGTGCGTTATAATAATGTCACTATTTTTGGAGGCTAACTACTATGAAATTACGAAAAACACTCTGGCTGTTGAGCGTGTTGATCCCAGCCATTCTTTTGAGCGCGTGCAATTTGGGTGCCGCTGCAACACCCACGGCTGACCCCGGCGCAATTCAAACCGAGGCGTTCAATCTGGTGATGACTCAAGCTGCGATGCAGCAGACCCAAACGGCGCTGTCCATTCCGCCGACCGCTGCGCCGACCATCACCCCCCTGCCCACCGCCACGCTGGGATTGATCCCCACAGCCGCGCTCTCGGGTGTTAACACGCCGATCCCCTTTAACACCCAGCTGCCCGGGCTGACCCCGCTCGCGTCGCCCATCCCCACTCTTGCCACCGGCGGGACCGTACCCACCAAGAACGGGTGCAATGACGGAACCCTCGTCGCAGAGTCCAAGCCGTATGACGGCGATAAATTGAAGAACTTTACCAAGTTCACGAAGACCTTTGAGCTTCAAAACACCGGCACATGCATTTGGGATACCGGCTACACATTCACCTTCCTGACCGATCTCTCCAGCCCCGAGTTGAAGGGATACGACATCGTTTACACCGACAGAGATACTCCCACCAAATCCGGTTTTAGCAACTCTTTCATCTTGAAACTGGAAGCTCCCGGCGGAAAGACCAAGGAAGTTGAGTACATTGGCTACTGGAAAATGAAAGATGATGGCGGCAATTTCTTTGGCCCGATGGTTTGGGTGAAGTTCACCTCCGTTCCCTAACTGGCTCCTTAACCATCTTACCGAGACATTGCTTAGAAAGTTATCAGAGGAACAATGAAAACCAAATCGTTCATTCTTGCAATCACAGTGATCCTGATCTTGGCTGCGTGCGCGCCGGCGACTCCTGTGGAGCCGACTCCCGATGTGAACGCCGTCCGCACTTCAGCGGCGAGCACGGTCATCGCGGAACTTACGCTAACGGCCGCCTCCTTCACTGCCACGCCCCTGCCCCCCACGCAGACCCCTGTGCCAACGCTCGCTCTTCCCACCGAAACCCCGACCGAGGTCTTCACCACCGACCCCACTCAGGCCGCTCTTGGAACTCCTGCCTCGTTGTGTGATGACTATGTTTACATTGCAGATGTCACCATTCCAGACGGCACATCCATGACCCCCGGGCAGGAATTCGTGAAGACCTGGAAGATCAAGAACAACGGCGACTGCACCTGGGGTGACGGCTACAGCCTGATCTATTCCTATGGAGAGCGCATGAGCGGTGACGCCGTGCCTTTGACCGTGGTGGTTGCGCCCGGACAAGAGACCGATGTCTCCGTCAATTTCAAAGCGCCCGCCAACATTGGCGAGTACGTCAGCGCATGGCAAATGGTCACTCCCAATGGCATCTCCTTCGGCTCGAAGGAGCACATCCTCTTCGTGAAGATCATCGTCAAATAACTTGACCGAACTGAAACAGGCAATAAAAGAAAAAGCGCGCCAGCTGGGATTTATCCTGGCTGGCGTTACTTCTTGTGAGCCGCCTGCGCACTTCCATGTTTTTGAAGAATGGCTCGGCGAAGGAAAACACGGCACCATGAACTATCTTGCCGAAGAACGCAGCCGCGTCCGCCGCGCCAACCCAAAACAGATCCTTCCTGAATGCAGATCGATTTTAATTCTCGCAATCCCCTATTCACCAGTGAATTCACGCGAAGCGTTCCAAATTCAGAATTCTGAATTTAAGATCGCCTCCTACGCTCTCGGCAGCGACTATCACGACGTCATCCCGCCCCGCCTGCAAGAGATCGTCAGCTTCATCGAAGAACAACTCGGGCATCCCATCCCCAACCGTTATTACACCGACACGGGGCCCTTCCTTGAGCGTGAGCTCGCCCAGCGTGCCGGTCTTGGTTGGATCGGAAAAAATTCCATGCTCATCCACCCGAAGGCAGGCTCAACTTTTTTCCTTGCGGAAATTCTGCTTGGCATTGAGCTCGAACCAGACGATGCGCCCATCACCGATCACTGCGGCACATGCACGCGCTGCATTCAGGCCTGCCCCACCCAATGCATCCTCCCCAACCGCACCCTCGATGCGCGCCGCTGCATCTCCTACCTCACCATCGAACTCAAAGATAACATTCCCGAAGACCTGCGTCCGCTCATGCGAGATTGGATCTTTGGATGTGACGCCTGTCAGCAGGTCTGCCCGTGGAATCGATTCTCCGTCCCGACCGATTCAGCCTTCGAGACAAAGATCCCGATCCCCGTCCCGACCGACGACCTGCTCCTGACATCCGTTGAGTTTAATCAACGCTTCAAGCACAGCCCCATCAAACGAGCCAAGCGGCGAGGATACCTCCGCAGCCTCGCGGTCGCCGTTGGAAATCAAGGCGATAAAAATAATATCTCGATCCTGGAACAAGCCAGCCAGGACACCGAACCCATGGTCCGCGAACACGCGCAATGGGCACTCAAAAAAATGCAAAGCAAAAAGTGAACATGAAAAAACTTCTGATCGCAACCAACAACAAAGGCAAAGTAAAAGAACTTCAGGAACTCCTGCAGGGGTTGAAAGCCGAGCTTGTCACCCCTGCGGACATTCACCTGACTCTCGATGTGGAAGAGGACGGCAGGGATTACGCCGAGAACGCCGCCAAGAAAGCCATTGCCTTTGCCCGCGCCAGCGGATTGATCTCACTGGCAGATGACTCTGGTCTCGAAGTGGATGCGCTCGATGGCGCGCCGGGTTTGTATTCCGCCAGATATCATCCCAAGCCGGGCGCCACCGATGCAGACCGCCGCGCCTACATGCGCGAGAATTTACAAGGTAAGCCGCAGCCGTGGACGGCGCACTTCCACGCAACGATCGCCATCGCCATCCCCGAAGGAGAGCTGCACGTGGTCGAGGGCAATTGTCACGGCGAGATCATCCCTGAAGAACGCGGTTCCAATGGCTTTGGCTATGACCCGATCTTCTACATTCCCGAAACGGGAATGACCATGGCAGAACTGGGCATGGAAGAAAAAAACCGCCTCAGCCATCGGGCCAAGGCGGTGATAAATGCGCTGCCGATCTTACGGAGCATCTATCGGGTTTGATTCTGCGGCCGAAGCGGGATCAGGCATCTCTTTCGGAGCGACGCGTTTTTTTGTCGCTCTTTTTATTTTAACGGGAATGCCGTCGATGAAGTTTTTCAACACCTCAGCCGTTGCATCGGGCTGCTCGACCATCACCATGTGACCGGCATTTTCCACAACGTGCAATTGCGAGTTCGGGATCGTAAGCTGCAAAAGCTCTGAATATTTCAAAGGCGTCATCTTATCCTGCGAGCCGCAAACGATCAGCGTCGGCACTTTGATATTCTCCAACTGACTGGTGACATCGAATTCGTTGCAGGCGAGAAAATCGCCAAGAAAAACAGGCGGACGAATTTGCATCATGTTCTTCTTTGACAAGGCAAGGATGGCCGGCGAAATTCCCTCGCTGAAGCAGTTCTCGTTGACCATGTCCACAGCGGACTCAAAGGAAGCAGGTCCACCAGCCGTTTCAAGAATTGCAGGCGCAACGCGCAGTTTTGATCCGGTGCCAAGCAGTGCCACGCCCAAAACCTGTTTGGGATGTTTCAAGGCAAGGGTAAGCGCGATTGCGCCGCCCATCGAGATCCCCACGAATACCGCGGCGGAGATTCTGGTCTCCTTCATAAACGCGATCACATCATCGGCATAATCATCAATGGATTGCCTGCCGTTGCCTTCGGATTTGCCATGCCCGGGCAGGTCGATGGCGTAGATGCTTTCTTCCGCCATGCGGCGGATCTGAGGCGGCCAGGAAATATGCGTGCCGCCTGCGCCGTGGATGAGGATGACAGGCGGGTGCTTGACTCCATCCGCTTCCACTTCTGCCTTATGGGCAAAGTAATACAATTTCGCTTTGGGTGTTGTGGGCATTATTTTCGGGTACGCATGTGATGCAGGCGGTCTGCGGCGTCTTCAGTGAGGGGAATGTACACATGCACTTTGGTTCCATGTCCCGGCGCAGAACTGATCTGGAACAAACCATTCACCAACTCGGCCCGCTCGCGCAGGTTCACCATGCCAAGGCTGCTGTTCTGGCGTTTATCATAGGTCTGGGTAATGGTCTGCACATCGAAACCCACACCATTATCCGCGATCTCCAGCAGACAGATCCCTGCCTCCAATTGACGGAGGTTGACAGCGATCACCGCGGCAGAAGCATGCTTGCGGGCATTATTCACCGCTTCTTCAATGATGTAAAAAATGACACCCTGTTTGCCCATCTCCAATTGGGATGTCACACGTTCCTCAAGATTTACGGTCACTTTTTGAGCGTAGGTTTCCATCATCTTATCAGACATGGATTGCACAGCCGCGGTCAGACCCTGCGACTCAAGGATGAGCGGGCGCAAAGTGAACAACATGTGGCGGATCTCTTTGGTCGTGCGGTGCGCCAATTCTTCAAGCTTGACGATCTCTTCTGTGGCGCCCTTCACATCCTTTACCAGCATGCGGCGGGTGATGTTCAAGCGCATGGCCATGGCCGCAACAGACTGGGTGGGACCGTCGTGCAAGTCGCGTGCCAGTTTCTTGCGCGCTTCTTCATGGATCTCCACCATGCGTTCCTTTTCCTCAAGCAGGTCTTGATACAGGCGGGCGTTCTGAATGGCGATGACGGCCTGTCGTCCGATGATGTCCAATAGGTTACGGCGCTCTCGCGTGAAATATAACGGGTCGGGATGAGCGAACAGGAGCACACCGTAGACATTGAAGCCCGTACGGAGCGGGAAGCAATATCCACTGGTGCAGCTTCGCAAGGCGATCACACGCCCAAGCTCCGGGTCGTAGCTGATGTCTTTGAAGTGAACGGGCTCGCCTTCTTCAAGGGTCTTTTTCAAAACACCATCCACCGCGTCAAAGGTCACGCGCATATCAGCCGTGGTAAAGCGCCGAGCCGAGCCGGTCTCAAGTCTGCCGGCATTGAACAACATCACCGCCCCCACCAAAGGATCGGATGTCAATTGCTCGGGGTCCGGGTTGAGAGCGGTGGCGCTCATATTGAGCGCGGATTCGAGCACGCGTTTGTAGCTCAGGGTGGAAGACAAGGTAGTTGTCAATTCGTAAATGGCGCGCATTCGCTCGGCCTGCATGGCACTCTTTTTCTCTTCCGCATCCTGCCAGAGCTCGCGGTTCTTTCGCATGTGCATCATCATGCGCCGTCCGAGAAAACCGAACAGAAAACTCAACAGCACCAGGGTGCCTGAAATAATACCGGGGAGGATGGTCTCTCCCTCCACCAGCACGCCCAAGGCCATCATAAAAGCTGCGAATAAAAGCGAAGTTACAAAGGCCCCTAAAAATTCAAAATAGATCGAGCCGGTCAGGATCGGCAAAAGCCCGGCCCAAACAGCGGGTCCGCGCAAGCCGCCCTGCACCCAGTAAAAAGCCCCCGTTAAAACAAGATCCACCAGAATGCTGATCTGGCGGTGATAAGCGATACGAACATTCAACCCAGCCATTGCCGTCATGGCCAAATTCCAAACGATCAACAATCCCAACGGCCACGAAATGAATAATTCCAACTTTCGTCCGAGACCAAGAGAAACGATCAGTCCGACGAGAATGATCCATCTTAATGATATGGCAAACCAATCTGCCATATAGGGCGTGGTAAATTTTCGTAACATGCTTCCCTTATGATATCGAATAACGCCCAAGTCCACAACTTGAACGACTTACAATTGGGTTACACCTTATTCGCTGTAGCCCATCCGCCCCAAATACGGGCTTAATTTGCGGTTTAACTCCGCTTTCTGGTCGTCATTATACGCCTCGCGGAAGCGCCCGATCTTGCCTTTGTAGAAGTGGAGTCCCTGCTGGCCTTCAGCGGCGCCAGGGCGATATTTTTCGATCACAGCTTTTACCCCGGGCTTGTCCATACTTAATTTCAAATATCCCACCAGTTTGGCAGATTCAACCTCGTAGTTCATGAGCAGGTCTTCATAACGCGCCACAAGGACGTTCTTCTCGCTCATCCATCTTTCCCAAATGCGGACGTACTCCATCATAAAGTCCTTGCTCTTTTCAAAATCAGAAAGATGCGAAAAGGCATTCGGACGCCCTTTGACGAGGGCACGCTGCCCAAAGTCAAAAGCGGAGAGCATGGCATCGCGTGGGTCGCGATAAATGTAGGTAATGCGGAGCATGCCCAGGGTCGAGAGCAGACGCGAAGCAGCGGTCGGACCGGCATGCGCCTTGATGACGAATGTGTTCACCAGCCCGGGCAATGCCACCAATCCCAATCTTCTTGCAGAGAGGACGCCAATATTGCAATTGACCTCCGTCAGGATCCTTTGCAGCCGATAACGCTCGCGGATGTCGCGCGCATCTGCGCAGCCCGTGGTAGCCATCAGGTCATGAATGAGGTTGTAGTGCCAGCCGGAACCAGCGCGCGGCATGCCAACAGATAGAACGATCATTTGAGTTCCTTGTGTGATGTAGTGACAGACAGCCCCACCAGCATCCCCGATATGAGCCAGATGTTTGGTGTTGCAAGTGAATCCTGGGTGAAATTATAAAATGTGATCGCCAGCCACGCAAATACCCCGGCCACCGCGGCGAAGCGCGCCCAGTGCTCTTCGCGACGGTACAAGTTTAACATATCACCAAGGATATGAAACTGAAAAGCGATATACAGGAAGAACCCGATCAGCCCGGTTTCCGCCAGCAGGCGGGCATATAAATTCTTGGGGTTCGGGTACAGGCGGTTTTCCGGGCTGAGTTGATTGGCGATCTCAGGCACAGTGGTCAGCGACCAATCGGGCAGGTTCTGATAAATATAAAAACCGCTCGCGCCAAGCCCAACACCCGTCCAGGGATGTTCCTCAAAAGCCGACAGCGCGCCAGTTGAGTACGCGCCGCGCGCCCCCGCGTTGATCTTGATCATGTACTCTGTCAGCGATTCTGCCTTCGTCTCCCACAACCGGCGGAAGAAATTCTTCTGGCTGAGAAAAATGAAAGAGCCTGCGATCACACTGATCACTGCAGCGATCATCGCGATGCGAAACAACACATCGGGCAGGCGTCCACGAAAGCCGCTGACAAACCACGCCCAGACCGAGCCCATCACCGTGCGTCCGAAAAATAAAAAGGTCAGTCCCGCCGCAGCGATGACGGTCAACAACCCGCCGCGTGAATAGGTAGCCAAAACGACCAGCAGAGATAATGCAAGCAGGACAGGCTCCAGCCACTTCAGGCGAGAGATGCGGAAGTTCGTCATCACAGCGGCGAACAAGAATGGAATAAAAGTCGTGGCAAATTGTCCTGCAAGCCAGGCAGGCTCATAAGCCAAACCCGAAATGCGATTCGTGCGGACGAGCTCCCGCATTGAAAACGCCAATTGCCAATGAGTCACCATTTCTTTATTGAGCAGCCCGGTATAAAAAGTAAACGCCTGCAACCCACTCCACGCGAGGTCGAGGCACAGACCCGCAAAAAGCCAGCGGACAGAAAAACGAAGATCCGCTTCCAAGGCATTCATCCACATTGCTGAGATGAAGAATGCCACGCCGATAAAGAGGGTCACCAAAGCGCGGAGGGCACGCCCGGAATAAACCTGCCCGCGCAAGGGAATCGGATCGATCAACGCCCCGAAGCTGGTCACTGCGACAATGAACAGGATCAGCACCCCCAGCGGGATCAACGCACCCGACCAATTGAGTTTTATTTTTCCACGCACAGACTGGGTCAGCAAAAAAAGGATCAATAACGCAAGCGGATATAAAGCCAACGGGCGGACCAGTGTGCTCTCGCCAAGAAATGGGAACCAGCGAAAACTGGTAACAGGCAAGGCGAGCAAGGCCGCGCCCCACAAGATGCGCGGCAGGTTTGCGCTGGAGAACACAGAGGTCACTGATGCTTTCATGAATTTCTGGGTGAAATGAAAAGAACAAAAAGGACGGCAAATGCAAGCAAGCCGGCAGACCCAGCCAATAAATAATTACTCAGCGAAACACTTCTCTCTTTTGGCAGGTCTTTGATTTGCGTCGCATCCAATTTTACGAACTCATTGACGTTCCCTGCCTCAACTTCCGCCTGCGATCTGGCTGTGAACGCAGCCGCCCAGGCAGAGGCGAGCGCGCCCGCCGTCTCGGGGTCTTGATCATCCGCGTAAAAATGCCAGCCCGCTTCGGCGGGTTGACTGAGCTGAAGTTTCTCTTCACGCAGGTCTGCGACAGAAATGTCAAACTCGGAAGACAATTGCGACATGACATCATCTGACCAGGCGATCTCTTCCAGCTTGCGCGCTTCGCGCTCAAGATAATAGAACTGCTGTCGGTCGGTATCCTGCGGCCAGGCCTGCTCGAGATTAAAGTCCACATTGACCGTGGCCTTTGCCCGAAAAGGCGGCGGGAATAAATAGAAAAACACCGCGCCGATCAGAGCGCCCACAAGTGCGCCAAGCACCCAAAGGCGCCAGGCTCTGAGCAGGAGAATAAGGTCTTCAAGAGTTGGAGGAGAGAGGAGTTTTTTCATTTACGACTTTCAAGTTACTGCTTTTTTATGCGCCACTTCCAAAGCGGACCAATGATCTTTCTCAAATAATACTTTGCCATGATGATCGAGAAGAAACTTCCGCCGTCACGATAATGCACGCGGATCATCTCGGGCCAGCAGCGGTCATCGGCAGAGGTGGTCTTGCCAAAATCATGTATGCGGAAATTTGCCCAGGTATGCCCGGCGAGGTATTTGAACGGTGCGCGCGCAGCAATGCGGGTCCACAGGTCATAATCCATGGCAAAGTAGAACGAGGGGTCAAGCGGACCCAGTTCCTTCCAATATTTTGCACGGAAGAACATGGTCTGCTGCGGGATGTGAACATACCCTTCGCGCAAGCGGCGATAATCGGTCTGCGCAGCATTGAACTTTCCGATCACCCTGCCTTCTTCATCAATAAAGTCACAGTCTGCGTAGACCAGACCAACTTCAGGATGCTCAACCAGGTACTTTACCGCCTGCGCCACAGCCCCGGGGTTGTAAGTATCATCCGAATTGATCCATGCAAGGATATCGCCTGATGCACGGTTAAATCCCTTATTGATCGCGTCGGTCTGTCCCTTATCTTTTTCGCTCACCCACCAAGCCAGCCGGTCTTCATACTTTTTAATCACATCTACGCTGTTATCCGCCGAGCCGCCATCCACAATGATGTATTCAATGCGCGGATAATCCTGCTCGAGCACAGACTTGATCGTAGCTTCAAGAAAGCGAGCCTGGTTAAATGACGGGGTTATGATGGAGACAAGCGGAGTTTCAGTCATGGGTTATCCGTGTTGGGCAGGGCTACCATTCATTGTCTGAATAAAAAAGATGGGATACATCTTCGGTCAATTTGCGGATGCGGGTGATCTCTTCAGGGGTCAGGCGTTTCTTCCAATTATCCATGTTGGCGCGACTGTCCAACTTCACCGAGTGGACTTTCTTTTTGGAGAGCTCGGTGGGGTTTTCGGAACTGCTGGAGTTGAGAATGGTATCACGGACCTTTTCATCGAAGGTCAAACCAAGAGTTTCGTAAAGAGCAGCATAGCCCGCAACGGGGTCGAGCGAGAGGTCTTCGTGGCGCACGATCTTGAAGTCGGGGAACAGGCTGCGGGTCGCATGGACCGAGCGGTAGATCATCCGCCAGAGCAAGGCCGACTGTCCAACAATATCATCCTTCTGGATCGCCCGCATCTCCTCGCGGTCTGCCTCAAGATGGTCGCGCATGAGCATGGGTTGGTTAAGCAGGTCGTCAAAATCAAAAGGCCAGTTGAGGCGTTTGAGGCTGCTTGCAAATCCGCCGGGGTGACGGATGGTGATGACCACTTTACAATTTAACTGCTGCGCAAACCAGGGCGTGGAAAAAACCGCGAAGGGGTCTTTGAGTAAAGGGCGCTGACCGCGCAGTTTGCCGTTCATAAAGACCAAAAGGTCGCGTCCCATTCGCATTAAATCTTTTTGAGAGCGCAGAGAACCCAGCTCGGCAAAAAGATGATACCGAAAACTCAAAAGTTCGCGAAAGGCGGGAAGATACTCGGCTTCGTTCTCACTGGTGATGTATTGATACCAGTGCTTCACATCCGCGCCATAGACTCCACGACGATGCAGAACATTGAGCGGTTCGCTGATATAAGCGGTCTGCAGATTTGCGGCAAGCATTCTGCCCACCCAGGTGGTTCCGCTGCGATGCGCGCCGGTTACGAGGATTGCGTTATTCATTGAAATACTCATCTATGAATTCAACGGGGATGGGAATGGCTCGAATGGAATTGACGCCGTAATATTTTGCGGCGCAACGATTAACCCAGTGTGTTTCAAATGTATCCAGCTCCTTGGTGCCGTACACGCCATCGAACTGAATGACCGTCAGATCGGTCTCGCCATCTGCCTTGAGATCGCGGATGATGACATCGCGCTTGTCCCAATATTCGGCGCGCTCACGATAAGCGGGAATTTCACTGTACGCTCTTGCGACAGCCCGGAAGGGATAAAGCACTGCCAACGCCAAAAACACGGCTGCCATCACGAACTGCAAAAGTGGATGCGAGACTCTCAAGCGGGTTTGCGAAAGCAGGACGCCGGTCAATGCGCCCTCGATCATGATCCCAAGGGTCATTGCCAGCCGCGCATAAAACTGAACACGCGGAACGGGGTATCCCTGCCCGTAAACGCTCGGAGAAAAACTCGCCACGATTAAGATGTATGCGACCAGGGGAAGTAAAGCCACGATCAGCCACAGCCCGCGTTTTTTCGGTTGAGACAGTTCAACGCCAGCCATGCTCCAATATAGCCAGGTCAGCACAGCAGGCATGGACGCAGAGAGGATGGTCGGCAGCGGCATCTCGCGCACGGTCTTGGTCATGAAGACCCAGCTAAAGTAGAAAGCATCATGGATCAACTGCATGAGCGTGGGCGGGTTATCTCCCAGTCGTTGTGAGTTCGCAGGTGAGATCAACATCACAACCAGCGAAAGTAACGCGCCAGCCAGGGTCCACGCCAGAAGATTTCGGACACGGTCTCTCGCTGGTTTCGCCCCCCGATACCAAACGACGGTGAGCGACAACACCAAAACCGTGATCTGCACCGCATCTGCCGGCTCGGAAAACCCTCCAACCAGAAAAGCGGATATGAACGCGATCACATGAGTGCTTCTGGACAGTGCCTGTGTCCCAGCCTTGTAAGACTGAGCCAAAAGGAACCCGATGAGCAAAGTCCCATACACAACGGGCGCAAAGTGAGTGCTCATCGAAGAACGCCAGTACACGGTTTGATATAAATTCGGAGCTTGAATGAGCGTAAAAAACGCAATGGATAATCCCAGAAAAGCCGTCATCACAGTTGACCAATCGGCATTCAGAAGTTTTTTGACCCCGTTCATGACCCAGATCAAACCGGCGGCCCATAAAATGATATGGAACATGGGCAGGATGGGAATGCTCTTGATGCCAAAGATCTCTGAAACTCCCACCAGCCAAATGTTCGAGTAACGGTTCCCGCCAAAGCCTGTCATATACCGGCTGTAGAGTCCTTCGGTAACGCTTTCGGAAAAAAGAACCGCGTTACAGTAGTCATCCGCCATGTAGCGGGTGAACCACCCCTGATACGAATAGACCAGCAACAGCAGGAAAAAAGCAGCCAGCCCCAAAGCAAGGATGGACTGCAGAATAAAAGCGGAGGTTATTTTTTTCTTCGAAATTTCACGCACTGTCATTTACCAACTCCACAAGTTTCAGGGCTGCAAGTCAAACACAACATAACCTTCGCCCGAAAAAGCAACAGGATACTGCAAATACAAATGATCTTTCAATAAAGGCTGTTTTTCCAATTCGCTAAAGTCGGTGATAATGAAATAGTCCCGGCCGGCCGCGGTCTCGGCGAACAGCTGCTCAAATTCAAATTGCGCACCGCGATTTTCATGATAATAAATATCACCTGAACGAGGCCATGCCACGGTGGATATCCAACCCCAATAGGAGAGACTCATCCCATAGTCATGCATCAATGCGACGAGACGCGCATCATTCCCAACCTTCTGGCTGATCTCTGCCCATTTGGCCGGCTCGGCGCGATAATCGTTCGACTTCAAGACAGCGCGGGTATTCCAGTTCACAAGGATCAGCCCGGCGATGACAAATAGAACCGGGACCGCCTTCGCGCGCTGATACAAAGTCGTTTGGGACAATACGCCGATCACATGATCTGCAAGTGGAGCAAGCGAGAGCGCCACAATGGGAATCAGCACCATGCTGTAATAGTCGTGAGTGGAAATGTGATAGTTAAAGTAAAGCCCAAAGATGAAGTACCCAGCCCACAGCGCGGAAAGAAAGCGGAAGGTCCCCTTCTCCTGAATGAAGTACAAAGATAGCAGCCCGAGCAAAATAGGCATCCCGCCCATCACCAGATTCAAGACGCCAACCCAGCCAAGATAATATTCGAGGGTGAACAGCAGTGCGGGAATAGATCGCCCGCCAAATTGCTGACCGAGAAAGCCGGTGATCCAGACACCATAGACAATGTACGCCGCGCCCGGCAAAATTCCCAGCGCGCTCATCACATAAACCTGCGGTCTGCGGATCAACTCGCGAAATGACTGCCGTCCAAGAGCCGCTCCAAGCCCTGCGGCGATGACAAAGAAAGCTGCAAGCAGTTTGATAAAGATGGCAAGCCCGCCGAATAACCCAGCGAGAACCGCCCAGCCGTAAGAGTCCGGCTGTTTCGACCAGCGGAAGGCCGCCCACCAGAACAGGATGATCAACATGATCATCAATGGATCCGGCTGAAAAGCGCGGCTGGCAAAAACCCCGTAAGGCAGGAAAAGATAAAAAGCGGTCGAGACCAGCGCCCCGGTCACAGAGACCAGTTCTTTCGCCAGCAGAAAAATGAACAAGCCGCCAATGACCCAAAACAGAGAAGAGTACACCCGCGCGACCCACATCTGCTCGCCGGTATAGCGATAGGTAAAGGAGACGATGCGTTCAAGCACCTCAGGCTCGACAGATGCGCCAACTTTCCACTGCTGAATGGCAAAAGCCCGCTTCTCAGGGTCGAGGTCGGTGCGGAAGTCATAGTACATCCCGCGTGCTTTCTGGAAGGAAAGCATCTGGCGCGTTGAATGAAAGTCAAGCGGAGGGTCAGTGAGGTCGTACATGCGGATTGCCATGCCCGCGAGTAAAAGCAAGAGCAGGCTGACAATCCACGAAATTGCAGGGTTTGTTTTCAGCATTGTGAATTTTACAGATCAACCGAATGGATGGCAAAATAAAGGCCATTCATTTTATCATCATTGTCAGGGGTGATTTTTAGCGGGGATCAAGCCTCTGAGAGGCGCTACCCATAGCGATTCTTCCGCCTGCGCAAGATCAACTCGCGCAATGTATCGAGTTTCGCCAATCGAAGCAGTATTGCCCCAAGGATGTTCAATCGTGCAAGGGCGGTCGGTGGATGGATCAGCAAGGCGCGCATCCATGCTTGCAGGGAAAGCCCAAGCTGCCCCCCATCTAGCAGGTAGCGGGCATCCACTCGGTTAGCAGATGCCCGGGCGCGGCGGGACACGCTCGTCAATTTCGGCGCGAGCGAAGCATCCTTCTCAGCCCAAGCCAAAATACGAAAGGCATCACGCCCAAACTCTGCGGCTTTGGCGAAATTCTTCGCTTCAGGGTGATACCGCGCCGCCGACCAAGTCTGCGGTACATGCAGGATCCTACCAAGTTGAGCGATGCGGATCCAAAGGTGATGATCGAGCATGAAATGGAAAGCGAGGTCAAGTCCGCCCGCCTTTTGCAAAGCGGATCGGCGCATAAAGACCGCGGGTTGACCAATGATCTGGAAGCACAACAGGTCTTCAAGCGTGAGTTGTTTGTAATTCAGAGCATTGAATGGTTTTCCGTGTTCATCCACCGAGAGCATGTTGCCATACACAAGCACCACATCGGGATTCTGTTCAAAGATTTGTACCGCAGCCTTCACCGTGCCTTCGAGATAAAAGTCATCCGAGTTGAGCCAGGCAATGATCTCGCCGGTGGCTTTTGCAAATCCCTTGTTGATCGCTTCAGCCTGTCCCTTGTCTTTTTCAGAGACCCAATACGCGAGGCGGTCTGAATATTTCTTAATGATCTCCACACTGCCATCGGTGGATCCGCCGTCGATGACGATGTACTCCATATCCGCGTGGTCTTGTCCCAGCACCGAAGTGATGGTCTGCTCAAGATACGCGGCTTGATTATAGGAAGGGGTGATGATGGAAACAAGGGTCATAGAATTATTGGACGCGGATAAACGCGGAATACGCGAATTTTTTATTCCCAAGTCGGAGTCTTGCGAGAATTATCATAAGCTTTGCGGCGAAAATCAGGTTTGGGTCCAAAATTAAGCAACAAACCGACTTCATAAGGAGTCGCCCGAAGGTAATTTAAAAGCTGAGCCTCATGCTCACTCAAAAGGCGAGAGACCGCCTTCAATTCAACGATCACAACATCTTCAACCAAGAGATCAGCATAATACTCACCGACAATTTGTTTTTGAAAATAGACGGAAATCTTAGCTTGCTGCTGAACTTTCAATCCCAAAGAAGTCAACGCAATTACCATTGCGTTCTCGTATACTTTCTCCAAAAAGCCATATCCCAACTGAGGGTAGACTATTTTGTAGAATGCATGCAAAATCTTATCTGTAATATCTCTATACTTAAGGTCGGTTTGTCCATTTACCACAAAAAACTCCGCGTTTATCTGCGCTCGTCCGCGTCCCATTTTATTATCGTAAATCATAAAGCACATACCCATCGCCTTCCGCGGCGATCGGGTACTGCTCCAGGGTCTTCTTCAGAGTTGGCTGCTTCTCCAACTGACCGAACGCCGTCACAAGAAAATAATCTTTTCCCT
>Ga0268298_10001485_pt1 | contig 27566 bp, 19 predicted proteins | sample WWTPWeurt_MetaG_FD_194462 | JGI IMG/M metagenome (GOLD analysis project Ga0268298, IMG submission 194462) | Activated sludge microbial communities from WWTP in Nijmegen, Gelderland, Netherland - WWTP Weurt | ecosystem: Engineered > WWTP > Aerobic digester > Activated sludge | place... | reverse complement strand
CCTGGGCGCTGGGCGCGGCCAATGGCGTGAACGACCTCGAAGCGCTGCAATACGCCAACACCATCTGCAACGAGCAGGGCATGGACCCGATCACCTTCGGCGCCACCATCGGCGCGGTGATGGAGCTCTACGAGATGGGCGTCATCACCAAGGAGCAGCTCGGCATCGAGGCCCCGTTCGGCTCGGCCAAGGCCTTGTGCGAGCTGGTGGACATGACCGCCAACCACACCGGCTTCGGCAAGGAGATTGCGCAGGGCTCCAAGCGCCTGTGCGCCAAGTTCGGCCACCCTGAGCTGAGCATGAGCGTCAAGGGCCAGGAGTTCCCGGCCTACGATGCGCGCGGCATCCAGGGGATGGGCCTCACCTACGCCACGAGCAACCGCGGTGCCTGCCACCTGCGCAGCTACACCGTGGCCTCTGAGGTGATGGGCATCCCGGTGAAGACCGACCCACTGGTGGCCGAGGGCAAGCCCGAGCTGGTGATGGCCTTCCAGGACGCCACCGCCACCTTTGACTCTGCCGGTGTCTGCGTGTTCACCACCTTCGCCTGGGGCCTGGCCGATCTGCAACCGCAGGTGGCCGCCGCCTGCGGCGACGAGTTCACGCTGGAGAACCTGGCGCTGATCGGCGAGCGCGTGTGGAACATGGAGCGCGATTTCAACAACCGCGCCGGCTTCACCGACAAGGACGACGTGCTGCCCGCGCGCCTCACCACCGAGCCCGCCAAGACCGGCCCCGCCAAGGGCCTGGTGAGCAAGGTGCCCGAGATGCTGCCCAAGTACTACAACGTGCGCGGCTGGAACGCCGACGGCACCCTCACGGCGCAGACGCGGGCCAAGCTCGGCCTCTGATGGCCAAGCCGCTGGGCGCATAACCAAGGCGGTTCTCGGACCGCCTTTTTTCTTTCCGTGGAGTTCGCTCATGAAGCATGTCATTCTTGGTGCCGGCCCGGCCGGCGTCATCGCCGCCGAGACCATCCGCAAGCACGCACCGCAGGACGAGATCCTCATCCTCGGTGACGAGCCCGAGGCGCCCTACTCGCGCATGGCCATCCCCTACCTGCTGATGGGCAAGGTGGGCGAGAGCGGCACGCACCTGCGGCATTCGGCCGATCACTTCGCCAAGCTGCGCATCAGCGTGCAGCGCGGCCGCGCCAAGACGGTGGACTCGGGCCAGCGCAGCGTGCAGTTGGAGGACGGCACTGTGGTGGGCTTCGACCGGCTGCTCATCGCCACCGGCTCGTCACCCGCCACGCCGCCCATCCCCGGCATCCAGGGCCCCGGCGTGCACCCTTGCTGGACCCTGGCCGATGCCCGCGCCATCATGGCGCTGGCCCGGCCCGGCGCGCGCGTGCTGCAGATGGGCGCGGGCTTCATCGGCTGCATCATCATGGAGGCGCTGGCCGCGCGCGGCGTGCAGCTCTCCGTCGTGGAGATGGGCGACCGCATGGTGCCGCGCATGATGGGCCACACGGCCGGCGGCATGATCAAGCAATGGTGCGAGGCCAAGGGTGTGGCCGTCTACACCGGCGCGCGGGTTGAAGAGGTGCAGCGCCCCGGCGCCAACGGCGCGCCGATGAATGTGCGCCTGTCCACCGGGCAAAACCTGGAGGCCGATCTGGTGATCAGCGCCACCGGCGTCAGGCCCAACATCGGCTTCCTCGAGCACAGCGGCATCCGCTGCCTGGTGGGCGTGCTCACTGATGAGCACCTGCAGACCAATGTGCCGGGCGTGTACGCCGCCGGCGATTGCGCCGAGGCCTTCGACAAGGTGAGCGGCAAGACCATCGTCAGCGCCATCCAGCCCAATGCCGCCGAGCAGGCCCGCGTGGCCGCGCTCAACATGGTGGGCCAGCGCGCCGAGCTCAAGGGCGTCACCCAGATCAACGTGCTCGACACCCTGGGCCTCATTTCCACCAGCTTCGGCAACTGGCAGGGTGTGGACGGTGGCGAGCATGTGGAGCTCACCGACCAGGGCACGCAGCGCCACCTGAGCCTGCAGTTCAGCGGCGACCGCATGGTGGGTTGCAACTCGGTGGGCTGGACCGACCACGTGGGCGTGATGCGCGGCCTGGTGGAGGGCGAGGTGAAGCTCAGCGATGAGTGGAAGCAGCGCCTGCTGGCCGACCCCACGCTGCTGATGGAGGCTTACCTGGCTTGCGCGCAGGGCGCACAAGACCATGCGCATGTGCGCTGACGCCGCTTCGGGCACAGTGCCGGGCACGATGACCATCAACATCACCTTCAAGCTCTACGCCAGCCTCACCGAGCACCTGCCGCCCGATGCGCGGCGCGACAACCGCATGCCGCTCGCGGTGCGCGCCACCGACACCATCGCCGACATCGTGGCGCCGTTCAGCATGCCGCCCAAGCTGGTGCACCTGGTGCTGGTGAACGGCGTGTTCATTGCGCCGGAGGATCGCGCCAGCAAGACGCTGGTGGACGGCGACGTCTTGGCAATCTGGCCCCCCATCGCCGGGGGCTGAGGCCTTGCAGCGCGAGTTTGCCGCGCAGTTCGAGCGCGAGCACGGCTGCACCGAGGCCGACTGGCTGGGCTGGCTGCCGGGCGCGGTGCGCGATGGCGTCTTGAGCATTGAACCACCGGGTTGCGCGCGGGTAGCGCTGCCCGGCGGCTCGCTCATGCTGCAATGGCATGCGCTCGAGCCGCGCCGCCTGGGCCTGGCGAGCTTTCCGCGCCTGGTGATGAGCTATCGCTTCGAGGGGCTCGATGCCGCGCAGCGCGCGTCCTTCATGCGTTACTTCGATCTGTACATGCAGCGCGGCGGGGGTTGATCAATCTGCTTCCGGATCGGCAGCTGCCGGCGCATCCCAACCCAGCAACTCGGCCAGCCGCGTCACCACCCACACGGCCTCGGCCTCATTGAATCCCGATTCGGCCGTGGCCAGCCCAGCCTGGGTGCGCGCCAGCACCAGGTCCTCCGACACGCCCTGATCGTGGTGCACCGCCTGCGAGTGGTCCACCAGCATCTGCGCCATGTCCTCGCACAGCTCGTAGCGCTGGCGAAACTCGCTCACCGGCAGCAACAAGCGCCCGCGCGCATCGGCGTGCACGGCGTGGAAAGAAGGCGGGATCGGGATCTGGTACTCGTCGGTGGTCATGCCGCGTTGTACAGCATCGGGGCAGGCCGGCTCAGGTGATGCAGCCCGACTCGATGGCCGGCGCCTTCGCCTTCACCAGCACCGGCTCGGGCACCTGGTAGCCATAGCGCACGGCGGTGAGCTCGGCCAGGATGCTCACGGCGATCTCGGGCGGCGTGCGGGCGCCGTTCTTCAGGCCCACGGGGCCGTGCAGGCGGTCCATCTGTTCTGCAGTGAGGCCGAAGTGCTCCATCAAGCGCTGCTTGCGCTTGGCCTGGTTGGCGCGCGATCCGATGGCGCCGATGTAGAAGGCCTCGCTGCGCAGCGCCTCCATCAGCGCCAGGTCGTCGAGCTTGGGGTCGTGGGTGAGGGCGATGATGGCGGTGTGGCCGTCGGGCTTCATCTCGGTCACGGTGTCGTCGGGCATGCTGCGCACCAGCGTGGCGCCGGGCACGGCAAAGGCGGTGGCGTATTCCTCGCGCGGGTCGCACACGATCACCTGGTAGTCGAGCGCGGTGGCCATCTGCGCCAGGTATTGCGTCATCTGCCCGGCGCCGATCACCAGCAGGCGCCAGTGCGGGCCGTGGTGGGTGGTGAGCGTGGTGTCGGTGAGCAGCAGCTCATCGGCCTGGCCTGCGGGCTGCAAATCCACTGCGCCGGTGGCCAGCGTGAGCACGCGGCGCACGCGCTGCCCACTGGCCAGCCGCGCCAGCATGTCATCGAGCTGGGTGTGCGGTAGCACGGGCTCGAGCACCAGCTCGATCAAGCCGCCGCAGGGCAGGCCGAAGCGCTGGGCTGCGTCGGTGTCGATGCCATAGCGCACCACCTGCGGCAGGCCGGCGGCGAGCACGCCCTCGCGGGCTTTATCGATCAGATCGTCCTCGATGCAGCCGCCCGAGACCGAGCCGGCCACCAGGCCGTCGTCGCGCACGGCCACCGCCGAGCCCGGCGGGCGCGGGGCCGATCCCCACGTGCGGGTGATGGTGCCCAGCACCACGCGGTGCCCGCTGGCCAGCCACTGCGAGACCTGGCGCAGCACATTCAGATCGACGTTGTCCATGGCGTGAAGTTAACGGGCTGCGGCGTCGGGATCGACGGCTGGCTTTCCCTTATGAATTCTGAAGCATACGTCGGCACGGGCGCTGAACCTATGCCGCCGCCTTCATAGGGGTAAGCGACGCGGTGCGCTGCGCGATGTCAAACCCTAGCATCGCGCCTCGCCAATCCACACCCCGCAGGAGACACCGCATGGGCATGAAGATCACGCTGAGCGTCAACGGCAAGCCCCACACCCGAGAGTGCGAGCCGCAGACCCTGTTGTCGGAGTTCATCCGCGAGACGCTGCGCCTCACCGGCACCCACGTGGGTTGCGACACCGCGCAGTGCGGCGCCTGCACCGTGCACCTGAACGGCCGCGCCGTGAAAAGCTGCGCCACGCTGGCCGTGCAGGCCGCTGGCGCCGAGATCACCACCATCGAGGGCCTGGCCGCCGCCGACGGCACGCTGCACCCGATGCAGGCCGCGTTCAAGGCCTGCCACGGCCTGCAGTGCGGCTTCTGCACGCCGGGCATGGTGATGAGCGCGGTGGACCTGGTGCAGCACCATGGCTGCCAAAGTGAGCGGCAGGTGCGCGAGGCGCTGGAGGGCAACATCTGCCGCTGCACTGGCTATCACAACATCGTCAAAGCGGTGCAGCAAGGTGCTGCCGCGATGAAGCCTTGAGCTCGAGGAGCACGACACCATGAACGCACGCCAAGGTTTCATCGGCCAATCGGTCGAGCGCCGTGAAGACGGCCGCTTTCTCACAGGCAAGGGCCAGTACACCGACGACATCACGCTGCCCGGCCAGACCCATGCCTACTTCTTGCGCTCGCCCTATGCGCACGCCCGCATCCAGTCGCTCGACACTGCGGTGGCCGCACAGGCCGAGGGCGTGCTGGGCATCTTCACTGGCGAGCATTTCAAGGCCGTGGGCGGCCTGCCCTGCGGCTGGCTGATCAACAGCCTGGACGGCGCGGCGATGAAGGAGCCCAAGCACCCGGTACTGGCCGACGGCAAGGTGCGCTACGTGGGAGACCGCGTGGCCATGGTGGTGGCCGAGACGCTGGAGCAGGCCAAGGCCGCCGCCCAATTGATCGACGTGCAGTACGAAGAGCTCACGCCTGTGGTGGACACCGGGGCGGCCGCGGGCGCAGCATCATCCGTGCACGACGAGGCGCCCGACAACCGCTGCTACACCTGGGGCATCGGCGACAAGGACGGTGCCGAGGCGGCGTTGAAGACTGCCGCGCACGTCACCACGCTGCAGTTCCGCAACAACCGGCTGATCCCCAACGCGATGGAGCCGCGCTGTGCCAACGCCTTCTACGACACCAACGCTGACAACTACACGCTCTACGTCAGCAACCAGAACCCTCACGTCGAGCGTTTGCTGATGTGCGCCTTCGTGCTTGGCATCCCTGAGCACAAGATGCGCGTCGTGGCGCCCGACGTCGGCGGCGGCTTCGGCAGCAAGATTTTTCTCTACGGCGAAGAGACCGCGCTGGTGTTCGCCAGCAAGAGCATCCGGCGCCCGATCAAGTGGACCTGTGACCGCAGCGAGGCCTTCCTGAGCGACGCGCATGGCCGCGACCACGTGTCCACCGCGCAGCTGGCGCTGGACAAGGACGGCCGCTTCCTGGCGCTCAAGGCAGAGACCACCGCCAACCTCGGCGCCTACTTGTCCACCTTCTCGTCCTGCGTGCCCACCATCCTGCACGCCACGCTGCTGGCCGGCCAATACCGCACGCCGAAGATCTGGTGCCAGGTGACGGCGGTGTTCACCAACACCGCACCGGTGGACGCCTACCGCGGTGCCGGCCGCCCCGAGGCCACCTACCTGCTCGAGCGCATCGTCGAGACGGCCGCGCACGAGATGGGCCTGGACCCGGCCGAGATCCGCCGCCGCAACTTCATCACCGAGTTCCCCTACGCCTCGCCCGTGGGCCTCACCTACGACACCGGCGACTACAACGCCACCATGACCCGCGCCATCGAGCTGGCCGACGTGGCCGGCTTCGCTGCGCGCAAAGCCGCCTCCGCCGCCAAGGGTTTGAAGCGCGGCCTGGGCTACTCGGCCTACATCGAGGCCTGCGGCATCGCGCCTTCATCCGTGGCCGGTGCGCTCGGCGCGCGGGCCGGGCTGTTCGAGGCGGGTGAGGTGCGCGTGCACCCCACCGGCAAGGTCACCATCTTCACCGGCAGCCACAGCCACGGCCAGGGCCACGAGACCACCTTTGCGCAGGTGGTGGCTGACAAGCTGGGCATCCCCATCGACGACATCGTGATAGAGCATGGCGACACCAGCAAGGTGCTGTTCGGCATGGGCACCTACGGCAGCCGCTCGCTGGCCGTGGGCGGCACGGCCATCGTCAAGGCGGTGGACAAGATCGTCGCCAAGGGCAAGAAGATCGCTGCGCACCTGATGGAGGCCGCCGAGACCGACATCGTCTTCGAAGGCGGCGAGTTCAAGGTGGCCGGCACTGACAGATCAGTGCCCTTCGCCCAGGTCTCGCTCACCGCCTACGTGCCGCACAACTTCCCGCACGACAAGCTCGAGCCGGGCCTGAACGAGAATGCCTTCTACGACCCCAGCAACTTCACCTACCCCGCCGGCACCTACATCTGCGAGGTGGAGGTGGACCCGGCCACCGGCGTGACGTGCATCGAGCGCATGACGGCGGTGGACGATTTCGGCAACGTCATCAACCCGATGATCGTCGAGGGCCAGGTGCATGGCGGCCTGGCGCAGGGCATCGGCCAGGCCCTGCTGGAGCAAGGTGTGTACGACAACGAGAGTGGCCAGTTGCTCACCGGCAGCTACATGGACTACGCCATGCCGCGCGCCGATGATCTGCCCAGCTTCACGGTGGAAACCGCCAAGGGCACGCCCTGCACGCACAACCCGTTGGGGGTGAAGGGCTGCGGCGAGGCCGGTGCCATCGGCTCGCCGCCTGCGGTGATCAATGCCATCTGCAACGCGCTGGGCGTGAAGGATGTGCCCATGCCGGCCACGCCCTACACTGTGTGGCAGGCCGCCCGCGCTGCGGCCCGCTGAACGCTCTTCAAGCCAAGGATCCCTCACCATGCAAGCCTTCGCTTACGCCAAACCCGCCACGCTGGCCGAAGCCGCCACGGCGGCCAAGGCCGACAACACCAAGATCATTGCCGGCGGCCAATCGCTGCTGGGCTCGATGAAGCTGGGCCTCGCGGCGCCCGATGCGCTGGTCGACCTGTCCGCCATCGGCGACCTGAAGGGCATCAGCGTGGCCGCTGGCGTCGTCAAGATCGGCGCCATGACCACGCACGCCGAAGTGGCTGCGCATGCGGACGTGGCCAAGGCCATCCCCGCGCTCGCCGACCTGGCCGGCAACATCGGCGATCGCCAGGTGCGCAACCGCGGCACCCTCGGCGGCAGCCTGGCCAACAACGACCCGGCCGCCTGCTACCCCGCCGCCGTGCTGGGCCTGGGCGCTACCGTCCACACCAACACCCGCAGCATCGCGGCCGATGATTTCTTCAAGGGCCTGTATGAGACCGCGCTGGCCGAGGGCGAGGTGATCACTGCGGTGAGCTTCCCGGTGCCCCAGAAGGCGGCGTGGCAGAAGTTCAAGCAGCCGGCCTCGCGCTTCTCGCTGGTGGGCGTGTTCGTCAGCAACGGGCCGCAAGGCGCGCGCGTGGCCGTCACCGGCGCGGGCGCGGGGGTGTTCCGTGCCAAGACACTCGAAGCCAAGTTGGCGGCCAATTGGTCCGCCGCTGCGCTGGACGGCGCCACGGTGAGCGCCGATGGCCTGAACACCGATCTGCACGGCTCGGCCGAATACCGCGCTGCGTTGATCCCCGTTCTCGCCAAGCGAGCGGTCGCGGCAACTTGATCCCCCCGAAGCGCCTGCGGCGCCTCCCCCAGGGGGCGCCGCCAACGGCCCGGCCAAGCCGGTTCCGTGGCGGCCACTTGGAAGTAAGCGCTTGACCCCCATCGCCCTGCCCACCAGCATCGCCGACACGCAAACCCGCCTGCTGGCGCAGGACTACGTGGCCGACCGCCAACTGGCCACCTGCGTCTACCTGGCGCTCAAGCTGCAGCGTCCGCTGTTCCTCGAGGGCGAGCCCGGCACCGGCAAGACCGAGATCGCGCGCACGCTGGCGGCCATGCTGGGGCGCGAGCTGATCCGCCTGCAATGCCACGAAGGCCTTGACCTCAGCGGCGCTGCCTACGAGTGGAACTACGGCCGGCAGATGATGGAGATCCGCCTAGCGGAATTGCAGCCCCCTGGAGGCCTGCGGCCTCCGCCCCCCGAGGGGGGTCAGCCCGACAGGCAGAGCCAGATCGGGCTGGCCGCCCGCGCCGAACGCGACGCCCTGGCCGCCGAGCTGTTCAGCGAGCGCTTTCTCACCAAGCGCGCGCTGCTGCAGGCCATCGACCCCGCGCGCAGCGTGCCGCCGGTGCTGCTGATCGACGAGATCGATCGCGCCGACGAGCCCTTCGAGGCCTTCCTGCTCGAGGTGCTGTCCGACTTCCAGATCACCATCCCCGAGCTGGGCACGGTGAAGGCGCCGCAGCCGCCCATCGTCATCCTCACCTCCAACCGCACGCGCGAGATCCACGATGCCGTCAAGCGCCGCTGCCTCTACCACTGGGTGGGCTTCCCCGATGCGGCGCGCGAGCTGCAGATCCTGCAGCGGCGCGTGCCCGGTGCGGGCCCGGCACTGGCCGCGCAGATCGTGGCCTTCGTGCAGCGGCTGCGCGAGGTGGAGCTGTACAAGCTGCCCGGCATCGCCGAGACCATCGACTGGACCCGCGCATTGATGGAGCTGGACACCCTGGTGCTTGATCCGCAGGTGATCCAGGACACGCTCGGGGTGCTGCTCAAGTACCAGGACGACATCGCCCGCATGCAGGGCGGCGAAGTGGCGCGCCTGCTGGACGAACTGAAGGCGACAGCACACGCCGGCCTCTGAGGCCAGCGCGCCGCCGCGAACGACCATGCTGGCCTCTCGCGCCACCCCCGGCCGCCTGGCCGAGAACGTGATGCACTTTGCCCGCGTGCTGCGCACGGCCGGCCTGCCTGTGGGCACCGACCGGGTGGCGCTGGCCTTGCAGGCATTGCAAGTGGCCGGGCTGGAATCCAAGCGCGAGTTCCACAGCGTGCTCAGCGCCTGCATGGTGGACCGCATCGAGCACCGCGAGCTGTTCGACCAGGCCTTTGCATTGTTCTGGCGCGACCCCGATCTGCTCGGCCGCATGCGCGCCTTGCTGCTGCCCAAGCTGCGCATGCAACCCGGCGTGTTGCCCGAGCCGCCGCAGAACCGGCGCCTGGGCGAGGCGCTGTTTCCGCAGGGGCCTCAAGGCCCGCAGCCCGAGCCCGAGCAAGATCAGTTCGAGATCGACGCCCAGCTCACCTGGAACGACCGCGAAGTGCTGCGCAAGGCCGACTTCGACACCATGACGGCCGACGAGTGGCGCGAGGCCAAGCGCCTGCTGCACCAGCTGCCCCTGCTCACCGAGATGCTGCCCACGCGCCGCAGCCGCGCGGCCGCTCACCCTGGCCGCCCCGATTGGCGCGCCACGCTGGCGGCCATGGCGCGGCACGGCGGCGAGCTGCAGGGCGGCCTGCGCTGGCGCGCACCGCGCGAGAAGCCCGCGCCCCTGGTGGTGCTGGCCGACATCTCCGGCTCGATGAGCCGCTACTCGCGCATGTTGCTGCACTTTGCGCATGGCCTGGGCCAGGCCGGCGGGCGCAGCGGCACGCGGGTGGAGAGCTTTGTTTTCGGTACCCGCCTCACGCGCACCACGCGTCTGTTGCGCAGCCGCGACCCCGACATCGCCGTGGCCCAGGTGGTGCGCGCGGTGGAGGACTGGTCGGGCGGCACCCGCATCACCACCAGTCTGCATGATTTCAACCAGCACTGGTCGCGCCGCGTGCTCAACAGCCGGGCCACCGTGCTGCTCATCTCCGACGGCCTGGAGCATGGCGACACGCGCCAGCTCGGCTTCGAGATGGAGCGCCTGCACAAGAGCTGCCGCCGCCTGGTGTGGCTCAACCCGCTGCTGCGCTTCGAGCGCTTCGAGCCGCGCGCCGGGGGCATCAAGGCCATGCTGCCGCACGTTGACCGTTTCGTCCCCGCCCACAACCTTGAAAGCCTGACCAACTTGGTGAAGCTATTGCAATCCCCTGGGCTAGGTTCCTCCCTAGAACACCAATCCTAAGGCGGGCGTAAGCTCGATAGGATGGCCATGGCTCTTACATGGCCATACACATTGGTTGTTACTTTGCAACGAGAGGGATCGCATGGCACACCTGAACAGCGTCTGGAAGGCGGGCTTGACCTGCTGCATCACCGCCACCTTGTCCTGGTCCGCGAGCGCGGACCCATCGACCGGCGGCACCTGGCAGAAGTACACCCCCACCAACGCCGTTCGCGGCGCCGATGGTCAGTCGCACCGGGCCACCTGCTCGGGCTACCCCGGCACGGACAAGACCTACAGTTTCTGGGCCAAGAAGGGCAAGTCCGACAACCTGGTCGTGTACTTTGAAGGCGGCGGCGCCTGCTGGGACAGCCTCACCTGCACCTTCCCCATCGCCGGCCTGCCCGATGCGGTGCCGCAGTTCTTCGTGCCGGCCGTGCCGGCGGGCGCCAACCCGGCCGAATACAGCGGCATCTTCGAGGCCGCCAACCCCGACAACCCGGTCAAGGACTGGAGCATGGTCTACATCCCGTACTGCACGGGCGACCTGCACACCGGCTCGGCCACGCAGACCTACTACAACGTGGGTCACCCGGTGTTTCCGCTGCCCAGCTCGTTCCAGATCGAGCACCGCGGTTTCGACAACTTCATGGTGGTGCTCGACTTCATGCGGCGCAAGTTCCGCGAGCCCGAGAAGGTGCTCGTGGCGGGCTCGAGCGCAGGCGGCTACGGCGCCACGGCCAATGCGCCGTGGATCCAGCGCAGCTACCCCGATGCCAAGCTCAGCGTGCTGGCCGATGCCAGCCAGGGCGTCACCACGCCCGGCTTCGATCTGGGCAACCCGGGCCAGGGCCGCAAGTCCTGGAACATGCAGTTGGCGCCCTGGGTGTTTGGCTCGGATCCGTCCCGCATCTCGGGGCCCGACCTGCTGCGCGTGGCCGCCAAGGGATTGCCGCGTGCCAAGGTGGGGCAGTTCACCACGGCCTATGACACCGTGCAGATCGGCTTCTACGGCGTGATGAAGGCCTACTACGGCCCGGGCGGCAGTTGCAGCAACCTGGGGATCGACTGGCACAACCAGGCCGTGAGCAAGGTGCAGGCCGATTCGGACGCGCTGTCCAACTATCACTACTACGTGGCCGATGGCGGCTACCACACCAACCTGCGCAGCCCGCAGTTCTACGCCGAGTCGTCGGCCGGCACGCCTTACCGCGACTGGGTCAGCGCTCTGCTGGGCCAGCGCCAGGGGCGCCTGTGGGTCGACGCCTTCTGCCCCACCTGTCTCTATCAACCTCCCTGCAACCAGTGACCGCCTTCCACACGCAGCGCTTTGAAATGGCTGCGTGGCCACCGCTCGATGCCTCGGCATCTGGCGGTGGCAGGCAAGGGGGCAAAGCCTTGGACAATCCCCCCCATGCAACTCACCAACCAACAAACCCTGCCCGTCTCCCAAGCCCAGGCCTGGGAGGCCCTGAACGACATCGCCCTGCTGCAATCGGCCATCCCCGGCTGCGAGGGCATCACCCCCGCGGGTGAGAACCAGTACGAGGTGCTGGTCACGGCCGCCATCGGCCCGGTGAAGGCCAAGTTCAAGGGCAAGCTGCAGCTCGAGAACCTGCAGCCGCCCACGTCCTACACCCTGCGCTTCGAAGGGCAGGGCGGCGCCGCCGGCCACGGCAAGGGACACGCCGACATCCGCCTCGAAGCCGCCGACGCCCACACCACCACGCTGCACTACACCGCGCACGCCAGTGTGGGCGGCAAGATCGCGCAGATCGGCTCGCGCCTGGTGGACATGGCCGCGCAGAAGATGGCCACCGAGTTCTTCGAGAGCTTCAACGCCCGCCTGCAAGAGAAGTTCCCGCCGCCGGTGGTGGCCGAAGTGCCCGCGCCCGTGGCCAAGCCACAAGGCCTGCTGGCGCGACTGGGCGCCTGGTTGCGCAAGCTGTTCGGCGGCTGATCGGTCCGGTGGTGCAGGCCCGATGAAAGCGCGTGGCGTTCAGCTGCAGTACACCCTCGCGCAGGCCGACCAGCGCGGCGCGGACATCCACAACCCGCTGTTCGACCTGCTCTCGGCCGTGCACGAGCACGGCTCGATCCAGCACGCGGCCAAGGCCATGGGCGCGTCGTATCGGCATGTCTGGGGTGCTCTCAAACGTTGGGAAGAGACGCTGGGCGAGCCCCTCGTCACCTGGGCCCAGGGCCAGCCCGCGCGCCTGACGCCCTTCGCCGAGCGCCTGCTCTGGGCCGAGACCCGCGCCCGCACGCGCCTCACGCCGCACATCGAGGCCCTGCGCGCCGAGCTCGAGCGCGTGCTCGACGAAGCGCTGGACGGCAGCCAGCACGTGCTCACCATCTTCGCCAGCCACGACCTGGCCCTGCCCGCGCTGCGCGACATCGCCAACCAGCGCCACCGCCTGCACATCGAGCTGCGCTTCGCCGGCAGCGTGGACGCACTGCAGGCCCTGTCCGACGGCCGCTGCCTGGTGGCCGGCTTCCACGTGCCGCCGCTCGATGGCGGCTCGCCGCTGTTTGCCCAGGCCATGAAGCCGCGCCTGAAGCCCGGCCTGCACAAGCTCATCGGCTGCCTGCGCCGGGCGCAGGGCCTGATGGTGCGCCCCGGCAACCCGCTGCAATTGCACAGCCTGGCGGATGTGGCCGCGCTGCGCGCGCGCTTCATCAACCGCCAGGCCGGCTCGGGCACGCGCCTGTTGATGGACCACCTGCTGCAAACCCAACACATCAACAGCGCGTCCATCCTGGGCTACGACCATCATGCCGAGGACAGCCACGTGGCGCTCGCCGCCGCCATCGCCAGCGGCCAGGGCGACGTGGGCCCGGGCATCGAGGCCGCTGCGCGGCAGTTCGGCCTCGACTTCGTGCCCCTGATCGTCGAGGACTACTTCCTCGTCTGCCTGAAGGACGCGCTCGACCACCCCGCCGTGCTCAAGCTGCGCCAATCGATGGACAGCCCCGAGTGGCTGCGCGCACTGGCCGCATTGCCCGGCTACGCCGCCTCGCAATCCGGCGAGGTGCTGTCGCTCACCCAGGCCCTGCCGTGGTGGCACTACCGCGCGCCCAAGGCGGTCGGACGCTGACTTTGCGGCAAACTCTCGCTGCCATCGGCTGTGGCCGTGGCGCGGTGCTGAAGGCAAGGGGGATCGAGATGATGCGTTGGCAAACCATGAAGGCCGCGTGCTGGGCCGTGCTGGCGGCAGTTGCGCTGATCTGCGCCGGTGCGGCGGCGGCCGCCCCCCCGCCGGTGGCGGATTTCTTCGACGCGCCCGTGATGACGCGCCCGGTGCTCTCGCCCAACGGCCAGCACCTGGCCGTGCTGCTGGCCTCAGCCGAAGGGCGGCGGCAACTGGCCGTGATGGACCTGGCCCCGCCCCGGCAACTGCGCGTGGTGGCCGGCTTCAACGATGCCGATGTGCGCGATGTGCACTGGGTCAACGACAACCGGCTCGTCTTCACCATCGACGATCTGCAGTCGGCCTGGGCCGACCAATGGTCGCCCGGCCTGTTCGCGGTGGACCGCCGCGGCGAGGGCGAGGCCGCCAGCATGCGCATGCTCATCGCGCGCGATCGCGGCTTCGTGCAGCGCGGCCGCGCCGATTCGCCCACCCTGCCGGCCTACTTCCGCTTCGCGCGCGTGCTGCGCGACGGCAGCGACGACGTGCTGGTGGAGGTGACCCGCCGCAGCGGCAGCAACAACGGCGTGGCCAGCAGCGCTTTCCTGCGCCAGAACACGCGCACCGGCCGCACCTTGCCGGTGGACCTGGGCCACCCGCCGGTGGATGCCAACCTGATCTTCGATGCCCAGGGCCGCGCGCGCCTGGCCACCACCGTCAGCGGCAACGAGACCCGCTGGTACGGCCGTCTGACGCCGGACGCAGACTGGCGCGAGGTGCTCAAGCAGCCGGTGTTCGGCGGCACCGCGCACATGGTGCAGTGGGTGGCGCTGGGCCTGGACGATCGCATCTATGTCACCGCGCCGCGCCCCGGCGACATCGATGGCACCAACGCGCTGTACCGGCTCGATCCGGCCACCGGACAGCTCGAATCGGCGCCGCTCTTGGTCTTGCAGGGCTTTGATTTCCAGGGCGCGCCGATCTTCGATGGCAGCAGCCGCCAGTTCGTGGGCGTGCGCTATCTGGCCGACAGCACCGGCACCGCCTGGCTGCAACCCGAGTTGCAGGCCGCGCAGACCCGTCTCGACCAGCGCCTGCCCGGCCTGGTCAACCTGATCGATCGCGCCGAGTGCGGATGCAGCCCCTGGGCGGTGGTCACCTCGTTCTCCGACCGGCAGCCGCCCGTGCACTGGTTGCTCGACGAGAAATCAGGCCAGCTCGAACCGCTGGGCCGCGCCCGCCCGCGCATCGATGCCCGGCAGATGGCCGCCCGCGAGTTCACCCGCCTGGCCGCGCGCGACGGGCTGGGCCTGCCGGTCTACATCACCCACCCGCCCGCCACGCCGCCGCAGGGCACTGCGGGCCCGAGCGGGCCGCGGCCCCTGGTGGTGCTGGTGCATGGCGGCCCCTTCCTGCGCGGCGGCGCCTGGCAGTGGACGGCCGAATCGCAGTTCCTCGCCTCGCGCGGCTACCTGGTGGTGGAGCCCGAGTTCCGCGGCAGCACCGGCTACGGCTGGAAGCTGTTCCGAGCCGGCTGGAAGCAATGGGGCCTGAAGATGCAGGACGATCTGGCCGACGTGGTGCGCTGGGCCGTAGACAGGGGCCTGGCCGATCCCAAGCGGGTGTGCATCGTGGGTGGCAGCTACGGTGGCTACGCCGCACTCATGGGCCTGGTGCGCGACCCTGAGCTCTACCGCTGCGGCGTGGCCTACGCCGCCGTCACCGACATCGAGCTGATGTACCAGCTCACCCAAAGCGACCTGAGCAGCTACTCCCTCGCGCATGGCCTGCCCACGCTGGTGGGCGACCGCCAGGCCGATGCCGAGCAACTGCAGGCCACCTCGCCGCTGCAGCAGGCGGCTCGCATCCGCGCCCCGCTGCTGCTGGCCTTTGGCGGCAAGGACCGGCGCGTGCCGCTCGAGCACGGCACCCGCCTGCGCGAGGCGCTGGCCAAGACCAACGACAAGCTCGAGTACGTGGTCTATCCGGACGAAGGCCATGGCTTCTTCAAGCCCGCCAACCGGCATGATTTCTGGGGCCGCGTGGATCGCTTCCTGGCCCGCGAGCTCGCCGCGCCCTGAGGCGACGCGCGTGGCTGTGATCGGCGATGATGACGGTCCCGACTTGTGTGCCCGAGCCCGCCCCATGCCATCGCCCCTGTTTGCGCCCCTGTCTCGTCGCCTGGTCCGCCGGCAATGGCTGGCCCTGGCCGCCGCCACCGCCGCATCGCCCTGGGCGGTCCTGTACGCCCAGGCTGCGCCGCCTCGCGCCGGCCTGATCCAGCTGCCGCCGCTGCCCCTGCGCGAGCGGCGCCTGGCCAATGGCCTGCAGGTGATCAGCCTGGCGAGCCAGGCCACGGCCAGCGTCAGCGTGCAGGTCTGGTACCGCGTGGGCAGCAAGGATGATCCGGCAGGCCGCTCCGGCTTCGCGCACCTGTTCGAGCACCTGATGTTCAAGCGCACGCAGCACATGCCCGACGAGATGTTCGATCGCCTCACCGAGGACGTGGGCGGCCAGAACAACGCCTTCACCGCCGAGGACATGACGGTCTACCAGAACGAGGTGCCCTTCAACCACCTCGAGCGCCTGCTGTGGGCCGAGGCCGAGCGCCTGGCGCACCTGCAGGTCGATCAGGCCAACTTCGAAAGTGAGCGCAAGGTGGTGGTGGAGGAGCTGCGCGAGCGCGTGCTGGCCGACCCCTACGGCCGCCTGTTCAACGCGCTGCCCGCGCAGGGCTTCGAGGTGCATCCCTACCGCCGCCCGGGCATCGGCAACGAGGCCGAGCTCAACGCCGCCACGCTGGCCGATGTGCGCGCCTTCCACAGCACCTACTACCGGCCCGACAACGCCGTGCTGCTGGTGGTGGGTGATTTCGACCCCGCGCAGTTCGATGCCTGGGTGGACCGCTACTTTGGCCCGCTGCGCACACCGCCCACGCCCATCCCCCGGGTGACGGCGGTGGAGCCCGCCCGCGCGCAGGACGCCCGCGCGGCCCTCACCGCGCCCAATGTGCCGCTGCCCGCGGTGGCCATGCTGTGGAAGGGCCCGCGCGCCGCGCATGCCGATGCGGCCGCGCTGCGCGTGGCTTCGGCCCTGCTGTCCGGTGGCGATTCGTCACGCCTGAGCGAGACCATGGTGCACGACACGCAGATGGCCCAGGCCGCCGGCTTCAGCGCCGATCTGTATGCCGATGCCGGCCTGCTGGGCGCCTATGCCATCGCGGCCAGCGGCCAGCCCCTGGCCAAGCTGGAGGCGGCCCTGCTGGCGCAGATCCAGCGTCTGGCCGATCGCGGCCCCGACCCGGCCGAGCTCGACAAGGTGCGCACCCAATTGCTAACTTCAACCATAAGCGGTCGACAAACACCCCAGGGCCTGGCCGACGCCATCGGCAATGCCGTGCTGCTGCTGGGCGATGCCCACATGGCCGACCGCAGCCTGCAGCAACTGCAGGCCGTGCAGGCCGCCGACGTGCAGCGCGTGCTCAAGCAGCATGTGCTGCAGACCCGCCGCATGACGGTGCAATACACGCAGGCGGCAGCATGATTCGATCGCTCAACCGCCGCCAGCTCGGCCTGCTCACGCTGGGCGCGCCGGGCCTGGCCTTCGCTGCCACTCCCGGCGTGGATGCGCCGCCGCTGCCGCAGGCGCCGCGTGCGGTCACTCTGCCCGCCTTTCACGAGAGCACGCTGCGCAGTGGCGTCACGGTGGTGGTGGTGCCGCGGCACAGCACGCCGCTGGTCACCGCGGCCCTGCTGGTGCGCGCCGGCCCGGAGAGCGAGCCACCTGGCCAGGCCGGCGTGGCGGCCATGACGGCAGCCCTGCTCACCAAGGGCGCCACGCGCGACGGCGTGAAGCGGGGCGCCAGCGCCATCGCGCGCCAGGCCGAGGCCCTGGGCGGCACGCTGGACAGCGGCTGCAGCTGGCGCGCCACCAGCCTGTCGATGACGGTCACCGTGCCGCGGCTCGAGGCCGCGCTGGCCTTGATGGCCGATTCGCTGCGCCGCCCTTTGCTCAGCGCCGACGAGCTGGAGCGCGCGCGCGCCCAGGCGCTCGACGCCCTGCGCGTGTCGCTGGGCAACCCGGGCGACGTGGCGCGCCTGGCCATGCGGCGCGCCTTCTGGGGTGACACGCCCTTTGGCAGCGTGGCCCCGCCCAGCGCCTTGAAACGCATCACCCGCAACCAGGTGCTCACCTTCCATGCGCGCCAGCTGCTGCCCGAGCGCACGGTGCTGGTGCTGGCCGGCGATGTCGAGCCCGGCCAGGCGGAAGCGCTGGCACAGCGTTACTTCGGACTTTGGCGCCCGCCCTCCGAGCCGGCGCCGGCACCGCTGCTCAAGCCGCCCGCGCCCATTGATGCGCCGCTGCTGCTGATCGACATGCCCGGCAGCGGGCAGAGCAGCGTGCTGGTGTCCGCGCCCTTCGCGGCCGAGGGCGACGCCGACCGGCGCATCGGCCAGGTGGCCAGCGCGGTGCTGGGCGGCGGCTATTCGGCGCGCCTGAACCAGGAGGTGCGCATCAAGCGCGGCCTGAGCTACGGCGCCTTCAGCGAAGCCGAATCACAACCCACCGGCGGCATGTTCACCGCCCGCACCCAGACCCACCACCCCACGGCCGCGCAGGTGCTGCAGCTCATGCGCGACGAGCTGCGGCGCCTGGGCGACGCGCCCCCCGGCGCCGACGAGCTGGCCGCGCGCCAGGCCACCCTGGTGGGCAGCTTCGCGCGGCGCCTGGACACCACCTTCGGCCTGGCCATGCTGGTGCTGGGGCAGAAGGCGCAGGGCCGGCCGCTGGCCGACCTGAACCGCCATGTGAGCGACATCCTGGCCGTCACGCCCGAGCAGGTGCAGCAGTTCGCACGCAGCCATTGGCAGCCCAGCAGGATGCGCGCCGTGATTGCGGGCGACCTGAAGGCCGCAGGCGATTCGCTGCGCGAGGTCGACGCCAGCGCCCGACGTGTGGCGCTGGCTGATTTGGACATGGAGCAGCTGGGCAAGATTTCGCGGTAGGGGCCTGGTTGGAGGGTGGCCGACGAAGGGAGTTGTACATTGATTCGAACGTTGACAAGGGCATGGCGGCGCAGTTCGCTTTTGGCCATTCTGGCCTTGTGCGTGTCTGGCTGCGGCGGCGGAGGGTCGGCCAGTGACGCGACCGCCAACACCGCCGTGACCTCGGTGCAAGACATGGCGCAGCGCATGGCCCGCGGGCCCAGCGACGGACCCAATCGGCGCACCCTGGCGACAGCCGGTAACGCGTCACCGGACAACCCGCCCATCGGCGCTGACGAACTGTTCGCATGGGCGCAATGGAAGTACCCGGAGCTGTTTCCCGGCGCACCCGCGACGCAGACCATCACCTACCAGGGCGTGTTGTACGAGGTGCGCGCCTACGCCAATGGCAATTATCTGGGGGTCACCCCAGATGGGCAGATCTACGGCCTGGGGCCCTTCACCAGCCAGGCACTGCAGGGGTTTGGCCGCTTGCCGGATTTCGCTGTGGAGGTCAGTCGCGTCTATTGCCAGTTGCTGTACAGCTGCTACCAACCGCAAATGGTGGTGGACGCCAGTGATGCCGCCGTGAGCCAGGGGCATGCGGCCAGTTTCTCTGTCGAGACCCAGTCCAACCCGAAGCCGCACTACCAATGGCAGGTCAGCCTGGACCAGGGGCAGCGCTTTGTTGACATTCCTGGTGCGACGAGCCCGCAGTTCACCTCGGAGTCCGTGGCAATTTCGGACACGGGGCGGCAGTACAGGGTGCGCGTTGGCAATGCGGCCGGATGGGTGACATCGCGGGAGGTGCTGCTGACTGTGACGACAGGCGACTTGCGCAACTACTTCCCCACCCAAGCCGGCAGCTGGTGGAAGTACTTTGCCTTGCCCACGCGGTCGACGGATGTGGTGCGTGTGGAAGGGGTGCGGCTGATCAATGGCCAATCCGTCGTCACATTTGGATCGACCGACGGCTGGACTGGCGAGGTCAGTCAAGACATGTATGCCTGGGCCAGCGACGGGGTGCGCAGCCATGAGCCCGACAGCGCCGATGCAGCCAGCCGCGCGCTCGACGGTGTCAAGGTCTTGCACTTGCCGTTCCAACCGGGGGTCAGCCTGCCGCAGGTGGATGCCACCGTTGCTTCGGGCCGGGACTTTGACGGTGATGGCGTTGAAGACCACGTGCACATCGTGGGCACCATGACCATGGTGGCCATGGAGGACGTCAAGGTCGTGGCGGGATTCTTTGGCGCGACCATGCACATGCGGCAGACCTTCAACCTCACCTATCAACTGAGCGGAATCGGGCAGTCGGTGGACGGCCTCCTGCTGGTCGACGAGTGGTACGCCGACGGCGTGGGCCTGGTCAAGCGCGAGTCACGCGCCAGAATCAATGGCAGTGAGGAAATCACCACTCAAAGTCTGTCCGAGTTCCAGGTGGGTGCGCGCAGCACCAACTCGATCGCACCTGTCGTGCGTTCAGTGTCACCGGCCGGCGGCAGTCTTTCGGCGGCCCGCGACGGCGTCACGGTCACCTTCAACAAACCCATCGATCCCGGCTCCATCGGTGCCGATACCCTGGTGGTCAAGGACCAGGCCGGCCAACGAGTCGTTGGTACCTTGGTGCCGACCTTCGGTGAAGCCAACGAGGTCTTCAGACTGAATGCCGCCCCATTGCCCTCCGGGCACTACACGGCGATCTTGAACAACGATCCACGTGACACGGCCGGGCGTGCGCTGTTGTTTGGCAAGACCTGGACGTTCGATGTGGATGCCAATGGCCCCAGCGTCGTGTCCACCGAGCCCGCCATGGGGGCCGTGGACGTGGCGCTTCAGCCAAGGATCACGTTGCAGTATTCAGAAGCACTTGGCGATCTCAGGCAGTGGCAGGGGTACATCCGATTGACGCTGGACAGTGAACCTCCTGGATCGCTGGGCATGCCGGTCGAGTGGTCAGTGCAGGGGAGCGCATTGACCATCTGGCCCAGTGCGCCCTTGGCAAGCGGTAGCCAGTACCGGCTCGAAGTGAATGCGATCGATCGTTGGGGCAATGGCAGCATTTCTCCCGTCACGCTCGCGTTTCGCACACGAGCGGGCATGTTTTTGCCGAAGGTTCCGGTATCCGGATTGCCTGTCGAATTGCTGTCGTCGGCGACGCAATCAAGGCTTGCCAGGTTGGCGGACATGAACGGTGATGGGCTGCTGGATCTGGTGCTTGTGGGTGGCGATGGTGCAGGTGCCTATGCGGGCAAGTTGATCGTGGCATTTGGAAGGGGTCATGGTGTGTTCGGCAATGTGGTCTTGCCAACAACGAACCTGGGACCCAATTGCCAAATCAGTTCCTTGGCGGTGGGTGACTTGGCCAATGCGGGACGCAGCGGCATCGTGGTGGGCAGCCGCGACTGTGGTGCACGTTGGTTGAGGGAGACGCCAGGCGGCGGATTTGCACCCGCTGAGTCGCTCATAGGCGCGCACACGGAATTCATGACCATCCTGCCATTGACGCGAAGTGCCAGCCCGGGCTTGATCGGTGCCGGGCGGGTGCAAGGCGCTGCCTTCGACAGCCTCGCCGTCTGGCAGCACGATGCCAGCGGTGTCTGGCGTGAGGGCACAACACTGGAAGTGGAAGGCCTTCGCGACGGACTGCTCGTGGCCGGTGACGTGGCCTCGGGTCCTGTGGGACTGGTGCTGGCGGACATGAACAAGGATGGGCGACTCGATGTGGTGACCCTGCACACGCTGAATCCGACACCTTTTGTGGCGCAGGGCATGGCCGGAGTGCTGCTCCAATTGCCGAATGGAACTCTTGGCACCGAGTCCTTGCAGACCTTGCAGATCACCGGGCCATTGTTGGTCGGCGATGTCACAGGAGACGGCCGGCCCGACATTCTGGCGGGACTTGAGCTTCTGCAGCAGCTCAGTGCCACCCAAGCTGAGCCCGGCAAAGCCCTCGCGCGCAACGGGCAGCGTCTCCGAGGCGCCCCGAAGCGCTCCATGTCACGTTGGTTGGGCAAAATGCACTGAGCGACGTTTTACAATTTCAGCTTCCAAAGCTGAAACAGCAAAACCATGATTCCCCGTTTCGCCCAGCTCCGCCTGCAGCGGCTGGCGCAGGGCTTCCCAGTGCTGGTGCTCACCGGGCCGCGCCAGTCGGGCAAGACCACGCTGGCGCGGGCTGCCTTCCCCCAGCACAGCTACCTGTCACTCGAAGACCCCGACGTGCGCGAGCGCGCCGCGACCGATCCGCGCGGCTTCCTGTTCGGCAACGCCGGCAGCAAATCGGGCGGCATGATCCTTGATGAAGTGCAGCGCGCGCCGCAGCTGCTGTCCTACCTGCAAACTGCCGTGGACGCCAAGCGCCACATGGGCCAGTGGGTGCTCACCGGCTCCCAGAACCTGTTGTTGTCCGCTGCCGTGGGCCAGAGCCTGGCCGGCCGCGCCGGCTTTGCAGAACTGCTGCCACTGGCGTATGCCGAGGCGCCGCAGCGCTTCGGCCGCATGTCGCTGGACGAGTTGCTGTTGCACGGGGCCTACCCCGCCTTGCTGGACCGTCCGGTGCAGGCCGCCGACTGGTATGCCAGCTACGTCGCCAGCTATCTCGAGCGCGACGTGCGTCAGATCAGCCGGGTGACCGACCTGATGCAGTTCCAGCGTTTCATGCGCATGATGGCCGCGCGCTGCGGCCAGCTGCTCAACCTCAATGCCGTGGCCAACGACTTGGGTGTGGCGCAGACCACCGCGCGCGATTGGTTGAGCGTGCTGGAGGCCAGCTACATCGTGTTCCGCCTGCCGCCGTTTCACACCAACTTCGGCAAGCGACTGGTCAAGACGCCCAAGCTGTATTTTCACGACACCGGCCTGGCCGCCTGGCTGCTGGGCCTGTCCGACGCTCAGGCCGTGGCCCACCACCCGATGCGTGGCGCGCTGTTCGAGAACCTGCTCGTGTCCGAGTACCTCAAGTACTGCCGCCACCTGGGGTTGAACAACGGCCTGTATTTCTGGCGCGACAACATCGGCACCGAGATCGACCTGCTGATCGAGCGCGCCGGCCAGCTCTGGCCCGTGGAGATGAAGTCGGGCGCCACCTTCCAGCCCGATTGGCTGCGCGGCCTGCACACCTGGGCGCGGCACGCACAGCAGGCGCGGCGCGGCGAGCCGCTGTTGTTGTGCAGTGTGCCCGGCCACTTTGCCAGCCAGGGAGTGACGGTGGCCCACTGGGCCGAAGCGCTGCTTCAGCTGCAGCCCTGATGACTGGCCGGCGAGCGACGGCCTGAATTTGCTGTTTCAGCTTTCAAAGCTGAAACTGTAAATGCCGCCGGCTCGCCCTCATCGGCCCCTTCAGCGCAGGCCTCAGCCCGCCACCGTCTGCCGTACCGCACGCTCCCAGCCGGCCATCAGCTCGGCGGCGCGCTCGCGCGACATCGTGGGCTCGAAGCGCCGCTCGGCGCGCCATTGCGCGGCCAGCTCGTCCAGCCCGGCATACACGCCGGTGGCCAAACCCGCCAAGTAAGCGGCACCGAGCGCCGTGGTCTCGATCACCTCGGGCCGCACCACGGGGATGCCCAGCAGGTCGGCCTGGAACTGCATCAGCAGGTTGTTCACGCAGGCGCCACCGTCCACGCGCAGCTCGGTGATGCCGTTGGTGGTCGAGCTGGAGGGCCGGGCGGCCGAGATGTCCCGGTCCATGGCCAGCAGCAGCGCAGCGCTCTGGTAGGCGATGCTCTCGAGCGCGGCGCGGGCGATGTGGGCCACCGTGCTGCCGCGCGTGAGGCCGACGATGGCGCCGCGCGCGTCGGCGTTCCAGTAGGGCGCGCCCAGGCCGGTGAAGGCGGGCACGAACATCACGCCGCCGGCATCGGGCACGCTCTCGGCCAGGGTCTGCACCTCGCCGCTGGCCTGGATGGCCTTCAGGCCATCGCGCAGCCACTGCACCACCGCACCGCCGATGAACACGCTGCCTTCCAGGGCAAACTGCGGCGTGGCCGAGGTTTGCGCGGCGCTGGTGGTGAGCAGGCCGTGGTGCGAGGTCTGGAACTGCGCGCCAGTGTGCGTGAGCATGAAGCAGCCGGTGCCGTAGGTGTTCTTGGCCAGCCCGGCCTGGAAGCAGGCCTGGCCGAACAGGGCGCTCTGCTGGTCGCCCGCCATGCCGGCGATGGGGATGGTCGCGCCCAGCAGGGCTGCATCGCTCTCGCCGTACACGTGTGAGGACGGGTGCACCTGCGGCAACACGCTGTCGGGCACGTGCAGCAGCTTGAGCAGCTCATGGTCCCACACGTTGTGGCGCACGTCGAAGAGCATGGTGCGCGCGGCATTGCTCACGTCGGTGGCGTGCACGCGGCCGCCGGTGAGCTTGTGCAGCAGCCAGCTGTCGATGGTGCCGAAGGCGAGCTCGCCGCGCGCGGCCAGCAGGTGCGCGCCGCTCACGTGGTCGAGCAGCCAGCGGATCTTGGTGGCCGAGAAATACGAGTCCACCACCAGGCCGGTGCTGCGCTGGATCTGAGCCGCGTGGCCCTGCTCGCGCAGCTGTGCACACAGCGGCTCGCCGCGCCTGTCCTGCCAGACGATGGCGTTGTGGATGGCGCGGCCGGTGCGGCGGTTCCAGAGCACCGTGGTCTCGCGCTGGTTGGTGATGCCGATGGCGTGGATGTCGCGCGCCGTGAGGCCGGCCTTGGCGATGGCCTCTTGCGCGGTGGCCAGCTGGGTCTGCCAGATCTCCTCGGGGTCGTGCTCCACCCAGCCTGGCTGCGGGTAGATCTGGCGAAACTCGCGCTGCGCCATGGCCACGATGCGGCCGTCGCGGTGGAACACGATGCTGCGGGAGCTGGAGGTGCCTTGGTCGAGCGCGAGCAGGTAGGTCATGCCCGCAGGGTAGCGCGCGCGGTGGGGGGCGGCGATCCGGGGAACTGCCGATCGCTGCGCACTCGGCGCCGGCCTCTGATAATCGCGGATTGCGCCTGCACTTTCGTCAATCAGCACCTTGCCCAATCCACCCAAGCGCCCCGACGCACCCGATGACCTGGCCCCCTGGGCGGACGAGCCGGAATCGGTGCGCGCCATCCGCCGCCTGGGCGTGGTCTGGCCCGAGGTGGGCGAGCGCAGCGCTCTGGCGCCTGCGCCCGTTGCGCCCCCGGCGCCGCTGTCGCCGCCCAGCGCGGCCGATCTCGACACCGTCTGGGACGCGATGTGCCTGGCCGGCTGCCCGCGCAGCAAGCACTGGCTGCAGCTGTTTCTGCGCGGCCTGGGCCGCCGCACTGCCGACGGCCACGCCTTCACCCAAGGTGAGCTGGACGAAGCCGTGCGCCTGCTGCGCCGCGCCGGCCGGCTGGTGGACGTGGACGGCCTGGGCGTGGACGTGCCCGCCGATGCGCGCGCGCACGCACTGCCGCGCCTGCTGCTGGCCGACGACATCGACCAGGCCTGGGCGGCCTGGTCGCGCGCCGGCGCGCCGCATGCCGATCACTTTGCCGATCCGGCGCCGCCCGCGTTTCGCCACCGCCGCGAGCTGGTGGCCTTTGCGCGGCTGGTGCTCTACAGCGGCCTGCGCGCCGATCGCTTTCGCCAGCTCTCGCGCCGCGCCATGGGCCAGGCCGTGCAGCACGAGGTGCTGGCCGAGGCCCTGAACACGCCCTTCGCGCCCGAGGCCTTCGCGCGCATGGACCCCGAGCTGCGCCAGCACTTGCTGGACAGCTTTGCCGCGTCCTTCAACCTCACCACGCCGCTGTGGCGCCCGCTGCAGCAGTGGTTTGCCGGCCGGCTGCAGCACGGCGCGCAGGACGTGCCCCCCAGCATGCGCCTGGTGCTGGCCGAACGCCTGCTCAACCTGGGCGACATCGCCGGCTGCCGCGCCGCCATCGCGGGCTTGAGCGGCGTGGCCGTGCAGGTGATGGACGCGGCCTGCAGCGCCTGGGCGGGCCACTGGGCCGAGGCCGCGCAAGCCTTTGCCAGCACCTTGAAGGACGCGGCCAAGACCTTGCACGTGAAGCGCGGCGTGGTGCACTTCGATCTCGCGCAGTGGTACCTGCTGAGCCTGCTGGCCCAGGCGCAGCCGGCCGCATGGACGCAGGCGCAGAAGTTCTGCGTGGCCGAGTCCGGCACGCGCCAGCCGCCGCCCGACGAAGGCTGGGGCCTGTGGGCCCACGCCGCCGCCGCGCGGCTGGGCGACACCACCCTGCTGCCCGCCGTCTTCGCCTGGCCTGCATCGCCCTACCGCCAGGCGCAGGCCGACGAGAACGCGCACCGCCTGATCCTTGCCGCCTGGCTGGGCCACACGCCCACGGGCTGGACGGCGGCAGCGGTGAGCGCCACGGCCGATGCGCTGCGCGCGCTGGGCAAGCCCTGGAAGGCCGATCTGCTGGCCCAGGCCGCCGAGCGCCTGGGCCTGCCCGTGCCCACGCGCCCGGCCGATGCCGGCCCGCCCTGGCCCGCCGCCTTCTTCGGCCGCCCGCAGGAGGCCTGGCGCGATGCGCTGGCGGCCATCGAGGCGCTGGGCCCGGTGGCGGGGGCCGAGCTGCGCAGCGATGTGCCGGCCACGCTGCAGTGGCGCCTGGCGCTGGATGAGGCCGGCCGCCCGGTGGACGTGCAGCCCTTCGAGCGCAGCATGGGCGTGCGCGGCCTGGGCAAGGCCAAGCCGGTGACGCTGTCGCGCGTGAAGAAGAGCGCCCGCCTCGACGCGCGCGACGCCGCCGTGGCGCGCTGCATCGACGCCTGCCGCTGGGCGCCCGGCCAGCTGGCCATCGACGTCACCGGCGCGGCCATCGCGCTGGTGGGCCACCCCAACCTCGTGCTCGACGACGCGCCCGAGCAGCTGATCGATCTGCGCGAGGCCCTGCCCGTGCTCGACGTGCAACGCCAGCGCGACGCCGCAGGCGCCGAGTGCTTCGTCTTCCAGCTGGCTGATCCGCTGCTCGCACCCACGCCGCCGGATGCAGGCACGCGCTTCACCGCCAGCGATGCCAGCACCGAAAGTGAGCGGCGCAACAGCCTGCGCATCGTGCGCGATGGCGACGACCGCGCGCGCCTCATCCGCATCAGCCCGGCGCAGCGGCGCGTGGCCGAGCTGGTGTCCAAGCGCTGGGCCGTGCCGGTGGATGCCAAGGCCGAGCTCGATGCCGCGCTGCGCGTGCTGGCCGGGCACTTTCAGCTGCACAGCGATGCCGCCGCTGGCCAGGCTGTGCCGAGCGAGTCGCGCCTGCGCGCCCAGCTCAGCCCCAACACCGCGGGCCTGCAGTTGCGTCTGCTGGTGCAGCCCTTCGGCGGCTTCGGCCCGGCGCTGGTGCCGGGCCATGGCCGCGCGCGGCTGATCACGCAGCGCGAGGGCCTGAGCCTGTCCACCGAGCGCGACCTGGCCGAGGAGCTGCGCCACCTCGCCACCGTGCTCGATGCCTTGCCCCAGCTGGAGGGCTGCGAGACGGCCGACGCCACCTGGCAGCTCGACGACCCCGAGGACGCGCTGGTGGTGATCGAGCAGTTGCCCGCGCTCGCCGCCGTGGCCAGCATCGATTGGCCGCGTGGCAAGCCGGTGCGCGTGATCACGCCGGCCCAGCCCGCGCTGCAGGTGAAGGTGGGCAGCGGCGCCAACTGGTTTGGCATCGACGGCGAGCTGCGCATCGACGAGGGCCGCGTCATCGGCCTGCAGCGGCTGATGCAGCTGGCGCACGAGTCGGGGCGTGGCCGCTTCGTCACGCTGGGTGAGGGCGAGTACCTGGCGCTCACCGACCGCTTGCGTCAACAGTTGGCCGACCTGCAGGCCATGGCCCGCATCGAGAAAGGCCGGCTCACCCTGCCCGACGTGGCCACCGCCTGGCTGGCCGAAACCCTGGACGGCGCCGAGGTGGCGGGTGACGCCCGCTGGGCGCAGCGCCTGGCCCGCCTGGACGAGGCCGCCGCACTGCAGCCCGAGTTGCCCAAGGCGCTGCAGGCGCAGTTGCGATCCTATCAATTGGAAGGTTATGTCTGGATGGCGCGCCTGGCCCATGCCGGCCTGGGCGCCTGCCTGGCCGACGACATGGGCCTGGGCAAGACCGTGCAGACTCTGGCCCTGCTGCTGCACCGCGCCGAGGCCGGCCCGGCGCTGGTGATCGCGCCCACCTCGGTGTGCGGCAACTGGGCGGCCGAGGCCGAGCGTTTC
>Ga0268298_10001482_pt1 | contig 27585 bp, 19 predicted proteins | sample WWTPWeurt_MetaG_FD_194462 | JGI IMG/M metagenome (GOLD analysis project Ga0268298, IMG submission 194462) | Activated sludge microbial communities from WWTP in Nijmegen, Gelderland, Netherland - WWTP Weurt | ecosystem: Engineered > WWTP > Aerobic digester > Activated sludge | place... | reverse complement strand
TACAGCGAATTCCGCCAGGGGAAACTGTTATCCCTGCTTTCCTAAGTTCATTCGAAGCCCTGACTTGACCATACGCAGGAAATGAAATGGCAATTTCCTATACTCGGTTTTCAATCTCAGCGTCAATCCGATTTTTATGTAATACTCCCCAATTACTGGACCAAAAGTTCGGTAAGTTAAGTTAAATTTTGACATATTAAGCTGCTTGATTTTTCATTGATTCTATATATTATTTATATGGCGATTTATCTTTTGCTTGATGGCTTCCAGGGCCACTTGGGCTTTAAAGGCCGATGTAATTTTGCGTCTTGTTTTTTTCATATGGTTTAGTTAATTTAAGCGTTTTTATTTAACTAAACCTCTGGTCCTATTTTAGGGGTGTATTACAATTAACCTTGCTAATTTCAAGAATAATTTAAAAATTATGATCGATGACAGACCAAGTAGCCCATTTAGTGCGAAAACAAAAAATCAATCTTTTTAATATTTCAGTAGAGGTTGTCAGCGACATTTGCTAATAGACAAAAAAAACAGATTGCATTTGAATCCTCGAGTATCAACTTTCTTTTGTGATGCTCAGGCTCATTGCCTATTTCAGTATTAGAATACTTGCTTAGGTTTAATATAAAAATTGTAAACTGCCAAAGGTAAAATAACAGCTATTAAAAAAACGACATCCAATAAAATTTCATTATCAACTTTATAATTCTTAAAAATATTTTGAATTATAAAATAAAGTGATACGGAAGGAATGATTAATGCAATTTTAATAATAAAATACAGTTTAGTTTTACCATTCAACTTTACTTCTTTATTAGCTAAATAGTAAAGTAATATGACTAAGATTAATGTTAATAAAAAAATAGAAATTGAAGCTAATAAATAAACCATATTATATTTACTTTCATAAGTGAATTAATGAAAAACAGCATGAACGCAAAATCCGGTCAAACTGACCAACCCGCGCCGAAGCAAATTGACCACCCCTTGAGGGCTCCAAAAATCTACCAAAACGTCTGGCGAAATTTTTGCAATTCCTTCGTTGATTAGGTTATTAGACAAAAATACAATTTCAATCTAAATCGGTTATTAATTTTTCTACTTTTTTATCTTTCTTTCTCAAAGATTCTCCTTAGAGTTCCAGACGATGCACCAGATGGACAATCCGGTCCATAATGGCATCAGCGACTGTTTGTTCTCCAATGATATCATGCCATTTACTGGCCGGAACCTGGGAAGTGATAATCATAAAACCTTTACCGTAACGATCCTCAATGATTTCCATCAAGGCAGCCCTGAGCTTTGGTCAGAAATTCCTTTTTCCAAAATGAAACCTGGGTAGGACTTAACTTGTACTTTTGAGCGATTTGGTTCATTGTAAGCCGCTCCGAAAGTGATTCAAGAACCACCTTAAGTTTGAATTTGAGGGTAAATTTTCTTCTTGACATGGCAGCAATTTAATGGTTTTAAATTTATTATAAATGCTGTCCAATTTTTGGGAGGAACTACAGCGTCCCTCATTGCACTTTCCATTGAATAAATACCCTGAAAAACGTCTATTAAGTGCATATTTAGCTCCATTTTGATTGTCTCCAAACTTACCCGCCCAAAGTCTTTAAATATTATCGTGTCGCAAAGCATGCATTTGGGGTTGATAGGTCATCATTCGTTACCTTTGGGTCAAGTACAGTGAATTTTAGTCTGCCTCCTTTTGGCTAACATCTAAACTTTAATAATGAAATGCTCAATTCAAATACTTACAATCCTAGTCCTCATTTCAAACACTTCCTGCGTAAGCTTCAAAAAAACACCAAGAAATGAAAACGATCCAAAGGAAAAATGGACATTTAAAGATACCGAGCTATATAGTAAACGCAATTTGGACTCTTCAAAATGGAGCTTAAAAAAATTGTCAAGTGACCTAAAAAATAGTCAAATAAAATACGATGTAAAATTGCCAATATCAGACTACCCATCACCGGTTGCTGACTACAGCGGAAATGGCAGTTCAACCATACCCCTTTCAATTCAACTGAATAATAAAACCATTCAAGGCTATACAGTCGCACACTATAAAGATAAATACAATGCGCACCTATTTAAAGATTCAGTTGGACAATATTATACCTTTTTTACAATTCTCTATTTAACTGATTTGCCTAATTTAGACAAGGGCGAAAATCCCAAAATTTCTTCAAGAAATTATCCACATTATTTATTTACAGGAACGCAAAATACAACATTCGGAAATATTGATTGGGTGCAAATGACCTTGGCAAGTGGTGAAAATTTTGCAATAGTCACACAAAGATATTTCGATCTAAAAGCAGGAAGGACAATTTTAGTTGCACCCTTAATGGACGGAACCATTCGGTTTTTACAACTGCAAGTTTCGCCTGAGACATTTACATGGGATGAATTGTCCAAACAATCAGTTGCAACCCTTAAAAAGTTCACAAGTGAAATTATTTCCGACCAAAGCGTCGTTGACTTCTTCAATCAGAAGAATACCATAGGAAAACAATAGCCAACATCAGTTGTGTGCATGCAGGGCCGACTGAATCAATTGAATTTTTGAAGTTCAAATCAACATTTGTACTCAATTTGACCTGATGGTTTTCAAATTCCATCCTGCACAATCCGATGGGCCTCCCCAGTAAACGTAAAAGACTACAACCAACAGCCACTAAAAACTTAAAAATAGTTTCCTTCTTGATAAGTGAACAAAAGAGCATTAGACCATATTGCTAACTACCAAAGTGCAAGCCGGCATCTCTTGCTTAAGTTCCTTATTTTACTTAATTTTCCTTCCGCACATTTATTAATTTTTTTTAAGCCCACCCTACATAGGGCTGATTTGCAACTTCAAACATGCCCAACCCAAAAAGCCATTTTTTGTAAAAGAACTATATTTTTCTCACCACACGCGCCAATAATGATAACTTTGTATTGTAAAAGCAAGTGCATTTTTTGAGAAAAATTTTAATCATCGATGACGAAGAAAAACTGAGAACCCTCCTGACAAGAATTCTCAGTCTGGAAGGGTTTGATGTGATGCAAGCAGGAGATTGCAAAACGGCCCTCAAGAAACTGGAGCAGCACGACATGGACGTTGTACTTTGCGATGTAAAGTTGCCTGACGGCAACGGCGTTGAACTTGCTAAAACAATCAAAGACCAATTTGTTTTACCGGAAATCATCCTTTTGACCGCTTACGGAAATATTCCTGACGGTGTCCAAGCCATTAAAAACGGAGCGTTTGACTACATTACCAAAGGCGATGACAACAACAAAATTATTCCCCTGGTATATCGAGCTATAGAGAAAGTTGACCTAACAAAAAGAGTCCTGCATCTCGAAAAGCAATTGGGTGACAAACATTCTTTTGACAAGATTATCGGAAAATCTAAAACCATCCTAAAAGCCATTGACCTGGCTCAAAAAGTGGCTCCTACCGATACACCGGTTCTGCTTACCGGGGAGACTGGAACAGGGAAAGAAGTATTTGCCCAAGCCATACATCAGGCAAGTCAAAGAGCTAAACAAAACTTTGTAGCCATCAATTGTTCTGCTTTTAGTAAGGATTTGTTGGAAAGTGAAATGTTCGGACACAAAGCAGGATCGTTTACAGGAGCAACCAAAGACCAAAAAGGACTTTTTGAAGAAGCAAACAACGGAACGATTTTTTTAGACGAAATCGGGGAAATGTCGTTGGAGCTACAGGCAAAACTTTTGAGAGTATTGGAAACAGGCGAGTTTATTAGACTAGGAGAAACCAAGCCTACCAAAATCAAAGTGCGCATCATTGCAGCTACGCACAGAGACCTGCAGACAGAAATTGAGCGGGGTCATTTCAGGGAGGATTTGTTTTATCGCATATCAACATTCCAAATTCATTTACCGCCACTTCGCGAGAGAGTTGTTGATATTGAAACCCTTGCCAATCATTTTATCCATGCTTCATGTTTCAAAAACAATAAAAAAATTAACGCTGTTTCATCCCTCTTTTATGAAGCGTTGAAACAACATCCATGGAAAGGAAATATCCGTGAACTGAAAAATGTAATTGAACGCAGCGTTATACTTTGTGATGATGAATTGAACCTTGAACATTTACCAATTGAATTTCAAAAGGCCGGCAATACAAACGCAAAAAGCAAAACGCTTTCTGCATTTGAATTGGCGAGTGCCGAAAAACTGCATATCCAAAAAGTGTTGAACTATACCAACGGCAACAAAACCAAAACAGCCGAACTTTTGGGTATAGCACTTACAACACTTTACAGGAAATTGTCAGAGTACGGATTGGAATAATCCACCCTATCAAAACGCTATGATTGACCCTGTCAAAACGATAGGGTTTTAAGTTACCTGGACGACCCATTTCTGGTTTAAAGCATAGATACACAGCATCTTAGTGACCTCATGCCAAAAATGGATTATGAATTGAATGGGTAGAAGGAGAATATGAAATAAAGATGAAAGCCACATCCAATCCAAACATTTATAAACAAATTCAAGGCGTTGACGTCATGGTCACAAAACGCACTCAGACAAGCCCCATAAAATCAGCTAAACATTGCTTGCAAAAAGCCGGAAATATTTCCAAATATGGCCCTTCAGAATTTAAACATGCGAATTCAAACACTTGCATCTTTTCAAGCTCCAGCTTTTTGAAGTTACATCATTGCAAAATAAAAAAACGATTTCCCCCATCCTTGCCATTTGAATATTACAATCACATAAATGCATCTGGAATATGATCACGACAGCTTACATTTTATTGGGCTTACTGGCATTTGCCCTCTTCTACAAAGCCAATCACCGGTTTGAAAAAATCTAATACCATGACCGCATTATTCATCATCGCAATTGCAGTATTCGCATATATGTGTTACGTGCTGCTTAAACCTGAAAAATTTTAATCCAATGAACACAGAAATCTTTGGCGTAATCCTGATGTACGTGACAGCCATTGCATTGGCAATTCCACTTGGACGTTATATCGGCAAGGTTTTTAACCAGGAGAACACCTGGCTCGATAAAATCTTGAATCCACTAGATAAACTCTTTTTTAAGCTGAGTGGCATTGACCCTACCAAGGAAATGAACTGGAAACAGCATCTGGTTGCTTTGCTCACCATCAATGCCGTTTGGTTTGTCCTATCCATGTTGGTGCTTACCAACATGCGTTGGTTGCCACTCAACCCCGATGGAAATCCTTCCATGAGTGCCGATTTAGCTTTCAACACCTCCGTGAGTTTTGTAACCAATACCAACCTGCAACACTATTCCGGAGAAACTGGAATGTCCTATTTGGGGCAGTTGGTGTTGATGCTTTTCCAATTTATCAGTGCAGGGACTGGCATGGCCATCTGTGCAGTAGTATTCTTGGCAATGAAGGAGAGAACAACGATTCAGCTTGGAAATTTTTATTCATTTTTTGTAAGAAGCTGCTCAAGAGTTTTATTACCTATCAGTTTAGTTCTTGCATCCTTATTTGTTTTCAATGGTATGCCTATGAACTTTCACGGCAAGGATACCATGTCTACTTTAGAAGGCGATACAATGCAAGTAAGTCAAGGACCTGTTGCCGCCTTTGTGGCCATCAAACACTTAGGAACGAATGGCGGTGGGTTCTTTGGTGCCAATTCAGCGCATCCGTTGGAAAATCCGAATTATTTCACAGGAATGGTTCAAATGGTTGCCCAAATGCTTATTCCCATTGCACTGCTCTTTGCGATGGGATACGTTCTTAAAAGAAAAAAATTGGCATGGATGGTATTTGGTGTCATGAGCTTTGGCTTTTTAATCCTTACCATACCAACCATTGTTTCGGAAATGAATGGCAATCCAAAAATTGCGGAGTTGGGTATTTCACAACCCATGGGCAGCATGGAAGGAAAAGAAGTCCGTTTTGGTTCGGCTGCATCTGCCTACTGGAGCATAGCAACAACAGTGATCTCTACCGGAAGTGTAATCGCCATGCACGACAGTTTTACTCCATTGAGTGGAATGAACCAAATGCTGGCCATGATGGTGAATGCCTTCTATGGTGGGTGTGGAGTAGGATTTCTGAACTTCTACATCTACATCATCTTAGCTGTATTCATCAGTGGATTGATGGTAGGAAGAACACCTGAATTTTTAGGTAAAAAAGTTGAAGCGAAAGAAATGAAAATTGCAATGGTCATCGCTTTGCTGCATCCCTTTCTCATTTTAGTGGGAACAGCCCTGGCAACCGCTTTTCCACAGTATACATCCGCTTCACTGAGTAACCCCGGCTTTCATGGATTCAGCCAGATGCTCTATGAATTCACTTCTTCCAGTGCCAACAACGGCAGCGGTTTTGAAGGCTTAGGCGACAATACACCATTTTGGAATATTGGCTGTGGTTTGGTGATGTTGTTAGCTCGATATCTGCCTATCATCGGCCCTGTAGCCATAGCAGGAATTTTAGCAAGCAAAAAATACATACCCGAAAGCAACGGAACACTTAAAACCGACACTTCAACATTTGGCTTGATGGTGTTTGCTGTCATTACAATTATTGCTGCGCTGGCTTTTTTCCCTGCGTTGACCCTTGGCCCAATAGCGGAATATTTCTCAATGCTCAAATAACTCAGACCATGACTAAAAATACTTCACTCTTTCAAAAAGACCTCTTGCAAGAAGCATTGAAACAGTCTTTTGTGAAATTAAACCCGAAAACAATGTTCCGCAATCCTATCATGTTTACGGTAGAAATTGGAACAGCCATTATGTTTTTTGTTTGCCTGTGGATATTAGCAGGCGAACCATCGCAAGGCCGTTTTGCCTATAACTTCATTGTATTTTTGGTTCTTCTGCTCACCTTGCTGTTTGCAAACTTTGCAGAAGCCATCGCCGAAGCAAGAGGCAAAGCCCAAGCCGACAGTTTGCGCAAAACGAGAGAAGAAACACCTGCCAAAAAAATTTCTGCACGAGGCAAGAGCCATGCTGATGAAATGCAAATTGTACCGTCATCACATCTGAAAAAAGGCGAATTGTTTATCTGCGAAGAAGGTGACATCATTCCGATGGATGGCGAAATAATAGAAGGCTTAGCAACCATTGATGAAAGTGCCATTACAGGCGAAAGTGCTCCGGTAATTCGTGAAGCAGGGGGCGATAAAAGTTCGGTAACGGGCGGCACCAAAGTGCTTTCGGATAAAATAATTGTAAAAGTAAACACCGAACAAGGCGAAAGTTTTCTGGATAAAATGATTGCTTTGGTGGAAGGTGCAAGCCGTCAAAAAACACCCAATGAGATTGCATTGACGATTTTACTTGCAGGATTTACGTTGGTATTCATCATTGTTACGGTTACGCTCAAACCCTTTGCAGATTATGCAAATACTCCCATCACGATTGCTGCTTTCATATCGCTATTCGTATGCTTAATTCCTACCACGATTGGCGGTTTGCTATCTGCCATCGGCATTGCAGGAATGGACAGGGCATTGAGAGCAAATGTAATTACCAAAAGTGGCAAAGCAGTAGAAACGGCAGGAGATATTGATGTTCTGTTATTGGATAAAACCGGAACGATTACAATCGGCAATAGGAAAGCAACACACTTTTACCCCGCGAATGGGATAGATGAAAAGCACTTTATCAAATGCGTGGCGCTGAGCTCCATGAGTGATGAAACTCCCGAAGGAAAGTCAATCATTGAATTGGCCAACATAAATCCGCAAAGTATCAAAATTGAAAATCCCCGTTTCATTAAATTTACTGCCGAGACAAGAAGCAGTGGAATTGATTTTGAAAACACAAGCATTAGAAAAGGTGCTTCCGATGCCATCAAAAATCTTTCTGAGCTAGCAGGAAATGTATTTCCTCCCGAAACCGCCGAACAAGTCAAAATCATTTCGAGCAATGGCGGTACCCCGTTGGTAGTTTCGGAAAACGAACTGGTGATTGGCGTCATTGAGTTACAAGACATCATCAAACCGGGTATTCAGGAACGGTTTGAACGCCTCCGCAAAATGGGAATAAAAACGGTGATGGTCACGGGAGACAATCCTTTAACCGCAAAATTCATAGCTGAAATAGCAGGCGTTGATGATTTCATTGCCGAAGCCAAGCCCGAAGACAAAATGGATTACATCAAAAAAGAACAGGCAGAAGGTCGATTGGTGGCCATGATGGGCGACGGAACCAATGATGCCCCTGCATTGGCGCAGGCAGATGTTGGAGTGGCCATGAACAGCGGAACACAAGCTGCAAAAGAAGCAGGAAATATGGTGGATTTGGACAACGACCCCACCAAACTCATCGAAGTGGTGGAAATCGGCAAACAACTGTTAATGACCAGAGGAACGCTCACCACCTTCAGCATTGCCAATGATGTTGCGAAATACTTTGCCATCATACCGGCCCTTTTCATCGTTGCCGTTCCTTCTTTGCAAGGATTGAACATTATGAACTTATACAGTCCCGAAAGCGCAATCCTTTCAGCGGTTATATTTAATGCAATCATCATACCCTTGCTTATTCCATTGGCCTTAAAAGGTGTTTCTTACAAACCCATTGGCGCAAGCGCCTTGCTTCGCAGAAACCTCCTGATATATGGCCTTGGTGGTGTACTCATTCCTTTCATCGGCATCAAAGCCATTGACCTTATGGTTTCAATATTCATTCAATAAATCGAAACAATGAAAAACAACATCCTTCCGGCCCTTCGATTGACACTCGTTTGCTCAGTGTTCTTGTGTGGTATGTATACCTTTGCCGTATATGGCATTTCAAAAATTGCCCCCGAAAGTGTTTCGTTTGCAAAAAACAAAGCCGGCTTTTATGAACATGTCGGGCAAAGCTTCACGAGTGACAAATACTTCAATTCCCGCCCTTCCGCCGTTGGATACAATGCTGCAGGATCAGGTGGAAGCAATAAAGGCCCTTCCAATCCCGAATACTTAGCAGACGTGCAAGCCCGTATGGATACGATTTTGGCTCGTAATCCCGACCTCAAAAAGGAGGATATTCCTTCGGATTTGGTAACTGCAAGCGGTAGCGGCATTGACCCGAATATTTCGGTTGAGGCCGCAAAAGTGCAGGTCAAACGGATTGCTAAAGTTCGCCATCTTAGCGAAACAACCATCCATCAACTCATCGAACAACAAACGGAAAAACCCTTATTCAACTCATTCGGTACAGCAAAAATCAATGTACTCAAATTGAACTTATTTTTAGACCAAATATCAAACGTACAATGAGAAAATTATTTTTAGCCTCGCTTTCATTGATCTCCTTGCACGGTTTTGCACAAAAAGACACTACAAACAATCCGCTTGCCTTAAGTGGTTACCTGGAGACCTATTACAGTTACGATTTTGCAAATCCCCCTGATCACAATCGCCCTGGTTTTGTTTACTCACACAACAGACACCATGAAGCAAATCTGAATATAGCTTTCATGAAGGCAACGTATACAACAGACCAGCTAAGGGCCCATTTAGCTTTCATGGCGGGAACATATCCCAATGCCAATCTTGCAGCAGAACCCGGTGTTTTAAAAAATGTATTTGAAGCCAATGCGGGCGTAAAAATTTCAAAGAAAATAAACGTATGGGTAGATGCAGGTATTTTTGCTTCGCACATAGGATTCGAAAGTGCTATCGGCAAAGATTGCTGGAACCTGACACGCAGCATTTTAGCAGACAACTCCCCTTACTATGAAAGTGGCGTTAAGCTATCTTACACCAGTGCTGATGAAAAGTGGTTTGTAAGTGGATTGATTTTGAACGGTTGGCAACGCATCCAACGGGTAAATGGAAACAATACACCCGCTTTTGGTCATCAACTTACGTTCAAACCCAATGCAAAAATTACATTGAACAGCAGTTCTTTTGTAGGCAGCGACACGCCCGACAGCAGCAGGCAAATGCGGTACTTCCATAATTTTTACGCACAATTTATACCAAGCGAAAAAATGGGGATCATTCTGGGATTTGACTTGGGCGCACAGCAAAAGGCAAAAAGCAGCAATGTCTTCCATACGTGGTATTCGCCTGTTTTAATTGTGAGGTATGCAGCTTCTGAAAAGATACACATCGCTGCGAGGGGTGAGTATTACGCGGATGCCACGGGTGTATTGATCAGCACGGGAACCCCGCATGGGTTTCAAACTTACGGTTATTCTTTAAATCTTGACTACCTCATATTGGACAATGTGGTATGGAGAATTGAAGGCAGGGGCTTCAGCAGCAAGGATAAAGTATTTGTATTGAACGACCTTCCAAGTTCACAAAATTACCTTTTGACTACCGCCTTAGCTATTTCGTTTTAAATGAGTGACAAAGACAAAACCGTTCAGCATTTTCTTGATTTGATCAAAAAGTCCAGACGTGGCAAGTTCAAAGTTTACATTGGCATGAGTGCCGGTGTCGGAAAAACCTATCGCATGCTGCAGGAAGCCCGCACTTTGCTCAAAAACGGCATTGATGCAAAGATTGGTTTTATCGAGACACACAACCGGAAAGAAACACACGAACTGTTGGAAGGCTTGCCCATCATACCCCGTAGAACACTCTTTTACAAAGGCAAGGAGTTGGAAGAAATGGACGTACAAGCCATCATCAACCTTCGTCCGGAAGTCGTAATTGTCGATGAATTAGCACACACCAATATAGAAGGGAGCAAAAATGAAAAACGCTGGCAAGATGTATTGGACATCCTTTCGGCAGGGATCAATGTGATTTCAGCAGTCAATATCCAGCATATTGAAAGTTTAAACGAAGAAATAAAGGAAATTACAGGGGTTGAAGTAAAAGAAAGGGTGCCTGACACGGTATTGGCACAAGCAGACGAAGTCGTCAACATTGATTTGACTGCCGATGAGCTAATTACCCGACTGAAAGAAGGAAAAATTTACCATGCCGAAAAAATCGAAACGGCCCTTCAAAATTTTTTTAAAAGCGACCATATTTTGCAACTTCGGGAGCTTGCATTGAAGGAAGTTGCCTCACAGGTTGAAAGAAAAGTTGAAACCGAAGTAACAAAACCCAATATTCTTAAACATGAGCGATTCTTAGCCTGCATCAGCACCAATGAGCAAACAGCCAAGACGGTAATTCGCAAAACCGCTCGGCTGGCCAATTATTACCACAGCAAATGGTATGTACTCTATGTGCAAACACCCAAAGAACGTGCTGATAAAATTCCATTGGACAAGCAACGCCATTTAATCAACAATTTAAAATTAGCAACCGAACTGGGTGCAGAAATCATTAAAGTAGAAAGCAGTGCCGTTTCAAAAGCAATCATTGAACAGGCTACTGAACGGAACATAACCACCATCTGCGTAGGTAAGCCACACTTAAATTTGTTGAAAATCATCCTGGCCACAAACTTATTCAATGAAATTTTAAAAAAGTTAAGTGCTAACGATATTGACCTGGTAATTCTTTCATAAATGAAAATCAAAACAAAACTGACGTTGGGTGTAGGTCTTTTGTTCCTGCTGATCATTCTTCTGAGTCTCGTTGGGGCAAAATACATCAATGCATTGAAAGCAGATTCTGAAAATATTTTGGTGGCAAATTACAACTCCCTGGAATACAGCAGGAACATGCTGGTTGCATTGGATGATGGTTCGGAAAAAGCATATCAGAAATTTGACCTAAACCTCCAAAATCAGGAAAAGAATATTACAGAAATAGGAGAAAAGGAAATCACCGCAGAAATCAGAAACAGTTTTGAACAATACAAATCCAACAAATTGGATCGCTCAAATCAAGCCAACATCAGAAAAGATATTTTTCGGCTCATGGATATGAACATGCAGGCCATACAGCGAAAAGCTGAAGTGGCCAAAGCAACTGCTGACAAAGCGCTATTTTGGATAGCCATTGCCGGTACAATGTGTTTTTTAATAGCATTTATTTTGTTGGTGAATCTGCCTTCCAACATTGCCAATCCCATTAAAGAACTTACCGAAAGCACCAAGCAAATTGCAGCAAAAAACTATGCTGAAAGGGTACATTTTGAAAGCCACAGCGAGTTCGGGCAACTTGCCAAGTCATTCAATACGATGGCTAAAAAGCTGGAAGAATACAACAACAGCAACTTGGCTAAGCTAATGATGGAAAAGCGCAGGATTGAAACGCTCATCAACAATATGCACGACCCGGTTATTGGCTTGGATGAAAATCTGAAGGTCATATTTGCCAATGAAGAAGCCATCAAAATTTCAGGACTCACCCATGCTGAATTGATCGGGAAATCCGCTCAGGAATTAGCCATAAAAAATGACTTGATTCGCTCGCTGATTCAAGACTTGATGTTTGACGAAACAGGAAGCGGACAAAAGCAACAGCCCATCAAAATATTCTCAGAAAACAAAGAGAGCTATTTTGAGAAAGAAACTTTTCACATTTCCATTACCCCAACCGGTGAAACCGGTTCAAAGTTGGTGGGTCACGTTATTTTCTTACGAAATGTAACCACCTACAAGGAACTGGACTTTGCCAAAACCAATTTTATTGCCACCGTTTCGCATGAATTTAAAACTCCCATTTCTTCCATAAAAATGAGTTTGCAGTTGTTGGAAAACGAACAAATTGGAAATTTAAACGATGAGCAGAAAAAACTAATTTACAGCATCAAAGAAGATGCCAACAGACTATTGAAGATAACGGGCGAATTGCTCAACATGACTCAGCTTGAAAGCGGAAACATCCAACTTTCCATTTTACCATCAGACCCAAATGAAATCGTGTTGTATGCCCTCCACGCCACCAAAACACAAGCCGACCAAAAGCACATCCATTTTGAAATCAATTGCCCCGACCCCATCACCAAAGTTCAGGCTGACTACGATAAGACCGCTTGGGTATTGACCAATCTCATTTCCAATGCCATCCGCTATTCATACGACCACTCGACCATTTATATCTCCATTCAACAAACATCATCTCAGGTTCAAATTTCGGTGAGAGACACCGGACAAGGCATTGCACCGCAGTACAAAGACAAAATATTTGACCGCTACTTTCGGGTTCCCGGGACAAAAAAAGAAGGTACCGGCCTCGGACTGGCCATCAGCAAAGAATTCATAGAAGCCCAAGGCGGACAAATTTCTGTTGACAGCGAATTTGGAGCAGGCAGCACATTTACATTAACACTGCATATAGCAAGCTGACATAGCCCGAGCACAAACCATAGCCTTGCCGTAGAATTTGTAAGCCGCCAAGCCAAGAACAAAAGAACCCTCTTCAACGCGCGCCCTACCACAAGAGGCCAAGCCAATGGCCGCAACACACAGATGGGCAAACAAGGGCAGGTAAGCTGATTTTTTACAACATGAATTCGTCAAGTTCGATTTTACTACGCGAATTATGCATCGCATAGCATGCTTGGATACATCGTAAAACCACTCACAAGGCCTCCGCTCAATCGATTAAATGGTTGATTCCTGGACCCATCATTGCAATAGGCTATCTCATCAAACTCACCCCTCCCTTCAATTTTTGTTTTGCAAAGCATCCTCCCGTTTCGATCAGGTACATGTAGGTATCCGGAGGCATAGGAAGGGCTTTGAATGTTCCGTCCCAATGCCGGTTTTTTCCTTCAAAGACCAATTCGCCCCAACGGTCAAAGATCTTCACCACAAAGTCTCCGTGCAGGAGATCACCCGGAAACACATCGTTTACCTGATCCCCGTTCGGACTAAATACATTGGGCAGATGGATGCCCGCCTGGGCATCATCACGTTTGACGCTTACCGAATCCAGGTAGGTGCAGCCGTTTAAATCTTTGAGCTCTAAAAAATAAACAGCGTGAAAGGGTTCTGTGATCGCAGGCTCCCTGCAGTCCGTACAACTCAATCCTTCCGGTGGAAACCACCTCCAGGAGGCAAGCGCGGCATTGGATTGAAATGACACCGATCTTTGCTCGCAGGGAGGAATCAAAACTTCATCGGGCAATTCCCACTGCACGGGTTCAAAATAATCGATCCGGTAAGCGATCAACGAATCGCATTGGCCCGAGTTCGTTTTTCTATAATGGTATACCTGTGGTTGTTTTATCCACTGGTCATGAATGTAAAGGGAATCTCCCTTGCAAATAAATCTCTGGTACTCCTGAAGTTCGGGTGGCTCGATGATGTGCAACCGTATGACATGCAAGGAATCGCAAAACCTGTAATTTTTATACCGGAACGTCAAGCTGACGCTGTCATAGTACCAAAGGCCGCGAATGTACACCGAATCCCCTCTGCACACGTACCACTCTTCCCGCCCCACCACAGGAGCTTCATGCTGCCGAATTTTATACACCACCTCTCGCTTGCACCCATTGGAGTCCGGCAATACCATATTCAAATCGATGCTGTCATTATACCATTTTCCATGCACTGCTACCGAATCGCCCGGACAAATTTTGATCTCCTCAATAAGCAGGCCCGGCTTTGGATGCTGCACAATCCAAATAGCAAACAAGGAATCGCAACCTGCTTGCCCGGGTCTTGAAAACTCAAGCGCCCCAGACTGTGAATACCACCTCCCATTCACCCAAACAGAATCTCCCGCACAGATGTAAACCGTGTCCACCTTTCTATACAGCCCCTTATGGATGACGATGGTATCCGTAAAAAGGCTATCGCAATTTTCATAAGTGACCCAGTATTTGCCTTCTTTTTCTACATGCAATTGCGATAAACGACTGCCATCTGACCAAACCGGAAACGGGTAATTAACTTTGAGTTCAACATGACTAAAATCACAAATTGTTGTATCGTTTCCCAAAATGAAATCCCGTACCCATACTTTCTTTTTATCCTTGAAATAATATTCTCCATTCTGCAAACTCAAATAACATATGGCCTGAGGAGCCAACTGGAATGCATTGTTGCGATAGGCACAAGCTAAACCAACATGATCTGGAAATTCAATAAAATCCACTGCATTCTGGTAGACTCTTGCCACGTAAATTTTTCCATCCGGACCTTCCTTTAAAGATCCATAGTGATAATTCCCGCTCCTATCAACTAAAGTTTGTTTCCTCGCTGTCGAAATTTCGTATTGCACGACACCGGATCTCACATAAAAATAACTATAATAAATCATTTTATCGTTTGGAGAAAATGCGATGCCGTAATCGTGTTGATTTCTGCTGATTTCAATTCTGTTGGATGCCATTCCTGATAAAGTATCGAAATCCATAAGCCAAACCCCATTATTCATAGTATTTAATCCCGATGAATACAGCAATTGGGTTCTTTTGTGGTTGACTACGATAAATCCCACCTGAGCCGAAAACTGATTCCCAAATGAACTGTTGACAGGTAATGGATTGATTCCCGAATCATCCAGATAATATGCGAACAAGGTATTTGTAAAAAGTCCTGAAACCAGAATCCAAAATGCTTTTCCGTTTTGAAGGGGTACCGCTGTGATGCGTTCGGAAAAATTACCGGGAATTGGAATATTTTTTTGGGAAGCAATCACTTCACCCTTACCGTCATCTCCGCAGAGATTCACTATGGAATATCTTAAATTTCCCCGGTAAACAGGAACGGTTTCGTCTGCAGTTTGGAATACGTAAAACTGATTGGCATCTGATGGATTCTGAACCACCAATGGAGCCTGTGCACTGGAACCTCCATTGCCAATGAGATTATCTCCATTCTTCATGATAGAATGCGTCTTATTGTAGACGCGGTCATGAGCAACGTAAAAAAGCAAATTGCCGGCAGAATCTGTAATTGTTGTATTACTCTCGGCATTGAAAAATGCAGGAGAAGAATAGGCCTCCGCAGTTGATTTCCGGAAATCAATGCCGCCCCTTGATCCGAATAACCAAAGCTTTGAAGGAATTTGGGCACATGCCTCCTGGATAAAAATGAAATGAACCGCAAGCAAAAAGAAATTCTTTACAAGAGTTGGTGTACAACAAAAATATTTCAAACGTTGATGCATGGTCGGATGGTAGCTTGTGTTGGTCCACTAAAGATAATGAAATGCATCCAAGCACAGGACCCCTGGTGCTTCATGCGGCGGCAGACACAACGATTTTCGTTGCTTTTCCACTGTTGTTTGCTTAGATTTGTAAGATCCAAATGCTTACCATGATGCTTATTCCATCCTTCCGTGCGTTTGTTGCTTGCATGCTTTTCGCCTCAACGCCGTCCATCTCCCAACAATGGGAAGTGCTTGCACCCATCCCCGAGCGATTTACTTTTCCGGTGGTTGCTGTGGCCCAGGGCAAAATTCATGTCATGGGCGGCGGTGGTACCGGAGGGGCAACCAACCACCATTTTGCCTACGACCCGGCCAGCAATGGCTGGGAAGCCAAAGCACCGGTGCCCTACCTGGCACAACAACCCGCCGGCACCCAGGTAAACGGAAAAATCCATTTCTTCGGCGGAGGATTCCCAAATTCCGGAAGCCCATCCAATCAGCACCATGTGTATGATCCCACGACCGACAGCTGGTCTGCCGCCGCAAACCTCACGGCTCCACGCGCAATACACTATGCCGTCAACCTCGATGAAACTTTGTACAGCCTCGCCGGACAAGGCATGACCACCTTGTGCCAGACCTACGATGCAAACGCCAACAGCTGGCTCACAAAAAATCCTCTGCCCGACGGACAATTTTTTTACGGGGCCCATGTGGCAGCCAACCACCACATCTACCGCTTTTGCGGTGGAGGGTACACGGCCCCCAACAACCGGGTGAACAGATACGATCCCACTTCAGACAGCTGGTCCAGTCTGCCGAATTTTCCAGTCAAAGTGCATGGCTTTCAGGGCACCGCCCTGGGCGACAAAATCTTTCTTGCCGGAGGCTATTACGACTTTCAGGAACGCTCAGAGGTCTATCTGTTCGACACAAAATCTGAAACCCTGGGCCAGTATCCGGTCTCCCTACCGGTCGGTACCAATTACCACAACATGGTGAGCCTCGACAGCTGCATCTATGTGGTTGGGGGGAACCATGCCATCGATCCCAATGTGCCCTTCCAGTTGTTGCGTCTGTGCCCCTACCAAAATCCATCTGCCCAACATGAAAGTTCCCGCAGCCTGGATTTTTACGCCTCCGCCAGCCATGCGGTGCTGACCCTTGCCCTACCCGCTTTTTGGGTGGGCCAAAAGCTCCGGCTATCACTCCTCGCAAGCAACGGTCAGACCCTGTACCATGGCTTTATTACAGGCGAACCATACCAAAACATTGACCTGTCGGCCGTGCATTTTCCTGCTGGCTGGTATCTTGTGCGCTTGCAAACCAACCACCACCTTGTTTCCAAACCGATCCTGCATTTGAACCCGTAAATTCCACCTGGATGAAAACGCTTTTCGGCATTTTACTCTTGATCGCGGCGCTGCAAAACCATGCACCTGCCCAACTTGGACAAATCGCTCCCGACTTTCAGGTGACCGACACACATGGTCGCCCACACAGGCTCTACGACTACCTCGAAAAAGGTAAAACCGTGGTGCTGGATTTCTTTTTCACCACCTGCATTCCTTGCCAATACTATACGCCACAGGTCAATTTGGCCTATAAAAAATATGGCTGCAACCAAAAAGATGTGGTGTTCCTTGCGATCGACTACAACGATACCGATGCAGCTGTGCGCGCCTACGATGAAACGTACAAAATTGAATATCCTTCCATCAGCGGGAAGGATGGTGGAGGAAATGCAGTGGTCCACGATTACCAGGTCATCGGTTTTCCCACTTTCTACGTCATCGACTCCAGCAAAAAAGTGGTGATGGAAATTGACCCCCCTACCCTGCAAGTGTTTGACTACCGCTTCAACCAACTGGGTCTTGTACCCAAAGCGTGCGACCTCAGCAGCACCGTGTCAGAAAATGGCCCCATCATCCAAAATACTTTAACCAACCTGATCGCCGGCAACATCCTAACGTTCGTTAGTTCGGAACCCGTAGGCTTTACACAAAACCTGATCCTCTACGATGGCGCGGGGCAACGCGTCGGTGAAAAATGTACGGTCCCGCCATACACCCAGCAATGTTCGGTTCACCTGGGAGACCTCCCCTCCGGTTATTATTTTGGAACCCTGCAGCCCAAAGACCAGGCAAAGAGGTTGTTTGCCTTTCGGTTTGTAAAACTTTGAGTGGGTTCAACCGTTCGCCGGCGCGAGGCAGCCGCCGAATGCCATGGCTTGGCTTGTTCGGTACAAAACTTCAATGAACGGATATTTTTTGGGTACGTGCTTTCCCACGCCCAAACCAGCTTACCAGATACATTCCATTGGCCTGTCCCTTGAAATCGATACGCAGGGTTTGTCCGCTCATGCATTGGCTCCATACCTTCGTCCCGGATACCGAGGTGATTTCGACCCGATCGCCGTCCGCAGGAATTTCCGAAAAAATGCTCAGGCTCCTGGACCCCGCATCGTAGTGCAACCGGTGTTCCGGCAAAACGCCCGTTTGATCGCTCACCACTCCTTGTACTTTTTTCAGCAAGAAAACATTGAAGACATGGTCCGTATGCCTTGCCGGACGCGGAACGTCCTGGCCGATCACCGTACTAACATCTGTTAGTTTTAAAGGAAGACGAATCATTTTTTGGCCGGAAGCGTAAACGCCTTTGGCAGCCGGGGTTCCAAAAATATTTTGCACGTCCACGATTTCGAAAGCATCGCCATCCGACAAACCCGCCTGTTCGAGGCTTGCCTCGATGTGATCTGAACCCGGCCAATTGTAGACCACGATGTGCATACGTCCCGGTTCATAAAAATTGGGTCTGTAAAACACAGCATGTTCTTGTGGGAGATTATTGGAAGTAAGAATCGTGTTGCTGTCGGCAGAAATTTGCGCAGCAGACACGGGATATAGTTCACCAATCAAAGTATTGCCGGTGGCATGCAGGTTGGTGACCGGAATGTTGTTGCGAACCGACCAGCGACCAACCGAATAATTGTTTACAAAAACCACTTGATCCAGGCCACTTTGGTAACCCATGTCGATGTTGTTGCTTCGCAAATAATCGAACCGGTTGTAAAAATAATTCTCGCGAATCACCAGGTTCCGGCCCGGACCGTTGGCCATCGAATTTTTTCCCAACAGCATTCCCCATCCATTTGGATCATCGTTGACCACCCCATTGTCAAAAATGATATTCCCCTCCAGATGGATATCCTCGATGCTTGAATTGGCGGTTCCGTACAGGATGATTCCGCTGTCAAATTGCTTGAATACGATGTTGTCGCGAATGTATTTCATAGGCGCTTGATTTTGACCATACATGCCTTCCCCATGGCCTCGAACTCCCAAATGAGACCAGCCGTTGTAATAAATTATGCAACCATACACTTCGCATCCAACACAACCGGAGAATGGACCCAATCCGCTGCCTGTATCGTGTACGATGAGGTTGATGAGTTTAATTTCCGTACCAATCGATACGATGCTATTCACCCGCCATCGAAATCCAGATGCAGAATCCGATCTTGCATGTGCGTTGCTGTTGGTAATTTCCAAACCCCAAAACCAGCAATGGTCACCCAATATGCCCAAGGTGTAAGAATCTGGAGCCGGAGGAATGCGAACCGGATGCGGCCGGTTTCCCCCATCGATGATCGCCCGTTCGCCTGGATAGGCCCGCACGATGATGGGTCGGTTGGGTATGCCACGGAGTCTGCTCACGAATCCAGCGACCTCATCCGGTGTCCCATTCAAAGGACTGCCAAAGTAGGTCCCTCCCCGGACCCATAGCGTGTCACCCGGCATTACGACAGCTGGATGGTTGAATGCTGTTTGCATATCCCAGGGATCCAATAAGCTTCCATTGCCGGTTGGTCTTCCGTGGGTTGCTATGTAAAATTGGTTTGCATGGCCATCCATTCCACAAGCCACTAAACAAAAAAACATCAACATTTGCCGGAACATGAGGTCCTACTTTTTTTATGAGCATTTTTTAATTCGCTGCATCAAAGAACAAGTTTTCTGCTTCGCCTGGTTTGCACACAGAAATCATGCGCTCAGTTGCACCGTGAAGTACTCCAAACTTACACCCGTTAGTTTATTCAAAACATTATCGCAAATGCAAGCGTCGAGCAACTCATTGCTTGGTCCTTTTCCAAAATCTGCGATCTACCATGCAAGGCAAAGGTTTTATTCATTGCGCCTTCACCTGATGTTCAACGCGAAAAACATCCACGCTGCCCCATTCAGGACATTGACGCGATGATGCCGCCCATCAAACCCAGGGTGATGATCCAATAACCGGCTTTGATGGCGATGACTTTAAATCCCTTCCGTTCAAACAGGGCGTCGGTGGTGACGATGGGCAATGCAATGAAGATGCCGCTAATCATGGCACCATGGAAAAAACCGTGTTTAAAGGTATGGTTGGAAATCGACAAATGGTCTTTGTAGTATTGCAACCATTTTCCCGATTCGGAAGCCGGATCCGGATTCATGCCGGATGTTTCGTAATAAAGCGCCCCGTTGATGAATGCATCATGCGTAGCGATGACCGTAAATCCAAAGGACAAGATGCAGGCGCATAAAAAAGACACGCCAAAAATGAGGGCCATGTTGCCCGTATTGGCTTGTTCCTTGGACAAGCCTACGCCTTTCATCCAGATGTCGCCAAATACTTTTTCGTGATACCAGATGAAACCAACGGCCATCGGGACGAGTGCTGCAAGCAGCAGGGGTAGTACATTCATTTCCATATTCGAGTTTTTTTAATGTTTGAAAACCCAAATATAACCAATCTTAAATTCAAACGCAAGCCATCTCGTGCAGTGATGACGGCAATTTGGCTTCATGATAAAAACTCCTGTTTAATGTGGAGAATCGGGATGAAACGGCCAAAACGAGAGGCATTTTTCCGGTTTGTCAATTGCCCCCATTGCTTCCTCCGCCACCTTCCCCCTCTCCTTGTTTCAGGTCATCGTTCAATTTCCTTTTGGATTTTTTCTTGTTGCCACCAAATTCCATTTTACCAAAGCGGTAATCCAGACTGGCCCGAATGCCCCATCCTTCAAATTTATTGTCGGCTTTGTAGTAAAGCGTTTCAGATTGAAATTCGGAGCCCAGGTTCATCTTAGGATGAAAGATATTGTCCACTCCAATGGAAATACCGCCCATTTTTTTCCACATATCCTTTCGTAAGCCAATCGAATACACAAACCAGCTGGATTGTTTTCCTTGCGTAGTCAACTTAGGAGAATTCACAAAACCAAAAAAAGTAACGCCCAAGGTCGGAGTCACATTCACCATGGCAAATCCATTGAGGCTGTAACTGAATGCGTCGTTGCGCACATCCGTAAACTGAGAGCTTTCCACTTTTTGATAGTACAAATTCACGGTTCCATTGAGGATGATGGTGCCCAATTTCATAATGCCACCGTTGATGGATACGCCGGTAGAAATGCTGTTGGCCAAATTGTTGTAGGTGGAATGGGTCACGCCCGCTGAATCAACAAAACGGTAATTGTCGATGAGGTCATCGGTGGTTTTGTAATATACCGATACCGTACCGTTTTTGATGTCTTTTGAGAAACTGTAGCTCCATTCAAACGATTCCGTAATCTCGGGTTGTAACTCCGGGTTTCCATATGAAATATTGGTAGGATCGTTGTAATTGACGTAAGGGTTCAGGTAAAACATGCTCGGTCGCTGAATTCGTCGCGCATACGAGATTTTCATGGTCGATTTATCTTTGAATGAATACGATAACAATCCTGATGGAATCCAACTTGCATAATCGTTTTCAAATTCATTTCCATCCGACTGCGTGAGACCGTTGATGTAGGTGTGTTCGTAACGCAACCCGGCCCGCGCCTTGAGATCTGCAAACAAAGGGAAAGTCACCTGTCCGTAAGCAGAAGCTACATTTTGGTCGTAATCAAACAAATTGTTTCTGGTTTCATCGCGCTGAAACAATTGGGTATTGAAATTTAATGTATCGTAATAAATATCCGAAAAAACATTTCTCAAAATGCCTTTTGCGCCAGTCTCCACAATGATGTTCTTGGTGACCGGATGCAGGTAGTCGGTTGCAATGGTAAACTCTTTGTTTGTACTCAAATTAGGCCCCAATTCACGATAATTCAAAACACCGATCGAATCGAACTGATCAGTTTCATAATCACTTTCTCGATCAGAATAAGAATATTGGGCGGAAACGCTGAATTCTCTTTCCGAATCTTTGTCGTAGGTTTTGCGGTATTCCAAATTCAAATCCGTTCCAAACACCTTGTTCACGACGTCAGAATTTCTTTCAAACAAAAATGGAAGCAGGTCATTCTGTGTTCCTGCATAGGTTGTCTGGCTGTTTTCATTTGCAAAGCGGTTGAGTGGAAAGCGCGCAGATGCAGTCAATGAATTTTTTGAATTGATGTCGTAGTCAGCAGAAAGCTGTGTAAAGAGTCCTCCTCCATTGTTGGAAGAGTTACCGGTTTGTCGGTAATATGGATTGATGGGTGAGGTATAATTCTCCCGATTGATCAGCGATTCCCCTTTTCCGCGCCAATAATAACCGCCTACATTTCCATTGAATCCAATTTTCCCCATGCGCAAGTTGATGTTGGTTCCAAGGTTGCTGCTTTTTGAACCTGCACTGGCATAAATATTTCCGGATACCCCTTGTATCTTTTTGGTCTTGGTCACGATGTTGATGATGCCCCCGGTCCCTTCTGCATCGTACTTGGCGCCTGGATTGGTGATCACTTCAACTTTTTCAATGACATCCGCAGGAATCATTTTCAAAGCATCAGCAATGCTGGATGACATGATGGTGGATGGTTTTCCGTTGATCAAAACTTTGAGATTGCTGCTTCCTCTCATCGTAACATTTCCATCCAAGTCAACCGTCAACAATGGCGTTCTGCGCAAGACATCGGCTGCAGTCCCGCCTTTGGCTGTAACGTCTTTGTCTGCATTGAACACGATCCGGTCAATTTTGTGTTCTATCAAATCCTTTGCTCCCACCACCGTAACTTCTTCCAGTTTCCTGGTTCCCGGATTCAAATAAACATTGCCCAGTTTGTATTCTTGAACGTCTTTGTTGATTTTCAACGGACCAATGATTTTGGTATCATAACCCAAAAACGAAATGATGACGTTGTACTTTGCATTCTTGAGTTCTTTGATGGAGAATTTTCCTTTGTCGTCGGCAAGGCCTCCATCCACATCTTTCTTTTCAAGTGCTTCCTGGATGACAATCGAAGCAAAAGCAATGGGTTCATTGGTGAAGGTATCCAATACCACCCCTTGAATTTTTCCTTCAGGTGGCGGACCTTGTTTGACTGGACCACCTGCTCCAAACTGAGCTGACGCGGACTCCGGCGCAAAAGAACTAATCAAGAATAATGCGATCAATAAAAGGGAAAAATGGCTTCGCAAATGCAATCGAGTGTTTGTGTTTTTCATGAGCACAAAGGTAAGTGATCCATAAATTGTTCAATGCAAGAATCGATTTCCTGGTTTAGGAAATCGATTAGCATGCTTTTTTAAAGGATGATTTGTCTAAAACGAATTGAAATTGCTCTGGCAAATCAAATTATTTTTTTGGATAAGGCGGCGGTGCTGGCTCTTTGTAAGATTTTCCTTTCATGAGCTCCATGATCACTTCAATGGCCTTGTCCAATTGTTTGTCTGCCCCCATGTAGGTTTCGTATGCATCGTTTTCGACCACGATGTCCGGATCAACCCCATGTCCTTCGATTTCCCAACGCGTGCCCTCCACATTGTAGCGTGAAAATTCTGGCCTGTTCAAATACCCCCCGTCTACGATGGGAAGTGAGCCGCGAATACCGACCACACCGCCCCATGATCTTTTTCCAATCACCGGACCTAACTTATGTTTTTTAAACCGGTACGCAAAGATGTCACCATCGCTGGCAGAATATTCATCAATCATGGCCACTTTGGGTCCGACAATTTGTTCGACCGGTTCAAAGCTTGGCGTACCGTTGCGCGAAACCACAACTTGAACCGGTTCTCTACGCAATCTTTCGATGATTTGCGGAGAAACGTTTCCACCTCCGTTTCCTCGATCGTCTATGATGATCGCCTCCTTGATTAGTTGCGGGTAAAAATATTTAACAAATTCGTTCAAGCCTTCAACGCCCATGTTGGGAATGTGCAAATAACCCACGCGACCATTGGTGGCTTTGTTGACTTTTTCAATGTTGGCCTGCACCCAGTTATAGTAATACAAGCTGCTTTCATCCGCGATGGGGATCACCGTGATTTCTCTTGAACCTTCCGGCTTCGCTTGGGTGTTTACCGTCAGGCGCACTTGTTTGTCAGCTGTGCCAACCAGCAGCTTTTGAAAATCATTGACATCCTTGGTAGACTCTCCATTCACTGCTAAGATGAAATCACCCTCCTTGACCTGGAGTCCAATTTCCATCAGCGGGGACCGCACTGCTTTGCTCCAATTTTCCCCTTTCAAAATTTTTGTAATTTTAATATAACCTGATGGATCTCGTACCACTTGCGCTCCCAATAAACCCATCGGGATGCGCTCTGCTTTAGGATAGTCTCCTCCCCCAACGTAAGAGTGTCCGAGGTTGAGTTCCGAAATCAACTCGCCAATGATGTAAGTTAAGTCTGCGCGATGATTCACATGTTGCAACAATGGTTCATAATTTTTTCTCAAGCCTTTCCAATCAACACCATGCAAATTGGGGTCGTACACGAAGTCACGCATTTGCCTCCAACATTCATGGTAAATCTGCTTCCACTCTGCTTTGCGATCGAGATCCACCTTGAGGTCATTCAAGTCCAATGGATTTTCCAAATTGACTTTACCACTTGGAGCATCAATAATGTATTGACTTCCTTTGGAAGACACCATCACTTTCTTCCGGTCGGGTGAAAATGAAATGCCATTTACATCCGCACTGAGTTCTGTTTCCTTTTGCGTCTTGAGGTCGAATACATACCATTTCATTCGGTCGCTGGTGCTGGATCTAAAATAATAGAGTTTGTCTCCTGAAGATTCCAATCCAAAATAATTGCCTTGAGCAGGAGTCACTTCCACCACGCGTTGCGCGATGCCGTCAAAGTCAATGACCGTTTTATTTCCAGAAGAATCTGCTTTGTCTTGTTTTTTACTTTCGCCTTTTACATCTTTCTTCGCATCACCATCCTTCACGGCCACTTCATCCGATTTTGGTTCGAATGGATGCGGCATATCTTTTTTCAATGTCACCATGTAAATCTTGCTCAAGTCAAAATAAGCATGGTTCCATTCCAGGTTGTTGTACCTGGGCGAAAAACTTCTTTCGGAAACAAAAAACAAATATTTGCCATCACTGCTGAACAAAGGAGAATAGGATTGAAACCAAAATTCAGTAATGGCCGTGGTTTTCTTCTCTTCAAAATCATAAATCAAAATCGAAGAATTGTTTTTCTTTTCAGGATTGGTAAAACATACATAACGGCTGTCGGGCGACCAGTTGTATTGCGTAATTTCAAAGATTGCTGAAGCATGTAGAAGGGTACTTTTCTTGGATTCTACTTCGACGGAATACAAATTTTGCTTACGGTCCGAATACAGTATTTTTTTTGAATCGGGCGACCAACTCAATCCGTATTTATAATTGTCTCCATTTTGCGTCAATTGAATGGCAGGATTTTTTCCATCGGGAGTTTGGATGTAGACTTCGTCTTCCCCGGTTGCATCACTGATGTATGCGATGTATTTGCCATTGGGCGACCAGCTGGCGCTTCGATCGTGCTGACCAGAAGAATTGGTCAAATTTCGGATGGTTCCATTTTTCTGAGGCACGGTAAACACCTCTCCTCTCGCAACATATACTGCCCTGTTCCCATCTGGTCCTATGTCCCAGGATTCGATATTGTTTTTAACGGATTGCACGCGATTGCGACCAATTGCAAAATCTTCAAATAGCTGAATGTTTACTTTTTCAGCTTTGTCATTCGCGGTATTCAATTTATAGATGTATCCGCCATTTTCAAAAACGATCCAGTTTCCATTGTGCGAAGGGAACTTGCAATCAAAATCTTTAAAGTCAGTAACTTTTTTGGTTTTTTTGGATTTTACATCGTAACAAAAGAGGTTCATACGCGCATCCCGATCGGACAAATAATAAATTTTATCGCCGATCCACATAGGAATGATGTCCTGATGGATGTTGTCGGTTATCTTCTCGGCCTTTTTGGTGTTGAAATCAAAAATGCGCAAATCATCGGCCATGCCACCTGTATAACGTTTCCAGGTGCGGAATTCACGGAAAATATGGTTGTAAACCACTTTGCTTTGATCGGGTGAGTATGAACAAAATCCTGCATGATCAAATGGAAGTTGTTCAGACAAACCACCTTTGATGTTGCATAAATAGACCTGTCCTCTGAAGTCATTGAATTCTCTCCAGCGACTTCGGTAAATGATCTGCTCATTATTTTTCCAACCCATGCACAGGGTATTGGGTCCCATGCGATCAGAAACATCATCGCGATTCAAGGTGGCGGTGTACGTGAGACGCTTGGGTTCTCCACCCTGGGAAGGCATCAGATAGATTTCGGTATTTCCATCGTATTGTCCCGAAAAAGCAATGTACTTTCCATCGGGAGAAAAACGGGCAAACATTTCATAACCAATATGGTTGGTAAGCTTTCTGGCAATACCGCCATTATTACCAACAATGTATAAATCTCCGGCATAACTAAATGCGATTTGATCATTTGAAATGGTAGGAAATCTGAGCAAACGGGATTCCTGTGCCATTAAGGAATTCATTATCAGGCAAATAATTAATAAACATCTAATAATTTTCATGTAATTAAATTTTGATGGCGAATATACGATAGATTTCGTATTTGGATGTGATAAATCCGTTTTACACAACACAAACAGAATTAATGAAGCCTGGTTTATGTAGATTGATTCTAATTATGGTATGGAAGCCTAGGATAATGAAAGGGCTTAGGAATGGAGGAGTGGAGAAAGAGAGGGGGGTGAGGCAATTAGGTGGCTGAATTTAGGGTTGTGGGTATGGAGGAATAAATCTTTGCGGCCTTTGTGAAATACTTTGTGTCCGCAGCGGTTGAAAAAATATTCCTTATTGAATGTGAAGGAAACCTGAAGGGCTTTACCTTCCTTAAGCACAAGTGAAACCTGTGGGGCGAAAATAAATCTAGTAGAACCTTGAAGGGGTTCAATATTAAACTTGGATAAAAGGAAATATAGATTTCACAATTTAAATTTAGAATGATTGATGAAAGTAGATTTTAATTAGAAAACGTTCCATTAAGGATTGAATTATTTATTACTTGCATGAAAATTGATTCATTCTATGGTGGTGTTCAAATTCATTGAACAAAAAATTTCTTTGTTACAATCAGATCTTTATCAACGAATAATCGCAGCATATATACTCCAGGGGTAAACATGCTGACATCTATTTCTTTGGAATCAGTGGATTCGATATCTCTGATTAATTTACCCCTGATATCTAATATTTGCAATCTGGTAATTTTTCTAGATCCTTTTTGGGCTATTGTAAATTTGTCTTAACCCCCAATTAACTGGACAGATTTTTTAAAATGATTTATTACTAGTTGATCGTCCTGGTCACCTGGTAGGCAAAGATAGGCCGTTTCGTTGA
>Ga0268298_10001481_pt1 | contig 27602 bp, 25 predicted proteins | sample WWTPWeurt_MetaG_FD_194462 | JGI IMG/M metagenome (GOLD analysis project Ga0268298, IMG submission 194462) | Activated sludge microbial communities from WWTP in Nijmegen, Gelderland, Netherland - WWTP Weurt | ecosystem: Engineered > WWTP > Aerobic digester > Activated sludge | place... | reverse complement strand
TGGTTGGTCATCAGGGCGCGCATCGTCGCCACCATCAGGTTGGTATCCTTGTCCATCTTCTGCAGGAAGATCTGCTCCACCGCCGCCGTCCGCTCGGCGATGTCCCGGTCCCGGATATGCGCCTCGACCATCAGGATCGCGACGACAAACACGCCCATGATGAACATGAGCACGACGGCGAGGGGGACCATGAAGCGCGCCTTGACACGGCGCGGTGCGCTCGACGGTGGGACGGGGCTTGTTTGCGTCATCGGCCAGAGTGTGCCGTGACCCCCTCCCCTTTGCAACTGCTGGGAACTGCCGGCACGCGATCCGTCAATGACGGATCGTCAGTCGCCGACGCCGACACCGCCGCCCTGCCCGGCATCAGCCGCAGGACGTGTGACGCGATCGACCCGCCTTCAGCTCCCCGGCTTGACCGCCCGATGGAAGCCGATCATGCCGTGGAACACCGTATCGACGCTGACCTCGACGAAACCCAGCTCGCGCAGCACGATGGAGAGTTCCTCCGCGGTATAGAACAGGTCCAGCGCATCGATAAAGTACTGCTTGAAACGGGTCGCCGCCGGGCTGCTGCCGACGATCAGGCTGGTGAAATTCAGGCAGGTCTTGAGGTAGGCGTAGTAGAGGTTCTTCACGACCGGATTGCGCGGGCGCAGCATGTCCGAATGATGGAAGTGCCCGCCGGGCTTCAGCACGCGCAGGATCTCGCTGAACACCTCGCGCACGCGCAGGTGGCGCGAAGCGAACTGCAGCGTGACGACGTCGAAGTGGTTGTCCGGAAAGGGCAGCACATGCACGTCGCCGATGGTGCTCTTGATCGTGAAGCCCAGCGCCCTGGCGTTTTCCTGGCCGACGGCCTGCATCTCGGCGCTGCGATCCATGGCGTGCACATCCAGCGTCGGCTCGCGCTTGAGCAGGGCGCAGCCGATCGCGTTGGTGCCGGCGCAGACGTCGAGCACCTTCTGCTGCGGCGCGATGTCCACGGTTTGCATGAAGCGCTTGAGGAAGGTGCTCCAGAGGCCGAGCGCCGCGATCTCGTTGGCGCGGTCGTAATAGCGCGCGATGTCGGCGAAGGCGTCGTTCAGATCGTTGTTCCAGAGTTCGCCGAAGCGCTGCTCGCGGACAGCCTCTCGCGAGGCCAGCGGGGGGGGTGCCATGGTTGATACTCCTGCAGGTGAATTAGATTTTACTGATAGACGCCGGATTTAGCCCGTACAGCGGCCTGCTGTCAAGCCGGACAACGCCGTTTGGCAATCTTTCAAAAAGTTATGTCTCCGGCCCGGCCGGAGACGGTATCCCTTGCGGACGGCGCCGGCGGGGCGACAAAGGGACTACATGAGACCAGTGCGATAAGGCAACTTTGGCGGCGCTGCTTCAGCCACCTTTGCCCGCCACCAGTCATGTCCCCGCCGCGTCCGGATCGGGATCGAACACCGCGTCGATGTCGCGTGCAGAGTGCAACACGCGGATGACATCGATCCCATCGGCAAGCGGAGCATAGAAGATGACGTAGCGGCCGAACGGCATGCTGCGAATGCCGGGCGACAAATCGTCGCGAGCGCGCCCCATCATGGGCTGGGCCGACAACAAACGCAGCTTGCCGTCAAGGCGATCGACCCAGGCGTCCGCCTGCATGACGCTATCCTCGGCGATGTAATCCCATATCCCGGCAATGTCGGCGCCGGCAAGCGGCCGCCGCAGGATGCGTGCCACGCTATGGCTTGGTCTTGCCGGCCGTCGTTTGGCGCCTGGCGCGTCCCGCCTGTTTGACGCACGCGGCATCCCAGGCCGTTGCCGCACCACTGTCCAGACCGGCTCGTACGTCCTGGCGCAACTGCTCCAGTTTTGCCGCACGCAGATGGTCCTGTTCATCCATGAGACGCAGGGCCTCACGCACCACCTCGCTGGCCGAGGTGTAAAGCCCCGAATTGACTTTCTGCCGCACCATTTCCTCAAGATGCGGCGTGAGATTGACGTTCATGCCCATGCTCGATCCCTCGCAGTGCCAGCCGCCGGTCGGCGACTGCCCCTGTCAATGCTATCAAACATTGTCAAAGATTGACATACCAGTCACGAACTTCCGCGCCGGGCGTTTAAAACCTGTGCGAAGCGGTATCCCCTGGCGCCAACAGCCAGAAGCTTGGCGGAATGATGAAAGTCGGCGCCGGCGCTACGGCGGGCCTGCCTCACTTCAGCGCGTTGCCGACCACCTCGGCGACGTCCTTCGCCAGATCGGCGCAGGCCTGGATCCGCTCCAGCGCTACGCGCGCGTGGCCCTGGCGCACGGTGTCGAACTGGCGCCAGCGGTCAAAGCTTCGGGCGATGCGCGAGGCCACCTGCGGATTCATCGCCTGCAATTCGATGATGACGTCGGCGGCGAACTGGTAGCCGCTGCCGTCCAGCGCATGGAAGTGGCGCGGGTTGGCGCCGCAGAAGGCGCGCACAAGGGCGTACACCTTGTTCGGGTTCTTCAGGTCGAAGGCCGGATGCTGCATCAGCGCGCGCACCCGCGCGCCGGTGCCGGGAAGGCGCGAGGTGGCTTGCACCGAGAGCCACTTGTCCACCACCAGGGCCTCGTCTTTCCATTTGGCATGGAAGCCGGCGAGCGCCGTTTCGCGTTCCGGCAAGTCCTGGTTGACCAGTATCCCCAGCGCGGCGATCACGTCGGTCATGTTGCCACCCTCGTGCAGCTGGGCCAGCAGGCGCGGCAGCACGGCGGTGGCATCGGCGTCGGCGAGGTAGGCGAGGCAGGCGTTGCGCAGGGCGCGGCGGCCGACCTGGGCGCCGTCGGGCGCATAGGGCTCGCTCGGCGCCAGCGCCTGCCAGGTGGATTCGAACTCGGCACGCAGTTCCGTGGCGAGGTGGCGACGCAGGTTGAGGCGCGCGAGGTGGATGGCCTCGGGGTCGATGACGCCGCCGGCTGCAACGACCTCCTCGGCCAGCACCTGTTCCGCGGGCAGTGCCAGCGCTTCGGCGGCGAAGGCGGGGTCGTGCCGGCCGTCGGCCAGCACCCGGGCGTAGGCCGCGACCAGGCTTGGCGGAATCCAGGTATCGCCATGGCCGCCGGCAGCGATGCCGGCGAGCAGCATGCGGGTCGCCAGGCGCTGTCCGGCTTCCCAGCGGTTGAAGGGGTCGGAGTCGTGCGCCATGAGGTGGGCGAGTTCGGCATCCGTCTGCTCGAAGTCGAGATGCACCGGCGCCGAGAAGCCGCGCAGGATGGAGGCCACCGGCGGCTGTGCGATGCCGTCGAGGACGAAGCTCTGGCTTGATTGCGTGAGCGAGACCACGCGCGTGGGGAAGGCATCGCTGCCGTCGGGCAACACGAGGCCGATAGCGACGGGGATATGCAGCGGACCGTCGTCGAGCGCGATGCCGGCTTCGCGCAGGCGCCCTTCATAGGCCGTCGGCGCCAGTGTCTGGGTCAGCGTCAGCGTGTAGCGTTTGGCATCGGCGTCATAGGCTCCCTCGGCCTTCAGCCGCGGCGTGCCGGCGCGGGCGTACCAGCGGCGGAACTGGGTCAGGTCGGTACCGGACGCATCCTGCATGGCGGCGACGAAGTCCTCGCAGGTCACGGCCTGGCCGTCGTGACGGGCAAAGTAGAGGTCCATGCCCTTGCGGAAGTTGTCGCGGCCGATCAGGGTCTCGATCATGCGGATCACCTGGGCGCCCTTTTCGTACACCGTCGCTGTGTAGAAATTGTTGATCTCGGCATAGGAGGCGGGGCGGATCGGGTGCGCCATCGGCCCGGCGTCCTCGGGGAACTGGGCGACGCGCAGGGTGCGCACTTCCTGGATGCGCGTCACGGCGCGCGAATGCAGGTCTTCGCCGAATTCCTGGTCGCGGTAGACGGTGAGGCCTTCCTTGAGCGAAAGCTGGAACCAGTCGCGGCAGGTGACGCGATTACCGGTCCAGTTGTGGAAGTACTCGTGGGCGACGACGCGCTCGATGCCCTGGTAATCGGTGTCGGTGGCGGTGTCGGGCCGCGCCAGCACGTACTTGGTGTTGAAGATGTTGAGGCCCTTGTTCTCCATCGCCCCCATGTTGAAGTCGCCCACCGCGACGATCATGTAGTGGTCGAGGTCCATCTCCAGGCCGAAGCGCTGCTCGTCCCAGGCCATGCTCTTCTTCAGCGCCGCCATGGCGTGGCCGCACTGGTCGAGCTTGCCGGGTTCGACATACACCGCCAGGCGCACCTTGCGCCCCGATGTCGTGGTGAAGCTGTCCTCCAGCATGTCCAGCTTCGCCGCGACCAGGGCGAACAGATAGGCCGGTTTGGCAAACGGATCTTCCCAGCGCGCCCAGTGGCGGTTTCCTTCCGCTTCGCCCGAGGCGGCAAGATTGCCGTTCGACAGCAGTTGCGGGAAGCGCGCGCGGTCGGCCTCGATGGTGCAACTGAAGCGCGCCATGACGTCGGGCCGGTCGGGATAGAAGCTGATGCGGCGAAAGCCCTGCGCCTCGCACTGGGTGAAGTAACCGTCCTTGGATTTGTAGAGGCCGGAGAGCTGGGTGTTGCGGTCGGGATCGACGCGGACCAGGGTTTCCAGCGTGAAGGCATCGGGCAGCGGTGCGTGCAGGGTCAGCGTCTCGTCGTCCACGGTATAGCGCGAGGGCGCAACCGCCGTACCACCAACGCCGACTTCCTGCAGCGTGAGCTCCTCGCCGTCGAGAACCAGGTCGGCTTGCGGGTTGGCCGGGTTGCGCCGGCAGGCCAGCCGGGCGCGCACCTCGGCATGGCCGTCGTGGATGGCGACGTGGAGATCGACCGAGTCGATCAGCCAGGCCGGCGGCGTGTAGTCCTTGAGGTAGATGGCGTGGGGCGTTTCGGTGCGCATGTTGTTATGTGTACTTTCGGGTGGGGATGGGCCGACGATGCCGGCGCAGAGGCGGCAGTATTTGCGCGATGGCGTCTGCGGTCAAGCGCCTTGTTCCGCAAAAAATCTTGGGACGCACAGCGCCGGCGCCACGGCGCCGGATGGATCAGCGGCGCTTCACTTGCAGTTGTTGTGCAGCTTCCATTTCTCGGCGTGGCCGATGGCCACGGCGAAGGCTGGCGGCGTGCAGCGATCGTCGCCGTCGACAACTGCCGCCGGCACTGCCGGCGTGACCGTGTCCGCAGCGGGAAAGCCGCGCTGGCCGACGAGGCCGACCAGGGCGAGGAACAGCAGCACGATCGCCGTGCCGCCAACGCCGACTTTCTGGCTGGCGTGCGGGGTGAATACTTCGCAGGCACCGCCGGCGCAGTGTTGCGCACTGCGGTTCGGCAGGGCGTTGTAGATCTTGCAGCCGATGCAGATGCCGAAGGCGCTCTCGAAGAACATCAGGGTAAGGCAGGTGGCACAGACCAGCATGTTGATCGGCCCGATCACGTTCTGGATCACGATCAACCAGAGCATGGTCACCGCCAGTCCCCAGCCGATCGCCCAGGCGAAGCGCTTCTGCGGCGCACCGGTCCATTCCGGCACCTGTTTCCTGACCGCGAAGCGCCCGACGATCATGCTCGGCGAGTACTTCGGGTTGATGAAAATGCGGATCGTGAAGTCGATCAGGAAGGCGATCACGAATATCTTCGTCGGGCGGAAATTGCCCATGAACCACGCGTTGGCGAAGGTCATCATGGCAAACACGAAAAGGATGCCGGCGGCGGCCCGCACCTCGCGCTCGTTCATAACCGGCACGTCGAAGCCTTCTACGCTTTCGCCAAATCCAAAGATGGTGCTCATTTCAATCCTTTCAAAAAGTCGGCGCTGGCGGGACGGCGGCTAAGGTTCTTGCGTGGCCTTGTGCGACGAACCAAACAATCCGCTCGCGCTTTGCTGCCAGATGTGGCGATAAACCAGCTTGGCGACTTCCTCCTTGTCCTCAGCGGCGTACGGCGGCTCAGGCAGGGCCTGATAGACATGGTCGAGGATGAACACCTCGACCTCGGCCTGTGTTTGTTCCTTCTCGGTCCATTGCTCCAGCGGAGAAATCAGCCGCTGCAATTCGGCGAGCAGCTCTCGGCTCTCCTGCTTGATCTTCTCGCGCTGTGCGTCGCTCAGTGATTCCTTCCCCAGCAAATCGAACAGTGCCAGCTGTTCCTCAGTCAGCCCAAGCTCAACAGCTCGCCTCTGTTCTTCATCGAGGCTGTTGGCCAGATCCAGCAACCTGGCAAAAGTTTCCTCGACGGTGGCGCGGTCCTTGTCGGCGTTGTAGGCCGCGATCACTTCCTGGTACTTCTTCTCGTAGTTCATGCGCAGCGGATTGCTGGCCAGCATCTGCGCCAGTTTCTTCTCCACGAGCTCGCGAATGTCTTCGATCACGGTCGCCTTGCGCTTCACCTTCTTGCTGAATTCGTCGCGCAGCTTTTCCATGTTGATCAGGGAAAGATCGACCGTCAGCCCCTTCGCCTGGTCCTCGCCCGGCGCCTGCGTGGCAATCGCCTGATTGACGATGCGATGCAGCAGCTTGAGCAGCGCGCTCACGTCGGCCGTGTCGCGGCGTTCGGTGAGCTTCTTGTAGATCGCCTCGATGTTGTCGTGACGCTCGGCATAGGTCAGCGCCGACGGCTCCACCAGCAGCGCCTTGAAGCGGCCGAACACCACCCGGGCCAGAATCTCGAAACGGCGTTTGGATTCGTCATTCGTATAGACCGCATCCACTGCATCCGCCAGCCCCTGAATTCGTGCGAAGCCCTTTGCGCCGATCAACCTCGCGGGCTCAAATCCGAGGCTGCGCAGATGTGCTTCCGTTGCCTCGACGGCATCCAGCAAGGCCGCCACCCGCTCCTCAATCGGCGCCACGACTTCCTCTTCGCCACCGTCGTCACCGAGCGCGTATTGGGCGAGGGCTTCGCGCAGGCTCTTGAGCATGCCGTTGTAGTCGACGATCAGGCCGAAGTCCTTGCCCGGGTAACGCCGGTTGGCGCGGGCGATGGCCTGCATCAGGGTATGCGCCCGCATCGGCTTGTCGATGTAGAGGGTTGACAGGCATTCCACATCGAAGCCCGTCAGCCACATGGCACAGACAATCGCCACCCGAAAGGGGTGCTGCGGATTCTTGAAAGCCGATTCGACGTCGATACACTTGCCATCCAGCGTCTCGAATCCCTGCTTCATGCGGGCACGGTGGGGAATGATGTCGAAGCCCCACTTCCTGAAGTCGGCGACTTCGTTCTGGGCCTCGCTGATGATGATCTCGACGATCGTCTTATCGAGCCAGGCCGCCTTCGCCAGCAAGCGGTCGCGCTGGGCATGCAGGGACTGCCGCGATTCGTCGTCCGGCGCAGCGGCGATTGCGGCGAGCTTGCCCTCGGCTTCCGCGCGGACCGAGGCGGCCTTCGCCTTCCACTTCGGCTCGATCAGCATCAGCATGCGGCCGCAGGTGATCTTGTCGATGCACACCAGCATGGTCTTGCCCGCTTCCCAGCGCGTGCTGCAATGCTCGACGAAATCCGCCGCGATCCTCTCCAGCCGCTCGTCGGCGGTGATGACCTCGTAGTCCTTGCCGAGCAATCTTTCCAGCAAGGCGGTCTGGTCCGGATCGAGATCGGCGGCATCGACTGCACTGGCAATCTTCTCGTTCAAATCCAGCCGCGCCAGCCCCAGCTTCTCGCCCCGGTTTTCGTAGACCAGCTTCACCGTTGCGCCGTCTTCCTCGCTGCGCTTGAAGTCGTAGCGGGAAACATAGTCGCCGAAGATGCGCTTTGTCAGCTCGTCGTGCTTGAACAGCGGCGTGCCGGTAAACCCGATGAAGGCCGCGTTGGGCAGCGCCAGGCGCATGTTGCGCGCCAGCTTGCCGGCCTGGGTGCGATGCGCCTCGTCCGAGATCACGATGATGTCGTCGCGATCGCTGTAGGGCTCGCCCGGCTTCACGTCCTGGTTGAACTTGTGGATCAGGCTAAACACATAGCGATGATTCTGCTTCAGCAGTTGCTGCAGTTCCTTGCCCGAACCCGCACGCGGCGTCTGGTCGTCCGCCACGCCGCAGCCGACGAAGGTCTTGTAGATCTGGCTGTCCAGATCATCCCGGTCGGTCATCAGCACAAAGCTGAAATTGCCCTCGACGGTGCGCCGCACCTTCTCGGCGAAGAAAGCCATGGAGTAGGACTTGCCACTGCCCTGGGTGTGCCACACCACGCCCAGCCGACCCAGATCGGGATGCGCCCGCTCGATAATCTGCAAGGTCCGCGGCTCGGCCTGGGCAAGATAGGTCGGCGCCAGAGGCTCTGCCGCCGCAAGATACGCAGCCAGGGATTCATTGGCCGCAGGCTCCGCGCCCGGCAAGGGCAACTCGATAACACGATACTTCAGGCGCTCACCCGGCGGGAACTGACGCTTGATCTCCTCTTGCCGCACCACCGCCGCGACGGCCTGATTCACGCCCAGCAACTGGTGATTGCGCGCCACCACCTTACGCACCGCCCCGGGCTTGCTGGCGTCGAACAGGATGAAGTTCTCGACGATGTCCAGCAGACGATCCTTGGCCAGCATGCCGTTGAGCAGCACCTCGGCCGCCACGCTGCCCTTGTCCCGCTCGTCCAGCCGCTTCCATTCGCCGAAATGTTCCCAGGCGCTGGTTATTGATCCATAGCGGGCGCTGTCGCCATTGCTAACGATCAGCAAGGCGTTGTGGTGAAAAGCGTGGGCAATGACGTTTTCGTCGAGGTAATCGCGCAGATTGCCGTCGAAACCGGCACGGATATTCTTGTACACCGCCTTCAGTTCGATGAACACCAGCGGCAGGCCATTGACGAAGCAGACCAGGTCGGCGCGGCGATTGTAGTTGGGGGTGCGCAGCCCGGTGATCTTGAGTTCGCGCACCGCCAAAAAGCGATTGTTCGCCGCCTGGCGGAAATCGATCACCCTCGCCTGCGCGTGCCGCAGCGTGCCCTGCGCGTCCCGGTAGCTCACCGGCACACCTTCGCGGATCAGCTTGTAGAACGCCTGATTGTGCTGCAGCAGGGAGCGTGAATAGTCATGGTGGGTCAGCTTGACCACAGCCTCGTTGATCGCCGCTTCCGGCAAGGCCGGGTTGAGCCCTTCCAGCGCCTCCCGCAGATCGCGCACCAGCACCACCTCGCGTTCGCTGGCGCGCCCCAGCGTACTGTCCGGGCCGAAGCTTTCCTGGTTCCAGGCGTAGACGCTGTCCCAGCCCAGCACCTTTTCCAGATGCTCGGCAAAGGTCGCCTGAACCAGACGGTCTTCGCTGTTGATGTCGGTGTAGGCCATCGGGTCTATTGGCTCGTCTATTGAACCAGATTTGGCTCATTCAACAAGCCTTGTCCGATATGAAAACGCTGCAAAAACAAATTGTTATCTATAAACGCCCCGGCCATTCGGCTCAAAACTCCAAATCGGTTTGGTCGATTGGAGCGCATTTGAGCCAAATGAAATCGCATCACTTTTCAGACGCCAGACGGTAACGTGCACCGTTCCGCTCGCCTTCCATGACCACCACCGACAACGCGACCAACTCCGTCAGCGCCCTTTTCAACTGCGCCCGTTTCAACTCTGGGCCGATGCGACCGCGAATCTCGCCGATCTTCGAGCGCGGGTAACGCCGCAAATCCTCACGCACCAGTTCCATCAAGCGGTGCGGCTCGATGCGCAGCAAAGTCGTAGGCACTTTCAGATCGGCACCGCGCAACAGCTCAGGATCAACAAAGTAACGGGTTCCCTGAGTGCGCCCCGCGCTCTGAACCAGGCTCAAGGGCAACAGTCGCCCCAGCCAGACCGCCAACTCATCGGCGCCCTCGGTTTCCAGCAGGGCGCCGAGTTCGCGCGCCGTCATGCCCTCGCTCTGCGCCAGCACGCCGAGCGTGATCCGCTCACGCTGCGTCAATTGAAAGCGTTCATCCGCCTCGGTCAAGAGCCGCATCACCTCGGGTCTGGCGATGCGCCGCTGGATCGTCACCTTGACCCAATCCGCCCCCTCCTCCGGCACCGGCGCCGGACGGCCCTGCGACAGCAGGCGGTCGTAGATCAGGTCGAAGCCGCTGCCTTCGCGCTCCATCAGGCCCAGATCGTGGAACACCCGCGCCAGCCCCTCGTTGCGGCGCCGGCTGGCATGCAGGATATTGCGCGGCGTCACCCCCAGTGGCAGGCGGCCGGGGTTCACCACCTCCAGGCGCTCGGGATGCAGATTGAGGTAAATGTCGCCCTGCTGCGTATAAGGCCGATGCACCAGTGCATTGACCAGCAGTTCCCGCACCACCTTCTCGTCATAGGCCGGCACGCTGCGCCGGTACAAGCCTTCGGCCACCTCGTAGCTCTCGCGGAAATCCGGCACCTCGCGCCAGATCGCATCCACCAGTTCGACCGGCGACAGCGCGCAGTCGTCCCAGACCCACTTGTTGATCTTCTGCCCCTGCTCGTCGTACTTGATCGCCTGCACCAGCGGCGCCGTGCCCAGCGCCCGCCGGTCTGCCGTGGTACCGAGCAGCAGCACGCCCAGGCGGGTAAGTGTGGCGCCATGCGCCAAACCGTAATGGTTCAGCAACTCGTCGGCGCCTTTCTCCTTCACCGAATCCTTCACCCGATCGGAGTCGCGGACACCTTGAGCGAAGTGCGCAAGCTTGCCGGCGTCCGTCGCGCCGCGCGGCACGCTGCTGTCCATCGCCTCCCAAGGCCGTCCCGGCCGCTCGTTGGCCAGGCGCAGCACGTCGTCGCCCAGCACCGGCTGGCAGGTGTCGCCCACCCGCAGGAAGTAGCGCCCGTCGCGCGTCGACGCAACACCGGGCGAACGATCGATCGCCAACTCGATGAACTCGCCGCCGTTGGCCGCGCGCTGCAAGCTGGGCAGTGCCTGGACATTCACCGTCAGTTCGCCGATGCGTTTGCGCAGCCGATCCAGCAGTTCCGCCGGCACGGTCTGCCCGGCAGGCGGTAAGGCCTGGCCATCCTCGATGCCGATCAACAAGCGACCGCCCGCGCCGTTGGCAAAGCACACGCAGTCCTTCGCCAGCGCGTCCCAATCGGCTGTCTTGCCAGTGATGGTGCGCAGGGATTTGCGGTCGGTGTGCTGGTCTTCGAGGGTCATGCGATTGCCTTTTTAGTCCCTTCTAAAGTTTGACGATGAAATCTGCAAACTGCTGGGAAGTAAAGATTACCTTGCGGCGCGGCTTCCAAAGGTCTTCAAATGCTGTCCGCAGAAAACCTGTCTCGTTGGAAACCAGAACATCTGCATGAAGTAAATGGGTCATCAGATCAAGATCGGCCTGCGCGTTAAGGTCGATTGCTTTATTGTTCTTCGTCATGGCGTGATGCGCCATATAGAGCATGTTGATCACGAAGGTAGTGAAGTATGGATATTGGGCCTTGGACCGTGACCAACGGTTCGCGATTGCATGTGGGTTCTTACATGGAACGAGTACGGGGAGGAATTCGCGGCCTGCGTTATCGACCTCTTTCTCGAAGTACTCATTCAGGCAACTGACTCCATGTTTTCTGGGGTCATAGCGGACAGCTTTGCGCCAGTCGGCAACTTCATTTCTGATCGATTTTGAAATCTCTCGCTGCGCATTCCGTTTCCGATCGTCAATATCACGCTCGGATTGAGATGCGTGCCACGCATGCCATGCTCCATTCAAAGGAATTTCCGTGAGCCTCGCTTTGAATCTTTCGTAGTCGCGACGGGGCATGAGAATGCGAGTATGCGGCCCGCGTCCTTGAACGAGTTCTTCGTGCCAAATCCCGACAAAGTCGTTACAGATTCGATCGGCGGTATCAACGACAAATGGCAACCATCGCTTTACAAGCTCTTCGCGTTTTCGCTCAACGCCATATGCTCGCAATGTCTCCTCGACGAATACGTGTCCATATACGGGAACAATTCGGCCGCTGCGACACAGTTTGCGCATCGGCCCTTGCTCCAACAGCTCGAAGTTACCGGGTCTGAATGCGTTGGTATCGAAGACGACACGAAGTGTGGTCATACTGCAACCTCCCCGCTCATCAGGCGCGGGAGCAGCAGGTCGCGAGCGGCGCGGAGTTTTTGGTTTTGTCGGTGCAAGTTGAGGACTTGCTCAAAAACGTCGGTAGCAAGCTCGTCGAATTGCACTAGCAACGAATGCGAAGGAATACGCACGGTTACCGTAGTTAGTGCGGCCTTCCGGATATGCTTCATCGTGGCACCGACGGTTTGGTTGCTGAACTCTGGCAACGCCTCTCGAAGGGCAAACAGCAAGAAAGCGCGGGAATACCGACTTTGAGGCTCTACCCGAAATAAATGCTGATTCAGGATTGCTGGCCCGTCATACCAAAACTCAACCAATAGGGTTCCCGACCACGAAAAAAGCAAGTCACCATCGTTCAGCAAATATTTTTTTGGGATGTCTTCTCCTTCATTTCTCGGCGTCTTGTCGCTGACTCCATCGCGCAATTCAGGTATTTTTACGATTGGTAATCCGACAATGCCAAGTTCAGCGGGTTTGAACGGATACCCGTTGACAAATCCCCCTAATTGAGAAAAAGGTAACCGCTCCCACCCCTCCGGAACGCCGTCGATAATGCGAGTGTGCTCATGGCCGGGAAAGCGCAGGCGAACGAACCAATCGCGGTAGAGCAGCCGCGCCGATTCTTCCAGCAGCGTCATTCGTCGCCGGTTGTTTTCGATCAGATCGTCGTAGGCGAATACTGTCTCCGCAATTTCTGCCTGTGTACTTACATCCGGCACCGACGTACGAACGCGATAAATTCGCTCCGGGGCTGTGTGACGAACCTTTGTGCCCGATGCGCTGCCGCTGATCTGCGCTCTAACAGAGCGGGTATTGAAAAGGAGGTAGAGGAACCGCTTATCCAACACGGACGAATCGATCTGATCCACCAAACCCAAACGCTGGTTGTGCAAATAGCGGTTCGCCTGCGGTACTAATGCGGCACTGCCAAGCAACCCTGCCCCTTGCTCAGTCATTGCTACGATCAAGTCGTCTTCGTCAAGCACGTAGGTCTCGGGGATGTCACCCGCGTAAGCACGGTCTTTCTCCGGACGGATGCGAAAACCTCCCTCTTCGTTGAAGTTACCGGGCGTGAGGACGATGTACTCGCCGTGATCAGCAAAGAACTCACCCTTGAATGCATAACCATGTTTCACATGGATCGCCGACCCAAGAGTGATTTCACGCCAACTCATACCCCCAACTCCTCGAAGCTCTCCTGAATCCTCGCCGCCAAGTCCACCGCCTCGCGATTCAGGTCGGCCAGTTCGAAATGGATGTCGCGCAGGGTCTGCTCGAAGTCGAAATCCTCATCCACTTCGGCCGGGGCGACGCCGACGTAGCGGCCGGGGGTGAGGCTCCAGTCGGCGGCTGCGATCTCGGCGCGGCTGACGACCTTGCACAGACCCGGCACGTCGCGCATTTCGGCCTGGGGGAAGCGGTCTTGCAGCCAGGCGATCTGGCGATGAAGGTAGGTTGCGGCCTTGAGTTGTTCGACGGCGGTCTTGCGCTCTTCGTCGAGTTGCTTGATGAGTTTGCTGGTCGCGCGGCGGTCGAAGAATTCGGCGGCAGCTTCATCCGTTGCCAGTTCCTGCGCCAGTTGCGCGGCACGGGCGGCGAGCTTGTAGAGCAGGTCAATCTGCTTGACGAGCCCGCGCTCGGCTGCCGCCAGCGGATCGAAGGCTTGTCTTGCGGCATGCTGAACATCAAAAGTTATGTCCCCGGCAAGGCCGGGGACGGTATCCCTTGCGGACGGCGCTGGCGACACGGCGAATTTCTTTAGATAGGCAGCGATTCCGGCGGCTAGGGCAGCACGGTCGACGAGGTAGGCCTTGGCGGCATCTGTCCACTCGGCCATGGCGTCCGTGAAAGGCTGCCGCTTCTCGGCGGGGATGGTTGCCAGATCGGTCACGCAGGCGGCAAACTCTGCCAAAGGTGCGCGGCTGGACGTGAGCTGAGTTTCAAAGGCGGTGAGTGCCGGGGTGATGGCGACGCTCTCGCCGGCGAGCCGGGTGCAGTAGTCCTGCACCAGCCCGAGAAAGCGCTCGCGCTGCCCGCGATACAGCCAGACGATGGCGGTGAGGTTGGCCTGCTGCTCTGGGCTGAAGTCGTAAATCTTGCGCGTTACCTTGCGGTAGATGTTGCGGGCGTCGAGCATGAGGACGTTGCCCTTGTGGTTCAGTCCCCCACCCTCACCCCGGCCCTCTCCCTGAGGGAGAGGGGGCTTATTTTTGTCGAAGTGCCACAGTTCACAGGGGACGGTGCGGGTGTAGAAGAAGTTGGAACGGATGGCGATCATGACATCGACGTCGCCGGTTTCCACCAGCTTGCGCCGCACTTCCTTTTCGCCATGGCCGGCGGAGCTGGCCTGCGAGGACATGACGAAGCCGGCACGCCCCCTGGCCGACAGGTAGCTGTGGAAGTAGGAAATCCACAGATAGTTGCCGTTGGAGACGCGCTTGTCTTTGTTTACGCCGGGCAGGCCGAAGGGCAGGCGGCGGTCGTCCTTGACGCGCTCGGCATCGACCATATCCACATTGAACGGCGGATTGGCCATGACGAAATCGCAGTTGCCCCACAGCGCGCGGCCGTCCTGCAAACGATGCACGTCGTCGTAGAAGGAGTTGGCTTCGCGGATATCGCCTTCCAGCCCGTGCACGGCGAGGTTCATCTTGGCCAGGCGGATGGTGGTGGCGGTTTTTTCCTGGCCGTAGAAGGTGACGCGCTGCATGGTGTCCAGCCCTTCGTGTTCGATGAAGTGGCTGGACTGCACGAACATGCCGGCGGAACCGCAGGCGGGGTCGAACACCACGCCGTGGTCGGGCTCGATGACGTTGACGATGGTCTGCACCAGCGAGGGCGGGGTGAAGAATTCGCCGTTGTCCTGCGCGCCCTGCATGGCGAACTTCATCAGGAAATATTCGTAGATGCGGCCGAAGACATCGCCGGAGGCATTGCGCAGCGCCGCCGAATCGAAGTTGCGCAGCAGGTCTTCGAGCAGCTTGTTCTCGAAGCGGTCGTAGTCCTTGGGCAACTGGTTGGCCAGCGGCTCGAAGTCGGCCTCGATGGCGTTCATGGCGTCGACCAGCGCCGCGCCGAGGTTGGCGCCGGAGGGCAGTTTGAGCAGGTGGTCGTAGCGGGCGATCTCGGGCAGCATCAGCGCGCGGCGCTTGATGAAGTCGCCCTTGACCAATGGTCGCTTGGGCATCTTGCCGGCGACCTGGTCGGCCTGGATGGCTTGCAGGGCCGCCTGATAGCGATTGGTGGCATGGCGCAGGAAGATCACGCCGAGCACCGGCATGCAGTATTCGCTGCTGGTCAGCTTGGAGTTGGCGCGCAGTTGGTCGGCGGCCTCCCAGAGGCTGTCTTCAATCTTGGAGATGTTGTGCAAGGCGCTCACGGCTTATTTCTTGCCGGTCTTCCTGGGCTTGGCGCTTGCTTTGATGCCGGCTTGCCCGGCATGCGCCATGACCAGAACCTCCAGCATGGAGGCGACGGAGCGATGCTCGCGCGCGGCGGCCTGACGGATCAGATCCTTGATTTCTGCCGTGGTCCGGATAGACAGGGTTTCACATTTGTTGCGAGGCATGGCTCAGTCCAGGAAATGAGGCCTCGCAAATGTACTGCCTTTGCGGATATATGGCAATGTCAAACGCGGATTCGACCAACTGAAGGCGGCCGCGACAAGAGTCGGCGCCGGCGGTACGGCGATGACGGCGCTCGCGCCTTGCCGATCAGCAGCAATGCGCTTTGCCGTGTTCCTGTATCGGCGGGCAGGGCACCGTGCCCCAGGAACAGAACACGCAGCAGTCGCCCGGCTTCGGCTTGAGCAGCGTGTGGCAACCTTCGCACTCGTAAAACCACTGGCAGGCGTCGGTGGGCATGGTCTCGGTTTTGACGTGGCCGCACTCGGGACAGGTGAGGGTCGACTCGAGGATCATGCCGGCTTCAGCCAGCCGACGATCTCGTCCTTGCTCGGCATGCGGCCGAAGACCACGACTTCCTCGTCGATCACCAGCGCCGGGGTGGTGGTGATCGGGTAGACCATGATCTCCTTCATGTCGCGCACATGCTCGAAGCTGGCGTCAATGCCGGTTTCGGCCACCACTTCGCGCGTGAGTTGTTCGAGGCGCTGGCACTTGGCGCAGCCGGTGCCGAGGATCTTGATCAGCATGATGATCTCCTGTTTTCGATGAAATTGAGGGCGACGACCAGCGCGGCGACGAAGCCACCGACCACGAGGATCAGGGTGCTTGCCGGCGTGCCATCCACCCAGGCGCCGTAGGCCAGCCCGGCCAGGGTGGAGAATAACGCCACCAGCGCGACGTAGGTCCAGGCCTTGAGCTTGCCGATGATGGCGGCGGTGATCAGGATGCTTTGCAGCGAGAGTTCCGGGTCGGCCATCAGGTAGGCGATCAGCGGGCCGGGATGCATGCCCAGCGAAAGGAACATCTTCGCGATCGGCACTTCGACCAGGGTCGGGAAATACATGAAGACGCCGAACACCACGCCGGCGAGGTTGGCCGCGACGGTGTTGCTGCCGGCGACCGCCCTGATCCATTCCGGCTGGATGAAAACGCGGATGACGCCGATCAGGAACACGCCGACCACCAGCAGCGGAAAGATCATTTTGACGAAGCGCCAGGTTTCCCACAGCCACTGCTGCATGTCCCAGGCCTCGAAGCGGCGCACCTGCGGCAAGAGCGCGGCGCACAGCAGGGGCACGGCCAGCGTGCGGCCGCTGACCGTAACGTCGAGTCCGGCTTCCGTGGCGCGCAGTCCCAGCGCGGCGAAGGCCAGCGTCAGTACGGTCAGCACCAGGGCGGGCACGGTCAGCCGGTTCACGCCATTGTCGATCAGGCCCAGACCGCGCCAGGCGACGGCGCCGATGGCAGCGAGCAGGGCGATCAACGCAACGCCCTGCAGGCTGATGCCCTCGGCGCCGGTGGCTTCGTTGGCGGGCACCCAGCGGTCGAGCAGCGCCTGCGCGCTTGCCGCCTCTGGCCAGGCCATGCTGTGTTGCCAGAGCGTCGCGGTAAGCAGGTCGACCTTCAGCGTGCCGGCGATCAGCAGCGCCACCAGGGTGCCGAGGAACAGCAGGGTGCGCGGCGGCACGCGACCGTCGCCGGCGAAGGCGCGCGCGTCGCCCCGGCGCGCGGCTTCGCTCCTGCGAAAAATCATTGCCATGATCATGCCGATACCGATGCCGAAGGAGAGTGCGAGCACGATGCGCGCGATGGCGATTTCGGCGCCGAGCGCGACGCCGGTGTAGGACAGCGCGAGGATGTTGGCGGCGGGAGCGAAGAAGAGGAAGGTGATCGCCGGCCCCAGTCCGGCGCCCTTGCCGTAGATGCCGGCGAACAGCGGCTGCACGGTGCAGGAACAGACGGCGAGCAGGCTGCCGGCGCCGGCGGCGGCCGGGTAGGCCACCCAGCGCGGCGCGTCGGGACCGAGGTAGCGCGTGATCGATGCCTGCGGCACCAGCGCCGACAGCGCGCCGGCGATGAAGAAGGCCGGCACCAGGCACAGCAGCACGTGCGCCGCGAGATAGGCGGCGAGGCTGGCGGCGCCGCCCTGCAGCGCGAGAATCAGGAAGTCCATCAGCCTCCCCGTTCGTACCAGCCCTTGCTGGAGTTGACCACCTTGACCACCAGCAGCATCACCGGCACCTCGATCAGCACGCCGACCACGGTGGCCAGCGCGGCACCCGACTCGAAGCCGAACAGGCTGATGGCGGCGGCCACCGCGAGTTCGAAGAAGTTGCTGGCGCCGATCAGCGCCGAGGGGCAGGCGACGTTGTGCTTTTCGCCGATGACGCGGTTGAGCCAGTAGGCCAGCGCGGAATTGAAGAAAACCTGGATCAGGATCGGGACCGCGAGCAGCGCGATGATCAGCGGCTTGTCCACGATGGCCTTGCCCTGGAAGGCGAACAGCAGCACCAGCGTCGCCAGCAGCGCGGAGATCGACCAGGGACCGAGCTTCGCCATCACGGCATCGAAGTGTGCCCGGCCTTTCTTCAGCAGCGCCTTGCGCCACAGTTGCGCCAGCGCCAGCGGGATCACGATGTAGAGCACCACCGAGGTCACCAGCGTGTCCCAGGGCACGGCGATGGCCGAGATGCCGAGCAGCAAGCCGACGATGGGGGCGAAGGCGAACACCATGATCGTGTCGTTCACCGCCACCTGCGACAGCGTGAACAGCGGGTCGCCATTGGTCAGCCGGCTCCAGACGAAGACCATCGCGGTGCAGGGCGCCGCGGCGAGCAGGATCAGACCGGCGATGTAGCTGTCGAGCTGGTCGGCCGGCAGCCACGGTGCGAACAGGTGGCGGATGAAGATCCAGCCCAGGAGCGCCATCGAGAAGGGCTTCACCAGCCAGTTCACCAACAGCGTCACGCCAATACCTTTGACATGCTGGCGGACCTCGTGCAGCGCGCCGAAATCCACCTTGACCAGCATCGGGATGATCATCACCCAGATCAGCAGGCCGACCGGGATGTTGACCCGCGCCACTTCAATGCGGCCGAGCGCCTGGAATGGCGCCGGGAAAAGCTGGCCGAGCGCGATGCCGGCGACGATGCAGAGGAAGACCCAGAGCGTGAGGTAGCGCTCGAAGGTGGACATCGGGGCGCCGGCGGCAAGCCTGGCGGTGGTTTCACGTTGCGCCGACATATCAGGCTTCCTCGTGAATTCGCCGTGCCGCCAGCGCCGACTTTTCGCGGCCCAGGGTTTCCAGCGGCAAGGCGAGGAATGCTTCGATGCGCTTCTTCAGCGACTGGTAGGCCTCTTCGAAGGCAGCGCGCCGTGCTTCCAGCGGTTCGACATGCGCCGGGTCGGGAACGCCCCAGTGCACCGTCGCCGGATGGCCGGGCCAGACCGGACAGGTTTCCTGGGTCGCGTTGCCGCAGACGGTGAAGATGAAATCGAACTCGGGTGCCCCCGCCGCGGCAAATTCGTCCCACGACTTGCTGCGAGCGCCGGTGCAGAGCACGCCATGCTTCACCAGCGTTTCCAGCGCCACCGGATTGACCACGCCGCCGGGCCTGCTGCCGGCCGAATGCGCCTCGATGCGTCCCTTGCCCAGATGATTGAACAGCATCTCGCCGAGGATGGAGCGCGCGGAATTGCCGGTGCACAGGACGAGTACCTTGAACGACATGTGAGCTCCCGAATTACGCAGCCTTGCGCCGGCGTTTCGCCGTGGTGGCCGTCGCAGTGGTCTTGGGCAGGCATTGCCCGCCCTGGCAACAGTTGTCGGTGAGGAAGGCGATCAAATCGTCCATCGCCGCGAACCCGGCTGCGTAGAAGATGAAGCGGCCCTCCTGGCGCGCGCTGACCAGCCCGGCGCGAACCAGATGGGCGACATGAAAAGACAGCGTCGCCGGCGGTAGCGCCAGCACCTCGGAAATGGCTCCGGCATGCAGGCCCTGCGGCCCCTGCTCGATCAGCAGGCGGAAGATGCGCAGGCGCGTTTCCTGCGCCAGCGCGGCCAGCTTGTCGACAGCTTCGGTGGTTTCCATGTGTCGCTTCGATCTTTCCAGAATTATGGAAATATTCTAGGCGGCGTGACAAGCCGCAGTCAAGGCTTTATCCGCTCAGTTGGTCCGGGTGAGTCTTGCGGCAATCCAGGTCACCAGCACCGCCACCGCCATCAGGCCGAAGGCGATGCCGGCCTGGCCGATGCGCTCGGGCGCCAGAAGCAGCAGTACGCCGAGCCCCAGCATCATGACGCCCGAGAGCAGCTTGAGCAGGCGGCCTTCGCGCTCGGAGAGCTTCCTTGCGCCGAGGGTGCCGGCGAAGACGGCGACGATGGCAGCCAGCGGCACGACATAGATCAGGTTGTAGGCGGCGAGGTAGCCGTAGCGGCCCGCCGGCGACAGCTCGGCCAGCGTCAACAGCCGCGTATAGACCATGGGGAAGCCGGCGGTGCAGAGCAGTTCGTAGAAGTTCGCGGCGATCGCCAGGACCACGGTGGCGGCGAGCATGGCCGGCAGGTTTTCGGCGGCGAGGATGGCGCGCGTTCGGCGGAAGATGCCGGGTTTCTTCGAATCGGGGATCGACAGGGTCAGCCCCTGCTCGAAGGCGAAGAAGTCCTTGACGTTCACCGCGCTGACGAACACCGCCAGCGCGCCGGCCGCCAGCGTCACCCAGGCGAGGTGGCCGAAGAGCTGGAAGACGTTGAGCCAGGCCGCCATGAAGGCGAAGTACATCAGGCCCGAGATCACGACGAAGACGCCGCCGATCGCCAGCATGCGGGTACGGCTCTTCTGGTGCGCCATCATCGACAGCAGGAACAGGAGGACGAAGAAGGCGCAGGGATTGAAGGCGTCGAGCCCGGCCAGAACCAGGGTCAGCACCGGCAGCGAAAGGCTGGCCGGGTCCAGCGCGCCGCCCAGCGGCAGAGTGATGGTCGGTGCGACCGCGGGCGGCGTCGCTGCGGTTGCCACGCCGGCGGCGCGCGCACGACACTCGTCAAGGCGCACGCGCACGGTGGCGCCGGTGGTCTCGTCGCCATCCCAGCCGACATGCAGCTCGCCGCAAAAGATCATTGCCGGGACGCTGATCGCTTCCTCGCCGAGCATGCGCGCCATGGCCTCGTAGCGCCGCAGGTTTTCCGGATGGCGCGACAGCTCCAGCGCGTGCAGCCTGACCCAGGGTCGCGCCTGCGGGATGGCCTCGATGTGCGGATGTGCCTCCGTGCAGTGCAGACAGGTCTGCGACCAGAAGAAATACAGCTGGACTTCGGGCTGGCCGTCGGCACCGGTGCGCAGCCAGGGGTCTTCGGCGCTGGCGGGCAGCGACGCAAATGCCAGCAGGCCGGTCGCCAGCAAGAAAACGAGTTTGCGCAAGAACCCCACGCCGTCCGCCTTCACGGAATGTCCCGGCCTTCGCCGGCCTCTTCCACCGTCCTCCCGTCGCGAATATGGTAGATCCGCTTGAAGGTGGGGATGATTTTTTCGTCGTGGGTGACGACGATGATCGCGGTCTGGTACTGGCTGGCCATCTGGTTAAGGATGCGCACCACCGCCAGCGCCCGCTCGCTGTCGAGCGGCGCGGTGGGCTCGTCGGCGAGGATCACCGGCGGCTGGTTGGCCAGCGCGCGGGCGATCGAGACGCGCTGCTGCTCGCCGCCGGAAAGTTCGCTTGGCCGGGCCCTGGCGCGATGCGCGACATCGAGCGCCTGCAGCAGGTCCAGCGCCCTCGTCCGCGAATCGGCGTTCGCGCGTCCCGCCAGCATCGGCAGCAGGGCGACGTTGTCGGTCACGTCGAGGAAGGGAATCAGGTAGGGCGCCTGGAAGATGAAGCCGATGCGGTCGCGGCGCAAGGCGCGCAGGTCCGGCGTTTTCCAGCCGCCCTGCGCGCTGTCGTAGATCACTTCGCCGCCCAGCGTCATGCGCCCGCGCGTCGGTTCGATCACCGCGCCGAGGCACTTGAGCAGCGTGGTCTTGCCCGATCCGCTGGGGCCGACCAGGCCCACCACCTCGCCGGGCGCGATGCGCATGTTCACTTCCTTCAGCGCATCGACCGCGGTGTCGCCCTCGCCGTAGCGCTTGCTAAGGCCTTCGATGTGGATTCCGTCGTCCATCTCAGCCACCGATCGCCGTGGCCGGATCGACCTTGAGCGCGGCGCGGATCGCCAGCGTGCTGGCCAGCGCGCAGACCACCATGACGACGACCAGGGCGCGCATGGCATCCGCCGTTTCCAGCAGCACATACTTGGGAAAGGCCGGCGCCCACAGCGTGGCGGAAATCTTGCCGACGATGAAGCCGATCAGGCCGAGGCCGAGCGCCTGTTGCAGGATCATGCCGGCGATGGTTCGGTTGCGGGTGCCGATCAGTTTCAGCACCGCGATTTCGCGAATCTTGCCCAGCGTCATGGTGTAGATGATGAAGGCGACGATTGCCGCGCTGACCACGGTGAGAATGGCGAGGAACATGCCGATCTGCCTGGCCGAGGTGGCGATCAGCTTGGCGATCAGGATCTCTTCCATCTGTTCGCGGGTGTAGGCCTGCAAGTGTTTCCAGCGGCGGATCTCCCGCGCCACGGATTCCGCCGTGTCGCCAGCGCCGACTTTTACCAGCACCGCGTTGACGCTGTGATTGATGGTCTGCGACGCCGTCACCGCATCAAGCAGGCCGGGCACGCCGGGGCGGTTCAGGGCGGGGTTGGCCGCGGTGCGGGCGCGGTCGGCGACGATAGCGTCGTTGTCCTTGAGGAACTGCGCTTCCTGCGCGTCTTTCAGCGGAATGAACACCATCGGGTCGCCGCCGGAGGACACCATGCGCCGCGTCAGCCCGACCACTTGATACTCGTGGCGCCGGATGCGGATGCGCTCGCCGAGCTTGAAGCCGGTTTTCACATCCGCGATGGCCTCGAAGTGCCCGCGCAGCAGGCGCCGCCCCGCCACCAGATAGCCCGGCTCGCCGGGCTGGCCCGGCTCGAAACCGACCACCATGCTGCGGCTCTCGCGGGCGCCATGGCGCACCTGCATGGTCAGGTAGGTGACGTTCGCCGCCTGCGCCACGCCGGGCATGCCCAGCAGTCCGCGATACACGTCGTCGCGGATGCTGGACGACTCGGCATACGGCCCCTGGGTGTCCTTCTGCACCACCCAGATGTCGGCGCCGCTGTTGGTCAGCAACACCCGGGCGTCATCGACCATGCCGCGATAGACGCCGGCCATGGTCAAAGTGGCGCCGATCAGCAGGCCCAGCCCGACCCCGGTGAGGACGAACTTGCCCCAGGAATGCAGGATGTCGCGGCCGGCCAGACTGATCATGATGCGATCATGGTCGGCTTACGACCCCGTGAGGGAGGAAACCACCTTGATGCGTGCGTCCGCGGTGATCTCGCTCTCGCTGTGCACGATCACCACGTCGCCCTCCTTGAGGCCATCGAGGATCTGAACCCTGCCGTCGCCGCCGCTGGTGCCGAACTTGACAGGGACAAAGCCTGGCTTGCCGGCGGCCAGCAGCCAGACGCCAGTCTTGCCGCCGTGCAGGCGCAATGCCGCGCCGGGCACGGCCAGCGCCTGCTTGACGCCCGGCGGGTGCAAGGTGATTTCGCTCATTTCGCCGATCGACACGTCCTTCGGCGGCGTGTCGAAGGCTACCTGGGCGATGCGCTCTTCGGTCACGCTGTCGCCGAGCATTTCAATGCGCGCAACCTTGCCGGGCAGGACCTGGCCCGGCCGCGAGCGCAACACGATTTCTGCCGGGAGCCCCGCTTGCAGGCCGGCCGAGCGATTCTGGTCGAGGCGCAGTTTGAGCCACAGGCTGTCGGCGGCGACCAGCCGCACCACGGCCTGTCCGGCAACCACGGTCGAGCCCGGCTCGGCGTCGCGCGCGGTCACCACGCCGTCGGCCGGCGCCAGCAGGCGCAGGTTGGCGCGCTGCTGCTGCGCGCCGGCGCGTTCGGCATCGAGGCGCGCGAGGTCCTGGCGCGCGCCGGCGAGCGCGGCTTCGGCGGCGGCAAACTGGGCTGTCGCGGAATTCATCTCCTGCGCCTTGCCCTCGGTCACGCTGGAACTGACGAATCCCTTGCGCGCCAACTCATCATAGCGGCGCGCATTGCTTGCGGCCACTTCGCGCCGCGCGGCGGTGTCGGCAAGTTGTGCCACCGCAGTGTCGACTGCATTCTTCGCCCGATTGGCGGCCGCGCTGGTCGCGGCAAGGCGCTGATCGAGGTCGACCGGGTCCATCTCCGCCAGCAACTGGCCGGCCTTCACGACTTCGCCGACATCCACGGCGACGTGGCGCACGCGACCGGCCGTGGTGGGACCGACCAGATAGCTGCGCCGCGCTTCGACCACGCCGATGCCGAACAGCAGCGGCGCCAGGTCAGCCCGCGCGACCGGCGCGACGGTAACGCGCATCGACGCCAGCGGCCCGCTGCGGGCGACGAACAGCACCAGTATGGCCACCAGCAGGACGGCGGCAGCGATGAGGGTGGTGCGACGATCGAAGGAGAAGCTCATCGTGGGCTGCTCCCCGCCGCAGTCACCTCCGCGGCGCGCAGGGTGACCGGCGCCACCGCGATCCGGAACAGCGCGCGCAGCGACAGGGCGCCGACGGTACGCGCTTCATACGCGCCACCGGCGGCGATTTGCGCCTCAAAGGCCAGCCATGTCGGCATTGGTTCGGACTTCATGTGATGCTCCTGATTCCGCGACGGTAAATGGCGAACACGACAGGAGCGTCAGCGCGCATTTGTGCCGCCCTGCCACTCAGCAGCGATTGCATGACCAGACCCTGGATGCTGCCAATGAAAGAAAGCGAAGCGGCTGCAGTTTCGACCTCCGGCGCCACTTCGCCGCGGGCTTTCCCCGCATCGATCAGGCCGCTCAGGCGCTTCCGATAGGCGCTTATCAGGGTGCGCGCCATGCGCTTGGCGGGCGTATCCTCGGCGCGTTGCAGCTCGCCGAACAGCAGGCGCGGCACGCCGGGGTGCGCGACGACAAACTCGATGTGGGTCATGAACACCGCTTCCAGCGCGAGCAGCGGCGAGCCCGCCCCTTGAATGGCATGGTCTACCCGCTGCAGCAGTCTCTCGGCCACCCACTCCATGACCGCCTGCCAGATCGCATCCTTGCTCGGAAAGTGGCGGAACAGCGCGCCCTGCGTGAGATTCATGCGCTTGGCAATCGCGGCGGTAGTGATGTCGCCGGGATTCTGCTCGGCGGTCAGTTCGACCACTGTTTCGACGGTAACGGCGCGCCGCTGCTCGGCCGGCAAGTTCCTGGGTTTCGATTCGACCTGCATTGCAAGCACCCCAAAAGATAGTAACTGATTACTATCTTACTCGCTGCGCCCTCTCAGGTCAATTGCCAACTGCCGCCCGATCTCGCCCCGCCACAGGGGTCGGCACCCGAAAGCTCAGGGATGCGGCTGGAAGAGTTTGCCGCTGACGACGCCACCGACGGTCTTGACCAGGGTCAGCGTCCAGATGGCGGCGAGCATCGCCCAGGCCAGCCAGCCGAAGGCCAATGGCGTAGCGAGTCCGGTGACTTCGGAAAGGCGCTGGCTGCCTAGAATGAATGCTCCCAGCGGAAAGGTGAAGGCCCACCAGGTCAAAGAGAAGGGCAAGGGCGCTATCTTCCTCACCGACCAGGTGAACAGAGCGGAAAGCACCAGCCAGAAGGCGCCGAAGCCCCAGAGCAGGAAGGTCGCCATCAGGTAGGGGGCTCTATCGCCGGCGAAGGGCGTGGCGGCGACCAGGTTGAGCACGCTGACCACGGTCACGCCCAGTGGCGCCAGGTTGATCCAGAAGGTCGGTGCCATCGTCGGCGGCAGGCGCTTATGCACATAGAAGCGATGGAAGGCCAGTGCCAGCAGTGCGGTGTACATGAAAATGCCGGAACCCAGGCCGATGGCATTGACCGTCAACGCTAGGTCGCGCAGGGCGTCGGGCTGGACCGCCATCAGCGGCGCGCCGGCCACCGGGATCACCACCATGCCCACCGGCGGCATGAAGATGCCTGGCGTGATGTGATCGAGATTCACGTGCTCGCCCTGGAGTATCGAAATCAGGACGGCGAGCGTCAGGCTGAACATCAGGGCGATTCCAATCCACCAGGCAATCAGCGCCAGTGACTCGTGACCGCCGAAGGCGCGCAACTGCCCGGCCAGCACCAGCAAGGCGATGGCGTAGGAAGGATAGAAGTTGGCCGCCACCGGATGTTTGAAAGTGCCGGCGACCGCGGGCCATGCCATTACCCAGCGCAGCAGCCATGGGACGCTGATCACGGCGAACAAGGTCAGGTTGAACCAATGCAGCGCCCAGGCCAGGCCCGCCAGCATGGGCAGCTGATGCGAAAAATGCAGCGTCGTCAGAGCGAAGGCTCCGGTGCCCATCACGGCCGCCGGCCAGCTTGGGGCAAAGGTCTTGACGATGAGCGGGAAGTTGACGGGGACGGGAGTGGCAGGTGCGTTCATTTCGGAAGTATATCCAGTGGGTGAGCGCAGCCGTGGTCGAGCCCATCGAGCTCGATCTGTATCGTCGGATGCGTGATGTGGAACCGCTGCTGCAAGCCCTGGGCGATGCTTGCGAGGAAGGCGTCGCCGGGATGACCGCCTGGCATGACCAGGTGCGCGGTCAGGGCGATGTCGGTGGTACTCATGGCCCAGACATGCAGGTCATGCACTTCGGCGACGCCGGGCAAGGTGCGCAGGTGCGCGGAAACGTCGGCGAGTACTACGCTTTCCGGCACGCCGTCGAACAGCAGATGCAGGGATTGCCGGAACAAACTCCAGGTACCCATGATGATCACCAGTGCGATCGCCATGCTGGTCACCGGATCAAGCCAGGCCCAACCAGTCCTCACGTAGAGCGCACCGGAGCCGACCACGCCGAGCGAGACCAGCGCATCGCCGGCCATGTGCAGGAAGGCGCCGCGGATGTTCATGTCCGACTTGCTGCCGGACATGAACAGTGCGGCGGTCGCACCATTCACCAGCACGCCGATGGCGGCGACGACCATCACGATGACGCCGTCGGTCGGCGCCGGCACCTGCAGGCGATGTGCCGCTTCCCATAACAAGGAACCCATCGCCACGAGCAGCAGAACCGCATTGGCGAAGGCGGCAAGGATCGAGGCGCGCTGCCAGCCATAGGTATGGCGATGATCCGGCAGCCGTCCGGCTGCCAGCGCCGCAACCCATGCCAGCACCAGGCCGGCGACGTCCGAAAGATTGTGGCCGGCATCGGCCAAAAGGGCAAGCGAGCCCACCTTCCACCCATACGCCGCCTCGACGATGACGAATCCGAGATTCAGTGCAATGCCGATGGCAAAGGCCCGGTTGAAAGCAGCCGGGCCGTGATGGTGCGTATGTCTACTCATTTGTGTGAGAGCGCGGAAGGCTCGCGGCCAACCCGGGCCGAAAGCCCTCCTTGTCTGCCGGCATGATACCGGCTACTTGAAGCAGCCGCGTTCCTTCATGCGGTCACTTAGCCTGGGCTGATTCTTGCCATGTCCAAGCGGGGGATTTGTGACAAGGTTCGGGACTGGCGTTACCCGCGCTGCAGGGGCAGAATCGCTCCCTGGACAACCTCCCTATCCAGCATGGTCAATAGACGACAATTCCTGCGCGGTAATTTCAAGGCAGCCAATCCTCCACAGCGCCCGCCTTGGGCGCTTGCCGAAGATTTGTTCGTCAACGCCTGCAGTCGCTGCGGCGACTGCGTCCCGGTTTGCCCGACACGAATCATCGTCGTCGTGCGCAGCTATCCGGAGGTGGACTTCAAGCGCGGCGAGTGCACCTTCTGCGGCGCTTGCTCCACGGCCTGCAAGGACGGCGCGCTGCCACGCCATGATGCTCGGGCATCACCGTGGCACATCAAGGCGCGGGTGGCAAACTCCTGCCTGGCGCAACGCGGCGTGCAATGCCGCATTTGCGGTGATCACTGCTCGGTGGCGGCAATCCGTTTCAGCCCGCGCCTGGGCGGGCCGCCCCTGGCGGAGATCGATGTGGCCACCTGCACGGGCTGCGGTGCCTGCGTCGCTCCCTGCCCGGTGGCGGCGCTCAACGTGGCCTGAGAACTGCCACGAGGCACGCCGGCGCCAGTGTGCCTCGCATAAATCGCTGATGCTTACTTGATGTTGCCGATGAACTTGTTCTCGACCAGCGCCGGTGCATCGACCTGGCCAACATGGCAACTGGTACAGACATGGCGCGAGACATCGAAGGCC
>Ga0268298_10001480_pt1 | contig 27637 bp, 23 predicted proteins | sample WWTPWeurt_MetaG_FD_194462 | JGI IMG/M metagenome (GOLD analysis project Ga0268298, IMG submission 194462) | Activated sludge microbial communities from WWTP in Nijmegen, Gelderland, Netherland - WWTP Weurt | ecosystem: Engineered > WWTP > Aerobic digester > Activated sludge | place... | reverse complement strand
GAATTGTCGCCACTTCGCAGCCGTTGGCTACTGCTGCGGGGCTTGAAGTGCTTTCCAAAGGTGGCAATGCTGCCGATGCGGCTGTGGCTGCTGCCGCCGCGCTCAACGTCACCGAGCCAACCTCCACAGGGATTGGCGGGGATATGTTCGCCTTGTATTTTGACGCGCAGACTCAGCAGGTGACTGCCCTGAACGGATCGGGGCGCGCTCCTTCTGCGCTGACGCTTGAGCGGCTAAAGAAGGAAGGTTTATCTATGCTGCCGCCATTCCATGCGCACACGGTCACTGTCCCTGGGGCGTGTGCGGGTTGGTGTGACTTGATCGCAAAACACGGCTCACTCTCGTTGAGTGAAATCCTCGCGCCTGCGATTCGACTCGCGGATGAAGGTTTTCCCGTCGCGCCGCTCACGGCTCACTTTTGGGCGCGCGGCGCAGACAGACAATTGAAGTCCGCGTTGAATGGGCATGAGTTGACCATTGACGGGCGTGCGCCGAAGGCAGGTGAAATCTTTCAAAACAAAGGTCTGGCAAAAACGTTTAAACTCGTCGCGGAGCGGGGCGCTCTCGGCTTTTACCAAGGTGCGGTTGCAGAATCAATCGTCGCTGTAATTAAAGAGGCGGACGGGTGTATGTCCGCTGAAGACCTCGCATCGCATGTATCCACGTGGGAGAGTCCCATATCCGTTGATTATCGCGGACTGCGCGTGTATGAATGTCCGCCAAATGGACAGGGTATCACGGCGCTGATTGCGTTGAACATCCTCGAAGGTTTTGACTTGGCTTCGATGGATTTGCTCTCGACCGAAAAAATGCACGTGATGATTGAAGCCATGCGCCTCGCGTTTGCCGATGCGAAGTGGTATGTGAGCGACCCCGCGTTCTCGAAGATCCCGATGCAGGAATTGCTCTCGAAAGAATATGCGAGCGAGCGTCGCAAGTTGATCGACCCGCAGCGTGCCACGGTTGACCCGAAGCGCGGCTCGCCGGTGAATGCTTCGGGCACAGTCTATTTGAGCGTGGTGGATGGGATGGGCAATGCCTGTTCGTTCATCAACAGCAATTACATGGGCTTTGGCACGGGCATTGTGCCGAAGGGCTGGGGCTTCACCCTGCAAAATCGCGGACATAACTTCAGCCTCGACCCAAATCATCCCAATGTGCTCGCGCCCGGCAAGCGCCCGTATCACACCATCATCCCTGCGATGGTGACTCGTGTTTCGGATAATTCTTTGTACGCTTCGTATGGTGTGATGGGCGGCTTCATGCAGCCACAGGGACATGTGCAAGTTTTATCGGCGTTGAAAGATGGCGGGCTGGACCCACAGTCCGCATTGGATCTGCCGCGCTTCTGTCTCGATGCAGATTCGAATGGTGGCAGAGTTGATATTGAAGAAGGTATGCCAACTGCCACCGTGAATGCCCTGCGTGAAATGGGGCATCCGTTGAATGAAGTCAGCGGGTACGAGCGGGCGGTCTTTGGCAGGGGACAGGTGATTCTGCGCGACGAAGCCGGTGTGCTGTGCGGGGGCAGTGATCCGCGGGCAGATGGGTACGCGGGAAGTTTGTGATATGTGAACCACGAAGGCGCAAAGACTCCAAGACACTAAGATTTTCTTTGAGTCTCCATGACTTCGCGCCTTCGTGGTTATAAAAGAGGAAAAGATGCGCTTTGAAGAATTGAACTGGATGGACGTGGAACGATATCTTGAAACCGATGACCGCTTGATATTGGTCACCGGCGCGTGCGAGCAACACGCCTATTTGAGTTTGCTGACCGATATCAAAATTCCGCTGGCGATGGCGGATGCCGCCTCAAACCAGACCGGGGTGCTGGTCGCTCCGCCTGTGAACTTTGGCAACTCTCCATACTTTCGCGAATACCCCGGCACGTTGACCTTGCGAGTCTCGACCCTCAATGCGGTGGTCGAAGATATTATCCGCTCGGCGTATCACCAGGGCTTTCGGCGTATTTTGATCCTGAACGGTCACGGCGGCAATAAGGGACTGAACGTCCATTTGAACGACGTCATCAACGATATGCCCGGCTTGAAGTTGAACTGGTATGACTGGTGGACGTCTCACTCCGTGGAGAAGGCGGCGCTCAAGTACAACCTCAAGCCCAAGCATGCCAACTGGCTGGAGGCATTTCCGTTCACGGTGGTCAGCGAGATGCCAAAAGAGCCGAAACTTTCACCCATGGTTCCCAGCTCCATCATGGATTCCAAAACCGCCCGCGAAGTCTATGGCGACGGTTCCTTTGGCGGCGAATATTTTGTGGACAATGCGATCATGTCCGAGATGTTCAATGCGGCGGTGGAAGATATTTTGATGATGTTGAAGTTTGAATAATCTTGTAGGGGCGGAGCATTGCTCCGCCCCTACCTACGGTTGGGATTCTCCTCGTCCTCTTCCCACCGCGCTGGGTTGGATTCGATATACCGCCAAATATTATCCAATTCTTTTTCGTTTCGGATAATGTGTTCGTAATAATTTCTTTGCCAGATGGCGGTCATATTTAATTCTTTGTTTGCCCGATACGAGACGGCCGATTTGTAAGATCGAACGATGGCGCCCAACGATCCCGGTTTGACGTTGGGGCGCAGCATTGCTGCGCCCTTACCGCGATCACCCGCGCCCCTACCATCGTCATGAATCACAATAATCCCATGCACATGATTCGGCATGACGATATGTGCCCCCAATTCCACAGACGGGAAATGTTCTGGGATGGACCGCCAGCATTCATCGGCGACCTTGCCCAGGCCGGACAACCTCATTTCTTCATTGGTGATATCCCCGAACAGGCGATCCCGTTGATACGTGACCACCGTGACAAAATACGCGCCCGCGGACGTGTAATCGTATCCCTTGAGGCGGATGGATCGGCGGTGGTGGATCTTGGGATCGAATTTGGTCATGGAAACTGTTAGGGCGCAGTAAAGGCGCAGCACATCGTCCCCTTGCGGGATTGCTGCGCCCCTACGGATGACGGATCATCCGATCTTATCCGGGATCTTTGGCTGCATTAAATCGTAATGCTTTTTGCATACCCAGTTAAAGTCACCGTTGTAAGTTGGGATGCGGTACAACCCAATCCGTTCTTGGTTAGGATCAACTTCGCGCAGGAAACTGTGCAATGCTAAAATGCCGGATCGTTCAGCCTCGGTCAGTACGCCATCTTTTAAACGACCAGGGTCATGGGTTTTTATTCCATCAGGAAGTACGCTGCTGAGGGATGTCTCCAATAAACTCAGGTGGTCTTTATATTTCCATTGATCAAACGTGCCTGTGCCGAATAACACATTTACGGACGGCGCAACCATCGGAAGGAGGGTCTTCATGACGCCAACGATGAAATTGGCATACGGGGCAATTTGGGCGATCCATTCGCTGGTCATCTTGAATTCATAAACACCCAAACCATCCTCGTAAACGGGATGTTGACAATCTTCCGCCTCGCACCAAAGATGGAGTTTGTATTTCTTGTTGATCCATTGCCATCTTCCATCTACAGGTTCAACCGTAAATAGGCGTGGGCCACTTTTGGCTTCGCTGGCCATCGCCTTCATTGCGTTTAAGAAACCGTTGGCAATTTGACTACGGATTTTTTCAAATTCGTCGCCCATATTCGCGAAGCCATGTTCGACCGTGCGTTGGAGTTCAGTTATGCTGTTGCGGACATCATAATCTTCAAAGCCATAGAGTAATTCGATGATGTTCTGTTTCTCGCGGCATTTCTGGCAGCGAATGGTTTCGTCACCATCTTTTAGAAAATCGTGTAGAGCCGCGATTTCAAAGCGACCTTCGCACAAATTGTTTTTACAAGGCACAGTGAATGAATAGCGACCTTCCAGACCGGGCCAGTTATCGGTAATGAGTTTACTTAGCCGTTGACGCAAGACGTTCATGAAGTATTCAGGCCATATGGCTTCGGCGTACATGTGGAACTCGCGCCCGCGCAGTTCGAGCATGGCTTCGCCATGTCGGTCATTTCGCAGGAACATTCCTTTTTGCCAGTGAAGACTGTGTTGACCAACGGGATAGGCGTAATCATGCGTGCGGACGATCATCCACGGTATTAGGCCCGGAGGTGCATTCTCCATCACACAGACCATGCCCAGCCTGCGCTGGTTTTCTTTGGGATCCTCTTCTGGCAACCACGGCAAATCTGTTGGGCGCACTTGCGGCACATGTTGAGCCACTAGACTCGCGTCGCCTTCCGGCAACCGGTAGGAAACATCATATTTTTCCATCAAACGCAGGAAAAAGGGATAGAGGTCAGACGTATAACGTTGCGGTTCCTCTTTGAATGGATGGTCATGCCAAACCTGATACAGACGATCATCGGGCAATATCCCATCACTTTCCGCCGTCTTTCGATCCTCCAGCACGAAGCCGATGGCTTTGGTCAGCCATTCGGGTTTGAGCACCACGTCATCGCGGAGTTTTTCGTCGTCAGCATAATGGACGATGTAGCCGAGGTCGTTCATTATGGCGGCCAGGGTGATCGTGTCAATTTCACTTAAACCATGACGGGAACAAACTTTGGCAAATGCACCGTAGGCGATATGCGCTTCTGGGCTGGCAATAAGTTCGTCGCGAGCCGCTTTCCAATCGTTGTTGAACAGCATGCCAACATGGCTGAGTTTGGTGGCTTCGACTGCTATGGCCTTTTTCAACTCGGCAATGCCGACCATTTCTCCTGTGCTTTCATCAGAGACAAGGCTGTCCACTTCATAGAAGCCGACGATCATCTCGCCATATTGTCCTTTGAAGACAGGCTGGTCGATGCGTGCGATATGACCGCCTGACCTGCTGTTCGTGGAAATGATCAGGACGCGTGCTTCATTCCCCACCCTTAAGCGGATCATGTTCAACCAATCTTCCACCTGACACTGTTGAACACCCCGCCTCGGTTCCCATACCAATAAGTAGAGCGAACGACGGCTGAAAAAGAACTGATGGGTGACGCGATACACTTCCTGTCCGCCGAAATCCCAGGCGTTGAGTTGGATCTTGACGTCATCTCCGAAGTCAGGGTGGGAGACTTGTAACGCGTTTACATCGATCTTGACGCCATGGGTTGTTGCTTCATCCGGCTTTGGCGTTCGTTCCCCTCTTTGCATCAACGCATTCAGCAGCGTTGTTTTCCCCACTCCGCCTTCGCCGACCAGCACGAGTTTGGCTTCGTAGAGCGGTTCGGCGTTTTGTTCGAGGCTACGGAGGTAGGCTTTGACGCGATCCAAATAACCCTGACTTCTTTTGTCATAAGCGCTTTGCAGGGCGGGGTTGAGGGGGTTGTCGTTGAGTAAGAGGCTATTCCAATATGGCAGTTGACTAAGCGATGTTGGCAAAGTTATTAGTTGATTTCCATTCAGTTCAAGCAATTGGAGAATTGTAAGTTTGTTGAGCCAGTCTGGTAGAAATGTAAATTTATTGCGATTCAAGCACAGTTTTTTTAATTGCTTACATTGTGCTAATGAATTTGGCAAGGATGTCAATTGATTATCGGATAACTCCAAATGTTCCAATCGCTCAATTTGACCGATAAATTCTGAAAGTAATGTTAGTTGAGTGTTTTTTAGGTTTAGTATTGTCAACTGCGTGAGTTGCCCCAGCGACTCTGGCAGGATTGTCAGTCGGTTATTTTTTAGATTCAATTCTGTCAACTGCGTAAGTTGTCCCAGGGAGTCTGGCAGGGTGGTCAGTTGGTTGTCGGAGAGATTCAGGGATGTCAACTGTGTGAGTTGTCCGAGCGAGTCTGGCAGGGTGGTCAGTTGGTTGCTGGAGAGATTCAGTTCTGTCAATTGCGTGAGTTGTTCTACTGATTTAGTAGGGATTGCTTTAATGTTATTTCTTGAAACATTCAGCGATTGCAGATTATTTAATCTGTTAATTGATTCAGGTAGTATTTCTATTTTATTATTCGAAAGATCGAGAACTTCTAAATGTCCAAAATTCCATTGAAATTCTGGGAGCTCAGTTAACCCCATATTATTCAAGTACAGAACCTGGGCGCCTTCATGACGAGCATCCTTGATTTTCTTTTCTGCATCGAGATAAGCTTGATTTTTTGCCATGGTGGGTTTCTCCTGTAAGGGCGTGACATTGCCGCGCCCCTACCGCTGGGCTGAGTTCGTCCAACGCATCGAATTTTACTCCGGAATATTGGCCGGGTTCTCGTCGTCCTTGTCCCATTGGGCGGGGTTGGCTTCAATAAAGCGCCAAATGGTGTCCATTTCGCGCTCGTTGTGGATCAGGTGCTCGTAATAATTGCGCTGCCAGATGCCCAGGGCGTCATGTTCCTGGCTGGTGCGGTAAGAAACCGTCGAGCGGACCGAACGTACCACCGCGCTCAGGATGCCCGGTTTGATGTTGATGCGGTGCGGGATGTCATTGTCCTCTTCGCGCAGGCGCAGCCTGCCTGTGGCCCGGCCTGCATCGTGGATCACCAGAATGCCATGCAGGTGATTGGGCATCACCACATACGCGCCCAACTCCACATACGGGAAATGCTCCGGAATGGACCGCCAGCACTTATCGGCGGTTTTGCCCAGTTCGTTCAGGTGCATGGTCTCCTTCACGATCTCGCCGAAGATGCAATCGCGCTGCCAGGTCACCAGGGTCACAAAGTACGCGCCCGCCTGGGCGTAGTCGTAATCTTTCAGGCGGCCGGAGCGCTTCTGGGCGCCATCCAGTTCGGGAGTCACAGAGTCCGCTCCAGGCGGTTGGGAGGAAGCGCCTCTTGCATCACCGAACCTGACCGGCAAGATCGAACCTTTTCCTCGCTCATGCCTTTTTTCTCCTCCAAAGCGGGTAGGCCAGCCCGGCCGCGATCAAGGCCGAAAGCGCCGCGCCCACCGGTTGAATTCGCGCCGAAGTTTCGAACGGCTCCACACATGTGTTCGTGACCATCTCAAGCACAGGTCGCGGAAAGCCATAGCCCGTCACTTCAAACATCGGGTGGCTCCCGGCTCCCGTTTCGGTCAGTGCCGGGGAGCAGACGGGGCCTTGTGTATATTGCGCTCGAACCAGCACCTGCATCCACAGGAACCCCGCCACCAAAACCGCCGAAACGACCTTCATGTCTTTCATGGCAATCTACTCTCCAATTACCAAGTTTGCGAGCAAAATCCAAAATGGATTGTCTTTGCGAGCCGCTGTTCTTTCCTGCACCGAATGCAGGATGGCGTGCGGCGAAGCAATCTCCTATTCAAAGTGCGAGATTGCTTCGGGCTGGGTTTCGATGCGTATACTCGACCATCAGCCCTCGCAATGACATGCAGGGAATTTGCATATATTCCCTACTCTCTAATACTTATAAAACCCTCGCCCGCTCTTTCTTCCCAGATACCCTGCGTCCACCATCTTGCGCAGCAGGGGAGCGGGGCGGTATTTATCTTCGCCCAGGTCTCTTTGCAAAACTTCCATCACGAACAGCACCACGTCCAGGCCGATCAGGTCCGCCAATGTCAGCGGTCCCATCGGATGGTTCATGCCGAGTTTCATCACCGCGTCAATGGCTTCCGGCGTGCCGATGCCCTCCTGCAACGTGAACACCGCTTCGTTGATCATCGGGCACAGGATGCGGTTGGAAATGAAGCCCGGCGAGTCGTTCGCCTCCCACGCTTCCTTGCCCAGCACCTTGCACAGGTTCAGCGTGTCCTTCAACGTCTCTTCGCTGGTGGCCAGTCCCTTGATGATCTCCACCAGTTTCATCAGCGGTACCGGGTTCATGAAATGCATGCCGATGACCTGCTCCGGCCGCCGCGTGACCGCCGCGATCTTGGTGATGGAAATGGACGAGGTGTTCGTGGCGAGGATCACGCCTTCGCGCGCGTTCGCATCCATGTCTTTGAAGATCTTGAACTTCAACTCCGGATTTTCCGTTGCGGCCTCAATGACGAAGTCCGCCTCTTTCATCGTTTCCATCGTGGACGTGAAGCGGATCCCGTCTGCGTTGGCTTTTTGCTCCGCTGTCAGCGCGCCCTTTTCCACCAACTTGGCCGTGGATCTGGCAATGGTCGCTTTTGCTTTTTCCAATGCGGGGGCCTGCACGTCCATGCATGTGACCTGGTACCCCGAAGTCGCCGCCACCTGGGCGATGCCGTTGCCCATGGTCCCTGCACCGATGATGAAGATGTGTTGAATAGTCATATGGTCTCCTTGGATGTCATTGCCAGGGCTGATGGTCACGCATACGTATCGAGACCTGGCCCGAAGCGCTCTTGAATTTATTGGGAGGTTGCTTCGTCGGGCTATTGCCCTCCTTGCAACGACACACTATTTTTGTTTTTCTCGCCAGATCCGTACATTGTTCTGGATCTGCTCAATATGCCCGGGGATGTGCCGCGAATAGATATTGATCCATTTTTCGAAGGTGTACGGGTCTTCGAATTCCGGGTGCTTGAGCCAGTGCGTGCTGAACATTTCCTCCGAAACCGACTTCAACAATTTATAGGTCGTTTTTCTTGCAATGCGTGTGGCTTCGAGGGCGTCTTCAAGATCCTGCTCATGGTAGTTCAATTGGTTGGCCCATGCATCCTGGTTGTAGGCCATCAGCGGTCCGCCCGGCTCGACGATCAACTTGCGCGCACGCAGGGCGGCATTTGTCTCGCTGTCCGCGATATGCACGATGATCTCATGCACGCTCCACTCCTTTGGTTCCGGCTTGAACTTCATCGCCTCCGCTGGTACCTCCGCCAGCGCATCTTTCAACAGGTCGTATCCGCGCCCGTATAGTTCGATCTTCTCGTTGCGTTCCTGGGTATCCATAAAAGGCTCCTGTAAAAAAACAATACTCGATATTCGTTCATCGAATATCGAGTATCCAATATCGTTACTCTATCTCCACCGCCATCGCCACGGCTTCACCGCCGCCCAGGCACAGAGACGCGATGCCGCGTTTGAGTCCGCGGTCTTTCAGCGCGTAGATCAACGTGGTCAGTACGCGCGCGCCGCTGGCTCCCAGTGGGTGACCGATCGCGATCGCGCCGCCGTTCACGTTGACCTTATCCCAGTCCCAACCCTGGTCGGCGAGGGCGTAGCCATCTGCCAGGACTTGCGCGGCGAAGGCTTCGTTCAATTCGATCAGGTCCACATCCTTCAACGTCCAGCCGATCTTTTTGAGCAGTTTGGGCATGGCGTAGGCGGGCGCGGCGAAGAGATATTTCGGTTCCAAGGCCGCCTGCGCGTAGCCAATAATTCGCGCGATAGGTTTGAGCGACCTTTTCTCGGCGTAAGCGCGGGAGGAGATCACCACGGCTGCCGCACCGTCGTTCATGGAGGATGCGTTGCCCGCCGTCACCTTGCCGTCCGCTTTGAAGACGGGTTTCAGTTTGGCCAGTGACTCGAGCGACGTGTCTTTGCGCGGGCCTTCGTCGTGGCTGATGGTGGTCACTTCGCCTTTGCGGCCGGGGATCTGGACGGGAGCGATCTCAGCGTTGAAGCGTCCTGCCTCTTGAGCCGCCACCGCTTTGTGGTGAGAGTGAAGCGCGAACTCATCCATTGCGGCGCGGGTCACTTCGTATTCATCCGCGATGAACTCGGCGGCGTTGCCCATGCCCCAATTCTCGAACGGATCCCACAGGCCATCGTTGAGCAGGGCATCGGTCATTTGGGTATTGCCGAACTTCAACTCGCCCATGCGCCCGCTGACGAGGTACGGAGCGCGGCTCATGGATTCGAATCCGCCTGCGATGTAAAGGTCCGCATCGCCCGCGCGGATGGCCTGTGCCGACATCATGGCTGCTTTCAAGCCCGAGCCGCAGACCTTGTTGACCGTGGTCGCGCTGACCGTGGCGGGTACACCGCCGAAGATGGCTGCCTGCCGCGCCGGGGCCTGGCCGTTACCAGCCTGCACCACATTGCCCATGAGGACTTCTTCCACATCGCCCGGGTCGATGCCCGCGCGTTTGACCGCTTCCTGCACGGCAATAGCGCCCAGTTTGGCCGCCGGGATGTTGCTCAATACCCCCTGAAATTTTCCGATGGGTGTGCGGGCCGCACCCAGAATGACCGCTTCATTTTCGTGACTCATCGTGCCTCCGTTTTGTTTATTATACTTTGGCAGGGTAAAATTCCGCCCATGACTGAAACCTCCCTGTATGAATTGCTCGGCGGCGAGACTGGCGTGCGCGCCCTGGTGGACCGCTTCTACGACCTGATGGATTCCTCGCCCGAAGCAAAAGATATCCGCGCGCTTCATGCCGCAAGTTTGAAGCAGTCGCGCGAGAAACTTTTCATGTTCCTTTCGGGCTGGTCGGGCGGGCCGCTATTGTATATGGAAAAGTTTGGGCATCCCCGCTTGCGCCAACGCCATATGCCGTTCACCATCGGCGAACGCGAGCGCGATCAGTGGTTATGGTGCATGGAGCAGGCCCTGGATGCCGGTGATTTCCCCCCGGCGGTGGTGCAGCATTTAAAATCCCGCTTTGGCGAAGTGGCAGATTTTATGCGCAATCAGGGATAGGGAATGTCATCGTCCAAGACTTACCAAGGGTTTACGATTTGAATCCCCGTATTTTCAAAATCGCTTTCATTTCGTGTTATCAGGGTCATATGATGGGTCAATGCAGTGGCGGCGATCAGTGCATCCATGACTGGTAAAGTAATTCCTGTTTTTTCAAGCCTGGCAGACAGATCCCCCCATTGAATCAATATATGCGTGTCGAGGGGGATGATATTTCCTTCGAAACGGATTAGCAGGTCTTCGTCCAACCATCTTTCCAATTCTTGCCTTCGCTTTGAATTGGGGAGTTTGTGAATTCCCCTGGCAACCTCTCCAACTGTGATAACGCTTAGAAACACATCTTCTATGTCGAGAGAATCAACGTAGTTCACAACATTCGTGTTCGGCTGCTTTGAAATCAACTCTGAAACGACACAGGTATCCATTAAGTATTTCATAGATCAATGCCTTTACGAGGCAAAGATTTATCCCGCGTAAGATCCAGACCCGTTAATGGGGAGGTGCGAAAAAACTCGGATAGACTGCCTTGAGATTTTCTTAGGCGCTCATATTCCGCATACGAGATCACCACCACCGTTTTTTGGCCATGTTTTGTGATAAGTTGCGGGCCTTGTTTGAGGGCACGGGTGATGACTTCGCTTAATTTGTTTTTTGCATCCTGAATTTGCCAGGTTGAGTTCATTGGGAATTCCTTTCTGTCTAGTCTGTCTAGATTATACCTGTTGGCTATGGGTAGGTCAATCTCTTAATTTTCCGCAATTACCTCGCCCCTTCAGGCGGGGTGAAACGCATCACCCAACTTCCATCCATTTGATTAGTGACGTACGAATACGGTGTGGCGACGAAGAGCCACGTCCGCCCGGGCTTGAGCGGAACGGGATTTCCGTCTGCGTCCACAAAATACATCGGACGCGCCTGCCCGGTCTGTTTTTCGTATTCGCGCGCCTTGGTGCTCCAACGGATGTCGTATTTCATTCCATCGCGGAAGAGATAGGCGTATCCGCCATTGCCGAGTTCAAGGTACGTGTCGATCAGCGCGGGTACGGGCGTCCCTTGGAACTCGAATACTTCCTGCTCCACGTACAAGACGATGACGTTTTCAAATTGCAACTGCCTGCCAGTCAAACGGTCGATCTCGGGGTGTAAGATCCCGGCGTTCTCCTGCGAGGTATCGTCCACGTAACGCCAGTAGGAACCGGAGAGCGGGTCATACACAAACGCAGCCTGGTTGCGCAAAGCCACATACATCTTCAAGAGGTTCGCTGTCCAGCCGCCATTGGGCGGTTGTTCTGAAAATATATTGCTGGCATACGTGAAGTCTTCAGTGGCGGCCTGTCTGGAATCTTCGGCGAGCGCTTTCATCTTTTCCAGCGGTAGCATCGCACCGCCGGTCGTGTCATCGTGCAGCACAAAATAACACTGCGGCAGCATATCCAAAATTTCAGGTGAAGCCGAGGCGTAGATGAAACATGAGTTGGGGAAGAAGTTATGGATGTCAATGTATAGAAGCCGACCGGAGCGCACCGGTCCCACCTCGGCGGCGGGTAGGGAGGTGTCAACGGGTTGGGTTGCTTCACTGGATGGGATCAGGCCTGCATCGAGATAAAGATGCGCGGACCTCACTTCCGCTTCTGCCTGACCTGTTACCGGGTCAGCGTCGCTGTCCTTGTCTTCAGCCCCAACATTTTTCTGTGTGAACTTCAACCACGCCGGGAGTTTGAACTCGACAATATAGTTCCCCGGCTCAACGTTGAAACCGTAATAGCCGTTCGAGTCGCTGGTCGTTTGCAGCAAGGGTTGGCGTTTGGAGTCATATAAGTTTATGCATACCCCGCCCACCCCTTTTTCGTAATCTTCCTGAATACCATTTTGATTCTCGTCCAACCAGATGCGGTTGCCCAGCAGCATGGATGTTTGCACGAACGGCTCGCGGCGCACAAGACAATCACCGCTAAGGGGAATTTCCGGCTCGGGGAACCCTCCATAGAACACAGACAGGAAGCGGGTTGCGCCTTCAGTGATGTAAAACTCGAAGACCCACGGCGCAAAAGAAAGCCCCGCCTGTGGCCGCGCGCTGACCGGAAAATGTGAAACGGAAACCATCACGCCGGGAGTCTTGATCAAGCTGGGGTCTTTCACCTGCTGCCCGCTCAGTGGGTTAATGTTTGCCGGAAAATCTTCCGGGTTGGGACCGTAGGTGATGGGTGTGGAAAAGCCTTGTGGCGTAGGGATGAGGGTGGGCAACGGAGTCCCCCGGGTTGTTGTGACGGTAACGCTTGCGGTTGCGCCAGCAGGTGCATTGATGGGCTTTGCCACGCAGCCAGCGATGAGTAGAACAGCAAACAGGATGAAGAATAGGGAACGCACTCCAAGGCTTACAGATTTTGGAGTGCGTTCGTATCTATTTTTCAAAGGCTTGCCGGATCCGTTGATAGGTATCTTCCAGTGCTTCGGGCAGTACGCGCGTCTCGCCGACGGAGGACATGAAGTTGGTATCGCCTGCCCAGCGCGGCACGATGTGGATGTGAACATGTCCCAGTACGCCTGCTCCTGCCGCTTCCCCAATGTTGACTCCAACGTTGAAAGATTGCGTCCGATACACTTCGCGCAGGATGGTGGTGCAGCGTGAGGTCAATTCCATCATCTCGGCGCGGGTTTCGGAAGTTAATTCTTCAAGATTGGGCAGGTGACTAAAGGGAATGACCATCAGGTGTCCGCTGGTGTAGGGGTAGCGGTTGAGGATCACATATGCGTTGACTCCGCGGAAGGCGATCAGATTCTCTGCGCTGTCCGTTTGGGCTTGTGCGTTGCAAAACACACAGCCGGGTTCCTTTTTGCTGTTCTCAATGTAATTCATACGCCAGGGTGACCATAGGTGTTTCATCAAGTTGGATTCTAGCACAAAGGAAAAAAACAAAAAATTCTTGACAACCTCATTGGTAAGGGTGTATAAAACCGGAGCAAATTGAATGGTCCTCGTTAGGCCAGGCGTCTGCAACATACACAAGCCATTGTCCTGAAACGTCGAAAGACGCCAAAGGGTATACCAGGTGAGGTCGGCATAAGGCCTCGCTCAATGTGGCTGGGATGTTCCCTACGATGTGCAGTGCTGAAGCTCAACCAGAGAGGCGGCGTTTATTTCACGCGTTTTTTCATGCCTCCTGGTCTTGCAACGGGAGGCTTTCTTTTTGCCGGTATGTGATGCTTTTGCAAATCCAGGCACATGCTGCAAGGAGGTTGTTCGCATGTCTGCGGACAGTAATAAACAGAACCTTTTTCAAGACGAAGAGACCCGCTCTTTTCGGTCTGTTTCTTCCTGCTTGTTTCCCGTTCGATATCATTGATGGTATGTTGAATGGGGGATAAGTACGGGTGGAGCCGGATCCTATAGAGTAAATCGCCTCTTCGTCTGCCGGAGGCGATTTTTTGTCTCCGTAAAAAACTACAGATTTAAGGAGATGACGATATGAACCCAACCCTCGCGATGATCAACATCGAGGCTTTGATCGAAGCCCGTGATTTCAACACCCTGCGCGAACAGACAAAGAATTGGCCGGCGGCCGATATTGCCGAATTGATGGAACCGCTTTCAGCGGAGAAGGAGGCGGTCATTTTCCGCCTGTTGCCGCGTGAACAGGCGGCGGGAGTCTTCAGCTATCTTTCCGAAGAGCGTCAGGAAGAGTTGCTCAAGGCCATGGGGCGCGACGATGTGGCGAACATTCTCAATGCCATGTCGCCTGATGACCGCACATCTTTATTGGAGGAAATGCCCGCCAACGTCATTCAGCAAATGCTGAACCTGCTTTCGGCGGAGGAACGTGTGGTGGCCTCGCAATTGCTGGGCTATGCCGAAGACTCGGTGGGACGGTTAATGACGCCGGACTTTGTCCGCGTCCGCCCGCAATGGACTGTGGAACAGGCGCTCAGTCACATCCGGCGCTATGGCAAGGACAGCGAGACGATGAGTATGATCTATGTCATCGACGAGAATAATAAACTGGTGGATGACCTTCGCATCCGGCAGGTGCTGCTGGCGCCGCCAGAGGAACTCATCTCCAATCTAATGGACTCGCGTTATTCCTCCCTGAAGGCCACCGAAAACCGTGAAGCGGCTGTGGACCTGTTCAAAGACTCGGACTTGAACGCACTGCCTGTCACAGACGCGGAGGAGACGTTGATCGGCATTGTGACCGTGGATGATATCCTTGATGTGGTTGAAGAGGAGACCACGGAGGATTTTCAAAAAATGGGCGGTTCAGAAGCGCTGGACGAGCCGTATATGAAGATCGCGATTTCCAAAATGGTGCAGAAGCGCGCCACCTGGCTGGTGATCCTTTTCCTGAGCGAGATGCTCACGGCCACAGCGATGGGCAGGTTCGAGAATGAGATCGCCAAGGCTGTTGTGCTTTCGATCTTTGTGCCGTTGGTCATTTCAAGCGGTGGGAACTCAGGTTCGCAAGCCTCCACCCTGATCATCCGCGCGATGGCGGTGGGTGAAGTGGAGTTGCAGGATTGGTGGCGGGTGATGCGCCGCGAGATATTGTCCGGTTTGTCGTTGGGGGGCATCCTGGGCTCCATCGGTTTTCTGCGCATCACGCTCTGGGCAAATTTGTTCCACTCCTACGGGGAGCATTGGTTTTTGTTGGCGGTGACCGTAGGGCTCTCGCTGGTTGGGATCGTGTTATGGGGATCGCTCTCCGGTTCGATGTTGCCCTTCCTTCTGCGCCGCATCGGGCTGGACCCGGCTACATCTTCGGCCCCATTTGTTGCCACGCTGGTGGATGTCTCCGGCCTGATCATTTACTTTACTGTGGCAGCGATCATTCTAAAGGGGACGTTGTTATAGCACCCCACGCTCCATCCAAGCAGCAGGTCGTTTGATGCGTCAAACGGCCTGCTGTGAGTTAATTCCCGTAGGGCGCAACAATGGGGAATGGCACAGTGAAATCTGCGAAGGAATTTGAGGGGTAGATCCAAAAGTAGAAAACAATATCTGTCACAATGATGGCCGCCAGAAGGATGTAGGCCCAACGAGGTTGTTTGGCTTCCGCCATACCGTTAAGTGGAATCGCCACAAGCCAGCAGATCGCTGGGATGACGGGCGTGAAGTGGGAAGACCCGGGCGTTCCAGCAGACATCATGCCGCCAAATAGCGTGACGATCAAGATCCAAAAAAGAGGCAGCCATTTTTTTTTCCCAATGGCCAATGGAATGCCGATCAAAAATAACAGGGAGGATATTCCGATCAGGAACGGAACGTCGGGGGCATAGAAGTGGGTTACATCCGGGTAGATATTGAAGGCCCCGAAAGAATGGGTGAACTGATAGACCAGCAAATCCCATGAGGTGGTATCAGGTCCTAAAAGAATCTCCGTGGTGCCGGGTTTCCAGGCAAAGACGGTGCTGGCGCGTTCCAGAAAAGAGGCGGGATTTAATAAGGCAAAAACCATCAACGGCGCAGCAACAACTGTGGTCAGGGTCAGCATTTTTCCGGTATATAAAGTGAAGCGGGTATATTCATGCGGCGTGCGCCAGATCTGCCAGATGACCGCGCCGATCAGAAAGATGAGAATATATCCGCCGGTGTAAAAATAGGCTGTCAGTCCAAGGCACAGCCCGGCGAGCAGGGCGTCGTTGTCGCGGCTCTCGCGCCAGCCGCGGATGAAAAACCCAAGGGTCAGCGGCAGGAAGAGGGTTGTCCAGATATTGCTTAATGAAATTCGCGACCAGTGGATATGGAAATGGTAGGCGGCCATCAAGATGGCTGCAAACCAGGCGGTGCGCTCCCTGTCGAATTGACGGATCATAAAGTAGACAGCAGCGATGGATAATGTACCGGCGATAACGCTGGACATCCGCACTCCCCAAAACGTAAACCCGAACAGTTCAACGCTCAGGCGCAGGATGTAACTGTAGAGCACAGGTTGAGCATCCAGTCCCGTGCGAAGCGGATGGATGGTTTGACTCCCTAACGCAGGATTGAACACGTTATAAAGAGAGAATTCCAGTGACCCGGATTCGTCGGGAAGAAATGCAGCGGGAAAATTCCGCAGGTTGAACATGCGCAGAGATAAACCAACCGCCAATAGCAGGAGCAGGGCGGTGGTGCGGCGGTCAAACCGGAAACGCGAGATCGAGACCTGACCATTGGACCGCAAGGCAAAGTATGCCATCAAGATGGCATACAACCACCAGACGATGGGGCCAAGGTGGATATATGCATCATCTTGGTAGATGAATCCTACACTGATGGAGATGGACATGGCCACCAGTACGATGAAGGTTCGCTTCCTGTGCGCCTGCCAGATATCTCCAATGAAAGAGCGGATGGACTGCATGGGTTGATTATACCCAGCGTGGTTCGAACATTCGAAAAACACCACAGATTTCCTATTCCACATTCACTTATTTTCGATTATCCTACCTGTGATGCAACCTGAACTTTTCCAGTCCGTGTTGACTGTTTCCCAACTGACATTCCGTATCCGCAAACTGCTGGAGGAAAACCCTGAATTGCAGGACGTGTGGGTGACCGGTGAGATCTCCAACCTGTCGCGCCCGGCGTCGGGTCATATTTATTTCACCCTTAAGGACAAAGGCGCTTCACTGAAGTGTGTAATGTGGAAGACCGAGGCCTTGCGCACCCGCCCGAATCTACAGGAAGGCGCGGCTGTGGAAGTTCATGGGCGCATTGCCGTCTATGAACCCCAGGGACAGTATCAACTGATCACCAGCCTCATTCAACCCAAAGGTGAAGGCGCGCTTTTTCAGGAATTTTTACGCCTCAAAGCCATGCTCGAATCTGAAGGGCTTTTTGACCCCGATCGCAAGCGTGAGATTCCCGACCTGCCCCGCATCATCGGCATCGTCACCTCGGCCACCGGCGCGGCCTTGCACGATATGCTCAACACCATTCGCCGCAGACAGCCACTTGTCCGGGTCATCCTTGCGCCGTCCCCGGTGCAGGGTGTGGATGCGCCGCCTGCGTTGGTAAACGCGATTCAATCCCTCAATCTTCAATCTCCCGATGTAATTCTCATTGCCCGTGGTGGTGGCTCCATTGAAGATTTGTGGGCCTTCAATGATGAACGTGTCGTCCGTGCAGTGGCAGATTCGGTTGCGCCTGTTATTTCCGGAGTGGGTCACGAAACGGACTTTACCCTTTGTGACTTTGCCGCCGATCTGCGCGCCCCAACGCCCACCGCCGCAGCGGAATTGGCCACATCCACTACATTGGATGATCTCCACTTTAGGCTTTCCACGATCCAATCCCGCCTCGTAGACTTAATCTCGTACCTGCTCGCTGACCATCAGGCTTTGATCTCATCCTTGGCCTCCCGCCTGAAGTACGTTTCGCCAGAGAGGCGTATCCAGTCTGAAGTGCAGCGCCTTGATGAACTTTCACGCCGCGCTTTGTCCGCGCTGACGCATCGTATCCAATTGCAGTCTGCCAGCGTGGATGGAATATCGAAGCGTTTGCAAGCCCTGAATCCTACCGGAGTCCTCGCGCGTGGATATGCTATCATCACCCGCAAGGAAGATGGACGCATCGTCAGCAAAATGTCGCATGCCCAGGGCGAAATGACCGTGCGCGTCAGCGATGGTGAATTTAATATCGAGCGAAAACCTTAAACAGAATTCTGGAGTGAACATGGCAAAACCATCCGCCAAGAAATCAGAAAAAAACGTCGAAGACCTGACCTACGAAGAGGCTCTTGCTGAGCTGGAGCAGATCGTGGAAACCCTGGAAGGGGATGCCTCGCAGAATCCGCTTGAAGAGTCGCTCCGGTTTTTTGAGCGGGGACAATCTCTGGCTGCGCATTGTGGCGCTTTATTGGATGCCGCCCAACTCAAGGTGCAGAAACTGGCCGGAGAGTCGCTGGTCGCTTTTGACGAGGAATCTGAATGAATCTTTTAGCGGTATTTGATAATAAAGTATTGATCGCTGTTCTGGTCGGATGGCTGCTTGCGCAGATATTGAAGATCCCCACCGAATATCTGCGTTCGCGTAAATGGCTGTGGGCGATGTTCTTTGCAGCGGGGGGCATGCCGTCTTCTCATACGTCATTGATGGTGGCCGGGACTCTGGCTGTAGGTCTGTATCACGGCTTCGATAACCCCATCTTCGGGATCGCCGTCGCCATCACCATGATCATTGCCCACGATGCGGCCGGGGTTCGGCGGCAGGCAGGTAAACATGCCGAGCGTATCAACGTGCTGTTCGATGAACTGCTTAAAGGCCACATGTGGAGTGATGATGACCTCAAGGAGATCATCGGCCACACGCCGCTGGAAGTGGTCGGTGGGATCATTTTGGGCCTGCTGGTCGCCATCATTCAATGGATGGTTTGGAGGTAAGGGCAAAAAACTCCGGGTTTTCCGGAGTTTTTTGTTATCCTCGTTTTAGTCTCTTCGTTACTGCGCTGATCATATAAGTCAATTCCGGCACACGCAAGAGGAAGAGGGCGGTAAAGTACACCGCGCCGCCCAACACCACCCCAATGGGAACAACAAGCCAGGGTTGAAAGCCGTCTCCGAGGCGCAGCCACCCAAAGATCGCCAGCGACATGAGCGCGGCTCCGATCAGGGCGGGGACAGCCCCTCGCAGGATGCTATCTCCCTCAATACCTTTGAGGCGTTTTCGCATCATAAGGAACAACGCAGTCGCCTCAAGGGCTGTTGCCAGTGAATTGGCCAGGGCCAGGCCGCCGTGAGGCATCCAACCGGCAGAGGTGAACTTCCGCGCAAAGAGCAAGCTAAAGACCACATTTAAGAGCATAGCCACAGTGCCGATCAGGACGGGGGTCTTTGTATCGTGCTGGGCATAAAATGCGCGGGTCAACACTTCCATGATGGAATGACCCAACATCCCGGCAGCGTACCAAAGCAGAGCCCAGGCGGTCATTTGCACATCATGCGAGTTGAAATTCCCGCGCTGATAAAGAAAAGCGATCAATGGTTCGCGCAACAGGATCAATCCCAGGCTGGCTGGCATGGCGATCAAAATGATCCCGCGCAGAGAGGCGGAGAGCGAAGCGCGCATTTCATCCACTTTGCCGAGCGCATGCTGGGCTGAGAAAGTCGGCATGGCCGCGATCGCCACCGATTGGGCAATCGCGGCCTGGGCCATCAGCATCAAAGAGAAGCCATATGTCAGGCTGGTGGCGCTACCCTCTTCCATGCGGGAGGCAAGGTTGTTGTTAACCCAAAAATTGAGTTGCACCACAGCCACACCTAAAAGCCGGGGGCCCATCAGCAAAATGACCTGGCGCGTGTACGGGTCGCCCAGCCCCAGCCTGAAAGAGTATTTACCGTGTTGATTTAATAGCGAAGGGATTTGGATGACCAAATACAATACCGCCCCGATCACAACGCCCCATGCCAGCCCATACACACCCATCGAAGGAACAAGGAACACGGTTCCGAAGATGATACCCAGTTGATACATGGCAGGAGTCAGCGCAGGTACCAGGAAGACTTGATGCGCATTCAAGATCCCAACGATCAATCCGCCTATCCCGAATAGAACCGCCGAGATCAACTGGATCCGAAGCAGGGAAATGATCAGCGCAAAAAGTTTTGGGTCTTGAGAAAGGCCGGGTGCAAGTGCGTAGCGCACCACTTGCGGAGCGAAAAAGGCTGCGACTAAGGCCAACAAGCTGAGGGCCAACGTGACCGCATTGGCCAAAGAGGAGGCCAAACGCCATGCCGCTTCCTTATCATCTTTGGCGAGCAATCCTGTAAAGGCCGGAATGAAAGCCGAGCCGAGCGCGCCGCCTGCCACCAGGAGGAACAGAGTTTCGCTGACCCGGTTCGCATAAAAAAAGGCATCCAGTTCGGGCGATGCGCCAAAGGCTCGCGCCACTAAAATTCCCCGCACAAGGCCGGTGAGTTGCCCAAGCACAATGGCAACCATTACCGTTCCCGCTGCGCGAGCGATCTGTCGATTTGCTGTGGATTCAGTCATAAGCTGGCGAGATTATAATGCCATCGGAGAACTCTCATGAAACGAACCCTGATCGTATCCCTCCTGCTTTTTATCTTGCTGGCCGCCTGTGACTCTGCTACTGCGACGGTCACGCCTCCGACTCCGCCGCCAACGGATTCTGGTACCGAAGAACCTTCCGCCCCGCTGACGGATATTCCACTGCCTGCAGGCTATGGGGTGGATGGCGGCTGGTTCCAGCTTTATTTCACGAACCCAGCCAGCCCGGTGGCTTCTCAAATGACCGGCGGGGTGGACCAACCCATCGCAGAATCCATTGACGCTGCCAAACTGAGCGTGGACGTGGCTGTGTACAGCCTGAGCCTAAATAGCGTCCGTGATGCCTTGTTGCGCGCCTACGACCGCGGTGTGCGGGTGCGCATGGTGATGGAGAGCGAGAACATGGACCGTGCTGACCCACAGAAATTAAAAGACGCAGGCATTCCCATTATCGGTGACCGTCGGGAAGGCCTGATGCACGATAAATTCCTGGTCATCGATAACTCGGAAGTCTGGGTCGGTTCGATGAACCTGACGGACTCGGGAGCCTATGAAGACAACAATAATATGATCCATATCCGCTCAACGAAATTAGCGGAAAATTTCACAAAAGAATTCGAGGAAATGTTCGTGGATGATAAATTTGGCGATAATACGGTTCCCGAAACGCCAAATCCGCGCGTCATCATAGATGGCACGCCTGTGGATACTTACTTTTCTCCGGATGATGGGGTGCAGGCCATTCTTACGGATATTATCAATGAAGCCCAGGAAAGCATCTATTTCATGATGTTTTCTTTCACTGCCGACCCTCTGGGGGATGCTGTCCGCTCAAGGGCCGCGGCAGGGGTGACCGTGGCTGGGGTCATGGACAATGACCAGGTGGCGTCCAATGTTGGCACCGAGTTCGATCCATTCCGCCAAGCCCGGCTGGATGTGTACTTGGATGGAAATCCCGGCCAGATGCACCATAAAGTGATGGTTATCGATGAGAACATTGTGATATTAGGTTCATATAACTTCACCAACAGTGCCGAAACCAAGAACGATGAGAGCACTCTGGTAATATATAACGATCAGATCGCATCTAAGTTTGTTGAGGAATTTCAGCGGGTATACGGTCAGACGAAATAACCGTCCGGAACTTTCTTTCATAAACGGCTTTCTATCTAAATCGGACAGAAAGCCGTAACTTTTTTAATACTGTTACGACTGATAGTTTGTAATCCAATATTCATCTTACAGAGGTGTCAAATGAAAAAGATCTCCAATTTGTTCTTAGTTGTAATGGCCTTATTTGCTGTGTTGATCAGCGCTTGTGGAGGCGCAGCGGCCACTTCAGCGGATACCTCCGCCGGGGCAGGCAAACCCCAGGCGGCGGAATTCACCGGCGTGATCGAAGCCATCAACGGCGACCAGTGGACCGTGAACGGCCAGGTCATCACCGTCGACCCGTCCGTGCTCCGCGATGGTCCCTTTGCAGTCGGTGATACGGTCAAAGTGGAAGTTGAGGTTCAAACCGATGGATCCGTGGTCGTGACCCGTGTCGAGACGCCCGCTGCCGATGACAATACAAACGTCAATGACAACGCCAATGGAAATGCCAACGATAATGCCAATGGCAATGTGAACGACAACGCCAATTCCAACAGCAATGCCAACGACAACGGGAATGCCAACACCAATGACGACAATAGCAATGGCAATTCCAATGGCAGCGATGACAACAGCAATGGCAGCGATGACAATGGCAACGACGATAACGGCGGCAACGGCAATGGCAGCGATGACAATGGCAACGACGATAACGGCGGCAACGGCAATGGCAGCGATGACAATGGCAACGACGATAACGGCGGCAATGGCAATGGCAGCGACGACAATGGCAATGGTGACGACAATAGCAATGACTCGAACAGCAACGGCTAGCCCGTTCGTTGGTCGAAAGTAGTAAGGTGGAATGGGTCGCCTGGAGAATTCACCGGACGGCCCATTCCCACGTAAATCCCGCTTATTTTATGGAATGAAACAATGACAAGGCGCATCCTCCTCCCCTTAATTCTCTTCACCGTTTTCATCATTGGGATGGCATTCATCCAGTTCTCAACTCCTGATATGCCTGATAACGATGGGTTTTACCATATCAAACTGGCGTGGGTGATGCGCACAGAAGGCCTGAAACCGGATTTTCCCTGGCTGCCCTTGAGTATTTTGAACGAAAAAGAATTCTACGATCATCATTTTCTCTTCCATGTAGCACTTATTCCTTTTACGTTTGGCGATCTGCGAATCGGCGCAAAGTGGGCGGCTGTGGTCTTTGCAGCACTGGCTTTTCTTTGTGTCTGGTATTTGTTCGACCGGCAGAAGATCCCTGCAGCCCCGGTATGGGCTCTAGCTTTGCTCGGGATCTCGGATGCCTTTCTTTATCGAATGTCCATTACCCGCGCCCAGTCCCTGTCTCTTGGAGTTTTAGCGCTTGGATTGGCGTGGATGCTGGAAGGTAAGTACAAACACCTGGCGATATTATCCTTTGTGTATGTTTGGATGTACGATGCCTTCCCCTTAATGTTGGCCCTGGCAGGCCTGTACAGCGCTTCGATCTACCTGGTGGAGCGTCGGATCGAATACCGCCCACTGCTTTGGGCAGGCATCGGTGTAGCCGCCGGTGTGGTCATCAACCCATATTTTCCAAGCAATTTGATCTTTACATATCACCACCTGCTTCCAAAATTGCAGGATGCGACCTCGGTCAGCGTTGGAAATGAGTGGTACCCATATGACACAGGCCAATTATTGAAAAATTCGCTGCCGGCATTTGTGGCGTTCGTAAGCGGTACTCTGGCATTGGGGCTGGCCGGGCGCAAGATGGATGTGCGAACAGCCTGGATGTTCCTTATAGCCCTGCTCTTTGGACTGATGTTATTCAAGGCGCGCAGGTTCGTGGAGTACTTTCCTCCTTTTGCTTTGATGTTCGCCGCGTTTGCGTGGAGTCCATTCTTTGATGGGGAAGACCAGCAACCGGCGGATGGGATGCGACTACCTGATCTGCTCAAAGGCAATCTTGCAACGATCATTCTTGCTCTGGCTGTTATTGCGGGAATGGCGCGTAGCATCCCTGCCACCCAGGTTCAAATGGCCAAATCCAAGCCTTACGGGCTTTATGCCGGCGCATCCAGTTGGCTGGTGGATAACACTGCGGCTGGAGACCTGGTCTTTCAGACCGATTGGGACGATTTCCCGCGCCTGTTCTTTTACAACACGCATAATATCTATCTTGCCGGGCTCGACCCAACCTATCTTCAAATTTATGATGGAAAGTTATACGACGAATGGGTTGACATTACTCGCGGGGACGTGGAACGGCCTTCTGAAAGCATCCGCTCCCGTTTCGCGGCAAAATATGTTCAGACCGATCTTAACCATTCGGACTTTTTGGACCGGGCATCGGATGACCCTGGCCTGAAGGAGGTGTACCGCGATGATCAAGCCGTCATTTTTGAAGTCGTCCAACCGTGATAATATAGTCCACGTAATTGGAACGGAAAAATTCGAAAATCAGGTGCATCTCAATAGAATGTCTTCAACGGATCAGCAAGAAGATGTAAAAAAACTGCGGAATCTGGACCCCCAAACCATTGGCGCAGTGTATGACCAATACTTCTCTGAAGTGTATCGGTATGTTCTCTATCGGGTGGGTGACCAGTCCACAGCGGAAGATATAGCCAGCGATGTTTTTATACGTCTGCTGGAGGCGGTTCAGGCTGGGCGCGGCCCGCAGTCCAACTTGAAAGGCTGGTTGATCGGAACGGCTTCTCACGTGGTCATGGATCACATGCGGAAAAAATATCGCCGGGTCGAGGAAGAGATACCCGAATCCCTGCCGGACCTCCAGCCAGGCCCTGCCACCGAAGTGGATCAGCGCGAGCAGAATCGTGCCGTGCAGGATGCGTACGCAAAATTGACCCCTGAACAACAGCATGTGCTTGCGCTGCGTTTTGGTCAGGGATATTCTCTAGAAGAGACCGCTTTGTTCATGGAAAAAAATGTCAATGCGGTCAAGGCTCTCCAGTTCCGAGCGCTTGCGGCCTTGCAGCGCGAAGTTGGCGAGGTGGATTATGAATAACAAATTGTTCGATGCTTTGGAAATTTGCCTGCAGGAGGTCGAGGACGGCGCTGAAGTTGAAGCGGTTCTTGCCTATTATCCCGATCTGGCCAGCGAACTTCGCCCCATCCTCAAGACGGCGGCAAAGGCGCGAAAAATGGCTGCAGCGGAGCCTGCTCCGGAAGTGGTTCGTCGTGGCCGCGCGCGTGTGATGCAGCGCGCGGCTGAACTGCGTGAAGTCAAATTGGCGCCGAAAAGCAAGCGCGTCATCCCCGCCTTCCAAAGATTGGTTATTTCATTCTCACTGGCGACTCTGCTCCTGATGAGCGGCTCCGGGCTGGTGAACGTTTCTGCTTCTGCGCTTCCCGGCGAACGCCTGTATCCGGTCAAACGGACATGGGAGGGTCTTCGCCTGATCTTTATCTTTGATCAAAATGCCCGCAGGATGTTGGAGGATGAATATGAAAGTGAACGACTGCACGAAGTGACAGAATTGCTCGGCGAGGGCCGGCATGAGTCCATTCAATTCGCAGGCGTGTTCATGCAAGTGAATGGAGTGACTTACGTATCAGGCGTTCAGGTCATCCTTCCAAATGGAGTTTCGCTCCCGGGGAACGGCGCACCTGTGGTCGTCAACGGCAGGACGAACGCACAGGGTTTTGTGGAACTATCACTTATTGAGCCTCTTCCCGACGGTGTTGTAGTTCCTGTTGGAAAACCTGTTGCCTTGGAATCTGAGACCGGGGATGGCTCTGACTCACAACAACCTCAGCCTCAGCCTGAACCTAGTGCCCAACCGTCTTTTGGGAATGAAACAGCTCAGGAATCCCCGAATTATTATGAGATAAAAGGTGCGCTTCAATCTGCTTCAATGACCACCCTGACTATTAATGACCTGACCATTCACCTTAATGGCGTCAAGGTTGAAGGGCAGATCTGCAATGGAGTGGAAGTTGAGGTAAAAGGATATTATTCTTCGGATGGTCGCTTCATAGCTACTGAAGCTAAGGTAGAAGGCCCCTGCACGGACGGGAATGTTCCAGGAGGGGATCCCGGTTCGGAGAGTGATAATTCCAATTCTGGCGGCTCCGATGAGAACGGGAATGATTCAAGCTCGAATTCTGGTAACGATGGAGGTGATCAGGGTGGTGATAATTCCAACTCGGATGATCACTCCGGCGGTGACGATAACTCCAATTCAGATGACGACTCTGGTGGCGGGGACGGAAGTAATGATAACGGCGGACATGGCGGGGATGATAATAAGAACGATAATTCTGACGACTGAACAAAAAAACTGCGAGGCGACCCCTCGCAGTTTTATTTGCCATTTGGAATAAAATCGGGTAAATTAACATCTAGCACGTGCGTTCTATCAAAAATCCTCTATCTCAGATCTATATGGATCTGAGGTGGAATTTTAGGAGATGCGAGTCATGACCGAAGAAACCACCTTTTATCTTGGACGCCTATTCGACAACAAGATCGCCAAAGTGACGGCAAATGATCTCAACTATGACTCGGCCGACCTGACCACTCATGCGGTCGTCACCGGTATGACCGGCTCCGGCAAGACCGGTTTGTGTGTGGCTTTGCTGGAAGAAGCTGCGCTCAATGGTGTGCCTGCCATCATTATTGACCCCAAAGGTGACCTGACCAACCTGCTCCTGCACTTCCCGCAACTCCTGCCGCAGGATTTCCAACCGTGGATCGACCCGGAAGTGGTCCGCCGTGCCAACAAAACCCCTGAACAAGCCGCTGCTGAAGCCGCCGCTGCCTGGAAGAACGGGATCGAAGAGTGGGGCATGTCTCAGGAACGCATCAACGATCTCAAGAACTCGGTTAATTTTGCCATCTACACACCTGGATCTGATTCAGGTATTCCCGTCAGCGTACTTTCTTCTCTCGATGCACCAGACCTGGACTGGGAGACCAACCGTGAGGTTCTGCGCGAACGCATTTCAAGCACGGTTACGGCCCTGCTTGGGCTTGTTGGCATGAACGATCTGGATCCCATCCGCTCGCGTGAACACATCTTGCTCTCGAATATCTTTGAGGAACACTGGTCGCAGGGGCGCGGCATAGACCTGACCGAACTTATCCTGCAAACTCAAACACCGCCATTTGATAAACTCGGCGCTTTCCCCGTCGATACCTTCTTCCCGCCCAAAGATCGTATGGAATTGGCAATGGTCTTGAATAACATTCTCGCGGCACCCGCCTTTCAGTCTTGGCGCGAAGGCCAATCGCTGGACATTCGTTCCTTGCTATTTGCCACTGACGGCACGCCGCGCCACAGCATTTTTTACCTTGCGCACCTTTCCGATGGCGAGCGCATGTTCTTCACCACCCTGCTGCTTTCCGCCGTTGAAACCTGGATGCGTACCCAAAAAGGCTCCACCGCCTTGCGTGCCTTGCTCTACATGGATGAGATCTACGGTTACCTTCCTCCCACTGCCAACCCGCCTTCAAAGCAGCCGCTTCTGCGCATGTTGAAACAGGCCCGTGCTTTTGGTCTGGGTCTTTTGCTCGCCACTCAAAATCCTGTGGATATGGATTACAAGGCTTTGTCTAACACCGGTACATGGTTCATTGGCAAACTGCAAACCGAACGCGATAAAAACCGCCTGCTTGATGGCTTGGAGAGTCTCGCGGGCGGATTCTCACGCGCCGAAATGGATAAGCTTATTTCCGCTCTCGGCAAACGTGTCTTCGTCATGAATAATGTTCATGAGAAAAATCCCATTCTCTTCCAAACCCGTTGGGCGATGAACTTTCTGGCAGGCCCCATGACGCGCACCCAGATCCGCGATCTCAACGACCTCGTCGGAGCAGGAACAGCGCTTCCTGCGGCCCCGATACCTGCGGTGAGTACCCAAAGAGAATCCACCCTTCAGCCCCCGGTGGAGCATTTTCAGGCGGTCTCTATCCCTGCGGCTGCTCCTGTTGCAGCGCCAAAAGCCGCTACGCCAACCCGCAGTACTTCTTCTTCAACCGTGTCGCAATCTTCTGCAAGCGGCAGCATGACCAAACCGACCCTCCCTGCAGGTGTTCGCGAATATTATCTGCCGCAAAATTA
>Ga0268298_10001479_pt1 | contig 27658 bp, 25 predicted proteins | sample WWTPWeurt_MetaG_FD_194462 | JGI IMG/M metagenome (GOLD analysis project Ga0268298, IMG submission 194462) | Activated sludge microbial communities from WWTP in Nijmegen, Gelderland, Netherland - WWTP Weurt | ecosystem: Engineered > WWTP > Aerobic digester > Activated sludge | place... | reverse complement strand
CGGTGCGTCGCGGCCACTACCTGCGCGGCTTCGCCTACCGCTTCATCGAGCTGTGCGCGCCCGAGCTGACCGAGACGGTGGTCGCGGACGCGGTGGGCGGCACGGCGGGCTGAACCGGCGCGTCGCCTGCCGCCCGCAGGCTCAGTCGGCGAAGGCGCCCAGCGCCGCGCACAGGGTGGCCTCGTCGACGCCGTCGGCCAGCACCGCCACCGGCACGCCGGCCAGCCACAGCGCTGCCTCCTTCATCTCGAAGGCGCTCCCCGCCTTCAGCGCCGCCACCACCGCGCCCGCCTTGCGCGGCGAGGCGAAGCCCTCGCCCTGCAGCAGCAGGCGGCCGTCGGCGTCGATCAGCTTGAAGTGGAAGCGGCCGTCGGCCTCGCGGTACTGCTTGAACTGGGGCTGTGCGGTCTTCGCCTTCTCGGCCTTGGCCTCGCCCGCCACGCTGGCAAGATTGCGCAGGCCCACCGCGCGGCGCAGCTCGCCGAGGAAGGGGGTGGCGATCGCGCGCGCCTTGGCGGCGCCTTCGTGCAGATGCTTCTCGATGCGCGCCGGCTCGGCGATCAGCGCCAGGTAGTGCTCGCGCATCGGCGCCACCGCGGCCTCGATCTTCTCGAACAGCGCCTGCTTGGCCTCGCCCCAGGCGATGCCCTCGTCGAAGGCGGTACGCATGGCGCGCGTCTCCTCGGCGGTCGAGAAGGCCTGGTAGAGCTGGAACAGCGCCGAGCCGTCGGCGTCCTTGGGCTCGCCCGGCGCCTTGGAGTCGGTGACGATGGAGAAGATCAGCTTCTTCAGCTCGGCAGTGGGCGCGAACAGCGGGATGGTGTTGTCGTAACTCTTGCTCATCTTGCGGCCGTCCAGCCCGGGCAGGGTGGCGACCGAGGCGTCGATGGCGGCCTCGGGCAGCACGAAGTGCTCGCCGTAGAGGTGATTGAAGCTGCCCGCCATGTCGCGCGCCATCTCGATGTGCTGGATCTGGTCGCGCCCGACCGGCACCGAGTGCGCCTTGAACATCAGGATGTCGGCGGCCATCAGCACCGGGTACATGTAGAGGCCCATGTTGACCCCGGCGTCCGGATCGACGCCCTCGGCGGTGTTCTTGTCCACCGCCGCCTTGTAGGCGTGGGCGCGGTTGAGCAGGCCCTTGCCGCACACGCAGGTGAGCAGCCAGGTGAGCTCGGGGATCTCGGGGATGTCGGACTGGCGGTAGAACCACACGCGGTCGGTGTCCAGGCCGGCAGCGATCCAGGTGGCGGCGATCTCCAGCGTCGAGCGCTGCACGCGCAGCGGGTCGGTGGTCTTGATCAGCGCGTGGTAGTCGGCCAGGAAGTAGAAGCTCTCGACGCCGGGCTGGCGGCTGGCGGCCACCGCCGGGCGGATGGCGCCGGCGTAGTTGCCGAGGTGGGGCGTGCCCGAGGTGGTGATCCCGGTGAGGACGCGCTGGACAGACATGGATCGCTCCGGCTCAAACTGGACAGGGAGCGCGAGTTTAACGGCTTCGGCGCGCGCGCATAAGGCGCGGGCGCAGCTCGCTCACTCCTGCCAGCGCAGCGACAGGCGTGCGCCGCCCTGCGGCACGAGATCGACCCAGTGTTCCTGGCGCGCGCCGGCATAGGACGCGGAGATCCGGTAGCGCCCCGGCGCGGGCACGTCGACCTGACCGATCGGCCCGCAGGACGCCTCGACGCGCTGCCCGGAGAGCGGCTCGTCGACCCGCGTCTCGACGTCGGTGACCCAGCCGCCCGCGGTGGTGGAGAAGAACACGGTCAGCGCATGCATGCCGATCTCGGCGCGCATGCGCTCGGACTCCTCGAGCCCGATGCCGCCGCACTCCAGCCGGAGCACGGGCGCATCGTCCACCACCGGCTGCGTCCATCCCGGGGCGGCGAGCGCAAGCAGGGCAAGGGCGGCGAACACGCGTTTGCAAGGTTTCATCATTGGGTGCGACTCCGGGAACCGCCCGAATCAGGCTTCCGCATTGTTCCCGGCTCCCCGCGGGGAGGCAAGGATCGGACTGCAAGCGGGTGACGCAGTCGCACCGCCCGCGCAGCCTTTACGTGGATCTTGCGTTCCTTTAGACGCGATCTTTACCAAAGGTGGGGAAATTGTCACAGTCATTCGAGCGGATCTCGGCGACCCTTCAGGCACATCCCGCCCTCCCATCCCGTGGGGCGACTGCATGCACACGACCAGCTCGATAGAGAAGACGACCGAACCGATGAAAACCCTGCTCCTCGCCCTGGCCCTGTCCGCCGTGGGCACGGCTCAAGCCGCCGTATGCCAACTCAGCGACGTGAAGGTGACCGGCGTCAGCATCTACAGCGGAACGACGCGGGACGCGGCGCTTGTCCCGATCCCGATCGACACCCTGCCGGTCAGCGCCGCCGCCTGTGCCGGCGCGTTCAGCGGCAACGACGGCCACTACCCCCAGACCAATCTCGGCTACGCGGGCGACGGACTGCTCAACGGCGGCGCCCAGATGGGCAGCAAGTCGGTCCTGTTCCCGGGCGGGGCCTTCATCAGCGAGCACTACCCGCTCCAGGACCTGCGCGGCGACGGCACGGCCGACGACCCGGGCTGGATCATGCTGGGAAAGTCGGAAACACAGGGCGGGCGCTGGCAGTTCTCCCCGAGCGCGATCGGCGGTGACCGCTCGGTGGTCCTCGACTCCTTCTTCAGCGTGACCGAAACCAGTGCCGGCAAGGGAACGTGGTCCTTCACGCCGGATGCGGAAGCGGCACGGCGCGCCGCCTCCGTCCTTGGAGGCAACTGGATCGACCAGTTCGCGATCTCGTTCAAGGCGGGGAACGGCTTCGCCCTGTACAGCTTCACCTCCGCACTCTTCGATGCTGCGACACCGAAGGCGAGCGACCCGCTGCTGAACTGGTTCGGCAGCTACGATCTGACCGAGACCTTGATCAACCGAGGCGGCAACCCGGCGGGGCTGTCCCACGTCACGCTGTGGGTGCGCGACCCTGCGACAAGCCCGGATCCGGTCCCCGCGACCAATGCGGTGCCCGAACCCGGCTCGCTGGGCCTGCTCGCCCTCGCCCTCGTCGGCCTGGGCTTGCGGCGTCGCGGCTGACCCTGGCGGGTGCCGCGCGGGTCCGGGGCGACACCCGGCGCCCCCCTGCGCATCCACCCCGCGGATGCACGCCCACCGGCCGGCAAGCACGCACGAAATGCCCGGCCGGCCGAAGCGCCGTGGGCGCGGCCGGCCGAACGCGTTAACATTGTGCGTCTCATGCCGCATGCGCACCCGCCCGCGGGTACGCACCGCCCCCCGCACCGCCCGGCCTGCCTGCCCCTCGTCGCCAGCCTCTCAATTCCAGCCGACATCGTGACCCAGCCTCTTACCGAACGTCCCCGCGTCCCCATCATCACCGTGGGCCTGCGCCCCCACCCCACCAGCCCGGACGCCGAAGCGCCCTGGCAAGGCCCGGTGGGCCGCCTGCTCGCCACCATGTTCGCCCTCCCCGAAGGCGGCGCGGTGTTCGAGTTCCGCCTCGAGGAGAGCCGCCCCGCCCAGCTCGCGATCCCGGCACCGGCCACGCCCGGCCCCGCCGACGAGCTGTGGAAGCACACCTGCTTCGAGGTCTTCCTCGGCGTGCCGGGCGAGGCCGGCTATCGCGAATACAACTTCTCGCCCTCGGGACTGTGGGCGGTCTATGGCTTCCGCGCCTGGCGCGAGCGCATCGAGGACTACATCCCCGCGGCCAAGCCCGAGGTCCTCTTCGACCAGACCGACGACGGCCTGGTGCTGGAGGCCCGTGTGCCCGCCGAGCTGCTGCCGGCGGTGCCGGCCGGCAGCGACCTGCAGGTGAGCCTGGCCGCGGTGATCGAGCGCAAGGACGGCATGCTCGAATACTGGGCGCTGCGCCACGCCGCCGCGCAACCCGACTTCCATGCCCGTGACACCTTCGTGCTGACCCTGGCCACCACGACGCAGAAGGCAGCCTGAAGCCATGGCGCAACCGGTCCGTTTCGGCCTCGACCGCCTGCTGGAGGATTCCGCGTTGCGCCGCCCGCTGGCGGGCAGACGCGTCGCCCTGCTCGCCCACCCGGCCTCGGTCACACGCGCGCTGGTGCATTCGCTCGACGCGCTCGCGGCCCTGCCCGGGCTCCAGCTGACGGCCGCCTTCGGCCCCCAGCACGGCCTGCGCGGCGACAAGCAGGACAACATGGTGGAGTCGCCCGACTACACCGACCCGCTGCTCGGCATCCCGGTGTTCAGCCTGTACGGCGAGGTGCGCCGCCCGACCGCGGCGATGATGGACAGCTTCGACGTGCTGCTGGTGGACCTGCAGGACCTCGGCTGCCGCATCTACACCTTCATCACCACGCTGCGCTACGTGCTCGAAGAAGCGGCCCGCCTCGGCAAGTCGGTATGGGTACTCGACCGCCCCAACCCCGCCGGGCGGCCGGTCGAAGGCACGCTGCTGCGCGACGGCTGGGAGAGCTTCGTCGGCGCCGGGCCCTTGCCGATGCGCCACGGACTCACCATGGGCGAACTCGCGCACTGGTTCGTCGCCACGTTGAAGCTGGACGTCGAACTGCGCGTGATCGAGATGCAAGGCTGGGACCCCGACGCCGCCCCCGGCTTCGGCTGGCCGCTCGGCGAGCGCAGCTGGGTCAACCCCAGCCCCAACGCCCCCAACCTGTGGATGGCGCGCGCCTACGCCGGCACCGTGATGCTCGAGGGCACGACGTTGTCGGAAGGGCGCGGCACCACTCGCCCGCTGGAGCTCTTCGGCGCGCCCGATGTCGACGCGCGCGCGCTCGTCACGAAGATGCGCGCGCTCGCGCCCGAGTGGCTCGCCGGCTGCGTGCTGCGCGAGTGCTGGTTCGAGCCCACCTTCCACAAGCACGCAGCCAGGCTGTGCAACGGCGTGCACATCCACGTCGAGGACCCGGCGCACTACGACCATGCCGCTTTCCGTCCCTGGCGGGTGCAGGCGCTCGCCTTCAAGGCCATCCGCCGGTTGTGGCCCGACTACCCGCTGTGGCGCGACTTTCCCTACGAGTACGAACACGGGCGCCTCGCCATCGACCTGATCAACGGCTCGCCGCTGCTGCGCGAGTGGGTGGACGACCCGGCGGCGACGCCCGCGATGCTCGACGCGCTCGCCTGCCCCGACGAGGCGGCGTGGGTCGAGACGCGCCGGCCCTTCCTGCTCTACCCCGGCTGAGGCCTCGCCGCGGCCAGCCGCCGCGCCGCGGCGAGGGCGGCGTCGAGCTCGTCGTGCAGGATCGCGGCGGGCAGCTGCGGCGCACCCAGGCGCAGCAGCTGGGCGTGGATCTCGGGCGGCACCACCACGCGCGCGGCGATCGACTGCGCCTGCAGGCCCTCGATCATTTCCTCCAGCGCGAACTGCGCCGACAGGTCCATGAAGGGCACCCGGCTGCAGTCGAAGACGACGACGCGGGTGCCGATCACCTGGTCCACGCGGTCGAGCAGCTGGCTCGCCGAGCCGAAGAAGAAGGCGCCCTCGATCTCGATCACGCGCACGCCGCTGTCGAGGCCGGGGAGCTCGTCGCCGGCGGGTGTCTGACCGCCCTCCTCCGCATGGGGGAGCGGACGGACGCGCAGGCTGCTCTGGCGGGCGAGGCGGTGGATGATCAGCGCCATCGACAGGATCACGCCGGCGCCCACCGCCACGATCAGGTCCACCAGCACGGTGAGCGCGAACACCGCCGCCATCACCGCGACGTCGGCGCGCGGCGCCGTGCGCACCAGGCGCAGCATGCGGTAGTCGAGGATGTCCACGCCGACCTTGATCAGGATGCCGGCGAGCACCGCGAGCGGGATACGCTCGGCGAGCGGCCCCAGCCCGAGCAGCAGGGCGAGCAGGAAGAGCGAATGCACCACGCCCGAGGCACGGCCGCGCCCGCCCGACTTGATGTTGATGACCGTGCGCATGGTCGCGCCCGCGCCCGGCAGGCCGCCGACGAAGGCGCACAGCAGGTTGCCGATGCCCTGGCCGACGAGCTCGCGGTTGGAGTGGTGACGGGTGCGCGTGATCGAGTCGGCGACCAGCGAGGTCAGCAGGCTGTCGATGCTGCCGAGCACCCCGAGGGTGATGCCGAGCAGCAGCACGGTGGTCCAGGTCTCCAGCGTGAAGCTCGGCAGCGCCGGTACGGGCAGCCCGGCGGGGATGTCGCCGATCACCGGCACCTGCAGGTCGGCGGCGGCGGACAGCGCGCTCATCGCCACCAGCGCGACCAGGGGTGCAGGCACGATCCGGCTCACCGTCATCGGGGTGCGGAACACGATCAGCAGGGTGAGCCCGCCGAGCAGCAGGGCCTCGGCGTTCACCTTGGCGAGCACGCCCGGGAGCGCGAGCACCGCGGCCAGCGGCGAGGACGCCGGCGCCACGCCGAGCAGCGGCGCGCTCTGCAGCAGCACGATGATCACGCCGATGCCGCTCATGAAGCCGGAGACCACAGGATAGGGGATGAAGCGCACCAGCCCGCCGGTGCGCAGCACGCCGAGGCCGATCTGCACCAACCCGCCCACCAGCACCGCCGCCATCGCCAGCGCGGCATCGCCGCCCACCACCGCGAGCGCGGAGGCGAACACCACGGTCATCGGCCCGGTAGGGCCGGAGATCTGCATGCGGGTGCCGCCGAGCAGCGCGGCGACGAAGCCGAGCACGATCGCACCGTACAGCCCGGCCGCGGCCCCTGCGCCGGAGGCCACGCCGAAGGCGAGCGCGAGCGGCAGCGCCACGATGCCGGCGGTGAGGCCGCCGAAGAAGTCCCCGCGCAAACGGGCGAGCGCCGAAGCCTGCGCATTCATGAGCGCCTCGAATCGAAGTCTCGTCCGGGCGGCTCGGACGGGTTCGTGGGTGCTGTCCCCGACCGCCGTGTTTTGTACAACGATGTGGCAAAAAGCGGCGCGCCGCAAGCCCCCGCCACTTGCCCTAGAGCGCTTCGGCGAAGCCTCGCTTCGGGAAGCATTCAGCTTCCTGATTCGCCCCCGGCCGCCCTCTTCCCGTAGCATTGCGCCTGCGCCCGAAACCGCGGCCCGCGCCCCCGATCCGGCGCTGCGCGAACCCACCACAGGAGCCTCCACCGATGATCAAGCACGGCCTGCAGATCTTCGCCTGCAACGCCAGCCGCGAGCTCGCGTGCGACATCAGCAACCGCCTCGGCCTGCGCCCGGGCCGCATCGACATCTCGCGCTTCTCCAACGACAACCTGCGCGTGCAGATCCAGGAGAACGTGCGCGAACGCGACGTCTTCGTCGTGCAGTCCTTCACCGAGCCGGTGAGCGAGCACATCATGGAGCTGATGATCACGCTCGACGCGCTGCGCAGCGCCTCTGCGCAGCGCATCACCGCGGTGATCCCCTACTACTCGTACGCACGCTCGGACAAGAAGGACGCGCCGCGCATCTCGATCACCGGACGGCTGATCGCAGATCTGCTGCAGACCGCCGGGGCGAACCGGGTGCTGACCATGGACCTGCACGCCGACCAGGTGCACGGCTTCTTCAGCGTTCCGGTCGACCACCTCACCGCGGTGTCGCTGATCGCCGAGCACTTCCGCAACCGCCACGACCTGTCGAACATGGTCGCGGTCGCCACCGACGCCGGCGGCGCCAAGCGCACCGGGCGCTTCTCGGAGAAGCTCGGCATCCCGATGGCGATCATCGACAAGCGCCGCGTGTCGGACACGGCGGTCAAACAGGGTGCGGTGGTCGGCGACGTGGCCGGGCGCGACGTGGTGATCTTCGAGGACGAGATCGCCACCGCCGGCACCCTGGTGTCGTCGGTGGACACGCTGAAGGCCGCCGGCGCGCGCAGCATCCACGCCGCCGCCACCCACGGCGTGCTGTGCGGACCGGCGATCGAGCGCCTGCGCGCGGCGGCGATCGACTCGGTGGTGGTCACCAACACCGTGGCGCTGCCGGAAGACAAGCGTCTAGACAAGCTCGCCGTGCTCAACGTCGCACCGCTCTTCGCCGCGGCGATCGAGCGCATCCACAGCGGCCAGAGCGTGGGCGCGCTGTTCGAGTGAGCGGGAGCGGGAGCGCGCTCAGTTGAGCACGAAATCCCCATCCGGCTGCGGCGCGGGCGGCGGCGTGTCGCCGAGCAGCTCGCGCAGGCTGGCGTCGATGGAGGCGACGATGGCATCGAGCGCCAGGTCGTTCGTCATCGTGCCGAAGGGCTCCTCGATCTCGTCGCTGAGCGCCTCGAGCGCGAAGAAGGTGTAGGACACGAAACCCACCACCAGCGGCGTCATCCAGCCCGTCGTATCCACCAGGCCGAAGGGCAGCAGCATGCAGTACGTGTACGAGCTGCGGTGCAGGATCACCGTGTAGGTGAATGGCAGCGGCGTGTTGGCGATGCGCTCGCAGCCTCCGAGCGCGGCCGACAGCGCGTCGAGCGAGCCCTCCATGTGCTGCGCCAGCATCGGCGGCAGGCAGCCCGCCTCGCGCCGGTCGCGCACCCATTGGCCGAGCCACAGCAGCACCAGCGCGGGTGCGAAGCGGGCACTCCGCACGCGTCCGAGCACCGCGTCCGGAAGCAGGCCTTCGAGCCCCTCGTCGCGCGGACGGCCGCGCAGCTGGTTGCGCATCGTGCTTGCGAAGGCGATCAGGCCGAGCACGAAGGGGCGGGCATCGACGTCGGCGCGCGTCAGGGTCAGGGCATGCCGCGACAGGTTGCGCGCCTCGACCAGCACTACGCCCCAGAATTTGCGCGCTTCCCAGTAGCGGTCGTAGCTCGCGTTGATGCGAAAGCCGAGGAAGATCGCCAGGGCGACCCCCATCAGCGAGAACGGCGCGGAGGTCAGCGTGACCTTGACGTGGAAGAGCTGGCCGTGCGCGAGCACCACCGCGCAGGACAGCAACAGCACGAAGAGCTGCTGCGAGAAGATGCGCGGCAACAAGGAGCCGCGGCGGACGAAGAGAAGGTGAATCCAGTGCGGACGAGGGCGGACGATCACGACGGGCGGGCGCGGGGCGAGGCGCAAAGGCGTGGATTCTGACAGCTTCGCGGCGAGGGGGAGCAATTTCGATCGCAACCGACGCCCTCGGCGTCCGGTCCCGGCCGCGACCGACGGGCCTGCGGTGCCCGCGTCGCCCTCACTCGCCGGGCCGCGCCGACACCAGCCAATAAGTCACGCCGAGCGCGAGCACGATCACGCCGATCGCGAACAGGTACATCGGCTCCAGCGTCGACAGGTCGAGCACGATCACCTTGCGCGCGATCGCCATCAGCGCGGTGGCGATCACCAGCTTGACGTGGATGACGTCGTCGCGCAGGTAGAGCGTGATGTTGACGAAGATCTCGATCGCGATCAGCACCGCCAGGAAGGCGGCGAAGACCACGAAGATGTCCTTGAGGTCGAGCAGCAGGAAGGGCGGATCGGACAGCTTCTCGTAGAGCACGAGGACGACGTCCGCGACGGTCCACAGGATCACCGCCACCATCAGCACCGCCAGCACGCGGATCGCCTGGCGGATGATCCAGTGCAGGCGGTCGATCAGGGGATCGTCGACACGATCGCCCAGATGGTTGTCGTGGGCCTTGCCGGGCCCGTGCCTCATCTCCTCCATGACTGCCTCCGTGGCGGTGGTGGCGAGCGCGCCGGATCATGTTCCGACCCGGCTCGCCACCGGGTTCGTTCGGGCGTGCCCTAGTGCGGGCGCGAGCCCCATTTTTCCAGCGCGCGGGCGAGCACCTCGACCTCGGCCGAGGTCTCGACCCCGTCGGCGCTGACGATGTCCTGCATCGTGCGCAACAGGGCCTGCTGCAGCCTGGGGTCGGCGATGTCCTCGAGCAGCAGGTCGAGCACCTCGTCGGCCACCTTCAGGCGCACGCCGTCGAGGTAGTGCGCGCTCAGCAGCAGGTCGTCGCAGTATTCGCGCAGGATGCGCTCGAACTCCACGCTGCCGATGCCCAGCCTGCGGGCGAGGTCGGCGTGCATCATCGTGTCGACCTCGTTGCGGTCCAGTCCGCCGTCGGCGAGCACGGTGAGGGCGAGCAGGCGGGCGGCCGCCGGGGTGCTGTTCGTTTCGTAGTGGCGCATGGCGTGGTCTCCTTTCGTATGCGGTCTCTGGCGTCGCCGCGCGCTCCCGGGAGAAGCACCGCAGCCGACGAGTGCAGACTAAGGCAGAAGCATCCGCCGAAAAAGTCGACTACGATTAGTCAATCGATCGATTTTTTCGACGGAACTGAAAATCATGGGCAGCAGCGAGCTCAACTACAAGCACCTGCGCTATTTCTGGACGGTGGCGCGCGTGGGCACGATCGCCGAGGCCGGGCGGGTGCTCGGGCTGGCGCCGCACTCGATCAGCGCCCAGCTCGCCACCTTCGAGGGCACGCTCGGCGTCACCCTGTTCCGCCGCAGCGGCCGCCGCCTGGCGCTGACCGAGGCGGGTGAACGCATCCTGGGCCAGGCCGAGGAGATCTTCGCGCTCGGCGACCAGATCGTGGAGACGCTGCGCGACGACAGCCTGCGCCGCAGCCTGCCCTTCCGCATCGGCATCCCGGACTCGATGCCCAAGTCGATGGTGCATCGCCTGATCGAGCCGGCGCTGCGCCTGGAGCGCCCGGGCCGGCTGGTGTGCCGCGAGTCGCCGCTGTCCGAGCTGCTCGCCGAGCTCGCGGTGCACCGCCTCGACCTGGTGATCGCCGACCGCCCGATCCCGCCCGAGGTCAGCGTGCGCGGCCACGAGCACCTGCTCGGCGAGAGCACGCTGAGCGTGTTCGCCGCGCCGGCGCTGGCCGGGCGCCTGCAGGGCGACTTTCCGCGCCTGCTCGACGGCGCGCCCTTCCTGCTGCCGGGCGAGGACGTCGCCCATCGCGGCGCCCTGCTGCAGTGGTTCGAGCGCATGCGCATCCGCCCGGCGATCGTCGCCGAATTCGACGACAGCGCGCTGATGAAGGCCTTCGGCCAGGCCGGCGACGGCGTGTTCGCCGCCCCCACCACGATCGCCGACTACGTGTGCCGGCAGTACGGGGTGCGCCTGCTCGGCGAGGTGCCGGATGCGCGCGCGCGCATCTATGCGATCACCACCGAGCGCCGGCTCTCGCATCCGGCCATGCAGGCGATCCGCAACGCGGCCTCGCGCGCGCTGACGCCCGCGCCGCGGGCCTGAGGGTCGGCCGGAATCCCTCGCCGGGGTTGTTCAGCCCTGCTGCGCGTCCGCCTGTTGCTGGGCGATCTCGGCGCGCACCTGGTCCATGTCGAGGCCGCGCACGCCCTCGATCACCTGGTTCAGCGCGTTCGCGGGCAGCGCGCCGGACTCGCGGAACACCATGACGCCCTCGCGGATCACCGCGATGGTGGGGATGGAGCGGATCTGGAAGGCCGCGGCGAGATTCTGCTGGGCCTCGGTGTCGACCTTGCCGAAAACGATGTCGGGGTTGGCCTCGGCCGCCGCCTCGTAGGTCGGCGCGAAATTGCGGCAGGGACCGCACCAGGCCGCCCAGAAGTCGAGGAACACGATCGGGTGGTGCGCGACGGTGTCGTTGAAGTTGTCGGCGGTGAGTTCGAGGGTGGCCATCTGCGGCTCCATTCAATATTAGCGAAGGGCGATGATACGTCGCCCGACCGCATGGGTCACGGAGCGGTCGGGCATTTCGCCTAGAATAACCGTTTGGACCCAATCGAAAAGGAAATCCCATGATCCGTTCCCGCGCTGCCGTCGCCTGGGCTGCCAAACAGCCGCTCGAAGTCACCGAAGTGGACGTCGCCCCGCCCAAGGCCGGCGAAGTGCTGGTACGCATCGTCGCCACCGGGGTCTGCCACACCGACGCCTACACGCTTTCGGGCGCGGATCCGGAAGGCATCTTCCCCGCCATCCTCGGCCACGAGGGCGGCGGCATCGTCGAGGCGGTGGGTGAAGGCGTGAGCTCGGTGGCGGTCGGCGACCACGTGATCCCGCTGTACACGCCCGAATGCGGCAAGTGCAAGTTCTGCCTGTCGGGCAAGACCAACCTCTGCCAGGCCATCCGCGCCACCCAGGGCAAGGGCCTGATGCCCGACGGCAGCAGCCGCTTCAGCAAGGACGGCAAGCGGATCTTCCACTACATGGGCACCTCGACCTTCTCGGAATACACCGTGCTGCCCGAGATCAGCGTGGCGAAGATCCGCAAGGACGCCCCGCTCGACAAGGTCTGCCTGCTCGGCTGCGGCGTCACCACCGGCATCGGCGCGGTGCGCAACACCGCCAAGGTCGAGGCCGGCGCCAGCGTGGCGGTGTTCGGCCTCGGCGGCATCGGCCTGTCGGCGATCATCGGCGCGGTCATGAACAAGGCCGGGCGCATCGTCGCGGTCGACATCAACCCGGAGAAGTTCGAGATCGCACGCCAGCTCGGCGCCACCGACTGCATCAACCCGCTCGACTACGACCGCCCGATCCAGGAGGTCATCGTCGACCTCACCGACGGCGGCGTGGACTACTCCTTCGAGTGCATCGGCAACGTCAAGGTGATGCGCTCCGCGCTGGAGTGCTGCCACAAGGGCTGGGGCGAGTCGGTGATCATCGGCGTGGCCGGCGCGGGCGAGGAGATCTCCACCCGCCCCTTCCAGCTCGTCACCGGGCGGGTGTGGCGCGGCTCGGCCTTCGGTGGCGTGCGCGGGCGCAGCGAGCTGCCCGGCTACGTCGACATGGCGCAGCGCGGCGAAATCCCGCTCGACACCTTCATCACCCACCGCATGGGGCTGGAGGACATCAACAAGGCCTTCGACCTGATGCACGAAGGCAAGAGCATCCGCTCGGTGATCCTGTACTGATGGCGGAGGCCGCGATGTCGACCGCCCCTGAGCAGATCGCCGCCAACCGCAGCTTCGGCGGCTGGCACCGCCGCTTCCGCCACCGCTCGGCGGCGCTGGGCTGCGACATGGTGTTTGCGATCTACCTGCCCCCGCAGGCCGCGGCCGGCCCGGTGCCGGTGCTGTACTGGCTGTCGGGGCTCACCTGCACCGACGAGAACTTCATGCAGAAGGCCGGCGCCCAGCGCCTGGCCGCCGAGCTGGGGATCGCGATCGTGGCGCCCGACACCAGCCCGCGTGGCACCGGGGTGCCGGGCGACCCGGACGGCGCATGGGACTTCGGGCTGGGCGCGGGCTTCTATGTGAACGCGACCGAGGAACCCTGGAGCCGCCACTACCGCATGTACGACTACGTGGTGACGGAACTGCCGGCGCTCGTCGAGGCGAACTTTCCGGTGAGCGACGCGCGCGCGATCTCGGGGCATTCGATGGGCGGGCACGGCGCGCTGGTGTGCGCGCTGAAGAACCCGGGGCGCTACCGCTCGGTGTCGGCCTTCGCGCCGATCGCCAACCCGAGTGCCTGCCCCTGGGGCGAGAAGGCGTTCTCGCGCTACCTCGGCGCGGAGCGCGCGCGCTGGCTCGAGTGGGATGCCTGCGCGCTGATCGCCGGCGCCAGCGAGCGCCTGCCATTGCTGGTGGACCAGGGCGAAGCCGACGGTTTTCTCGCCGAACAGCTCCGCCCCGAGGCCCTGCGCGCCGCTTGCGCCGCCGCCGGCCACCCGCTCACGCTGCGCCTGCAGGCGGGTTACGACCACAGCTACTACTTCATCGCCAGCTTCATCGACGAGCACCTGCGCCACCACGCCGCCGCGCTGTGCGGCTGAAGCACCGTGTTCGCGCCTTGCGGCGCTCCTGCACGAAGATTCTCGCGCGTCCTCCGTGGGAGCGCCGCAAGGCGCGAAGCGGGCGTCGGGACGAGCGCCCTCTCAAAGCAGCGGTGCCAGCCAGCGCGCGGCCTCTTCGACCGCCATGCCGGTGCGGCGCGCCCAGTCCTCGAGCTGGTCGCGGCCGATCTTGGAGACGGCGAAGTAGTGGCTCTCGGGGTGGGCGAAGTAGAAGCCGCTCACCGCCGCCGCCGGCGTCATCGCATAGCTCTCGGTGAGGTCCATGCCGATGCGCGCGCGCGCGCCGAGCAGCTCGAACAGCGGGCCCTTGACGGTGTGGTCCGGGCAGGCCGGATAGCCCGGCGCGGGGCGGATGCCGCGGTATTCCTCGCGGATCAGCGCTTCGTTGCCGAGCGTCTCGTCGGCGGCATAGCCCCAGCACTCGCGGCGCACGCGCTCGTGCAGCCACTCGGCGCAGGCCTCGGCGAGGCGGTCGGCCAGGCTCTTGAGCATGATCGCGTGGTAATCGTCGTGCGCGGCCTCGAACTCTGCGACCCGGGCCTCGATGCCGAGGCCGGCGGTGACCGCGAAGGCGCCGATCCAGTCCGGCACGCCGGATTCCTTGGGCGCGACGAAGTCCGCCAGGCACCAGTGCGGCTTGCCCGCCGGGCGCTCGTGCTGCTGGCGCAGGCCGTGCCAGACCATGGCGAGGTGCTTGCGGTCCTCGCCGGTGTAGATCTCGATGTCGTCCCCCACCGCGTTGGCCGGGAACAGCCCGAACACCGCCTTGGCCTGCAGCCACTCCTCGGCAACGATCCTGTCCAGCATCGCCTTGCCGTCGGCGAACACGTTGCGCGCGGTCTCGCCCACCACCGCGTCGTCCAGGATGGCGGGGAAGCGGCCGGCGAGGTCCCAGGTCTGGAAGAACGGGCCCCAGTCGATGTAGTTCACCAGCTCGCCGAGCTCGACGTCGATCGCCTGCACGCCGAGCATGTTCGGGCGCGGCGGCTGGTAGGGGGCGTAGCCAGCCTGATGAGCGGTGCTGCAGGCGGCCACGCCCTCGGCAGTCCAGTCGGTGCGGAAGGCGTTGGCGCGCGCAGCCTCGAGGCTCACCAACTGCATGCCCTTCTTGTTGGCGTGCAGCGCGCGGATCTTCTCGTAGTCGGCGGCGACCTCGGCCTTGAAGGCCTCGCTCCGGCCTTCGGACAGCAGCGCGGTGACCACGCCCACCGCACGCGAGGCGTCGGGCACGTACACCACCGGCTGATCGTAGTGCGGCGCGATCTTGATCGCGGTGTGGTTGCGGCTGGTGGTGGCGCCGCCGATCAGCAGCGGCACGGAAAAGCCCTGACGCTTCATCTCGGCGGCGACGTGGGCCATCTCCTCGAGCGAGGGCGTGATCAGGCCGGACAGGCCGATCGCCTGCGCGCCGTGCTCCTTCGCCGCCTCGAGGATCTTCGCCGCCGGCACCATCACGCCGAGGTCGATCACCTCGTAGCCATTGCAGCCGAGCACCACGCCGACGATGTTCTTGCCGATGTCGTGCACGTCGCCCTTGACCGTGGCGACGACGATACGGCCCTTGCTGCTGGCGCCGGTGCGCAGCTTCTCGGCCTCGATGTAGGGGATCAGGTGCGCCACCGCCTGCTTCATGACGCGCGCCGACTTCACCACCTGGGGCAGGAACATCTTGCCCGCGCCGAAGAGGTCGCCGACCACGTTCATGCCGGCCATCAGCGGGCCCTCGATCACCGCCAGCGGCGGCTTGCCCGCGGCCTCCAGCTTCGCCCTCACCTCCTCGGTATCGGCGACGACGAACTCGGTGATGCCCTTGACCAGCGCGTGGCTCAAGCGCTCCTCGACCGCCCACTCGCGCCAGGCGAGGTCCTGCGCGGACTCCTTGGCCTGGCCCTTCACCGTCTGCGCGAACTCGACCAGCGCCTCGCCCGCCCCGGGCTTGCGGTTCATCACCACGTCCTCGACCTTGTCGCGCAGCTCGGGCGCGAGCTCGTCATAGACGCCGAGCTGGCCGGCATTGACGATGCCCATCGACAGGCCGGCCTTGATCGCGTGGTAGAGGAACACGGTGTGGATCGCCTCGCGCACCGGGTCGTTGCCGCGGAAGCTGAAGGACACGTTCGACACCCCGCCCGAGGTCTTGGCGTACGGCAGGTTCTCCTTGATCCAGGCCACCGCGTTGATGAAGTCGACCGCGTAGTTGTCGTGCTCCTCGATGCCGGTGGCGATGGCGAAGATGTTGGGATCGAAGATGATGTCCTCGGCCGGGAAGCCGGCGCCGCCCTCGGCCACCGGCTTCACCAGCAGCCTGTAGGCGCGCTCGCAGATCTCGGTCTTGCGGCGGAAGGTGTCGGCCTGACCCTTTTCGTCGAAGGCCATCACGATCACTGCCGCACCATAGCGGCGTGCGAGCCGCGCCTGGCGCAGGAACTCTGCCTCGCCCTCCTTCATCGAGATCGAGTTGACCACGCCCTTGCCCTGGATGCACTTGAGGCCGGCCTCGATCACCGACCACTTCGACGAGTCGAGCATGATCGGCACACGCGAGATGTCGGGCTCGGTGGCGATCAACTTGCAGAAGCGCTCCATGGCGGCGACCGAATCCAGCATCGCCTCGTCCATGTTGATGTCGATGACCTGGGCACCGTTTTCGACCTGCTGGCGCGCCACCGCGAGCGCGTCGTCGAAGCGGCCCTCGAGGATCATGCGCGCGAAGGCCTTGGAACCGGTGACGTTGGTGCGCTCGCCGACGTTGACGAAAAGACTGTCGCCGCCGACGTTGAAGGGCTCCAGCCCGGACAGGCGCAGCTTTTTCTCCAGCACCGGCACGGCGCGCGGCGCCAGGCCCCGGACCGCTTCGGCGATCGCCGCGATATGCGCCGGCGTGGTGCCGCAGCAGCCGCCGACGATGTTCACCAGGCCGCTCTGCGCCCACTCGCGAATCTGGCCGGCGAGGTGCTCGGGCGTCTCGTCGTAGCCGGTGGGCGACAGCGGGTTGGGCAGGCCGGCGTTGGGGTGGGCGGACACGTGGGTGTCGCAGGCGGTGGAGAGTTCCTCGACGTACTGGCGCAGCTGGTCGGCGCCGAGCGCGCAGTTGAGGCCGAAGCTGATCGGCTGCGCGTGGCCGAGCGAGTTCCAGAAGGCCTCCGCGGTCTGGCCCGACAGCGTGCGGCCCGAGGCGTCGGTGATGGTGCCGGAGATCATCACCGGCCAGCGCCGGCCGAGGTCCTCGAACAGCTTCTCGATCGCGAACACCGCCGCCTTGGCATTCAGCGTATCGAAGATGGTCTCGATCAGCAGGATGTCGGCACCGCCTTCGAGCAGGCCCTTCGCCGAGGCGTAGTAGTCGTCGGCAAGCGCATCGAAGCTGATATTGCGGTAGCCGGGATCGTTCACATCGGGTGAGATCGACAGCGTGCGCGAGGTCGGCCCGAGCACGCCGGCGCAGAAGCGCGGCCTGGCGGGGTCCTTTGCGGTGTATTCGTCGCACAGCCGGCGCACCAGGCGGGCGCCCTCGACGTTGAGCTCGTAGGCCAGCGCCTCCAGGCCGTACTCCGCCTGCGACACGCGGGTGGCGTTGAAGGTGTTGGTCTCGATGAGGTCGGCGCCAGCCTCGAGGTAGGCGCGATGGATACCGGCGACCACGTCCGGACGCGTGAGCACCAGCAGATCGTTGTTGCCCTTGAGGTCCTTGGGGTGGTCGAGGAAGCGCTCGCCGCGGTAGTCCGCCTCGCCCAGCTTCTCCTGCTGGATCATCGTGCCCATGGCGCCGTCCAGGATCAGGATGCGCTCGGCGAGAAGCTGGCGGAGTTCGATGCTGCGGTCGGCTTGCATGGGATATCCTCGGTCGTTCGACGGTCGCCGGGCAACGCCACGCACAAATGCGAACGGCGCCACAAACCGGCTGAAGGTTTGTGAGCGCCGTTGATCGGTTGCCGAGCCTGGCCCCGGATCGATCAGGGGGTCGCAGCGCTCCTCGGCAGGCCCGGGATTCTATCGGCAGCATGCGCCCGCTGCCAAGGGCGGCGGCCTACCAGAAGAAGGGGTGCCCGAAGGACCGCGGGAAGAAGGGGCCGGGATAACCCCAGCCGATGCCCCAGCCCCAGGGATGGCCGTAGTAGCCGCTCCAGCCCCCGAGGACGGCGCCGTCACGCGGGAACACGTAGGTCTGGCTGGTCCGCACCACCTTGCCGTCGATGAAGTGCACGTTGAACAGGACGGCGATCCCAGGACCGTCGTTGCGGATGTTCCAGTCCCACACCTCCTCGCCCGAGTTGCGGAAGCGCTGCTCGGAGCGGTGGGTGCCGAGCAGGCGCGAGACCTGCTCCTTGTCCATGCCGCGCTCGACGCGGGCGAGATTCTCGGGGGCGAGCGCATCCCACTGGCGCAGCACGATCCCGCCCCGGTCGACCTGCACCATCAGGCAGCTGCGACCGTTGGGCTGGGTGGAATACTCCAGCGTGACCGTGCCGTCGTCGTTGTTCCAGCGCCGCGTGGGCTCACCGCGCGCGGACAGGGCCTCGGCCTCGGTGGTGTAGGGGCGCGGCGGCTCGAAGCTCGCGCAACCTGCGAGCAGGACGGCCAGCAATACGGGCCACAGCCAGCACAGCGGTGAAGCCTGGGCGCGGACGGACGGGGTGCTGGGGAAATACATCGAGGCCTCCCTGCTAACGCTTGTACTGGGTATATCTTCCGGTTCCGGTCACTCGCCCTTCGTTGTTGAACGACACCGTGAAGAAGACCGGATCGTTCGTGCCGTCGGGACCGCGCGAGATCCGCCACTCCCACACCGTCTCCTGCTTGAGCTGGAAGAACTGGCTGGACGCCGGCTTGCCGAGCAGGCGACGCACCTGGTCGCCATTCATGCCGTGTTGGACCTTGGCGAAGGTCTCCTCGTTCAGCACCTGGTCGATGCGGCGCAGGATCTGGTCGGGGCCGATGGTGATCATGAAGCACTCGATCCCCTCCGGCTGACGGCTGAACTCCCAGGTGAGCGAGCCGTCCTCGTTGCGCCATTCCATGTGTGGCGGGCCGAAGCGCTCGCGCACCTCGGCGGAGGTGGAAACGCCCGGCTGGAGTTCCTTCACGTTGATGTAGTCGCAGGCGGTGATGCCGATTGCGGACAGCAGCCCGCACAGCCACGCGAGGAAGCGCTTCATGTTGGTTCTCCGGTGATCGACGGCATGTGCCAGCCGCCGCCGCGATGCCCCGGCCACGCGCAAAAACCCTGCCGGAAGCGGATCGACGCCACCAGCATCGACCATGGCGGCCCGTTTTGCAATTGGCGAAAAGTGACGCTTTGCAATCGCGCGCAGCCGCTGCAAGGGTTCGCGGCTGCTGCCGCTCCTGCACGAACCCGGGATTCAGGTTTCCTGTCGGAGCGGCGGCAGCCGCGAATGGCGTGCATTGCCAGGGGACCCGCCCGGCATCCGGGCGGGATGCGATCACTTCATGTCGGCGATCGACTCGTAGCCCGTGCCGCTGACCTTGAAGAACGCGTAATTCCCGGGCACGTCGCCGGCGGCATCGAACTCGTGGTCGCCGCCGGCGCCCTTGTAGTCGATGTCCTTGCCTTCGGCGATCAGCTTCTTGGCCTTGGCCCACTCGCCCGCCAGGATCGGCTCGCCCGGCGCACTGGCCACCGCGCGCAGCGACTCGGCCAGCTTGGTCTTGTCGCCCCCTGCCTTCTCGATCGCCAGCGCGGCGAGGAAGGCGGCGTCGTAGGAGGTGGTGGCGAACACGGCGTCGATGTTCTCGCCCGCGGCCTTGAAGGCCTTGTTGAAGTTGTCGAGCGAGGCCGAGGCCTCGCCCACCGGGGCGGACACGAAGAAGCCACCGAGGTTCGCCGCGCCGATCGCCTTGACCAGACCCTCGGACTTCATGCCGTCGGCGCCGACGAAAGTCTTGAAGAAGTTGTTCTCGAGCGACTGGCGCAGGATGCTCAGGCCGGTGCCATCGCCGTAATCGAAGATGACCAGGGTGTCGGCGCCACCGCGGGCGAGCGTGGCCAGCTCGGAGCGGTAGGAGGCCTTGCCCTCCTCGTGGCCCGAATAGCCGGCGATGGTGCCGCCGTTGGCCTCGAACTCGGACTTGAAGGATTCGGCCAGGCCCTTGCCGTAATCGTTGTTCAGGTAGGCCACCGCCACCTTGGCGATGCCGCGCGCCTTGAGGGTGCGCGCCAGGGCGCGGCCCTGGTAGTCGTCGGACGGCAGCGTGCGGTAGACGAGGTCCTTGTCCTTGAGCTTGGTGATCTCGGGCGAGGTGCCGGAAGGGGTGATCATCAGAACGCCGGCGGGAATGGTCACCGAGTTCGCCGAGGCGAGCACCGCGCCCGAGCAGGCCGGACCGACGACCGCGATCACGCGGTCGATGTTCACCGCCTTGGTGGCGACGTCGGTGGCGTTCTGCGGGTTGCAGGCGCTGTCGCCGAGCACGACCTCGAGCTTGCCGCCCTTGAGGATGCCGCCCTGTTCGTTGACGTGGGCGACCGCCAGCTTGGAGGCCGCCGCCATCGGCGGCGCGAGCGCCGCGATCGGGCCCGAGATGGCCGCCATCAGGCCGAGCTTGACGTCCTGGGCGTGGGCCGGTGCGGCGACGACCGCGGCGCCGAGCATGGCGCCGACCACTGCTGCGACTGTTCTTTTCTTCACCTTTGTCACCTCCTGAATGTGCCGAAGCACCTGATGGACGATGCGGGCCCGCCGCGGGCCCGCCACGAAGTTCTGGTCACGGTCGCGCGCAGCTCAACGATGCGGCGGCGAACCCGCCTGGCGCTCGGGCAGGATGCCCTCGGGGCGGAAGCGCAGCACCAGCTGCAAGGTCAGGCCGATGATGAACACGCGCGCATACTTGGCCTGCACCGCGACCTCGGTGGGCAGGCGGTCGGTGAGCAGCTCGGACACCGACCAGATGATCCAGATCACCGCCGCGCCCAGGATGGCGCCGCGGTTGTTGCCCGAGCCGCCCAGGATCAACATGATCCAGATGAGGAAAGTGGCGATCATGGGGTCGATCGCCTCGGGGGTGATCGAGCGGTTGAAGTGCACGAACAGCGCTCCCGCCAGCCCCATCAGCGCCGAGCCGAACACGAAGGCCTGCAGCCGGCGCGCCTCGACCTGCTTGCCCATCGCCGCGGCGGCGAGCTCGTTGTCGCGGATCGCCCGCATCATGCGCCCCCACGGCGCCTTCACCTGGCGCTCGACGAGCAGGTAGGCGATCAGCACCAGGGTGGCGACGATCGCCAGGTAGGCGATCTGCGAGGGCATGTAGTCGAGCTCGCCGAAGGGACGGGGCACGCCGGTGACACCGCGCACGCCGCCGGTGAGCCAGCCTTCGGTGCGGATCACCAGGCGGATGATCTCGGCGATGCCGATGGTGGCGATGGCGAGGTAGTCGGAGCGGAAGCGCAGGCAGATCTTGCCGATCGGCCAGGCGATCAGCGCTGCCGCCGCCATCGCCGCCAGCCAGCCGACCACGAGCGGCAGCTCGTAACCGCCCAGCCGGCCGGTGGCGGGCAGGCTGGTGAGGATCGCGGAGGTGTAGGCGCCGACCGCGAAGAAGCCCGCGATGCCGGCGTTGAAAAGGCCGGTGAAGCCCCACTGGATGTTCAGCCCGAGCGCGAGCAGCGCGTAGATGCCGATCAGGATGGCCATGAAGACCGCGTAGTTGGCGAGTCCGAGCAGATCCATCAGAGCACCTTGCCGTTGAGCAGGCCGCGCGGGCGGACGAGCAGGATCAGCAGCAGCAGCGCGAAGGCGGTGGCCGCCTTGTACTGCGCCGGCAGGATGAAGATCGACAGCTCCTCGGCGATGCCCACGACGAGGCCGCCGAGCACCGCGCCCTCGACCCGGCCCACGCCGCCGAGGATGGCGGCGGCGAACATCGGCAGCAGCACCTGCCAGCCCATCATCGAGTGCAGCTCGTTGTTGATGCCGAGCATGAAGCCCGAGGCCGCGCACAGCGCGCCGACGATCGCCCAGGTGAGCATGGTGACCTTGCGGTTGTCGACGCCCGAAAGCCGCGCGAGATCGGGGTTGTCCGACATCGCCCGCATCGCCTTGCCCCAGCGCGAATGGCGCAGGAACAGGGTCAGCCCGATCACGATCGCCACCACCGCCGCCAGCGTGTACAGCTCGCGGTCGCGCAGCAGGATGCCGAAGTATTCGTCCGGGCGCACGATGCCGCTGGCGTAGGTGCGCGGATCGACGCCGAAGACGACCTGCACCACCGCGCGCAGCATCAGCGCGACGCCGAGCGAGGCCATCACGGTCATGATCTTGGGCCGTGCCTTGAGGTAGTCGTAGAACAGCTTGTCGACGACGATTGCCACCACCGCGACCGCCGCCATCGCGATCGGCAGCGCCGCCCAAGGGGTGAGCCCGGCGGTGACCAGGGCGAGAGCGACGAAGGCGCCGAGCGTGGCCATGTCGCCGTGGGCGAAGTGGGAGAAGCGCAGGATGCCGAACACCAGCGTGATCCCGATCGCGCCCACCGCGTAGATCGAGCCGAGCACGACGCCGGGCACGATGTGGAAGTTGAGGAAGTCCATGAAGCTCATGAGCGCCGGACTCCCTTAGCCGCCGAGGAACATTTCGGCCACCTCGCGATCCGCGAGCAGGGCCTGTCCGCTGCCCTCGTGGCGGTTGGCGCCGGTGGCGAGCACGTAGCCGCGGTCGCAGAAGGCGAGCGCCTGCTTGGCGTGCTGCTCGACGAGCAGGATGGAGACACCGGCGTCGCGCACGTCGCGGGTGATCTGGAAGATCTGTTCCATGTACTTGGGGGAGAGGCCGGCGGTGGGTTCGTCGAGCAGCAGCAGCTTGGGATCGAGCATCAGCGCGCGCCCCATCGCCACCATCTGGCGCTGGCCGCCGGAAAGGTCGCCGGCAAGGTTGCGGCGCTTGGCCTTGAGGTCGGGGAAGAGCCCGTAGATGCGATCGTAGGCGGCGGCGAGGTCGCCGCGGCGCAGGAAGGCGCCCATCTCGAAGTTCTCGTGCACCGTCATCTCGCGGAACACGTTGTCCACCTGCGGCACGTAGCAGATGCCGCGCTGCACGATGCGGTCGGGCGCCCAGCCGGTGATGTCCTCGCCGTCGAAGACGATATTGCCGCCGCGGATCGTGAGCAGGCCGAACACGGATTTCATCGCGGTGGACTTGCCGGCGCCGTTGGGGCCGACGATGACGACGATCTCGCGCTCGCCCACGGTCATCGACACCCCGTGCAGGATGTCGGCGTCGCCGTAGCCGCCGCGCACGTCCTTCATTTCGAGGAGCGCCATCACAGGTCCTCCCGGTGCAGTTCCTGCTCGCGCAGTTCCTCGACCTTGGGGTCGTGCTCGGCAGCCTCGCGCTCGACCGCGGTCGGCGTCTCGCCGAGGTAGGCCTCGAGCACGCGGGAATCGGAGCGCACTGTATGGAAATCGCCCTGGATCAGCACCTTGCCCTCGGCCATGCACACCACCGGAGCGCACAGCTTCTCGATCATCTCCATGTCGTGCTCGATGAGGATGAAGGTGTAGCCGCGCTCGCGGTTGAGGATGAGGATCTTCTCCTCGAGCTTGCGCAGCAGGGTGCGGTTGACACCGGCGGCGGGCTCGTCGAGCAACACCAGTTTGGCGTCGGTCATCATCGTGCGGCCGAGCTCGAGCAGTTTCTTCTGCCCGCCGGACAGGTTGCCCGCGCGCTCGTCGGCGACGTGAGTCAGTTCCAGGAAGGCGAGCGTGTCGTCGGCCTTCTGGCGCACCGCCTCTTCGGCCGCGCGCACCTTGCCGGCGGCGAACCAGTTGGCGAAGAGGTTCTCGCCGGGTTGCCGCGGCGGCACCATCATCAGATTCTCGCGCGCGGTGAGGTTGTGGAACTCGTGGGGGATCTGGAAGGTGCGTACCAGGCCTTTGTGGAAGCGCGCGTCGGTAGGCAGCGCGGTGATGTCCTCGCCGAGGAAGCGGATGGTGCCCGCGGTCGGCTGCAGGGCGCCGGCGACCAGGTTGAACAGCGTGGTCTTGCCCGCGCCGTTGGGGCCGATGAGGCCGAGGATCTCGCCCTTGGCCACCCGCAGGGTGCAGCCATCCACGGCATGGAAGCCGCCGAAGGCTTTGACCAGGCCATCCACTTCGAGCATAGCGTTGCGATTCCTTGCGGCGAGAAGAGCGCGACAGAGGCGGCGTGAGCCGGCCCACCGGCACATGAACGTGACGCCCCGAGCAGGGCGGTCGATAACACACGGATACTAGAACGAGGCGTGACCTTAGCCGAATGCATCCGCGACAAAAATAGGGGCCAACCACTACGGGCGTGGCGCGACCTTGCTACGCCGCACCCTCGCGCACGTGCGCGCCCAGCCGCCACCATGCCATCCACGCACACAGGCCGAGCGCGGTGAACATGCCCATCCCCGACGCCAGCCCGAGCGGACTCGACCACAACAGCGGCGCCACCAGCGCCGAGCTTGCCGCGTTGAAGCCGATCTGCAGGAAGCTCTGGCAGCTCGACGCCATTCCGCGGCGCTCGGGAAAGATCTCCAGCCCGAGCAGGCTCATGCTCGGCATCGCCACCGCCATGCCGCAGCTGAACAAGCCGATCGGCAGCACCGAGACCGGCACCGCGGGGACGAGGAGGCCCGACACCGCGGCGTTGGCCACCACCGCCGCGAACATCAAGACGAAGCCGAAGCCCACCGTGCGCACCGGCGACCAGCGCCCGGCCACGCGCTCGGAGAGCGTCGAGCCGATCATCATCCCGCCCACCGCCGGACCGAACAGCCACACGAAACCGCCACTGCCCAGGCTCAGATGCTCGAGGATGAACACCGGCGCCGAGAGCACGTAGAGGAAGAAACCGTTGAAGTTCAGCGCCACCCCGAGCGCCAGCAACATGAAGGCCGGGTGGCGGAAGATCGCCAGGTAGGCGCGCAGCAGCGGCCGCGGATGCAGCGGCTGGCGGTCCTCCTCGGCGAGCGTCTCGGGCAGGAAGCGCCACGTCGTCCACGCGAGCGCGAGCCCGAAAAGGGCGAGGAAGAAGAAGATCGCCCGCCAGCCTGCGAGCGCGAGCAGGCCCGCGCCCAGCATCGGCGCCAGCGCCGGAGCGAGCGCGAAGATCAGCATCACCCGCGACATCAGGCGCTGCGCCTGCGGCCCCTCGTGCAGGTCGCGCACCACCGCACGCCCGACCACGATGCCCGCGCCGCCGCTCAGCCCCTGCAGCGCGCGCCCGAACCACAGCCACTCGATGCTCGGCGCCAGCGCGCACACCAGCGAGGCGAGCGCGAACACCACCGTCAACGCGACCAGCACGCGGCGACGCCCGAAACGGTCGGCGAGCGCACCGTGCCATAGCACCATGGACGCGAGCGCCACCATGTAGATCGTCAGCGTCTGCTGCACCTCCAGCCGGCTCGCGCCCAACGCCGCCGCGATCGCCGGAAAGGCGGGCAGATAGGCATCGATCGCGAACGGGCCGATCGAGGACAGGGCTGCCAGCAGCGAAGCGAGGCGGGCGTGGGTGAGCGGTCGGATCATGTACGCCTTCGGGCGGACTCCTGATGTCGTCGTCCGCAGCCGACGGCGCACGGGGCGCGGGGTCGTTCAGCGGGAGTCGAGGCTGCGCCGGTACTGGATCGCCTCGGCCACCTGGGCTGCCCCCGGACGGGACGCGCCGGCGAGATCGGCGAGCGTGCGCGCGACGCGCAGGACACGATGATACGCCCGCGCCGACAGGTCGAGCCGCTGCATCGCCTGGCGCAGCAGGGTTTCGCCGCCCGGATCGGGGCGACAGTGGCGCTCCACCTCGCCGGCCGGCAGGCGGGCGTTCGGACAGCCCTGACGCGTTGCCTGCAGCGCACGCGCCGCCGCCACCCGCGCGCGCACCGCGCTGGAGGGCTCGCCCGGCGGGCTTTCGAGCAGGACCTCCGGCGCGATTGCAGGCACCTCGACGGTGAGGTCGATGCGGTCGAGCAAGGGGCCGGACAGCCGCCCGCGGTAGCGCGCCACCTGCTCGGGCGTGCACCGGCAGGCGCGGCGCGGATCACCGAGGTGGCCGCAGGGACAGGGATTCATTGCCGCGACGAGTTGGAAGCGGGCGGGGAATTCGGCGCGCCGGCGCGCGCGCGACACCGTGACGGTGCCGGTCTCGAGCGGCTCGCGCAGGGACTCGAGCACACGGCGGTCGAACTCGGGCAGCTCATCGAGGAACAGCACGCCGTGGTGCGCGAGCGAGATCTCGCCCGGGCGCGGCACCGCGCCGCCGCCCACCAGCGCCGCCGCCGAGGCCGAGTGGTGCGGCGACCGAAAAGGTCTGCGGTGGAAGCTGCGCGGATCGAGGCGCCCCTCGATCGAGGCCACCGCGGCGGCCTCGATCGCCTCGCCCTCGTCCATCGCCGGCAGCACGCCGGGCAGGCGCTGCGCCAGCATCGACTTGCCGGTACCCGGCGGTCCGAACAGCAGCAGGGAATGCCCGCCCGCCGCGGCGACCTCGAGCGCACGCCGCGCCTGCAGTTGACCGCGCACATCGGCGAGATCGGGCAGCCCGGTGCCATCCTCGTCCTCGAGGGCCGCCGCGAGCACCGGCTCGAGGCGGGTGTGTCCGTTGAGATGCGCGCACACCGCGCCCAGGCTGTCGGCCGGGAGCACGGTGGCGCTGCGCGCGAGCGCGGCCTCGGCCGCATTGGCGGGCGCCAGCACCAGCGCGCGTCCGGCGCGCGCGGCGGCGAGCGCTGCCGAGAGCACCCCGCGCACCGGGCGCACTCCGCCGTTCAGCGAAAGCTCGCCGCACAGCTCCAGGCGCGGGAGCAGCCGCTCGGCCACCTGGCCGGAGGCGGCGAGGATGCCGATCGCGATCGCGAGATCGAAGCGCCCGCCCTCCTTGGGCAGGTCTGCAGGCGCCAGGTTGACGGTGATGCGGCGCTGGGGAAACTCGAACTGCGCCGACTGGATCGCCGCACGCACGCGGTCGCGCGCCTCGCGCACCTCGGTGTCGGCGAGGCCGACGAGATGGAACTGCGGCAGGCCGTTGCCCAGGTGGACCTCGACCGTGACCGGGGGCGCCTCGATCCCGTCGAGCGCGCGCGCATGAACGAGGGCGAGCGACATCTGCGACTCCGGACGGAAAGGAATCGTCAGTCTAGCGGAGCCGCAGTCGATGACAAAGAAATATGCGGAACGCGGGACCGGGGGCATTCGGTCACGAGACGCATAAGGTGTTTCATGCAGAAGCGAGCGCAGCATCCAGCGTGTCGCGACGCCCATCGCCGCCCACCGTCCGTTCGCGGCTGGCGCCGCTCCTACGAGGTTTCCGGGAACCTTGCCGGTTTCCGCAGGAGCGCCGCCAGACGCGAATGCAGCGTGTGGAAACGCAGCTGGATCAGGCCTTGTCGCCGCCGGCCAGCTTCGCTTCCAGTTCGGCGACGCGCGCCTCGAGCTCGGCGAGCTTGCGCCGCGCCTGCGCGAGCACCTCGCGCTGCACCTCGAATTCCTCGCGGGTGACCAGGTCGAGCTTGCCGAAGGCCGAGCCGAGCATGGCCTTGGCGTTCTTCTCGATGTCGCGGACGGGGCTGTTGGCGGCGAGTTCGGAGAGGCGGGCACCGATTTCGTCGAGGATGCGGGGCGTGCTCATGATGGCGTGGATTCCGGGTTGCAGAGGCGTCGGAGTCTAGCACGCACGCCCCTGCGGACTGGAGCGCTGCCGGCCCCCATCACCCGATCGGCGCAGGCGCGGTGCGCGCGACATTGGCGCGATCACGACTTGCGTCGCTCCGGCGGGAGCCCGGGCGACGCAGGGGTGGGCGAAGGTTTTCGTAGGAGCGACGCAAGTCGCGATCACCGCCTTCCCGCCCCGACCACGCTCCTCGCCACCGCACCGCCCCATCGCGACTCGCGTCGCTCCCACAACCCCTCCCGAAGCACGGCGGTTCTCCGCCCCATCGCGACTCGCGTCGCTCCCACAACCCCTCCCGAAGCACGGCGGTTCTCCGCCCCATCGCGACTCGCGTCGCTCCCACAACCCCTCCCGAAGCACGGCGGTTCTCCGCCCCATCGCGAC
>Ga0268298_10001478_pt1 | contig 27660 bp, 5 predicted proteins | sample WWTPWeurt_MetaG_FD_194462 | JGI IMG/M metagenome (GOLD analysis project Ga0268298, IMG submission 194462) | Activated sludge microbial communities from WWTP in Nijmegen, Gelderland, Netherland - WWTP Weurt | ecosystem: Engineered > WWTP > Aerobic digester > Activated sludge | place: Netherlands... | reverse complement strand
GTCTTTTTTCCCTCCCGCGCGCGGCACCCATCGGCGCGGTGGATCCGAACGCGGGATGTGAGACCCACAAAATAGAGGTAGAGGATTCCGGCCCAAGAGATCAGGTCGGCCAAGAGACGATCACGAAACGTCAGGGGATGGGAAACCATGGAAGCGGGGAGTTCCGCCCCGGCGGGATTTACTTTCGTTTTTGGGAGGGCGGTCCCCAGGGGACAACGCCCACACGGGAAAACCGCGGCACGCGATGCCCCGCGACGTCGTGGCCGATGCCGACGCGGCCGGCGTCCAGAAAAGCAAGGGCCTCGCGGTGGGCGACGGCGTCCTGGATCGGGCGCCGCCCGGACAGCTCACACGCGTCGACCTGGGCTTCTTCGGCGACCAGGCGCTCCACGAAAGCGGCGCTTTGGTCGGCGAGCTCTTCCCCGAGCGCCGTTAAAACGCGGGGGCGAAAGGTCTCCCCCCGGGCCAGGGCGCCCGCCAACTCGGATTCCAACCCCTCGCCGATCGTGGCGGCGAACACCGTCAGGGCCACCGGGGCGGGTTCGCCGTTGGCCGGGGCCCAAAATGGCGCCAGCCATTCCGGGGATTGCCCGCGCACCACCGTTGAAAAAAGCGCCGCGGTGTCGAGCAAACCCAACGCTGTTTTGGTTTCGGCCTCGATGTCTTTGGAAAGTTCGGGGGTGTCCTGGGCGTTCTCCAACAACACTTTAAGATTGCGCAAGACGGCGCTGGGACGCGCGTGCAATCGAAACTTGCGGATTTTTTTTGTCGCGAGCGGGGCGAGGCTCATCAACGGAGCGGGCGGCCGCTCTTTGACTGCCAAAGGTAGACCATCGGCGTGGCGATGAACAGAGTGGAATAAGAGCCGACGACGACGCCGAAGGTCAGCGCGAGAGCAAAATCGCGGATCACTTCGCCGCCGAAAAACAAGAGGGAGATGAGGACGATGAACACCGTCAAGGACGTAATGATCGTCCGCGAGAGGGTTTCGTTCAAGGAGCGGTTGATGACCGCGTCCAGAGATTCTTTCCCGGTCCGGCCCCGCAGACGAATGTTTTCGCGGATTCGGTCAAAAATGACGATGGTGTCGTTGATGGAATAGCCGGCGAGGGTCAGGAGCGCGGCGATCACGGTGATGGAAATTTCACGGTTGAGGACGGCCATGAAGCCCAACGCCAAAAACACGTCGTGGGCCAGGGCGAACACGCCCGAGAAGCCCCAAATCCAGTTCCGAAAGCGGAACGCCACATACACCACGATGCCCAAAAGGGAAAAAAGGATCGCCAAGCCCGCTTTCACCTTGAGGTGAGCGCCCACGACAGGGCCAACGAACTCGGCCCGCTCCTCGATGAACGGATTGTCCGGATAGGCTTTGGCAAAGGCGTCTTTCACGCGGCTCTCGATGGTGCGCCGCTCCTCCTCCGACTGCTGGGTCTTAAAGCGGAGAATGACCGCGTTGTGTTCGGGCACGCTTTGCAGTTCGGCGCCGGAGAGATCGGCTTTTGCCAACGCGGCGCGAATCTCCGCCAAGGGCACGGGGGTTTTTTCGAAATAGCCTTGGATCAAGGTCCCGCCGGTGAAATCGATGCTCAAGAGGGACTTCCCCCGAGTCACCAACGCCCCGAGGCTGATCAAGGCCAAGACAGCCGAGAGCCCGAAGAAAAACTTGTAATGTTTGATGTAGTCGAATTTGGGGGTTTTGAAGAATTCCATTAGACGCTCAACTTTTGGACGTTGCGGTTCAACAGCAGAAGATCGTAGGCGGTGTGGGTCACCACGATCGCGGTGAACATCGACACCACCAAGCCGAGCATCAAGCTGATGCCGAACCCCTTGACCGGGCCCGTCCCGAATTGAAACAAAAAGACCGCCGCGATGATGGTGGTGAGGTTGCCGTCGAAAATGGCCGAAAAAGCCTTCTCGTACCCCTGGTCCACCGCGAGACGGGGGGTTTTCCCAAGCCGAATCTCCTCTCGAATGCGTTCCAAAATGAGCACGTTGGCGTCCACGGCCATGCCGATGGTGAGGATGATGCCCGCGATGCCGGGCATGGTGAGGGTGGCTTTGAACATCGCCATCAAGGCCAGCAGGAGGATCAGGTTCAACACCAAGGCCATGTTGGCCAACAAACCGGACCATTTGTAGTACACCATCATGAACACAAAGATAAGGCCCAACCCGAGGGCCCCGGCCATCAACCCCGCCCGGATCGAATCGTCGCCCAAGGTCGCGCCGACGGTGCGCTCCTCCACGATTTCCAGCGGCGCGGGCAAGGCGCCGGCCTGAAGGACGGATTTCAAAAATTTCGCGTCTTCGGGGGTGAACTGCCCCTCGATAATGGCCCGCCCGTCGGGGATGGAACTGCGGATCACCGGCGCCGACATCACCGTCCCGTCCAGGACGATGGCCAGGTTGCGACCGACGTTGGCGCCGGTCACCGCGGCAAAAAGTTTGGTGCCTTCGTCGTTGAATTCCAAGGCCACATGGGGCGCGGCCCCCGAATAATCATTGCCCATTTCCACCCGGGCGTTTTTCAGACCCGCGCCCGTCATTTCGGCGGTGGTCTTGACCACATAAAAGGCGGATTCTTTGCCCGGCAAAAGCTCAAAACCCGCCGGAAGGAGGGCCTTGATCTCTTTGGGCATTTGGCCGGACCGAAGGTTGAGCGGACCCAGATTCATTTCCCGCGCCTTGGACATCAAACCGTCCGGGAGCGGCGCGCTGTCCACCAGCCGAAACTCCAGCAACGCTGTTTTGCCGATCAAATCCTTGGCTTGGTTGCGGTCTTTCACGCCGGGCAACTGAACCACGATCCATTTTTGCCCCTGCCGGACGATCAAAGGTTCCGACAAGCCGTATTGGTCGATGCGGTTGCGAATGACCTCGATGGCCCGGTCCATGGCCTCGTTGATGGTCTCCAACCGGTCGTCGGGCAGCTTGGTCGTTTGCAATTCAAGCAGCAGATGGCTGCCGCCCTGAAGATCCAAACCGAGATTGAGAATCTTATTGACCAAGGGGTTGCGCCGTTGGCGCATTTCTTCCTGCTGGGAGCGCGGTTGACGGTAGAAGGAGAAGGACGGGAACAAGGTCCACGCGGCGATCAGGACCGCCGCCAGGATCACCAGGGACTTCCAATACGCGCGGTGCATTTTATCGGGCCGCCCCGTTGGCCACCACCTCGGGATCAACGGCGGCGGGATCGCCCTGAACCACTTGGGCGATGTACCCGCGGTTGATCAATACTTTCACGTCCTCCGAGATCTTGAGTTCCACCGTTTTCCCCTTGATCGCCTGGACCGTCCCATAAAGACCGCCCTGGGTGAGCACCTGGTCGCCGCGTTTGAGCGCGTCCAGCATGGTTTGGTGTTTCTGACGCTCCCGTTGCTGGGGGCGGATCAAAAGGAAGTAAAAAATACCCAGGATGGCGATCCAGGGGATCAACATCGTCATGCCGCCGGGAGCGGACTTGGGCGCCTCGGCCCAGACCGGCGCGGCGGTGGTGATGGCAAGCACGGCGAAAAGCGTCTTCACAAGTCCCCCTCGCGCGCGGACCGAGAACGGCCGTAGCGCGCTTCAAAATTTGACTTAAAAACGGAGAATTCCCGACGGACGATGGCCCGACGAATGGAACGCGTGAAGTCTAACATAAAGGCCAAATTGTGTAAAGTCAGCATCCGCAGAGCGGCGTATTCGCCCGCGCGGAAGAGGTGGGACAGGTAACGCCGGCTATACCGGCGGCACACGGGGCAACCGCAGTTCTCATCCAAGGGGCGGGGATCCGTCCGGCAAGCGTTGGTCTTGAGATTAAAAGGCCCGTCCCAGGTCATGGCCTGGCCGTTGCGGCCGTTGCGGGTCGGCCACACGCAGTCAAACATGTCGATGCCCCGCTCCACGGCCGTCAGCATATCCTCCGGCCGCCCCACCCCCATCAAATACCGCGGTTTGTCGGCGGGCAACTCGCCCACACTGGCGTCGATCAACTCCCCCAGGATCTCCCGGGGTTCCCCCACCGACAGCCCGCCCAGGGCGTGCCCGGGCAGGTCCAGCGCGGCGGTGCGCCGAGCGCTCTCCCGACGCAGCGCCGGGAACGTCGATCCCTGGGCGATGGGGAACAGGTTTGTCCCCTTCTCCAGCGCCTTCAATTCAGTCCAGCGGGCGCGGGCGCGGGCCTCCCAGCGGAGGGTGCGCTCCATCATGTCCCGCGCCTCGGACTCGGCGCAGGGATAGGGCGGGCACTCGTCCAGGCACATGGCGATGTCGACCCCCATGCGCGCCTGGGCCTCCACCACGTTTTCGGGCGTGAGGCGGTGCCGCGCGCCGTCCACGTGGGAGGTGAAAACAACCCCCTCCTCCGAAATTTCCCGACGGTTGGCCAGGGAGAAAACCTGAAAACCCCCGGAATCGGTCAAAACACCGCCCTTCCAGGACATGAACGCGTGCAGACCGCCCGCCGATTCCAACAAATCGATGCCCGGGCGCAACCACAGGTGGTAGGTGTTTCCCAGGATGAGGTTGTAGCCCAGCCCTTCCAAATCCTCGGACACGAGGGTTTTGACGGAGGCCTGGGTCCCCACGGGCATAAAAACGGGGGTTTCGACCTCGGCGTGGGCGAGGCGCAGGCGTCCCGCCCGGGCGGCGCCGTCGGAGGATTCGAGGGTGTAAAGCGGTGTCACGACCGGCAGGATAGCAAATGCCGAAAATCAGGCGTTGGTCTGGAGGTAGAAGAGGTTCTTGATTTCGTCGGCCAAAAGGTTCGTGGCGTCCACCACCAACCCGCCGGCCAGGGCGATCAGCAGCCGCGCGACGTCCTTGGGCAGGTCGCTTTCGACCACCCACTCGCCGCGGTCCATCAAGAAGAGATCCGTCGCCGCCAGGTCCGCCACGCGGGACCGGCCTTGGACATCAAGCAGAAGCGCTTTCACGGACCGCTTGCCGTCCGCCAGCGGAATATCGGACTTGACCCGCACCGCCGCGGGAATGTCCCGCAGGCCCGCGAGGGACCGGGGCAGGCGGTCCAGATCGCTCCGCCCCCGGGGCAAGATCCACGTCAATTGGCCATCGGTCAAATCGTTTTTCCGCGACAAGAGCGTTTGCAGTTCGGCCAGGCGGGTCTGGTCCTGGGCGGTCGGCGCGTCGCTCAACATCGACGCCGTGATTTCGACGATCAGGGGGCGCCGTTCTTGAAGGGCGGACGCCATCCGTTCCCCGACCGGCGTCAGTCCGGCGTTGAATCCGTCCGCAAACACCCCCGCCCAGGCGTTCCACTGGGCCTCCGTCAGATCGTGTTCGCCCAACGTGGTCAGGGCCAGGAACGCCCGCTGCGCCGCCGTCGGCGCGGCGGAATCGCCGCCGTCGGCGCGGCGGGCGGCGGCCGCCACGACGGCCCCGGCCCGGCGGATTTTTTCTTCGGACAACAACCCGTTTTGGTCGGTCAACACCCAGCCCCCGAACGATTCGGCGAGCGCCGCGCGGGCGGCCTTGGCGCGCCAGCGCTCGGTTTCCACGAAAGATCGGACGCGGGAAATATCCGCGGTCAACCGCCCCACCGACACCGGCCCCGTCGGTCCGCCCAAAAGGACCCGATCCAGCGTCGCGCGGCGGTCCACCGCCACGGCGTTGGCGGAAGCCTCCGGTATCCGTCGATCAAAAAGGTCTCGGTAGGTCATCCGCCAGAAGAAATCGCTGTACCGGTCGGTTTTAACGCCCAGGATGGCGTGCGGCGCGGCCCTGTCGAAATTATCGTTCAGCCATCGCACCGCCCGCCCCGCCGCCGTGGGAGGCACGGGGGACTCCCGCCCGATGCGGAAGGCGAACGGCGCCGTTTTCAAGATCCGCGGGAGGCGCCCATCCACCGCCGCCACGCGGCCAACCCATCCCCACCCGGCCGAGAGATCATTGACCGCCGCCAGAATCGCGTTGCGGGAGTATTCAACCCCTTGCCAATAAAGGGGCCCCACCAGGGTGTCCGCGTCCACAAAACCGGCTCCGTTGCCGAACAAAACACGCAGGGCGCGGTTCAAGCGGGCCAATTCCTCGGTGCCGGGTGCCGCGGTCCACCGCGTCGCAACGCGAATCAACTCCAGGCCTTCCTCGCTGCCGCGGGCGCGGCGCGCGGCGGCGCCCAGCCAATCGAGCGCTTGTTCGTTGGTCACGGGCCGCCCTTTGACCTCGGACGCGAAGGCCGCGTGCACCCGATGATTAACCGAATCCCAATAAACGGTCGCCAACCCCCTCAACTGATACGACATGAACGCCGCCAAGGCCCCTTCGCGGGCCAGGGCCGCCGCCGAACCGACCGGCACCCCGCCTCCCCAAACAACGGGAAGCTGTGCCGTGGCCAAAATCCCTTCGGGATGCCCCTGGGCCCAGGTCACGTCCTTGGGAGCGAGAACGAGTTGGTGGGGATCGGCCTGGCTCATGAAGGCGGCGATGTTTTCATTCAAGCCGTTCACCCACGCGGCGGCAAAGGCGTCGCGCTCTTCGAGCGCGAGAACGGCGAAGGGATGGCGCGCGTCGGCGGCCGTCCGCCGCGCCGCCGCGGTCACCGCCAGCGCGGTGGCCGGCGAAGGGCTTTCCTCCGTGCGCTGGGCCAAGGCCGCGCGGTGGGCCTTTTCAAGATCCCGTTGATCGGGGTCCAGGCGCCGGTAAAGGTCGTCCGTCGCGGCCTTCACCCCTTCGTAAATGTCGTTGGAATCAAAAGTCCGCAAGGGGTTCTCCCCGACGCCCTCGCTCGCTTTGAGCCAGGCGTTCAATTCCCGAGACACCTCCGCCGGATCGGTCAACGCCGCGGGGGAAACGGACGGCAAGGATCCGCTCATCCGCGCGGGGTCCCATCGACGCACTTCCCGCTGGAGACGCGGGGCCACCCGACGCACGGCGCGAACCGCCATGACCGCCAAAGTCAGTTCCACCCCCAAGGCCAACCACAGCCGATCCAGGGTCAGAGCGGCCGCCGCCAAGGCCAACACGCCGGTCAGACCGAACAACAAACCGATGGAGACCGAACCCCGGTCCTTGCGAGGACGGTAAATGCGCGCTTGCTCGAGGAGTTTTCGGGCTTCCCCGCGCACTTCGGCGCCTTCCTCGGCGTCCCGCACCAAGAACGTTCGGGCGAGACGAATCCATTCCAAGGACTCACGGGTCAAGCGTTGAATCGCCGATTCGGTCAATGGCGCGGTCCGCCAATCGTCCAAAATGACGTTGCCTTCCCATTCCAATTGTTCGGCGACGGCGTCCCGCCAAGGACCCTTGGCCTTTTCGGCGTAAAAGCGTTTGACGCTCCGGACCATGGCGCGAACATCCTCGGTCACGCGGCGTGCTTCAGCGTCCTTGTCCTCCGCCACGGCGGTGAGGAGAGTCTCCGCCTGGGCGAACAACTCTCGGCTCTTTTCCCAATTTTCCAGGGCCATGGCCGGGTTTTGGCTGGAAATGATTCGGTTCCTCCGTTCGCCCAAGCGCTGGCGCACTTCGCGCAACGCCCTCAAATTCTCCGGACGTTTTTCGGCCAACGTTCGCTGCGTTTCCGCGGCCGCGCGGGCGTCCCGCTCGGCGGCTTGAGCGGCCAACTCCGCCGCGCGGGCATCCCAAAGGGACTGCATTTTTTGAACACCCGGCTTGTCCGCCACGCCGAGCAACCGGGCGTCGGACAACAACGCCTCCACGAAAGCCCAGTCGTCGATGGGCGCATCGGCCAACCGCGCCATTTGTTTGGGGAATTGCTCTTGCGACCGCTTCCAGTTGAGGTTGACGAAATTGGCCAAGGGACGCACGGCCATCACGGCGGCGTTGGTCCTCAGAACGTTGAGGGCGCCGACCGACACGTCTTCGGCGTTGCCTTTGAGGAATTCCACCACGGCGTTTTGCGCCGTCTTGTTTTCCGAAGCGGCCGCGAGGGGGGCCAGGGTTCGGACCACCCAATCGACGTCGCTGATCCGCTGGAGATTTTCCAGGGCTTTCTTAAAGTCGTCGGTTTCCTGGGCGCCGGTTTTTTGGGCGAGCGCCCCCGCGGCCGTGGCCAGCGTGAACGCGCGCAGGGACTCCACGGATCGGGCAAAAGCCGCTTTGTCGCCCCTCAAGTGGAGCTGGAAGGCGGCGTCGGAGGCGACCGCCGCGGACGTGGCGTCCCCGGTGTTCAAGGACGTGGCGGCCAAAGCCCCGGCGACGTCAAAATCCTTGCCTTCCAATTGCGCCAGAGCGGCTTGTAAGGAACTGAGGAACTGATAGTCCACCCGCTCGGGCTTTTGCGTCTTTTTATCGTTCAGCACGGTGTCGCGGGCGGCCAGCAGACGCGCGAACCCGCCGGCAAAATCGTCGGCCGCCAACCATCGACTCAACCACACGCGCGCGATGTCCGACTCATGGGGGTGAAGGGCGATGGCTTTGGGCAAAATCGCCTCGGCGGCGGCCAGGTGCCCTTCGGCGGGAGCCAATTCATTCAACAAAAGATGGGCCGACACGCGGCTGCGCAAGTGCCGGATGGTCACATCGCCCTTGGCCGCGGCTTGATCCAAGAGGGTGAGCGTCCGGCGGGCGCGGCGGGCCTTTTCCTCGGGTTCGGCGGCGCGGGCCGCTTGCTCCAACCACAGAACGGCTTCGCCCGTGAGCGCGCGGGGGTCCTCCGGCACGCGGTCTTGCGCCCGCTGGAAAGCGCGAACCGCCTCGTCCGCCTGGCCCTCGGCCGCGTGGGCCTCGGCGATGTAAAACTCCAAATCAAAACCCAAGTCACGCGAAGACTGAATCGGGTGGTTGAAGGCCCCCGCGGGGTCGTTCAAGGCTTCGGAGGCGATGGCGCGCGCCGCGGCGTAATCCCCTTTTCGGAATGCCAAACGCGCCCGCGTGTGGGCAATGGCCGTTCGGGCCTCGGCCGCTTTCACCGGGCGGGGGAACGCTTTCGACGAGGCCGGGGCGTCGCCGCTCACCGCCTCCACCGCGACGGCCTGATGGTCCGCGGATTTGTTCAGCAACGCCTCCGCCAGATCGAAATCCCCGGTGTCCAAGGCGCGGGAGGCCAAATTATCCAACATGACGGTGGCGATGTAGTTGCGCGTGAAGACATCGGCTCCGGGACCCGCCACGGCGTCGTTGGTCAGCGCCCCCGCCAGGCTCCAAAACTTTTCGCGCAATTCCGTTTGGGCGGGACCGCGCTCGCCCTCGGGCAAGGTGGATGTCAACGACATCAATCGAAGCAAGAGGATGCACGCGCCGTCCACGTAGGCGGCCGGATCCCGTCCGGCCGCGGTCTTCATTTCTTTTAGATAGGCTTGAATTTCGCCCCACCCGCCCGACCGGAAAAGGGCCTCCACTTTGTCCGTGTTCACACCGCCCCGCGGGCGACCGGCGACAACGGCCGCCATGCCGACCCCCGCCGCCCAGACGTCGAGAGAGGACGCGCCGTCCAAGACCGCCTGGGCGGCAAGCGCGGTTTCGGGCGCGGCGAACAGAATCAAGGCTCCCAGGCCGGTTAAAATCGCCCGCCCCCAAGGGTTCAGAGCGAGACGCAACGAGGGGAAATTTTCCCACGGGGTCAGCACCCGGGGCCGCGACGAGGCATCGGGAAGGAGAACCCCGGAACCAAAATCTTTTTCCTCGATGACGGGAAGATTGAGGAATTCCTGAAGGGCGTTTTCCACCAAGCGCTCTTCCGACCAGCCGATCGTCCGCCCATCGATGCGCCGCAGTCGGAAGGAATTGAGCACCACCCCTTCTTGGGTCCGAACGCTCGGGTTGCCATAAATGGTGTACCCGTTTTCGGCCAGCCACCGCGAAATCACGTGCAGCGTTCCGGTTCCGTTCTTGAGATCCCGGCCTTGGCCCACCGCCCGATCGCGGGTCATCAACGTCATGGTCCGTTTTCCATCCCCGTCGTGGAAAAAGACAAGCGATTGCGCGTTCTTGACCCCTTCCGGCAACACGAACCGATAATCCAGCCCCTTCTTTCGGAAATCCTCGGCCACGCCGGCGATGTTGACGCCGTCGCGAAACAGCGCCTCGGCCCGTTCGCCGATCTTTCGCCCAATGTCTTCGATGCGCTGGTCGGCGTAGTCCGCGGTTTCCGCCATTTTCAACGCCGGCAAGGTGACGAAGAACCGGTCGGTCACCCGGCCCCACTCGTAGGTCGCTTCGGCGGCCTGGATGCTGAGCCCTTGGGCCGCCAACAAACCCGACAGGACAGCCAACACCCCGGGACGATCGGACTCGGCCACGATGGTGAACTCAGCCATATTTTCCACTTTCGGCCGACGGACGTTGACCGAGATTGTTCGCCCCCGCCAGGCGTTGACCGTTTCACGGATCTCCGGCCGCCACCCCGCGCTGGCCAAAAAGAGCGGTACGTATTCCGGGTCTTCTCCCCGACGGGCCTCCACGGATCGGCCGGGCTGGACCCAATAGGATTGCAGGAGGGAGACCAAGGTGTCGAACAGGATCCCCGCGTCTTGGACGTATTGAATTTTTTCTTCCCGCGTGAGCCGGGCGTAGGGAACGTCCCGGTCTCGCAAACGGGCTTGCCGAAGGTAGGCGCTCCGAGCCCGAAGCAACTGTTTCAGAGAGACCCGGCCCTCCAGCGCCATGGCGGCCCAACCACCCAAGAGACCGACCAATCCCTGGGACCCCCACGGGTAGATGAATCGACTCAACCAGGTGATGTTGTCGTACTCGCGAACGCCGCCCAAGCCGGCTTTGTAATCGGTCTCCAAGACGGGCGCGGCGGGCTGCTTGAGTTTAAAGTCCCTTTCCAACGTCAACCGTCGCAAAAGCTCCATACGGCGTTTCTTGACGATGGCCGCGTAAAAAGGCCGGATCTCGCGCCGGTAGAGGGCCGCGTTCCCGGCCACGGGACGAGCGGTCAAGCCATGAACGCGCAACGCGTGAATGCCGGTGTTGGGATCGCCCGCGTGGACGGGATCCTTTTCCCAAAATTCCATGTGGGTCTTGATTTCTTGGACGGTTTCGCTCGATTTGAGAGGTTTTTCATCCTGGGGTGAGCGAAGGGCAATTTTTAACGCTTCGCCCAACGCAAGAACCGCCACGCGGACTTCGTCTCGGGAGGCGGTCGGACCGTCGGGGATCACAAGATTCAAATCCACGTCCGAGGCCAGGCTGGGCCGACGGGAACCGTAGCTGCCGTAGGCCATGAGTGCGGTGGAACGCAGCAACGGCCATTTCACAGCGGTCCGTTCGAAGACCTCCGCGGCCACCGCGTCGATCCCTTCCGAGTAGGCCCACATCAGAGCCCGGTAATCGGCGGTGTCGGTCATCGCGTCGGCCCCCCGTTTCAGATCGGCCTTAAATTGGAGGAACTCGTCGTTGAGGGTCTCAAAGACTTGAATATTGTCGGTGTTGGACTTAGCGGCGCCGATGACGTCTTTTAATTGGGACAACGCTTTCGTCGCCTGGGCGTAGCGAATCCCCGGTAAAACCAAGAGATTTTCAAGCGCGAAAGCCGCTCCCAGCGCGACAAACACGGCGACGCCGACCATTGCCCAGGGACCCAAAGGAACGAAGGGCAACGCGGCCAGGGTGCCGATCGCCAACCCCATCACCAACGCCGGGAAGGTGAACCCGGCGGGCCCGCCGCGGCGGTAAACGCGCGCCGGCGACCCCGCGGGGGGCATGTTTTCCAGCCGTGCGGCGAGGTCTTGCGCCCACGCCACCACCTCGGATTGCCGTTCGTCCTCCATATAACCTGGGCTTGTCGCCAAGGTGATCAGAGCGGCGCCAGGCGCCAATTCCAACAATTCCTGGAACTTGGCTTCCCTTTCCTCGGAAGACAATCGCAGGAAAGCGTCCAAATCAATGCTCAGCACGGTGGGCTGCACCCGCTCCGCGGATTCCGACTCCACGATCCGGGCGGGAAAGAGGAGGCCCCTTGATTCGTCTTTGGGCGCGTAAAGCGCGGGACGCCAACCCGATCCCGGCCCCTCGAAATAGCTTTTCCCGAACGAGATCATACCGCTAAGGAAAGCGGGCACCAAGAACCCGGACTCACGGGTTTTGTCGGTTAAAGCGGCCACCGCCTCGACGCTCGCGGACTCGAGAATCGCCACATCGCCCCCGCGCCACGGCGTGGTGTCGTTGTGGTCATCCACATGGAGAAAAACGGCCTCGCGCGGCCAGAGGCCGGCGCGCTTCATTTTCCACCAGAACGTCAACACGTGTTGTTCGTCGTCGGTCACCAGCAACCGACGGTTCCCCGGAAGCCGGATTTCCACCCGGTTCTTAAGGCCGAGGACGATTCCGGTGCGGTGAGCCATCGGCTCAATGTCCCGGGACGTGCCCTCCACCCATTGGCGGAGAACGGGCGAAAGAGAATCCGCAAAAGCGCGCAGTTCGGCGGTGGCGCCCGACAACCATTGATTCAAATCGCTGGATCCACGCGGATCCCGGTCGAATATATCTTGCGCGAGGCGGCCCGCCCGTTCGGCGACTTCCCGATCGGAATGCCCCACACGACCGATCAACAATTGCCGTATCTGTTCAACGGGCGCGTCGACGGTTTCCCCGTTGCCGATCAATCGGTTCCACAGAAAGACCCTTTGAGCGTCGTGGGCGCTCATCAAAGACCGGAACGCCGCGGCGAGGACGGGGTCGTTCATCCACGACAACCGCTCCCGTCCCCACGTCGACACCCGGCGCAAGGTCTCGAAGTCGCCCGCGCGCCGGGAGATCGCTTCCTGAGACCGGATATCGCGCAACCGAGCCCGTTGTTCGTTCGTCAAGCCCGGCCCCGAACCGCCGGACCCGCCGGCCATCATCATCACCGTGTCGGCCCGCGGGGACATCCCCTCGATCACGGCGGAAATCCAGCGCGGCGTTCCTCTCCAATCCCGCCAAGCGATCAATGACAAGAGTCCCAACACGGCGGCGAGGAGGACGGGGCTGGCGAGAGAGAACGCGGCGACCGCGGTCTCAATCGCCGAGGGTGTGGCGGCGAACCCAAGTCCGGGGACACCCGCAAAGAGAACGGCGCCGACGACGACCGCCGTCATGGCCCGCGTCAGCGCGCGCCGCCACCCGCCGCGCGCGCGGGGCACGTCGTGCCGCGGCAGGTAGCGCGCGGCTTCCTTAAAGAACTTTTTCAGGTCCGACTGGGCGGCGGGCGTCATCTCTTGCACTTCCAACAACAGGACGGGTTTCCGGTGATCGCGCAACACGCGGTAGGCGGCCTCCTGGGCGCTTTGAACCCCTTCGCCGGACATGGTTTCACCGCTCACGGAAGACACATGGCCCGCGTGACGCGTGGCCATCACCAGGGTCAGGAGCCCGCGGGTTTCCACGGCGCGCTTGAGTCCGCTGATGAGCCCCAGGTGGGCGCCGTCGCCGTATTTCACGAGCCGACCGAACGCCGTCCAAAGAGCCGCTTGCCAATCGGTCAGCGCTTTTTTGAGGGAGGCGTTGGGGAACCCGTAATACCGGACTTCCTGAACGTCCAACGCGAGGTCGGGATCGTTTATCAACACATCCAGGAGGGCCGCGTAGAGGGCCGGGGCCGATGTGTTGACCGCGCGGCGACGGGCCTCGGCCACCGCCTCGTCCAAACCCGCTTCGGTCAGAGATTCCCCGCGCAGGAGAACTTGGCCGAAACGCGCCAAGGGTTCGCCCCGGGCGGCGCCACGCTTTTCGGCAAAATAAACATCTCGGATTCGCTCAAATTCCGGCAAGAGAATCGGGGCGACCGGGTTGTCCCCCCGAAGGAGGGCGATGGTGTTGACCGTCTTTTCCAAACCGTCCATCAGGGCGAGAAAGGCTTCGGTGCCCCGCCCGGACAGGGGATCGTCGCGGCGCCCCGCCGGCAGAACCACCGTCGCCACGGGTTGCCCCAACGCCTCCAACACCCCCGCGGGGACGACGCCGGGGTCGTCCTGTCCCTCGATGGCCAACCGGAGGAACACGACGTCGTCGGTGCCCGCGAGGGACACGGGCGGCGCGCGGCCGGCGTAGTACGAGATCAAAATGCTTTCGGCGCCGTGAAGCAAACTGGGTTCGACCAAACGGCTCACCAACGGCCCCACCCCGTCCAAACCGGGCGGCAAAACCAACACCACGCGGTTTTTGCCTTCGGCGGCCCAGCCGGAGATCCAGGCCCCCAATTTCACGAAACCGTCCAACCCTTCCCCCCGCGAGCGGGTGAACGGCGACACCCGGGCCAAAAGATCCTTCAACGCGTGGCGTTTAAACGCCAACGGCAGGAGGGAAACCCACGTCGGCGAATAGAAATGCCGCTGAAGAACCGTTTCCCCGGGCTGCAAGGAGATCGGCTTGGTTTCCCAATTCCGGGCCACGGCCTCGGCCTTCAGCTCGGCGCCGTCGTTGTCGGTCAACACCAACAAATGGCTCGCGGGAGCCTTGGCGGCGCGGAGAACGCCGTCAAAATATTGAGCCAGATCGTGCAGGTCTCTCTCCCCGCCTTTGGTGACGATCACCACCGCCGCGTGTCGATAGGCCCGCTCCAGGACCCGGGCGCGAACACTCCCGGCCCCCAGGCGGACCAGGACCCGCTCTCCAAGAGAGGATTCGGCGGCCAACAACCGGCTTTCCAAATCGGCGACCGCTTCGGGAGAGGCCTGGTCCAGGCCGAACACCCGCGCCGCGCGGCGGCCGCTGGGCCAGCGATTCAATAGGCGGCCGTAGGGACCGGTGGCCCCAACGCCGGCCCAAACGACATGGCGCACGCCCTCCGTGTCCATCAACCGGTTGGCGTACCCGGTGATTTCATCCAAGGCGGCGGGGTTTTGCAACGCGGTCCGAACGGCGTGGTGGCGACGCACCAGCCCGTCGGCTTGGTCCGTCGTCAGATCCAACGCCTCCACCAAGGCGGGGCGGCCCCCGGACAACACATCCAGGAAGCCCGTGCCCCCGAAGGTGGCCAACGTGCGCATGTCATCGGACCAACGCGTCGGGAAGCGCTCGGTCGTGAAGGGCACCGACGGGTTCTCCGCCTCCAAAACCCGCGCGAACAAATCGATCATTTCCGCCATGCCTTCCCACCCGGCGCGCCGCGGCACAATGCCCAACCGACCGGGGATGGGCGTCTCGGGCAAACGGCCGGCCGCGGCCAGAAAAGCCGCCGCGCGCTCGGCGGCCGGGCGGTCCGGCTCCCCGAGCTCCAGTTTGTCTCCACCGTAAATCAATTCGCTCAGGTCGTGGCCGAAATAGCGCGCGAAAATTTCCAGGCTGCGGGCTTTGGTTAAAAACGCGTCGCTGATGTCGATGCTGGTCTTGCCGCCCACGTCAAATTGGAAAGCCAACCCCGCCTCGCCCGCTTCGGCGTTCAACCAGGCCGCCCACCGGCGACGGTGGCGGCCGGCGGCGTCATTGGGGATCTTGCGCAGGGCGTACATAACCTTGTCGTCCCGGTCCAGGGGGCGGCGCTCCACCACCGCGCCGGCCGCGCGGGGGCTGGCGGCGACGCGGGCCAACACCGTTTCCAACCAAAGGGTCACCAACGACTTCAGCGGAAGTTGGTTCAAGGGCATTTCGGCGGCCGCTCCCAAAACCGTCGTCCGAACGCGTGTTTGCTGCTCCGCCGACAAGCCCCCCATCAAACGACCGACCCGGGCCACCAAAAGGGTTTTCGCTTCCCGGGGAGAACGGTCTTGCACCGCGGCCTGCGTCACGACCTCGAGGAAATCGTACCCCCGCAGCGCGTCAACGCGCCCGTCGGCGTCGACCCGACGAATGTCCGCCAAGCTGGTGCTCAACAGCAATCGCAGCAAATACCGCTCGTGGGGGTTGACCATGTCCCGCAAAACGTCGGCGACGCGCTCTTTCACCTCTTTAAAATTCGACTTCGAATGGACCGCGAACACGCCCCCCGCCCGCAACAACCGCCACAGGGCTCGGGCCATGACCGATTCCAATGGCCGGTTCGCGTCGGCGATCGTGTCGTCCAAGTCATAGATCTGCGGGCGGAAACCGAATTGCTGAAGGGCCAATAGCCCTTGAATGAGCGGCGCCACGTAGCGATAGCCATCGGACGACAACTCGGCCAGGGGCATCACGTAGGGACGCACGCCCCGCGCTTCGAAAAATTGTTGCGTTTCCTCCGGCGTGGAGGCCGTCCAAAAGCCCCGGTCGGTCCGTCCCACTTTGTGGAGCTGGCGAGGGTCTTGGGCGAAACGGCGGGCCGAGTCTTCCTCCCGGCGCAGATGATCCGCCAAATCCGCCGTGGGCACCGCTTGGTTCACGAACGCGTGTGTAAAGAAATCGCCCACCCGCGCCGGGCCGTTTTGCAACACCGTCAACGAGCGTTCGAGGGTTTCGGCGAAGCGTTCGGGCGAAAGCCCCGCCGTGGTGTTGTTTTGGGTGGCGTTGAACACCCACGTCACCCGGCGGCCTTCAAGTTTCGCCGACGCCAACGCTTCAGGCACGCCGTCCGTCATCAGGCACCCCCACAAACTTTCGGGGCTGCCGGGCCCCAGGAAAATCGGGGCGTTTCGACTCAAAATGTCCAAAGCCAAGGGATCGGCCGCGGGGCGGGTTGAAAACCCGTTCGCCCGGCGCAGACCGAACCGTCGCACGCCGCCCCGGGTGGAGAATCCGATTTCTTTTTCTCCCACCAAGATCCGGCCTTCACCGTCCAACGCGGTCAGGGAGACGTCGGCCGCCGTGTCCACGGTGACCGGCACGGGGATTACCCGGCTGTCGAGACGCACCGCCAAATCGGCCAAGGCGCTGTGGAAGGCCGACAACCGGAGGACCCCCGGCCGGGGATAAGCGCCCGCGCGGAAAAGGGCGCCGGCGATCATCAGGTTGCGAAGGGTTTGGGTTTGGCGCAGGGCGCTCCGCTCAGCGCGCGTGTCCCACACGGATAAGATTTCATTCAACCCATTGACGAATTCATCCATGGCCTCGTCCGTGGCGCCGGCGTCGCGCATCGTCTGCCGCACGGACGGGGTCAAGGCGGTCGCGACCCACGCTGACACCGGACGGGTGGGATCGACTTCGATTTCCAGCAACCGCGCTTTCCACGGCGCCCGCAACCCCGATTCCAGGGCGCGCCCGATGTACCCCATGAACGTGACGGTGGAAACGGCCACCCACCCCACGGCGATCTGCCAAGCCCGCGGCAGGAACGAAAGTCCTTTCGCGGGAAGACCCCGGCGCAACGCCCAGTCGGCGCGGACGGCCTGCTGCATTTCATAGGACAACCCGCTATCGTTCAATGTGCTGACAAGGGCGAACACCGGTTTGTCGTCGCCCATGTTTAGATATGTTTCGCCGACGAAATCCGCCGCGGCGGCGCCGCCGACGCTGACAGCGGCGGGATCCTGCCCCAACACACCGCCCCAACGCCCCAGCCGGCGGCCCTGGGCCAAGGCCATCCATAAACCCGATCCGACCAGGGCCGTTCCGGCGGTGCCCAGGCCGGCCACGAAGGGAGTCGCTTGGAAAACGGTCACCCCCGATAGAAAGACCAAACTAAGACCCATCAAGACAACCGTAAAGCTCACGGATCCCAAAGCCCCCCATTGGCTGAATTCCACGCGGGGCTTTCGAGCCACGGCGGGCGGGAAGTCCCGCACGTTTTCCCCGGCGGGCGCGGCCGCCCGCTCCGCGAACTGCCGGAACGCGTCCGCCACGAGCGCCACTTGGTTCGCGTCCATGTGAGGGCTGTGCCACTCGGCGGGATGGTCGCCGGTCATCAAATTGATCGCCCAGCGAGCCGGCCGATCGCCGTCCAGGGACGGCGACACGCGCAGTTTGTGCATTTGACCGACCAGGCCGTAGGTCAGCGGGTCGTAGTTGTTTTGAATCAGCAAGATCGGGAGGGTTGTTTCCCGCCGAAGGACGTCCCAGGTTTGGACGAAACGGTCGCGCAAATAATGCTGAAGGGCCTCGGACTCCGACGCCGCCTGGCTCAACGGAATGAAATGTTTGTCGAACACCAACGTGCGGCCGGTCGCAATTTGATAGGCGTGGGCCGTGAGCGGGACGATCAGCCGGTCAAGCGTCCGCAGGGCGGCCGACCGCAATTTGGCCCATTGGGCGGGGACGAAGGGATAAAGCGTGAACAACGACAGCACCTGGACCGATTGGTTCATCCAACCGATCACCGCGTTCATCTGGCCGATGAAAGCCGGCTCGGGAACGGCCCAATTGATGGTGGCGACGCCCCGGATTTTTCGGGCGAACGCCGTGGGGGACGCGGTGGCCAACTCGGCCGCCACGTGGCCGCCCAGGGAGTGGCCCACCAGGAAGAATCCCCGCGGAAATTCGACCCCTTGGCTTTCCAGACGAGGAACGACGACCCGAATGTCGGCGGCGGTTTGAAGAATGAGTTCCCGGGCGTCGACGTCGGTCCGGCGCTCCACGATCACGACCGTGCCTTTGCCCAAGTCAAAGGCGGGATTGAACGCGGCTTCCCCGCCTCCGTAAATGTAGAGCACGCCGGGAACCGCCGGGTCGCCCGGCCGCAGAGCCACCCGCAACGTTTGCGCGTCCGGCAATTGAATCGACCGCAATTCCCAACCCGCCCATTCGGCGGGACGGTCGCCGTCTTTGGCCCCGGCGTTTTCCCACAGCGTCCGGCGACGGGACCGGGGACGCGCGGCGATGACCCCCGCCATGGCGAGGAGAGCGACGCCTTCCGCGTCCAAGGAACCGAGGGCGGCCAGACGGAGCCCGCCCGAGGTCGGCACGGCGGGCCGCCGTCGAAGGAACTCACGGCGGAGATCAAGATCCAGTTCAATTTGCGCACGAAGAGCGCTCAGCCGCTTCTGCCAATACCCGATGTCCGGCGCGTCGACCTCTTTTTTGACAAACGCGTCATAGAGATCTTGCCGAAGGGCCCGCAACCCGTTCACGACGTCGGGATTTTGAACACCCCGCATCACCGCCGGCGAATCCAGAAGAGCCTCAACACCGTGTCGGACGGTGAGATAAAAATAAAGCGATTCCTCAAACGAGGGGGAAGCCGACTCCGGCGCGGCCGTGTTGAAGATGGCGGGCATCCGATCCCGCAGGAATCCGAGCAGGATCGCGCGGGCGTATTCGCGGACGATTTCCGGTGTCGCGGGTTGAGCCATTAAAAATTGTCGGTACGCGTCCATATCGATATATTGTTCGTCAACGGCGGATTGAACCGGCGCCGCGCGCTCCACCGCTGTTTGGGCGCGGGGCGCCTCGACCGGGAGGCCCCACCCCGCCAGGGCGAGGGAGAGCGACAGGACCGCGGCCCGGGCGGCCGATTTCGCCCGCGACCACGCCGTCCCGGGCAATTGCCACTCCGTGGCGAAGTCGAGAGGCGAAGCGCGCGGGGTCGCGGGGCGCGGCAGCGGCGCCGTCAACGCGAAAACAACGGTTTTGTCCGCCGGGTCCTGTCGCCAGGACCACCGGACGGCGCTCGACAGATCCGCGCCGTCTTCGCGATAGAGCGTCGCGCTCAACGCCGAAATTTTGGCGACGCCGCGGCCCCAGCGGGTGCCGGGGCCCCGTTCCGCGGTGGGCACCGCGGCGTTCGGGCGTTGGGCCGAGAACTCCCCGTTCAGCGCGGCGGGGAGCGGCGAATCCGTCGCGTTCGCGACTTCCAACAGAAGTTTTCCGTCTTGAACCCGCAAAGACATTTCGGCGGCGGCGCCGGGAACGCCGTGTTGTTCGGTGTTTTCCAGGGCCAGCTCGGCGATCGCGCGCAGGGCGGACAGGTTGAGACCGACCAGCCGCTCCGCCGCTTCGGCTTGCAAACGATCAAAAGCCTTTTCCAAAATTCCAGCGCGTTGGGGGTTGGCGTTGTATTCGCCGCCGTCGACCGGAACGCCGTCCGTGGGCACGAATCGAATCGATCCAAGAACCGGCGCCAGTCTTTTCAACGCGGCGAGTGGATCAACAATGGCCAAGGGCCAGCCGGCCGGCGGACGGAAATCGTAGCGGGCGTGGAGGGCGGGAACGATCAAAAAGGGAAGGATTTGCGCGGCCCAAAGAATCCATTCCGCCGGCGGGCCAGCGATCGGCGCCCCCGCCAACAGCGAAGCGATCCACGGCAGAGCGAAGAACAGCCCCACATGAACCCCCCGGAGGAAACCGCCCACGCCCAATAAACGAACGACCTCGCGGGCCGTCGATTCGCGCGCCTTCAGCCGGGCGGAGTGATCGTAATAAAACACGCGACCGGCGTGGCCCAGCGGGAACAGGACTCCCGCGGCGGCTGAAGCCGCCAAAAAGGCCTGAACCGGGTTCCACCCCAGGCCGCTCCCCAACAACCCCGCCGCCAGCGAGAGGCCGCCCATCAACAAAACTTCCTCAAAGAAGCCCAGCGTTGCTCCGATCCGGCGATCCGGCCAGTCCAGGAACCGCAGTTGTTGGATCACCGGCCGCCAGAAGGGCAACAACCCGGCCGGCGTCGGCGGGGGGCCCACGGTCAGTCGGTTGTTCTGCCCCCACGCGATTCCCTCTTGCATCATCCACCCTTGTTCGCGGTTGTCCCGAGTTTCAACGATGAATTCGTATTGCCCGGGAGGCAAATCCATTTCGGCGGCGACGGTCACGTTTTGGGAACCCAACTCCCCGGCGACGACCCATCCCTCGGGCCTTAACGGAATATCACGGACGGCGCCCCATTCCATGCCCCAGCCGCGCACCGGGGCCAGCCGGGCCCGGGTTTCCAAATGCGTCGTGTCAACCCCGGGCCGGAGGCGAACCACCGCCTCGATTTTGGCCGGGGTCCCGATGGGAACCGTCACACCGGTGCGCCAACGATTTTCCGTGCGCACGTCCACCGGCAGTTGGTAGTTCAAATTGAAATCCCGCAAGGACGCCGCGGCCGTCAGCCGGGCCTCCAAGGGGCGGCTCAAGCGCACCGACGTGGCCTGGTGGGCGGCGAAATCCCGCGGACGATCAAAATACACCGCCGCCGCTTTTAACAAGGCCGACAGGTACGATTCCGATTTCTGATTCTCGGGAATAATTGTGTTTCCGTGGCCGGGAGCGTCCCAGTTGATGGGAATGCCTTGCCCGCGGATCAAGCCTTCGCCGTTGTGGAAGGGCGGCGCCATCACCAGGGCCCCGGAGGCGGAGGCCGCCACTTCGGTGTAGCCGTTGGCTTCGGTGTCCTTGTCCGAATCCAGCACCAGGATGTCGAGGGAGGTGAGCGCTTTCTTTTTCAGTTCCGAATCGCGGGAATCGATGAACAAGAGCCGGCCGTGGCCGGGTTTCCACTCGCGGTCCAGGTTGGCCGCCAATTGGGTGAGCGCCAAGGCAATGGTGGAGCTCGGGCTGCCGGGATCGCTTTTCTGCTGGATCGGCGCGAAGAGGACCACGTTGACACCGGCCTGGACCAGGGCGCGAATCACGAACCGCGCCCAGGCGCGGCCCATGTTGAATTTTTCCACGACCAAACGCCCGACGAAGCCGACGGTCGGCTGGGTCAATAGCGCGGGATCCACCGCGGCGTCCGAACCGGTCGTGCGGTCCCGCAACACATCCTGGAACCGCTGGAATACTTCGGACTCTAAATGTTTGGACTGGCCATTCTCGTTCAACGCCAAAAGTTCGGTAAAGAATTCCTGCTTGGCCAACCGTTTGGCGTCCCGCACTTGGTCCGCCGTGGGACGGTGTTGATCCACCGTCTCCCCCCCCACCCGTTTCAAGAACCGGCGGAACAATCCCGCCGACCACTCCAAGTTGGCGCCGTTGGTCACGCCGACCACCCGGTGGGGATCGTCGTATTTCCGCGCCACGTCCCAACCGTGTTTGCGCGCCACGCCCTGGACATGGCCGGGGGTGGCGGCGATGCCCGCGGACGTCACGTCGGGGTAGCCGTTCCACTCGGGGCCGGTCCGCGCGAAATAGGACATTAAACGATTGTGGTCCCAATCCGAGATGCCGCTCAAGAAAGATAAACTGCTGAAATGGTCCTTGGGACGACCCCAGGTATAACCCTGTCGGTTGCCGTATGTGTGGGTCTTGAAGGTGCGGGCGATCCAGCGGGACAACGGTTTAAAAAACGGGACTTTTTGCGCCAGCGCCTCAGCCCGGGCGTTGCCACCGGCCACGGATTCGGCGACCAGCACATTGACCATCGCGGTCTGCGCGTCGTTGCCGTGGATGACCGGCGGACGCCAGGAGTCGCCCAACACCCGCGCCCGGGCTTCTTCCAAATGGGCAATGATCGCCAAGGAAGCCACGCTGAAGAACGCGGTGAAATCTTCCCAACTGGCCGGGTTGTCGCCGCCGGGGCGATAATCGTAAAGCTGCTTCGTGAAAAAAGCGTCGCCGTCGGGGTTGTCGCGGAAAAGATAGACGGGATTGCCTTCGGGCCCTTTCATGGGGCGAACACGGAGCTTGACCGGCCGATCCTCAAAAAGGACTTCCAAATCGAAGGGGGGCTCGTCGCTGGGCAAGAGGGGCGTCGACGGGGGCACCCGATCGGCCAGAACCAATCCTTCGGCGGTGCGGCGATGGGTGTAGTCGGGTTCGATGTCGACGATGTCCACGGCGGAATCCCGGGTGATTTCCCGTTCCGCGTCGCTGTGGAAAACCTGAACAGGGCCCAGACCGCCGGCCCAGACTTTCCGGCCTTCGGCCGACAGGTGATAAACACGCTGATAGGCGATCCCGTGCAGTTTGGCCCATTTGGCGGGGATTCGGCCCGTCATCAAAAGGATCCCGTCAACGAGCGGACGATCGGCCAAGGTGGCGTCCCGAGACACGGCGGCCGCGAGTTCCTCCAACAACCGAGTCTCTTCCCCGTCCTCCAACAAAGAGATCGCCTTCTCCACCGGGTGAAGCGCTTCGACCGGGCCGGAATCCATGAGCGGCTTGGCCCAATCTTCTTCGGCGCGGCGGGCTTCGGCGGTGCGGGGTTCGTCTTCCCCCGGTTGGCGAGGGGCTTCGCCCTCCACCCGGCGCATTAAATTAATCCGTTCCTGCACGCGACGCTCCATCGACGCGGGGGAAAGCGCCAAGGGAGCGAACAACGCGTCATCAGCCTCCGCCAAAAAGTCGATCAGCCGTCCCTGAACCATTTTTTCGCGCAGGAGACTCACCAACGCGTATGTGTCTTCGCCGCGGAAGTCGCGCATCAATCGACGGACGCGGAGGGCCCGGCCGAGCGCGTTCTGGGGATGGCTCTCCAAGTCCTCCAACGACAAGGTGAAGGCTTCGTCGGGCGAAAGGCCCCAGAACAGCACGGCCTGCAACCGAAGGGCGTCGCGGTGGTGGGTGGTTTTGGCGTCCCCGCCGAAGACCACGTGATAGGCCTCGTGGAAAGCCGCTTCCATGAGGTGGGGGTGCAAAATGGAATTCGGTTCGAAAAATTCGTCGCTGAGGCCGAGCCGCCCGCGCCCGCCGGGCGCCGCCGACTGCCCGAAACCATAACCGAGAACCCGCGCTCGACTTTGCACCTGCAGCCCGTCCGCGTCGAACACGCCCAGATCGGTGGACTGAATTAGATTTAAGATTTCGTCGCGAAGGACGCCCGCGCTGTTCCAAACGGCGGCGCCCAAATTGGCCTTGGTGGAAGTGGGCGGCGGTCCGGCCAGTTTCGTGGCCAACCAACTTTCCAACGCGCCGAAAGCCCCGCGCACGTCGCCCGCCCGCTGGAGGGGCACGGCGCTCAAATCAACCCCGTTGGGCACATGGCCGATGAGCGCGTCCGACTGAAGGGGCCGCGCGTGGTTCTGGGCCACGAGGCCGATTTTGAGCGCGTTCAAATAACCGTAAAATTCGCCGCCCCGCGGCTCAAAGTTCAAGCTCGGTGGAAACCCGCCGCCCAACCCCTTGGCCCAGGCGAACCGTCCGGCGGCTTCCCCCGGGGCCAGCCGGCCCTGATAGCCCGCGCCGGCGTTGTGGATGACGGTGATGAGCGCCGCGTCGCCCAGGCTGTCCGTTTCCTGAATTTCCCCCCGGTCCAAGGCCATGTAGGCGTCCAAATATTCCGGCGCCACGTCGGCCCAATCCCGCGGGCCGACCATGGCCCGTTTTTGAATTTCGACATACGCCGCGGGGGTTTCCTTAAAGATTCCCAAGGCGTGTTCCACGGCGGACCAAAGAGAGTCCGCCGTCTTCAAATCAAATTTGAAACCGGTGCCGTACCCCGGGTACTCCCGTTCATCGATGATGGTGGTGTCCAAGCCGCCGACCCGTCGGCCGATGGGCACCGCCCCGTAACGCATGGCCTGCTGGTGAGCGACGCCGCAGGGCTCGAATTCCGAGGGCCAGAGGGAGAAATCGGCGCCGGCCAATAAATACGGGACGGCGTCCTTGTCGAAGGTATCCCGAAACACCATCTTGCCGGGAAACCGGACCTGAAGCTCCTTGAGCCGCGCGACGTACTTGTATTGCTTTTCTTCCTCGGGGTGAGCGACCCCTTGGATGGCGATCTGCCCGCCGCTGGCGAGAACGCGTTCCGCGGCCCCCAGAATTTCTTCAATGCCTTTCTGCCCGGTGATGCGGAACGCGCTCGCGAAGACGGGGGCGGCCGGGTCGACGTCCAAACCCGCCGCCGCTTGAAATTGCGCCTTGTTCTTTTGCTTCCCTTCGGGGGACTCCGCGCTGAACGGGGTGTAATCGTAGTCCAGGAGCGTCGGTTTATTTTCCTCGGGCGCGGGTTGTGTTCGCCGTGGCTTGGGTTTGCCGGGATCCCAGCCTTTGTGGCTGATGCCGTTGGTGATTCCCAAAAGCCCTTCCTCGTCTTCGCGGAAAACGCCCACCAATTCGCCGCTGCCCAGTTCGGTGAGCAGTTCGTGCGCGTACCGATCGCTCACGGCCACGCGGAATGACCGTCGACCGGGCACGGGGCGCGAGGGGGCATGGCCGCGCGCGAAAGCCAACGCCTGGGCCGCTTGCCAATCGTGCGCCTGAATCACGCTGGGTTTCAGGTTCAGCGCTTCCATCGCCCGAACGGAAACGGCCGAGAACAACGTGGCCTCCCAATAAAGGTCGCGCGGGGTCCGTTGCGCGCGGAACGTGTCCACCGAGCCGGCGAAGTCGATTTCCTTGCCGGCGTAATTCGTGCGATACACCAGCGATTGCCGGCCGTCCACCGCCGCGGCACGGACCAACGTCGCGGTGTATTCCTTGCCGGAATACGTCCAGAGGAAAGATTCCACCGTCTCCCCGTTGAGGACGCGGGACCGCACGTCCTCGGGGATGTTGGACCAAAACGCCTCTTGGCCTTCGTAACCGTTCGGGAACATTTCGGGATGGGCGATGAAGTTGACCGTCACTCCCTCGAATTCGGTCTCGTAGACGCCGAAGGTTTTGCCGTCGACAACGACGGCGGCCACGCGCAGGGCGGTGTGGGTCTCTTTCCCCCGAGCCAACGTGAACTGAGGCACCCCTTCCACGCCGCGCGTTTGGAAAAGTTCCCGGACAGACCGGGGGACGCCGAGCTGATGCAACGGGACAAAGAGACGGGTTTTGACGCCCTGCCGCGCCAACTCCGGCAAAAGTTCGGTCACGACGTCTTGCACGCCGCCGGCGCCCCAGAAGGGCCCTTCGTAGGACACATGGACCACTTCGCCGTGAATCGCCGCGTTTTTGGGGCGGGCCACCTGCACCCCGCCCTCCAAGCCGGAGCCGACGTTCGTCAAAAGTTTCTTCGCCCACGCCCCCAGCCAACCCACGAAATCGCCGGCGCCTTCCAGCGGGGGGTGGGTCGCCTGCCACCATTTGTCGAAGCGGTCCGTCTCGGTAACGAGATCGGCCGCCACGCGGTCGGGATTCTCGGCGAACTTCTCATCGAAATAAGCCCGCGCGACGTACAGGATCTTTCGCGGATCGTCGCTGTTCTTCGAGGTCAAACCGCTGGCGTGGGCGCGGGAACGGCCGAAGGGCCCGTTGAAGACGTACTGGAAGTTCCCTTTACCGCCGATCAGATGGACTTCGAAATCCCGAGGCACGCCGCGGTCGTAAAGAGGGTGTTCCGGCGGGAGCACGACGTCGCCGATGCTCTTCAAGCTGTGGATGCTTTGATTGAGTTTGCCCAAGGGATCGATGTCGGCGCTGACGGCGCCGAGGTCGGGGATCACCGCTTCCAAGGCGCTGGGACGGGCCTTTGCGGGAGCCGGCGCGGGAACGACCGCGCCGTAATCCCGGGGCTGCTTTGCGGCGACGCGGGCCAAAGAGTCCTGAATCAGTCGAACGTTCGCCGCGAGATGGGCCCGAATCTCTCCCAGGGTTTTGCCTTTATTTTTCTCGATCAGGCTTTGCCAGCGGGCGGCCTCCCCCGTGGAAAGAACGGGCCGCGTGAGCCCCGCCAACCTGTCGGCGGATTCCCCCGTCGACAGCACCCGATCCACCAGCGCGAGGTTTGCCGAAAAATTGTCGATGTTCTCTTTGAGCGGCTCGAACCGCGACTCGGCCTCCGCCGCCGGTCCGACCGGAACCTCCACAAACAGCGTGGGCACCCGCCACGTCACCATGCCCGCGAGGCTGGCCGGTTGCAGGGCGGGGTGGGTCTTGTCTTTTTCCCACAACTGGGTTTGGCGGCGGTAATCGTTGATCAGTTCAAACCGCAAGGCGAGCAGGGCTTCCGGGTCGTTGCGCGCGTCGTAAAAGCGTTTCAGTTGCCGCTCAATGTCCGTCTCGGTCGCCTCCGGCGTGTTGAAGAAATGCCGCGAAAAGTTCGTGATGTCCACCACGTAGTTGGCGGTGTTGAACATCGGGAAATAGGCCTCCGCCTGCTCCGCCGTCATCCCTTTCAAGAAAGCGGCGTCGAATTGGAATTCCTCGGCCAAACCGCGTCGGTGGCCGAAATCCACGGCGGCCGGCGCTTGGCCGACCTTGAACTTCACGGCCGACCCGCCCTTGGCGCCCTTGGGTTTTTGCGCGACCTCGTTGACAAGCGGTGCGCCCGTTAAGCGCATCACCGCGAGCAGCGCGGGCGACGGCACCGCCGCCAAGTTGTCGATGTTGGCGATGAACTGGAAGCGTTTCCCTTGTTTGAAGACCTCGTAGGCCCGGCCGCTGACGATGAAGTCGATGAACGAGGTGTCGTGGGCGTCGGGCCACATGACGTCCAACAAGTCCACGTCGGGAACGCTGTGCTTGTAAAAGTCGCCGGTGCGGGCGTCCAGTAGGTGCGCTTCCCGCACCCGCAGCACCTTGACCGGGGCCGACCCTTCCGCCGGATGCGTGTACAGGCCGGGGGTGTAAAGCCATTCCGGCAGATTGTCCAGAACGAATCCGGGCATGAACCGCTCCATGAAGTTGGGTTCGTATCCCAGGCGGATCAACTCGCGGCGGATTTGCTCGTCGGTCAAATGGCTGGTGTGGACGTCCACCTCCAACCCCGCGCCGTTGGCCAGGTTTCGGGCCCGGGCTTGGGCCAGGACGATTTCCAGGATGCCGCGGGGGGCCCCGTCTTCCACGGGGACCGTGTAGACGCCCTTCGCGATGTCCAAAACGACTTTCTGCCCGGTGTCTTCGTCGAAGTCCTCGCGGGCGTATCGGGTGCCTTTTCCGGCGGCGCTGCGGGACACCATGGCGAGCTTTTCCAACGGCCGGCCAAGCCGTTCCAGATCCTCGCGGGTGATCAACACATGCCCATAATCGTTGACCGTCAACCGATCGAACAACGCCGTCCGCTCCGCGGCGGACAGGGCGGGCCAAAGGGCCGTGACCTTCTTTTGGAACTCGTCCCGGGTGAGCGGAAGGGCCGCTGTTTGCCCCGGAACGGGAAACTGGAGGGAATCCCCCGCGCGGGTATCGTCCCCCCGGACCCAG
>Ga0268298_10001477_pt1 | contig 27686 bp, 28 predicted proteins | sample WWTPWeurt_MetaG_FD_194462 | JGI IMG/M metagenome (GOLD analysis project Ga0268298, IMG submission 194462) | Activated sludge microbial communities from WWTP in Nijmegen, Gelderland, Netherland - WWTP Weurt | ecosystem: Engineered > WWTP > Aerobic digester > Activated sludge | place... | reverse complement strand
CTTCTTCATCTATTACTTGTTTTTGACTAATCACATTAGCAACGTAAACAAAGTCGATATTCTGACGATCTTCTTTCGGACGATTGGGATTGTCGTTGATACACAACAAATATATGTCATCGATAGTCCAGCCTGATTCTTCTAATACCTCTCTTTTTACTGATTCAATAATCGTTTCATCGCGATCAACAAACCCACCGAGTAATCCCCATTTCCCACTTTCAAGAATCGGAATTCCATTTTTGGTACCTCGCAGACACATTAATACTTGATTATTATTGTTCAGAATAATATTAGAAGTCGTCACATGCCTGATACCCGGATTTGCGATGTTACCACCCTCAAAAGTACACGAAATCATGCGTTTCCTTGTATTAATACTTGATAAGTTTCGTTTGCGCATTTATCCCAAGAAAAATGTTTTGCTCTGGCAAGGGACTTTTTGGACCAAGAATCCCGGTCTGCTTTGAGCTTGAGGATGGCTTGGGCGATACTTGCCGGATCCCGTTCATTAAAGAGGAGGCCTGCATTACCCACAACTTCGGGAAGGCTACTATTATTTGCGACAGCAACAGGAGCTCCACAGGCCATCGCTTCGATTGCCGGCACCCCGAATCCTTCATAGAGCGAAGGAAGGATATAGACATCGGCCCCTCGGTAGAGGGCGAGCCTAGTATCATCTTTGACATAGCCAGTCATGACAATATCCTTATGATCGGGTGAGGATTTAATTACTTCGAGAGATTCTTCTGCCATCCAACCGATATTTCCAGCGAGAACTAATTTTCCTTTATAACCGTTTTCTTTCAGAATGCGGAAAGCTTGGACTAGTTTAATTGCGTTTTTGCGAGGTTGAATTGTGCCTAAGAATAAGAGATATTGGTTTGTTTTTAAGCCATATTCCTGGAGTTTAGACATGTTCACTTTTGACACAGCGTTAAAAAGATTTTGGTCATAGCCATTGTGAATCACGGTAATTTTTTTTGGGTCTGTACCATACAACTTGATTAGGTCATCCTTTGTTGCCTGAGAAACGGCAATCACTCGACTTGCATGTGAAACAGCGTGCCTGCTCCAGTTTTTAAGTTTATATAAATCACTCGAGAGAAATAGATCGGGAAAGTATTCATAGGCTAAATCATGAATCGTTACAACAGATGGGCTGCCAATGTAGCTTGGGGTGTAGTGAGCGGGAGACCAAAAGCAGTTATAGTGTGCGCGAGTTAAAAAGAGATTTATGGGTAGAGCGAAGTTGAGCCAAGCGCGCGTGGGGCCGATGTGATGATAGCGCCAGTTCGGATTTTCCTCTGGCAAATCTTCTACCAGTGGGTCACGATGATAGAGATGATACTCAATTTCTGGATTGATAGTCTTTAGTCTTTTTAGTATGTGGTAAGTATACTGACCTGTCCCTACCCTATTTTTGACGTTTGCCTCATTAATATCGATACCTATTGTTTTACGCATGTGACCCTAGTTTCTCATAAATTTGCATTACTTGGGTAGCGCTATGTTCCCAACTAAATTTTTTGGCGCGGAGTATACCTTTTTTAATCATTTTTTCACGCATAGATAATGATTGTTCAATACCAGATTTAATAGACTCGATATTAGTTGGATCGACAAGGATTGCGGCGTCACCAGTTACTTCGGGAAGTGAACTAATATTGCTAGTGACAACTGGCGTACCACACGCCATAGCTTCGAGGACTGGGAAACCGAAACCTTCGTAGAGTGAAGGATAACAAAAAACAGTTGCACTACTATATAGCGCTGGTAAATCATCTTCGGCAACAAAACCCAAGACATTAACGTGGGCGGGATTGCCCACTTTCTTGCCCCAGCCATACTTCCCAGCAATAACTAATGGCAGGTCGAGATTTTTAGTGGCTTCAATTAATCTTTCAAGATTTTTCCTTGGTTCTTGGGTTCCGAGGCTGAGGATATAGCGCGAGGGTAGAGAATATTTTGTTTTCACTCGCTCTAATTCTTCCTTCGATACAGGAGAATATGAAGAACTTATCCCTGGATAAACGACGTCTATTTGTGTATCCTTGATTTGATATTTTTCTACGAGATCATTTTTTGTGCTCATTGAGTCGGCAATGATGTGATTGCCGTGACTAATTATTCGAGAGAGGCGGATAGACTGAGTATGTCTTATCAGTGGATCGACTGTTTCGGGATATTTGATGAAGGCTAGGTCATGGACCGTAGTGACTGTCGGGACGCGAGTTACGGGAGCTGTCCAATCAGAAAGATGGATTAGATCGGTTTCGCCACTTAAGTATTCTAAGTGGAGTGGGGAGTAGTTAAAGAGTACGCCCGCTAACTTTGGCGAGACATGGGAGTATACCCAAGTTGCCCTGTTCCAAGGTTCGGTTTTTTGAAGAGACTCAAAGTAGAAGCGCTGCTTGCGAACCCCAGCCCAAAGAATGAACTCGTGGGTGGTTTTCAGTGAGAGGAGTGCCTTAACTAACTCGAAGGTGTAGCGACCCACTCCAGTTCCGGAATAGGCCATCTGTGAGACGTCAATTGTTATTTTCATAAATATCTACCTGAAGACCAGGATATACCTGTTGCGCCTTTAAACTGTACCCGAGTGAGCTCAGCTTGGCAATCCCGAGCCCTGTAACGTCAAAGACATTCTCGACGTACTTAATGTAGATAATGCGCTCCGGATTTTCGGGAAGGCTACTAACAACCTTAGGTTCGATAATATTTGATTCGCTTACGCCATAGTAGCGCAAGGGTGCGTCCTGATTGCGACTAGGTAGCGCGTAGGTGGCATTACTACCATAGTCTGAGACTACACTTTGCCAGTCTTCACGGTGAAAGCTGGGGCTTAGCCAGAAGACAAGAAGGAAACTGAGTTGTGCAAGAATGGCGAGCAGTGAGTAGCTACGAGGTAGTTCTTTTAAACCAAGAGAGACTATTAATAAGTAGGCAGGTACGACGAAAAGCAACCTGGTGTAGCTATAGACTGGGATGATGAGGGAGATCAGCGCGAGGATTGGGATACTACCCAACCATAGGAGAATTGGAACAGGGATACTCTTTACAGCCAAAACTATGCGGGTGTGGAGCGCGAACGCCAAGGCGACAACTAAGCCATATACCCAAGTAGGTGCAAAAGAGATCCGACCAATAACAGCCTTAACCCAGGTTAAGACAAGGGCCTTAACGGAGATTCCGCCAACCACATTACCCCACTCAGGCGAGCTAGTTACAGTGCTGAGTCCAACCTGGAGTGATTTATAGAGAGAGGGCAACCAGAATACAAGGGTAAGCCCAGAAATAAGTTGAGTAAGTATTAGCTCTCGACGCCTGAGTGCACATGCGTAGACAAACAAGATTAAATGAAGAAACCATGTGAGATAAGAGGTCCAGAGGAATAGCGCGGAATAGAGCCCGTAAAGTAAAAGTGAGTTTTTGGTTGGAGATTTAAGACTTAGAATAAAGTGATAAATTGCAGCGGTAACTAAGAAAGTGGTTAAACCATAGGTTCTCCCCTCTTGTGAATAATATATTAGTAGGGGGTTGGTGGCAGCGAGTATGCCCGCTAAGTACATTAGCTTTTTACCTCCAAGCAAACTCCCAAGCTTAGCCGCAAAGTAAACAGTGCCGAGTCCAGCAAGCAGAGATGGGGTCCTAAGCGCGAGTTCACTATATCCAGCAACACTCGTCCAGAGCCAACCAATAAAGTGATAAAGGGGTGGTTGAAAATCAGCGAGGGCATAAGTCAGGAGTGGACCCATTTTCCCCATCAAGGCGAGAGCTTGAATGGCCTCGTCTAGCCAGAGAGATTGGTTTATTAAAATTAAACGGAGGATGAGTGCGAGCAAAATTAGATATGCCATCCCTTAATTGTACTGGAACGAGAGTTCGGGGTACACTGTAGCTATGGAATCCTGGCTATTATTTGCACTGCTTTCGGCTGTTTTTGCGGCAGCAACGTCGATTTTGGCCAAGATCGGAATTACGGGTGTGGATTCAAACCTGGCTACAGCAATCAGAACGGTAGTAATAACGTTATTTGCTTGGGGAATAGTCATTGCACAAGGGAGCATTAAGACCTTGCCAACTCTCTCAAAAACTACTTGGATATTTTTAGCTCTATCTGGGATTGCAACGGGACTTTCCTGGCTTTTCTATTTCCGCGCACTGCAACTAGGTGAAGCAAGCAAAGTGGTGCCAATTGATAAATTATCCTTAGTCCTGGCGGTGATTATGGCTGGCGTATTTCTCCACGAAAAATTATCGCTACCAACGCTAGTTGGATCCAGTTTAATTACACTTGGAGTATTAGTAATGGCGCTTTGGAAATAATTTGCTGTGTTCGATGCGAGTAATTATTACAGTTTCTTGAGTAGATAACTTTTGCCTTGGTTCCAGATTATTTGGTATTTTTGTTGCGTGATCAAATCTTTAATCATCGATTCTGTGTGAGATAAATCTGATTTATAGAACTTATTCGCGCCTTCTGTTAGATCCACAGCGATGTATTCGGCTTCACCAATTTCAGGTAGTAAGTAGAATTTAGAGCGCTGGGAAAGATGAGGCAAAAGTGAATTTTGGGTAGAAATGATTACATCCTTTGGCACTTGCTTGATAAGTGCATGTGCATCTCTCTCCCAAGGTTGGGTATAGTAAAAACTTGGTTTTGCGAGAGAGTTTAGGGGTCCATGATATAGGTAAGCCTGAGCGAGTATTGTAAAAAACAGAATTCCACATAATATCCAGTAGTATTTGAGGAGCGATCTATGCTTTAGATAGGCTAATACTTTGTCTATACCATAGATTGCAGCTACAGCCATAAAGGGTATTAGGGGTGCAGCAAAGTGGTTGTTAAATTCGTGGAGACGAGGAACAGAATTGTCATAAAAACGTATTGCTAGACTAAAGATTGGGGCGATGAGCTCGATCGGAGCTAAAACAGGGAGAAAGGCAAAAACTAATAGTGAAGAAATGATGGTTAGTTGCTTGGCAGGACTATCGTAAAAGGAGGTTATGATAAGGCTTGGGTTTTTGATAAAAGAACTAATTAGGGTCGATGGATCATTGCCAGGTTTGAAATGAATATATTCAAGACTTCCTGCAAGGTTTGGCATTATGAATTTGACCAAAAATATAAAAATGCCAATACCCATTACAAGCGTGGCGATTGAGTGACGAAAATTCTTCGTTTTTAGATAGACGTAGATACTAAGTGGGATGCTAAATAAACCAAATACCTCCTTGTTGAGCAAGGAGAGGATAAAGGATATCCAATAACCTAGCCAGTTACGCTTTTCAAGAAAATAAAATATAAACAATAGTGGAGTTAAAATCAGTGGCTCGTTATGGTATTCGTCGGTTAGCATTGCCTGAAATGGAACAGATAAGAGATACATACCAGCAAGGAGCGCGCTAATAAGCTTTGCTTTAAATGGTGTTACATGCCTACTTAATATGGTAAGTCCCAAGAGATATAGAGGAATAGCCGAGATTGTCGCAGACAAAGCTTGGATTATAAAAAGCATATTCACGTGCGTATAAATTTGATACCCAAGATAACCAAAAACAAAAGTTAAGATTTGGAAGTGATCTCCAAGGCCATGCATTCCCAAAAGTGAACTGTAAGGAGTTGAGCCTTGGGATAATAAATATATTTCCTGATCAAAAACTGCAGTATCCCAACCAAAGGTTTGAAAGTGGTAATGCTTCTGGATCCCCATAAAAGCGTAAAGAGATGTGATTGTGATTAGCGCCAGAAGAAGTGCGCCCTCAAAATATCTTTTGATAAATGAGCTCAAATGCTGAGTGATAGTGGATGGAGTCATATAAGTTATTTGCTTCGCTTGCCGCCGAGTAGCATTTCGATAATCCCAATAAAACGACCGAGATCATAGATTATTTTGAAGGGTAAAAAATAGTAATTCTGATACTTAATCGAATTAAGAACACCTAAGACTAGTGAGATTGGGAGTGAGGTTCTAAGCAGTGCGTAGAGAGCACCAAGCTGTCCATATTTGTAAGGTCTTTTGGCTGCCCAGCGAGCTTGGCGATAAACTGAGGTTAAACTGTCCGGGTTCTTGTGGTAGCAAGCAGCCAGCGTGCTAAGTGGCCTAACTTTCAGCTTATTGAATAGACTCCAAGTATCGGTGTAGCCAATGTCGTCAAAACCTCCAACTTTATCAAATTCGGATTTGAGGATGGCGCGATAGTCAGTGCCATATTTAGGAGGATTAGCGGGGAAGCGCAGCTTATCAGCCCAACCCTCCTGAATATTCCAGGACCGAGCGAACGCGCTATTCCAATTGGCAACATATTCTTTCACTGAGTAAGTCCCAATAGTCTCTCCTTTTAAAATCGGAGCGATTAAGGTTTCAACATAATCCTTTTCAAAAGTCATATCAGCATCGACGAAGAGAAGAATATTACTATGTGAGTGTTTAGCGCCAAGATTTCTCGCCTTTGCTGGCCCCTGATGCTTTTGAGTAAGGTAAGTAAGGCTGGGGAAGCTTTTGACGATGGTGCTGGTGTTATCAGTACTTCCATCATCTACTACGATAATCTCAATTGGGACAGTCTGGGTTAGCAAGGAAGAGAGCGCTGCGACTATGGTTTTTTCACTATTGTAGGTTGCAAGAATAGCACTAGCTACGGGATTAACTTTACTTAAGTTCATTGAGTGCGTTCTCCAATAGTTTTGAAACTACTTTAATATTGTAGCGCGCAAGCTGGCTACTATAATCTACTCTTCCTCCCTCGGCAGCTTTTACCACTGCATTCTGAACACTTTTTTGGTCTTTTGGACTCACATAGTACCCAGCGCTACCAATAATCTCTCTTCGAATGGGATCGTCGGTGGCAACGATTGGGAGACCGGAGGCCATCGCCTCAACAAACACATTCCCGAATGCCTCTCTTGGATCTGGGGTAAAACAAAAAACATCACTGTAGTTATAGTATGTAGGGAGCTCTACGGGACTCACGTGTTTGATCCAACGAAAGTCGTAGGCTCTTTTTGAGAGGACAACCTGCAACTTACTACTTTCTTCACCATCACCAATAATAATGTGGGTGAGTGGGAGAGAGTTTAAATGTTCGACTGTTTTCGTAATGTTTTTATACTTGGTTAAGGCACCAACGGTTAAGACAATCGGGCGTGGGAGCGAGAGATCAATTTTTTTGGATGATTTGGGAATAACAACTGGATTTGGGATTACGACGATTTGAGTGCGGCGTGATTGGTAAGGTCTACACCAAGCAGCTTGATAATCGGTCATCGCAATAAAGAGATCTGGACCTGCAAGGAGCGTCTTAATATCGTGGTGTCCGAGGCCGGCCGCGCCAAAGACAGCAAGTTTGGTGGTGGGGAGAGCTTGCCTTAAAATCTTAAGTTGTGGTGCACCGTTACAAGCAATAATTACATCGGGTTTAAGCTTTTTAATAGTGCTTAGTGATCCTTTCGTAAATTCCCGAGTACTGATACTGGCAGGATCACTTTCAAGTCTAAAAAGTAGTTTTTCAAGAAAATTATTGGGTGCAGCCTGCGGAGGGTGCTCTAAATCCCCGGTGCGTATGGAGGTATAAGGTAAAGTTGATTTAACTGGGCCAGCTTGGACAACTGTTACTTGGTTATTTTTGGATAGAGCAGTGGCATAAAGATCGACTACGCGTTCTAAGCCGCGATCAGTTAAGCCTTGGGTGAGATTAAGAAAAAGAATATTCATACAATTTTTCTTTTAAGGTTTTTGATGGGAGTGATAAGGCTAGCCAGGAAAGTATAGTTAGCGGAGCGATGTTGTTTGGGATTCTGCTCCCAAGACAAGTGAGGGGTTTGAAAAACTGAGGGAGGCTTGGAATTTATGGCAATTCCAAGTTCTATTTTATATTTAGAGCGATTAAACATTGGGAGATTACCACCCAAGCTACTGCGTTTTAAGTACATCGTGTGGTAGAGATAATTCGTAGTTATGTAGTGAAGAGCGGGATCATGATTAATGATGGCTGTTCCATTTTTGTCATAATAGCCTTCATTTGGATAATCGCCACGAAGAGTGAGTGAGCTTAGTTTACTCAAATTAAGGGCGCGGAGCACTAAGTGGCCACTAGTCCCCCACATATTGTATGAACCCACGCTTTCCTTTTGACGATGATAAATGTCGCCGAGCAAGTCGTAGCGACGAACAGTGATGCCCTCATATTGAGGATTATTCATTGCAGCTACAACCTCACTAGCAGTTTCTTCGGGGTATACCTCATCACCATCGACTACCCAAAACCAATCAGTCTTGGTATTTTTTAATTGTTCCTCACGAATACGGGTTACACCTTCAGGAGTATTTACCCGGGTTTCTGTAAGTTTAATTTTGGGTGAAGCAATGGACTTAATTGCCTCCAAGGTGTGATCAGAGCTACCAGTATCGGTAACCAGAACCCTGTCGACATAAGGGAGAACTGAGAGAAGACTATACCTGACCCATTGGTCTTCATTTTTTACCATCATGTGGACGGTAATATTAGTTTTTTTTGCCATAGTGCTTTTGGTACTCGGAGTAGGCGGTAGAGAGAGTGTAGATAATAACAACTGTTCTAGTGATGACGCGTGCCCAGCCGGCACCAACAAGACCGAAGGCAGGGATTAATATTAGATCTGTGGTGATTAGAGTGAGTGCGGTGAGAGCGCCGGAGATCGCAAAATATCTTGGATAATCAAAGACGTAGAACAAAGCAACAAAAGGCGTAGTAGCGGTAAGGATGGCTGTCGAAATTAAGAGAATATTTAGGGTGGGAACAACAGAGAGGTAGCTTGTACCAATGGTTAGATTAACAAGCGGAGTGGTTACGAGGATAATCGCGAGAGTCAAGATAAGGGCTGCAAGGGCTAACATGGTACCCTTTTTAAGATATTGATCGAGATTTCTCTTGTCTTTATACTGCGCGACCCGCATGTTAAGCACAGTCCCGAGAGACCAGCCAATGAGGCTCGCAACTGTCGCAATACGAGTGGCAGCAGCATAGAGGCCTGTCTCATGGGTTGAGAGGTAGTTCTGAACAATAAGGACGTCGATGTTTTCGGCGAGTGCACCAGCAAGGATTGAGAGACTAGTCCAGCGCACAACACTCACAATTGATTTGGTAATTTTTGGATTGTAGCGTGGGAGGAGTTCTCTGCCAGAAATCACAAAAAGCCCGACGGACGCGCCTAGGAGCGGGAGGAGCATATAACTGAGAGTGATCACCTCTAGGTTAACTGCAACTATCAAGGAGATGAGGGCAAGCGCTAGTTTAAGCAGTGATTGGATAGTGTTAGTTGCGACCGAGAGCCCGAAGCGCTGCCTAGCCTGAAGAAGTGAGTTAATGTACTCATAAATTACTACGGAGGTCGAGAGGACGATTACGAGACGGACTAGTGGAGCGTAGCTTGAGTTTAAATTGAGTAAATTACTAGTGACATATGGTGCTCCGATTAGACCGAGCACGATAACTACGGACATAATCAGGGCTTTGAGATAGGACCCATTTTGCGAGTAACTTACAATTGCCTTTGGACTATCGTGGTTCTGGGCAATGGCGCGGGAGACGGCAATGTTGATCCCCATATCACCAATACGAGACAGGATGAGCATGAGGGAGAAAAGCACGGAAAAGATCCCAAATTGCTCTGGCCCTAGTTGTCTCGAAAAGATAATCATGGCAATCGCAGCGACGCCAGTAGAGCCTACGTTGCCAATGGTCATGAGAGCGGCTGATTTTAATCCACTAGACTTACCTAGCTTAATTACTTGCGACAACATGTACTTATTGTCTCACAGAGTTGGTCCCTACTCTAGCTTAAGAGGTTTGTGATTAATCTGATCATAATATCTTTGTCACTCGGGTGACTCTGAGCAATTAAGAGTGCTAGAGCGACTATTGTATTGTCATTAATCGTTCTCTCACCAGTTTTTCGAAATAATATCCCATTCTCGGCTAAGTAGTGGATAAAGAGTAATGATCCGCTTCGCTTGTTACCATCGATTAAGGGATGATCTTTTATTATGAAATATAATAGATGGGCGGCCTTTTCCTCTACAGTTTTGTAAAGATCGGTGCCGTCGTACGTCTGATTGATACTACCAATAATACGCTCTAGTCCTTTATCGCTTCTGGTCATGCCAACATATTTCGCGGCATTGCCGTCCGCGACTAATTGTTGAGTTAATTTTGTAATAAGGTCCAGTGCTAATTCATATGAGAGCTCATAGCTGGGTTTGGTATGGGCTACTAGTTCGATATGACCTTCGTCATATTTATGGAACGTGACCCAGGAATGGGCGTAATCTGTAATAACCTTAAGAATCCCCTTGGCTTCACCACTAGTTAAGACATTAGAATCTATAGTCTGACGGATCAAGTTAACCGCGCGCTCCAGTTCTTCCATACCGATATCTTTGATACGATGCTGATTAATGGCATATCCCTTGAGAATGTAATCTCTTAGAACACTAGTGGCCCAAATTCTAAACTGGGTAGCGCGCTGAGAATTAACTCTGTAGCCAACAGAGATAATGACATCTAGGTTGTAAATTTTTGTTCTTTTATCAGATCCAGGAAAGTGCATTTTTTGCACATTGCTTTTTATACTTAATTCTCCAGTTTTAAAGATATTGCCGATATGTTTTGTAATCACGCTTCGATCAGCTTGAAATAGCTCGGCTAGCTGAGCTTGTGTAAGCCATACAGAATCATTTTCGATTGGTACTGAGATTTTTTTACCTTTCGCGATTTCGTAAACGACTAATGATTTAACTGGGGCAGTCATACCATACCTCCCGTATATTACCCGTAATAACTACAATATGATCCAAATACTACCCGAAGTCAACATGATCTTTTCAAAAAGGAAATACGAAGTGATTAAACAAAACGGATTTGAAGAGTCTTGCCTAAAGCGATGGCAATACGACTAGCCATCTGGAGGGTGGGACTAACACTAGATGATTCGATTCTAGAGATGACAGCTTGAGTAGTGTTGGCTTTTTTTGCGAGTTCACTTTGAGTCACTTTAAGATCAATCCTAGCCTGGATAATTTGTCTACCTAGCTCGTAATCGGCTTCGTTTAGTTTCCATTCTTTGCGAAACCCTGGTTTTTTCATCAACCGAGCAATAGTTTTGGATAAATCATCATTAAAGGTCTTCTTTATCATAACAGTCATTATATCTTTTTAGATATATTAGTCAATAAGCAATAATTTCTTCTCTGCTAATTTTAAATCTCTAACACTAGTATTGTTGGACTTTTTTTGAAAGATATGAAGAATATACACTAAGTTATTCTTTTGAATACAGAATATTCTGATATTACTTTTACCTAATATGCGCACCTCCCAAAAATCATATCCCCTCAACTTCTTGGCGTCTCTAAATTCAGGTCTCAAACCATATTCTTTTAGATACAGCAAGTTCTTAACAATTTTGCGCTGGTCGGATAAGGGTGATTGATCTAAATACCTGTCTACATCAAATAAATATTTGATCTGATTCATATTATTACTTAAACTGCGAAATAAACTGAAGAATTGTCTCCCAAGTCCCCTTGGTGACTGCAGGATTAGGTGTGGATTTGGGGATATCTAGTGGGTTATAGGCAATAATGTCTTGGACAGTCAGATCGTTGTTTAGATGGTTGTAAGATCCCACCACAATTACTGGCTTCTCGGTGAGGCGGTGGCTGTAATTAAAATTGAGATCATACGAGAGCATATAAACATCGCTAGTCGGGAGGACTAAAACATCTTTGGGTGAACCAGTGATAATAACTTCGTGAATTATGCCGAGCTTTGTCATGGGGACACTTACTCCTCTTCCCTGCCACAAACGATAACCAACATAGAGAGCAATGGGGAGGACAATGAGGGGGATGGTAAAGCGGAGGGCGACTACAGTGTTTTGACTCTTCCACATGCGCTTAAGTGCTAGCCACAATCTACCAATAGGGTTGTTGACTTTAATATTTAAGTCGAGAAAAGGGTCCTGTAGGTTTTCGGATTTGTTTACATCTACTTCGACGGCGTGGACACCATTTACGGAGACACTCCGGCCAACTTTTCTTTTTGTCTCACTCGCGCGTTCGACGAGATCTACCATAATTTGAGAATAGCAAATTGCGAAAAGACTGCAAGTAGCGTGATTTTTTAATCAGTAACCGTAATTTTGTAGGTAGCGTTAGTGGCATCATATGATGTAACGCCTGAGGGGTCTTTATATTGAATCTTCATGGTTCCCTCGTAGGTGCCATTTGCAATGGTCTTACTGACCCAGAGCTGGGTGTAGTAGGCGGTACCGGAGTCCATGTAGGGGGTACCTGTGGTTGCACCATAGTTGCCACCGGCCGTATTGTTTGTATAGCTAGTGACGATAGCACGAGCGTCTTTTTTAGTGCTGATTATGACAAAGGGAACATAGATAGTACTTGCATCGTTATTATATTTGGCGAGTGAGCCGTTAAAGGTATAGTTGTTTTTAGATTTACTAATAGTTACTTCAACGCTTAGCTTATCAACCATCAGGATATCATTTTCGTATGCAGTGCTACCCCCTGCAACGACTGGATAGGGATAGGTGCAGGTGGGACCAACCGCACCATTATTGCCTTTTGCCCGAAACTTGGGGTTAAAAGTTGCGGATTTGTCATAAGTGCGGCCAACCTTGCTCGCTGAGACTCCACCTTCCCAAACCCCATCACCATCAAAGTCCCATTCAAAACCAGTTAGTGAGATGCCACCGGAAGTGCCACCTGACGGGTAGAGGGTGACATAGAGAGGAGTTTTGCCGTAGGCAGGAAGTGCGGGATAGCTGTCTCCACTATATGTGCCACAAGTAAAGGTGTTGTCGACGATCACGGTTGGAGTGGGACTGGGTGAGGGAGAAAGCGAGGGAGAGGGAGAGACAGATGGCTTTACAGATGGAGAGACCTTGGGAGATGGGGAGGGAGAAGGTTTAACTGAAGGCGAAGGGCTTGGCTCATCAACCACTTCCTCTTCAATACTTGCGACTGGAGTGGGACTGGGTGAGGCAGGGACAACTGCAACATTTTGGCTATTTTGAAAGCGAGCAAATTTTGCTTGAGCGGACACTACTAGACCAATCACAAAGACTGCCAGGAATCCGAGGCCAACATAGAGATAAAGAGTTTTTTTAGAGATTTTCGGTTTAGATGTAGAGCTTTCTGGTGTGGGATTATTTGAGCCTACGACGTCAGTTGGTTGCTCGGGCGCGACTGGTTGAGGGTCATTTTGAATGAGTGGTTTTATTTCGGGATCCATAGGAAATAATATAACACTAAACTAGCGTTTTATGATATTAGCTTTAATCCCACAATGATCGGATAAACCAGTAACAATCGAGACATCCTCACAGAGATAGTTGGCAGTTGTGAAGAGGTGATCTACCACTAGCTTAAGTTCAGGTTTACGGAATAAAACTGGATCGAGGGTAGATTCTATACTTTTAGGGAGCTGATCGATGTAGCGACTAGCGAGCTCACGGTATACTCGGGAGCCACGATTAGTGTTTAAATCACCTGCTAAGACAAAGTCATCCAACTGCTGATTGAGCAACTCCTGAAGTCTTAAGTAGTCTGGGTACTGAGCAATATCAGCATCATCGGTCAGTGCCCAGGTGAAGTGGGTATTGGCAAAAACATATTTTTTTCCTTCACCATAGGGGAGTTCGGTAACCAAAAGTGCACGGGGGTGTTTTAAGACTTTCATAAATTCGTGTGGGATGACGACCGGCTTCTCTGAATAATAGTCTACTTTTACTTGGGTGGGTTTAATTTTGGTGAGTGTCGCAATCCCCCACTCTCCTAGTGGCTTAAAAATGTGTTCGTAAATATTAAAGTCGACGTGAGGAACAAAAGACACATGGTAACCAAACTTACTCGCTAGTTCTTCAGCGTGAATTTTATAGACTTCTTGCAAGAAGACTACGTCGGGCATGTTTTCTTTTAGATAGCTACTAACTTTATCCAAGTGACGATCAGCTTCGATATTTAGAGAGAAGAGAGTAAGTGACATAGTTAATTTATATTCCTTATTTAGGATGAGTTATGCTACGATGCTTTTTGTGATTAATCATATTATAGAGATAGCTCACTCTGGCTTCCATGGTCTGAGCGTATTTGTAGCTAAGGGCATTGTAGCGCTTATTGCAAAAACTCCTAGTGAGCGAGACTTGTGGTATGAACGATTATTCATGTGGCATAAGAAACTGCAAGTAATGATCCACTCACATTATTTTGCGAGAAAGCTAGAGACCAACAAACTGATACCTATTATACGTCGGGCACTAGAGACGAAAGATTTTAAGAAAATTGAAGAATACTTCTATCTCATTGGTGAGCAAGCACCGACAACCTCGATTAAAAGAAGGGTCTTAATACTTGCTTCAGGAATGGGTGTTCGCTGGGAGGCGTCTCACCTTAAACAGCTTGCTCCTATACATGGTAAGCCGCTAATTGAACATTTGATCTCAAACGTTCCAGAGGCAATTGTCGTTAGCCACCACACACGACTACACAAGTACCCACACATCGTGCCATATCGCCACTACTTTGTATTAGAAACAATTCTCTGCACCATGAGCACTTGGGAAGATCGAACGATAATACTACTAGGAGACACGCTATATGATCATGCTGACTTAGAGGACATACTCTCTTATGACGGTAACTTTGCGGTATTTGGATCTAAATCGCAAGTAGAGATATTTGCACTCACCTTCACTAAAGAAGCGAAAGAAGAAGTATTAACACACCTCCTTAGAGCACTCCTAGACGCCTATGAAGGAGGTCGCGGAAAAATTACAGAGATGTATCGTAGCTATGACAACTTACCTTTATATAAAGTTGGATTTGGTTCGAACTTCCACAATGTTAACTACACCACAGACATCGACTCACTCACAGAATATGAGGCAGTAAAAGAAGGTAGACCATTTAAGATAAGGTACTACGAGGAAGCAACCTCATAGTGTGAGATAATATTCTCGTGGCAAAAAAATTAATCTCAATAGTAATTCCAGCATATAACGAGGCAGGTAATGTGGAAGTCATTTATGACGCCCTACGCAACACTATTCCGAGTAAATACTTGTTTGAAATAATATTCGTAGACGATGGGAGTACAGACAACACGCTGGGTGTAGTTAAGAAACTAGCAAAAAAAGATAAAGCTGTTCGTTATATATCGTTTACGCGTAACTTTGGACATCAATATGCACTTAAAGCTGGAATTGATCATGCGCGCGGCATGGCGACGATTACCATGGATGCGGACCTAGAACACCCACCGAGACTAATCCCAAAGATGCTAGTAGCATGGGAGAATGGAGCCAAAATTGTATATACCAAGCGCAGCGATGATCCTAATTTACCACTGCATAAGAGGCTAACCTCTAAATTCTTCTATCTAATGATTAACAAGTTGTCTGATACACCGATACTGGCTGGCGGAGCAGATTTTCGTCTAATTGATGCCTCTGTCTCAGAGTTGGTTAGGACTAGTACGGAGAGTGCCTTATTCTTGCGAGGACTAGTTGCATGGAGCGGTTATCCATCGCTGATACTATCGTACCGCCCTACGAAGCGGAAGTGGGGAGAGTCGAAATATACATATACGAAGATGCTTCAACTCGCTATCGATGCCATAACTTCATTTAGCGTAGTGCCCCTTAGACTTGCAACTTTAATTGGATTTTTAATGTCACTCTTTACTGGACTATATGGTCTATACGCGATCATTGCTTATTTCACCAACTGGAATGTGATTACGGGTTGGCCATCTGTCATTATTAGCGTGCTGTTTATTGGCGGACTACAACTACTCATTTTGGGGATTATTGGAGAGTATATAGGCAAAATATTCTTGGAAACTAAGAATAGGCCACTCTATCTAATCAACGAGAAGAATATATGATGGCTAAACTCCTCCCAATTATTGTATTTGCAGTTTTTGGATACTACCTGATGGGTGGTCTTTTTTCGGCAAAACTTGGGATGATTGATGATCATGAGATCCCATACTTCTTAGGGAGTGACGGAGTTATAACACTTACAGAATTACCAAAAGTCATAGGGATGACGGAGATCGGTGATTGGGGAGAGTACCTTAGGTTTAGACCGAGCTACTACACACTAAGAGTGATAGAGACAATGCTTTGGCGTGACAATGCAACGATGTGGTTTATAACAAGGTACTTACTATTAGTGCTTTCAATGTGGATGGGATTTCGCATAATGAGCAAATACTTTCCCAAGATATTATCTTACCTATTTATTTTCTACGTACTTACAATGCCGTTTTGGCCTGACCTACTAACGAGACTTGGACCATCTGAGATATATGGAGTACCTGCCCTTCTGGGTTTTGCTTACGGATATGTGTTTAAAAAACCCTGGATTCTTTTAATTTCATATGTAATAGCTGTGGGAGCTAAGGAGAACTTTCTATTTTTGCTCCCTCTACTGCTTTTGTGGATCTGGCAGATGCGCCGCGAACAGAAAATGACCAAGTCATTATGGGCAGCATGCTTACTAGCTACCGCCTTTACAGCTTGGGTAGTGTCGGCAATCTTAGTGGCGACGGGAAGAGCTGGTGCGGATATTTATGGAGAGACAATAAGCTATAGATATAGAGTAACTAGGTTTGTGTGGGATATGCCAAAGATAATATCTGAGCGAAAAATGTGGGTTAGTGTAGTTACTTATATTGCAATGATAATTGGCTTTATAAAAAAACCTAAAGATAAGGCAATCATACCCACATTACTTAGCATGACTATTATCTATGGAATTATCGCGAGTCAGTATATTTTTTACCCTAACCAAATACCAACGCTAATGCGATATGACTTTCCAGTGATGATACTTTTTAGGGTAGCAGATTTAATTGCACTTTATTACTGGACAACCAAATACAAACTTTCAAAATACTTTTTATATGTAGTTACTGGGCTAGTTTTAACTGTTTTCGTATTCAAATGGAAATATTCTATGATTCAAAATCAAGCTAATCGAGTGCTTGCCTCGACAAGCTCTTTCTCAAAAAAAATAGAGAGCATTACTAATACTGCAAGGAATAATCCAGACGCTAAATTAGTTTTTGTGAGTCAGCGATTTATAGATTTTGAACCAGTAACTTCAGTTGTTAGATATTTAGTGGCTCAATCTGTTTTCAATACTTTTGAGCTTAAATACACTAATGAAGCTAATTTAACAGATCCATTAGGAAAGCACTTAGAAGGAAGAATGGTTGGTTCTATGACTGGTGAAAATAGGGAAGATTTATTTGCTAGGTTTAGTCCGTATACTGCCCCTGATAAAGAGTGTTTTAGTATTACCTTTGGTGAGGCCTTACCTTTAATGGATTGCCCCGAGATAGTGAGATTCTAGTTAGCGTGATTAACGAGATTGAATAGACTCCAATCCATAGAAACCACCAATTACCCTTAAGATAGGTTGGTTTGTATTGTGAGGCTTGAGTGATTAGTGTAGCAAGAGAACTTGTATCGTAGTAAATAGTAGCTATGCGATAAATTCCCCCTAATTGAAGCCAAATAAAGACGCCAACCAGAGTTAGACGAAGTAGTCTTCTTATCTTACTATTCCACCCTAGTGAAACAATGCCTAGTAGAAGAAGTGATAAATGAGATAGTAACGTAGGGAAAAAGTAGCGAGCCTGAATCCCAAGGGAGTAACCGTTTAACTTGAAATGTTGATAGTCATACCAAAAAATTGCAAGAGCATAGGCAATACTTGAGAGTAAACTAAAGAGTGCATATGGTAGTTGAGCTCTTGTTTTTGCGCCTCGATAATACTTATAGAAGTAGATAGCTAAGCCAATTACTGATAATAAAACAAGGCGATTTGCTACTTGCCAGTAGATGGGTGGCAATACTACACCTAGCCATTTAAATACTCCCCAATACCATACAACGTTCTGACCTATCAACTTACCAACTGAGAAGCGGAGATATTCGGCAAAAGTTATGTTATGAGTGTTATCTAGAGTCAGTAGTCCCAAATAAGGTGAAAGCTGATTCCAACCCAAAATTGCGATAACCATAACAGAGAGGATTAAAAATATTAATGACTTATATTGCTTACGTAAGATACTACTAATGAGGAATGCTAAGGCGAGGATTAATACGTTAATGAAAGCCTGTGGCTTAGTATAGACGTCTAGTAGTAGCACAATAACTGAGCTCAATGCTAGTTTAAGACTAAGTCCGTTTTTTATGAGTAATAAACCAAGTAAGAGGATAAGCGATGAGAGGACGTTGTGTAGGTTATCGGAGTTAACGCCGGCGCTTACAAAACTAAACATCGGCTGGAGAACTATAAGTGAAGCTAATGTGATCCCATAAATCTTTTTTCCAAACATAATCTTGCCATACCAATATCCCGTAAGAGCGATTAAAGGGATTAACATTACACTGAGTACCCGCATTGCAAACACGCGGTCGATCAACGTACCACGACTGATTAGTTTGTCTACGATTGTAAGAAAAGCATAATAGAGAGGTGGGTATTTTGCTGCTTCGCTGCCAACGTAGGTGGTGCGTGAATCATGGTTATTTAACTCATAAAATCTGTTCTCGCTTGGCCCATTGAGACTACTACTATATTCGGGATGGTACTCTGGGTGATAAGTATATTTATTATTACCTAGACCATCCCTAAAGGTCCCCATAATTAACTGAGACTCCAACATCTCTTGGCTTAGATCTAGTTTGCCACCACCTGGCATCGAGCGGTTCTGACTGAGATATGAGACTGTGCCTATATGAGCTTGTTCGTCAGGGAATTCAAAGAGTGGAGTTATAAATGACCAAGCAAGAATGATGCCCGTTGTAGCGATCAAAAGCTTAGTGTTATTTTTGAACATAAGCGTTATAACCTGATTTAATAATACTTGAGAGATTATGTGCAGGCTCCCAATTTAGTGCTTGTTTGGCAAGGTTGATCCCTGCGAGTGAGTAACTAATGTCTCCAGGGTTCCTGGGAGCATAAGTAATTGGGATGGTAACGCCAGTTACACGCTCAACCTCATCGTGTACTTGCTTCATTGAAGTTGCCACTCCCCCACCAAGATTGCAAACGAGTGGTGGATTGCCGTTTCTTAGATACTCTAAACCAAGAATAAACGCCCGCGCTATGTCTTCTACGTGTACAAAATCTCTGATGACGGTACCATCTGGAGTGTCATAGTCGTTACCACTAATGACAATGCCCTTGCGAGAATATGCAGCCTCGTAAAGGCGGGGCATAATGGCCCGACTCTCACTTGATTGTCTTAGCCTACCCTGAGATTCAGCACCACCAACGTTGAAAAACCTGAAGGCTAAATAGTTATCATATGTTTTAGCTAGAGATAATTCTGCTGCTAATTTGGTTGATCCATAAGGACTCGTAGGATTTTTTGGATGTGATTCTTTAATTGGCTCAGAATTAATTGGCGTACCATAGACGGCGGCCGAACTTGCATATAGCGCGTATGGAACATTATTTGCCTTGGCAATATCCCAGACATTGAGAGATCCCTTGGCGTTGACCTCCTCGTAAAGATCAGCCTGTTTTACGCTCTCGGCGGCATTTACAAGTGCAGCGAGATGAATGACTGCCTCAAATTTTTCTGATTGAAATACTTCGTTTAGCTTTGCTTTATCTCGAATATCTCCGATAAAAAGCTTTTCGTTGCCGAGGAGATTTTTGGGATCACCAGATATTAAGTTGTCATAGACAACAACCTGCTCTCCATTTTCTGTGAGCAACTTAACTATGTGACTACCAATATACCCAGCGCCACCTGTCACTAAGATTTTACCCATGCAGCTATTCTACCTGTTTAAGAGTGAGTTGTAGAGCGCAAGGTGCTCAGTAACTATTTTGGCTTTAGAAAAATTGTTCTTAATATGCAATATTCCGTTACTACTTAGTTTTTTTCTCAATATTTGATCGCTCAATATTTTAGTAATACCAGTAGCGAGATCGGCTATGTCGTATGGTTTTGCGAGATATCCTGTTTTATTGTGAACGACTAATTCTGGGATACCACCAACATTGAAAGCGACGACTGGTGTTCCACAGGAGAGTGACTCCATAGCGACATATGATAACGTCTCATTTCTTGATGGAACAATCGTGACGCTAGCGTTCTGATAAAAACTAGCTAGATCTTTATCGCTAGAAACACTGGAGATTAATTCAATTTTCTTAAAATTATTAAGATTTTTGTCCTCTATGCTCTTAGCACTAATGATGGTAATACTTGTATTCCTAACTATGTCTCTAGGCAATTGATTTAATGCCCTGATTAATAAGTCTAGACCTTTATTTGAATCGTTGTCCAAGTTTGATGCTACAACTAGAATACCGTTCTTTTCTTTGATTCCTATATCTACATTTGGTTCATAGTCATCACTTAAAAAGTTATAGATCTGATTGATTTTATTTGATTCTCGCATTTGGTAAGCGAGTTTTGCTAGTTCATAAACATAATTACTTGGTGCAATGAAGTTTATTCTGGTATTAGACCAATACTTACTCTTCCTTTCCCATACCCACCTATTCAGATCCAAACCTATTTCGTTCTGAGATCGGTTAGTTGGAAGATATCCACCCACCATGCGACTAGTATCCAGCGGCAAGTGCTCAGCTCCTAGTAGAGGCCAGAGATCATGGAGAGTCCATACTATTGGCACAGGACAATTTGCCAAGCTTTCAGGCCTCACAAAACCTGCTCCTATCCAGTGGATGTGAATAATATCTGGGGATTCTTTTTTAACAATTTGCCTAAAATTATCAGGAAAGTAGTTGTACGAGTGAAAGATGGGGTTATAGTCATTCGTCAGCTTGCCTATGGCTGCGTCAAAATAAGCTGGTAGGCGAGAGGTCATATGTACCACTTTTGAGTCATGGCCTAGCTCGATTAAGGCACTAGATAGCCTATCGGCTGCTTTAGCTGCACCACCAGTCTGCCAAGTTGAAAAGTGTAGAATTTTCATAACTTGGCTCTATTATGACTAATTCCAGCCAGGAAATATATGTAGGGAATCAGGGGATATATATATCTAGGTTCTACCTGAAAGTGGGCGATAACGACAAATAAATAGAATATCGGTATTAAATATTTGGGCTTCATATTTAGAACCACCAATACGCGTGACCAGAGATAGAGTGACAATATAACCCTAGTGAGGATAAATAATATCCCAATTAGCGGTGGGGAGAGCTGTGTGAGGATGCTGGGATAAATCCCCTCGAAAAGGAGAAAGTTGTCGAGCGAGACTATCATGACGAAGAGGTATTTAAGTGGTGATTTAAGGATCATATTTAACCAATCCTGATTAGAAAAACCAGAGTCTCTCAGTTCTTTGGCAATAACATATGGATTAGATTCATAGCCAGGCATTGAGGGCACTGGATCGTTTTGGTGACAGACCCCTTGGTAATTAGGTAGGAGTGCTAATCCAAGTGGATATGAGACAAAGTAGGGAGAACAGCTGAGGATCTCGGTATATGACTGAGTGGTTTTGCTCACTTGGATCGCGCGATTATAGAGTGAGCGACTACCAAGATATGAGCTAATAACCAATGGTAATGAGATCAAAATACTAACAACAAGTGAATAGAAGAGGTAGAATTTTCTTCTGATCAATGTATAGATTGCGAGTAAGACTATACTAGGGAAAAAGATGCTCTTGGTTGTGGCTAGTGCGAATGCTCCTATAAAGAGTGGGAATATTCCCCCACTTAACCAACCCCAAGTGAGCAATGATATACCAAGACTACTTAGCGGCTCGGAATATAACTTGGCTCCAAAACTTAGATATAGTGGCGAATAGAGCATCAGTAGGCTGAATAGATTAGCCTTTGGAGATTTGATAAAGACTAGAGATTTATAGATAAGATAACTACTAAGTGCCCATAATAGGTAGTTAATTAGTTGATAAAAGGTTGTTGTGCTGAGTGGGATAAGATTACCGAGTAGAGCGAGTAAAAATGGATAGCCTTGATCGATAAAACTTGGACTTATGTTTGTAAAAACTGAAAGTGGACTGGTCACTAACTCCTGGGCACGACTCAAATATCCCGCAGCATCATGGATAAGTGCATCCTCCTTTGGAGTTAACCTTAAAAAGGTGCCTACTAAAAAGGGGTATGGTAGTAGCCAGAGGAAACTCCATTTTTTCATACTATCCCTAGGAGAGATTTAATAAAAAGTGATATTTTTCCTAATGGATGTAGGTAGACTAGTTCTTCAATGTATTTATCTTCTTGATCAGAGTATGTCAATTTGCTTGGATGAATCAAGGGGAACTTCATAGCTTTGGTTGTGACATCGATTGTTTTATTTTTCTTCTTGAGATTAGTGGCATCCGCGCCATAGCCGACATTTTTTACTAGATTTACACCTGGAATTATATTCAACCCATGTAGTTTCATACTTAGATAGGTTAACTGATAGTCCCAGGTATTAATTTTTCCAGAATATAAACGATCAAAGATATATGTCCAGAATTTCTGTGTAAAAAATCTCTTAGGATATAGTTCACTCAACCATCCAGAATGCTTTAGCTTAGGCCAGTCACTAATAGTAGAGTCATATTGATCCCAGACTCTTTTCCAGGTAGCCCATCCCCAGACATGAGGATAACGGGAGAAGTAATAACTCTCTTTATAGTTTTTATTTGATTGTTGAAAATTGTTACCTGAGATACTGACTATCCTCTCTTCATCTTTATACTTCTTTAGGAGCTGATCGCAAAAGATAAAGAAACTAGACTCTGGAACGCAGTCGTCCTCGACAAATATTGCTCTGTCTGTGTGCTTAAAGACCCAATCTATGCCCGTACTAAAGCGCCTTTTGAGTCCTAAATTTTTTGTAGAGTAGGACTTTCGGACTTGGCAAGGCCAACTAATTAGACTCTCTAGATCTGCTCTAGTTTTTTTAACTTGCTCTTCCTCTCCAGTATTCTTAGAACCATCGGCGACGATGTATAGTTCTTTGGGCCTAGCCTCCCGTATCCCATTAATCATTTTTTCGAGATTTTGAGATCTTTTATAGATAAAAATGACAACGGGAGTAGTACAAACCATTATTTGTGAATAGCCAATATATTTTGGAATAAAAATATTTCGCTGTTGAGCAAAGAATCTGAGTTGACCTTCAACATGCCACTGGGGAGTAGTCGATATAAGTTGTAATTTTTTAGAATATTTTCTAAATCGATGAAAAAGGTTCTGGAAAATCTATTCATAGCATTAAATTCAAATTGAATGCAAGTAATTTTGCCTTTTTTGATTAATATTTTGGCACCTTCTAAGACTTTCAGCTCATTGCCCTCAACGTCAATTTTCAAAAAATCTATGTTGCCAGATTTTATATACTTTTCATAAAATTTATCGAGCGTTGTCATTTTGACTGTATACTTACTGGCTGTAGAATGGTGGATCGATTCGAGGACTGATGGGTAGACAGTGGAAAATGGAGAGCTGCCCGAATTTTTGGCATCATATAAAAAGATAGATCCTTCACGATTTCCTAGTGCAAGGTTGAATGGATTATAATGATACTTACGACTATTTTGTTTTAATTTTTTAAAGGTTTTGGGGTTAGGCTCGAAGGAAAAAATTTGAGCGCTGGGATTAATAGAGAGTATAAGCATGGCACTATCACCGATGTGTGCACCTACATCGATGACTAATGGTTTTTTAAGTTTCTTAATTCGCTCTACAAGCACATATCTCTCTCCCGAGAGATTATCGTCATAATAATTGTCGATACCGAGGCCGTGCAAGCCGATGGTTACGAGGAATTGATTCCATTTGGAGAAGGTTGTATGTGCAAATAGCTTGGTGTAAAGCTTTAAAAAGCTTATATAAGCACTTTCTGGTTTCATATAATTTTTCTTAACCACTTCTTAATATAACCCGAGATACTATATATTGTGCGTAAAGTTTTGTGCTCTAGATCGGCTAATTGAATTACAAAATTAGTGGGTAGCAAACAATAGGCAGTGGTGAACCAATAGTTTATGCCGCGGTCGGGGATAACTAATTTGTACTTTTCAAGCACAGTGCGCGGTGAAAGCTGATAACCTCTATTTTTATAAACTCTGGCTACTTCAAGGAGCCAGTTGCCCAGGTTGCTCCCCTTCTCTTGCATAGCTGTACTAATTGGTAAATCGCGGATAAATTTGTCGTACAATAGATCAACTTCGAGCTTGTGGTTGTTGAGATGGCTGCCCTGACCCTCGTGCTGCCTTGATTGGAGCACTGAGGCCGGCAAGTAATGAAACTCATATTTTGATGCAAACCGATACCAAAGATCATAATCCTGAGTAGTGGGGAGGTTTACGTCAAAATAACCGATATCGGCAAAACATTTCTTATCGATCAACATGGCACAGCCGTTGAGTGGATAGGAATCGATTAGTCTTAGCTGCATATTGTTGGTTTGATTTGGCTTGACCGAGATATTATGTAGATGTAGCGCGTCTTGGTTTACCAACTCGTAATCAGAATAGATGATCTTTGCAGATTTATGTTTTGCCAGATACTCTACCTGCTTTTCTACCTTGTAAGGCTCGTAGATATCATCATGACTTAGCCAGGAAAACCAATCACCTTTCATTTTGCCTATACCATAATTGAGTGCCGTGGCTACTCCCCCATTGCGTTTTAGGTAATAGCGGATGCGCCGACCATATGACTTGGCAAGTTTTTCTGTCTTTCCACCATCAGTTGAGCCATCGTTGATAACAATAACTTCAATATTTTTGTAGGTTTGAGCTAGAGCACTGTCAATTGCATCTTTTAGATAGTTGCTCCCGTTATAGACTGGGATAACGATTGATACAAGCGGTGAAGATGATTTCATAAATTTATTTTTGAGAAGAAAAGAAGTCGTGCATTTCCGAGATTTGCTGGCTCAATGCTTTGGTCACAAACTCTTTAGAAAATGAAAACTTAGAGGACATCGTTCTATCGACTTTGGTGGGGGCGTCGGCTTTGACGATTTGCAGAGATAGGTTGTAAGCATTATTGATTAGTTTTAAGAGCTCATACTTGGTGACAGATTTTGGCGAGAAAAAGTGGAATATACCATGAGCATATTTATCCTTGAGATAAATTTGCTCTATAATTTCGGCTAGGTACAATGTAGTTACACCGTTCCAGTGGTGATTATTAAAGCCGGTGACTGTTTTACCTGACTGACTTTTGGCCCACTCCAGGAGCGAATAATTATTATTGATTTCCTCACCGATAATAGAAGTACGGATAGTCATACACTCGGTATTTTCGCCAGCATTTTTACTCAGTCCGTACAGGTCGGATATATCAAAGTAATCATCCTCGTTGTATTGCCCGCGGTCACCACTGTAGACGCAATCGGTTGTGATATGAAAACATAGGACTTTCAGTTGCTTCGACAACTTGGCAAGATTTTTTGGGAAAAGCGAGTTGACCAGGAGCACATCTTCGACTTTCATTGTAGCGATCCTGGGCTTAATAATCCCGATACAATTAACAACAAAGTCTGCTCCAGTTAGATATTGTGTGAGTTTATCCAGTGGATCAGTAAGCACGTCAAAATCATTTCTATCCAATACTTTGACTGCATATCCTTTGCCCTTAAAATACCTAGACATCGCATACCCAAGCATCCCTTTGGAACCTAAGATAACAACTTTTTTTATCTGTTTGTGATTTCCCATATTTCTTTCCCCCAATAGTCATAGGCATAACGATAATCATCATTTTGAACAGAATCGGTTAGCGATTTGGTGGAAAAGAAAATTACTTTTGTATGCTTGGATAGCGACTTGAAACCATTAGCATAGCCAGCTGGGATGTGGAGAATGCTTGGAGACTTGGCAGAGAGAATATACTTTTCTATCTTGGCTTTTTTATCTGGCTTTTCTACTTTATCAAGCTTCACCAAGAGAACCATCACATCACCTGATGCAACATAGACATATTTTTCCTCTACTAGATGCCCATGAAAAGCCCTAATGGTATCTTGGCTATGATTTTCTACCTGATAAAACCGCTTGACCCGAGAAAAATCAAAATCATTAACAAAGGATAGCCAGCCACGATCGTCTATCGACAAGCCGCCATGAATAATTTTAGGCTCTGTCATGATAGACCTCCTTATCGGTATTTTTGACTAAACCTTGGACATGCATAGCGTTGTAATAAATACTATCGTCTGGATTTTTGATTCTGCGCTCCTCAAATAGAGCTAGCATTCTTTTTACTTCTTGGCTAACCGTTTTTGAAGGTCTAAAGTCAAATACTTTCTCGACCTTGTCAGATGATACCTGGTAATTACGCAAATCCTCGAATTTCATATCGGTTACTTCGAGCGAGACATCGGTAAAATTCGCTTGAATCTCTTGAGCGATATCGTTGAGTCGATAATTTTGATATTTAATATTAAAAACGTCATTCTGCTTCTTTTCGACGGCCTCAACTAAATATTCAGCCACGTCTGAGACAGCTAGCAAAGGTCTCCATTGCTCACCGCCAAATACCGTGAGTTTGCGATCCCTGTAGGCCCTGAGCGTAAGGATATTGACCACAAGATCCAAGCGGATACGCGAATAGCGATCGCCTAGGCCAAATAAAGTGCCTAGACGGAATGCTAAGCCATTATTGTCAAGGACGATTTTCTCCGCCTCTAACTTGGTAGCTGCATATGCCGATAGAGGATTTGTTGGACTATTTTCATTAAGTAATCCCTCTTGAGCCCCATATACTGAGCAGGTTGAGGTAAAGATAATTCTGCGTTTGGTAGTATCAATAAAATTTTTAATGGCGGTAACATTGATTTCTTTTGTGAGTTCGGGATCCTGGGCGCATGCACCATCGCCTACTAATGCTGCCAACCAAATAATTTCGTCATATTTTTTTTGGATTTTATTGAGTGTAGTAGTATCCCTGATGTCGCCGTAGAAAAATTTGACATCTTTGAGATATCGAGTTTCATACAAGAGCTTGTCGAAGACTCCCACCTCGTAACCACGACTTAATAAAATGTCTGTTGTGATACCGCCGATATAGCCGGCGCCTCCCACCACTAGTACTTTTTTCATGTTAGAGTTTCTCCTGCAATATTTTAACTATTTGCTTTGAGGTTGTTCCATCTCCCAACCAGGCAATTTTCGCTGGGTTGGTTTTGTATTTTTTGAAAAAGTTTAGGGTTTGAGCTACCATCTGATCTAGATCATTGTGCTCACCTACGAGGATTGAGTTGCCATTCTCAACAGATTCTGGACGCTCGGTGAAGTTGCGAGGGATGGCGGCGGGCACGCCAAGCAGAGGACACTCTTCTTGGCTCGTACCTGAGTCGGATATCACGCCATAGGCGTGATACTGAAGCTCTAGATACTTCAAAAATCCATATGGACCAATGAGCTCGATATTTTTGTATTTTGCAAATAAATTATCTTTTTCGGCAAGTTTTAATGCGCGATTAAATTTGACTAATTTGACTGGTAAACCAGATTTTTCTGCTACATGCGATAAATACTGCAAGATATAGTCGTATTGCTCTGGGGATGAGAGATTTTCATTGCGGTGGATATCTGCCAGGATATAATCACGTTTGCGCTCTCCCTTTGGCATATATTCATTGGTGATTTC
>Ga0268298_10001476_pt1 | contig 27702 bp, 14 predicted proteins | sample WWTPWeurt_MetaG_FD_194462 | JGI IMG/M metagenome (GOLD analysis project Ga0268298, IMG submission 194462) | Activated sludge microbial communities from WWTP in Nijmegen, Gelderland, Netherland - WWTP Weurt | ecosystem: Engineered > WWTP > Aerobic digester > Activated sludge | place... | reverse complement strand
TTGCTCTCCTATTGGGACTAACCTCTCTTTGTTTCCCTTTCCAATAACTTTAAGAATTCCCAGATCTTCCATGAGGTCCGACCATTTAGCGTTAACTAATTCGCTTACCCTTAGCCCACAGGCATACAAGGTCTCTAAAATTGCCCTGTCTCTGTGCCCCTTGTCTTCGCTCAGATCAACTGCCTCGAAGACCCGATCAACATCCTCAACACTTAGAAAGTCAGGTAAATATTTTGCCTGTCTGGGACCTTCGAGTAATTCTGTGGGATCATCGTTCAATAAATCTTCCACTAAAAGAAATTTATAAAAAGCCCTCACTCCGGATAATATCCGGGCCTGGGATCTGCTGTCCAACTGAACTTTATTTAACCAGCCAATAAATTGCAACAGATCTTGCAATTCTATTTTTAGCGGCCCTTTATGGTCTAATTCTTCGGCAGCAAACATAGAAAGTTTCGCCACATCCCTTGAATATGCATCCAGTGAATGGGCAGATAATGAACGCTCCAACTGAAGATAAGCTTTAAAACCTTTTATTGCACTGACCCAATCCATGTAACAAAATTACATTCAAATTATAATATATTATAATTATTTATCATGTGTTAGTGCCACACACATCAATTTCCTTTCTGTACATTTGCAGTAATAACTTAATCTATTCGCTCCTATGCTTAACGATTATCAGCAACTTGACCAGCAGGACCCACTAAGCGGCTACCGAAAAGAATTCAGTTTTCCTTCTGATGAAAATGGAATTCCTTACCACTATTTCTGTGGCAATTCTCTCGGTTTACAACCAAACAATGCCAGAAATTATGTGAATCGAGAATTGGATGACTGGGCAAAGCATGGCGTTCACGGACATGAAATGGCACAATTTCCCTGGGTGAGGTATCATGAATTTCTGACCGAACCTATGGCAGAAATAGTTGGGGCAAAATCTTCAGAAGTGGTGGTTATGAACACACTTTCTGTAAACCTTCATCTGATGATGGTATCCTTCTATGTTCCTACTCCAAAACGTCATAAAATTCTTATTGAATACAGCGCGTTTCCTTCAGACCGTTATGCCGTGGATTCACAGATCAAATTCCATGGTTATGACCCGGAGGAAAGTCTGATCATTCTGACACCTGATGAGGGCGAGGTCTACATTTCCAAAGAAAAAATTGAGCAAACCATCAAAATGCATGGTGAAGAGATTGCGCTCATTCTGATTGGTTCCGTAAACTATTATACAGGACAAGCCTACCCCATAAAGTTTATTACGGAATTGGGACATTCGCATGGTTGCAAAGTAGGTTTTGATCTGGCGCATGGTGCCGGAAACCTGTTGTTAAATTTACATGAAGACGGACCTGATTTTGCTGTCTGGTGCAGTTATAAATATCTGAACTCAGGCCCCGGAGGTCTTTCCGGATGTTTTGTACATGAAAGACATGCAGAATCTTTTGAACTCCCTCGCTTTGCCGGCTGGTGGGGACATGACAAAACCAATCGCTTTAAAATGTCTCCTGTCCTAAAGTTGATGAGCGGCGCAGAAGGTTGGCAACTCAGTAACCCTCCAATATTACCCATGGCCAGTCTCATGGCATCGCTGGAAATTTTCCAAAGGGCCGGTATGAATTCGCTTCGCCATAAATCAATAAGGCTACACAATTATCTTCGCCAAATAATTGAATCCATAGACCATCCATCTATACGCATTCTTACCCCAGCATCAGAAGATGAAAGAGGTTGTCAGCTATCCATTCAGATTAAAGATGGCGATAAGCGCATTTACAAACAATTATCGGAGAAACATATCATTGCAGATTGGCGGGAACCGGATGTCATCCGAGTTGCACCGGTGCCTTTGTATAATTCCTATGAAGATGCCTGGAATTTGTATCAATCCTTAAAAAATATTCTGGTTAAATAGTTATTTAAGTTCATATTTGGCAAAAGTGTATATCCATGAAAAATAAAGAAATCATCATTGCAGGTGCAGGATTGGTTGGCAGTCTATTAGGATTAAGATTGGCTCAACGGGGATATAAAGTAAGCATATACGAATCTAGACCGGACATGCGAAAAACTGAAATGTCAGCGGGGCGTTCCATCAACCTTGCTCTTTCAGATCGCGGTATTGGCGGATTAAAAATTGTAGGTCTGGAAAAAGAAATCCTTTCCCATGCAGTCCAAATGAAGGGCAGGATGATTCATGATCTGGAAGGACATTTATTGTTCCAAAGTTATAGTGAACGTCCGGGTGAATGTATAAATTCGATCAGCCGCCGTACGCTTAACGTTTACCTCATGGATGCGCTGGAAAAAATACCCGGTTCTACCATACATTTTAACACAAGATTGATTGGATGGGATGCACAGACTGGAACTTGCCAGTTTCAAACAAATTATGGACAAATTATAAGAAAAGAAAACGCTACTTTACTTGCAACCGATGGCGCAAATTCAGCGGCAAGAAAAGAACTGATGAATCTGAGTGCGCAAATCAGATTTAACTACAAACAATTTTTTCAGAACTATGGATATAAAGAATTAACGATTCCTCCTGGTTCAGATGGTTCTTTCAGATTGGATAAAAATGCCTTACACATTTGGCCTAGAGGTAATTTCATGATGATTGCGCTTCCCAATCCGGACGCTACTTTTACAGCAACTTTATTCATCAGTTATAAAGGTGCAGACAGCCTGGAACAATTAGTCACGCAAGAGGATGTACAACAATATTATCAAAAATATTTCAGGGATGCTATTCCATTAATCCCTGATTTAAAAAAGGAATTTTTTGATCATCCGACCGGACATTTATATTCCGTAAAATGCGATCCGTGGTATTACGAAGATAAAATGTTGTTGCTGGGGGATGCCGCTCATGCGATCATTCCATTTTATGGACAAGGCATGAACTGTGGTTTTGAAGATGTAGTGGTGCTGGATAAATTGCTGGATCAGAATTTGGAAGGCGAGGAATTATTTGCAAAGTTTACCGAACTTAGAAAAATAAATTCTGATGCCATCTCAGATCTTGCTGAAGACAATTTTATTGAAATGAGAGATAAAGTCGGAGATCCCATTTTTCAAAAAAAGAAATCATTGGAATCTCGTCTTGAAAAAATGTTTCCAAACTATTTTTCGAAATATGCATTGGTGACCTTCAGGCCTGATGTGAGTTACCATGAGGCGATGACGCAAGGAAGAAAGCAAGATGATCTCTTGATGGATATTTGTAAGGAAGACGCAACAATTACAGATACCGAATTGCCGGCAATCTTTCAAAAGCTTCAACAATTATAGATTATGATTTGTGCTTTATTATATTGTTTCCATAAGTAACTATATAATAAAGCACATTTATCATTGTATTTTACTTTGCTTCCTTTTAATCTAAAAGCCAAGTTTGGATTTCAACTCTTTGCCTAAAGCATTTTTATTTAACATTACGGACATGGTCTTATTGCGGAAATAGGCCTTGGAAACATAAATGTATCCACCGGTAAGTTTATTAACAGAAGTTCCCCAGGAATTTTTTACAACATAATATTCTGTTCCATTTTGATCTTTCATGATACCGACAATGTGCATCCCATGATCATCCGTTGTACTCAAATTGTCAAATCCAATCTGCCGCTCTTCCTGTGTTACATATTTTTCAGGATGTGGAGATTTCCAAAGACTATCCCGTTCAGCATCCGACATATCTTCCCAGGCCATATAAGGATTAATAGCAATGCCGTTCTTTGCTGAAAAAGATTTTTCACTTACATCGGTTGCCCATAAAACAGAATACCCGTTTTTCAAAGCCTGATCTACAGAATTAACCAATTCATCCAAGGCAATATTATAAAACATTCCATTGGACCAATTATCCGCCACTTCAAGAATAAATGGTTTGTTCATTGGCTGATGAGTAAAGGAAGTCAGCGCTATGTAATCTCCGGAGTTTATTCCCAGACTGCCGGCAAATGATTGAGGGGTATAACTTTTACCTTTGAAGGTAAAATTAGCCGGAGGTGTTCCAAAATATCCATCCACAGCACCCTGATAGACTTTCTTCCAATTTGGAGAAAGTTTACCATCAGGAAGTTTAACCATAGCTTCCACCATTGCCTTCAATACTGCTTCCATCTCTCCATGAATAGGTTTGTCCTGGCCATCAGGATAACCGGCATAAGCTTCCTCCGGCACCAAACCATATTCATCAAAAATTCTCATGACATCATGATTTTCTGCACCTTGACCAAATGCAGTAGATCCCTGTCTGCGTACGTAATTCTCTCCCCTCTCCAAATACCCGGCACGGGCAATGTACATCTCACTTAAATTAAATTCTCCCCTACCCATTCGCATCAGCTCTGATTCCAGAAAAGAATGAGTCGAAAAGATCCAGCAGGTTCCACTCTTATTTTGATTTTTAACTCCAGTGCGGTCTAACATTTTGACGACCTGGAAATTGTAGTTGTTTATTTTATTGGGTAATTCCTGGGCAATAAGAATATTGACCATTACAACAAGGAACACGGAGCAGACAATTTTATACATTTGATTTATTTTTTTTACAAATGTAATACGAATCTCTTCGTAGTTGCAAATTATTTTAAAAAAAAATGCAATTTTCCAAAATCTTGTGATTTGTGCATTCAAAACCTAAGGGCAGGTCAACCTTATAAAGAATATGGGTTAAACCCTTAATTAACAAAGTATAAAGTCAACACTTTAAACGTCCTTAGATTAAATAGAAGATAAAGTGTGAAATAAGAACACTATGATATACCCTAAGTCAATTTATTAAAAATAACTTTAAAGTTACTGCCAGACCCAAACTCAGAGTCCACTGTGATACTTCCTCCCTGAGCTTCAACAAATTCCTTACTGATGGCCAATCCAAGTCCGGTCCCTTCCTTGTTGCTTCCGGGTATTCTAAAGTAGCGATCGAAAATTTTATCTCTATACTGTGGTGCAATACCTAATCCAGTGTCTTTTACCGAAATTTCAACTTTGTCCTGAATCATGGCAACATTCAGGAATACAGAAGAATGTTCGTAGGAGTACCTTATGGCATTGGATAATAGATTTGTCAAAACCCAGGCAGATTTCTCCATATCGGCATACACCAAAGGAATATTCTCAGGACAAGAGACAACCATTTTTATCAATTTTTGGTCTGCCTGTGTTTTAGTCGCGTTTATGGCATAGGACAAAATTTCTTTTGGATCTGTTGGCAGAATAGATAATTGAATATTTCCAGTCTCAACCTGAGTCATATTCAAAAGTTCGCTGGTAATTTTCAGCAATCTATTCGCATCTTCCATTATACTGTCCAGTAAGTTTTTTTGTTCTTCATTTAAATCACCAATTTTTTGATTTTCCAACAATTGCACACTCATCTTTATAGAAGAAATCGGCGTTTTAAACTCATGGGACACTGTAGCTATAAAATTGGTTTTGGCAAAGTCAAGCTCTTTATATGTAGTTACATTACGCAATAAGATTACATGACCTATTAACTCTGTGGTTTCTTCTCCCGTTGGAGTAATTGAAATGTGCAATACTTCTTTTTCAAAATAACATTCCTTATTGTTGGAGTAAATTTTTATTGTCTTCTCACTATGTTCGGATTTACTCTTAACATTAACTAAATCAAAGATAAGTGTTTTGATTAAATCATTGGTCAATGCTAAATCTTGTGCAAAATGGCCGATTAAATCTTCAGACTTTATCCCTATAATTTTTATTGCTTCTTCATTTGCAAACAAAACTTTTAGTTTTTCATCGACGCCGATCACGGGATCATGCATATTATTGATGAGGGTCTCAATTCTTTTTTTCTCCATCATCAAATTGGCCATATTGCTGTTACTGTACTCTTCTAATTTTTTTGCCATGGTATTAAAAGATTTGGCCAGTTCTCCAAATTCACTATGGCTTTCAAAATTGACCCGTTCAGAATAATTCTCAGCTGCAATCTGCCGAATGCTTTCTGTAAGCTCACTGATCGGATTTGCAATGCTGGATGGCAGGTTAATGAGTAAAATAAAAGCAATTAAAAAACAAAGTGTTCCGGTCAGCGCTATCCAAAATACCGCACTATCTGCTGTTATCTTGGCTATTTGGCTTTTCCTCTGAATGGCTTCCATATTCAAGTCCATGATTCTAAAAATTCCTTCCCGGATTTGGGACAAAATGAGCGTGTCTGACAAATTCGTTTTATAAAAGTTAAAATCAGTTCTTAAATTTGAAGTTGCTTCCTGTTCACCAACCTCGGTAATATTAGTCTCTTGTTCAACCAAATTACGTTCAAAAAAATCAATAGCTTTGGAAGAATCTTGTTCCAAAGCACTTAACATATTTCTGGAATATTTTAGGGAATTATAGTTGGCTAATAAAATATTATCTGTGTCTGATTTCAAGGCATACATATATCGTACTCCTACAAGACTCAGGAAAATTATTAGGATAAATAATAGACCCACACTTAATGTCAGTTTGGTTTTAATTTTCATAGTTATGATAAAATAATAAGGTCTATGCTATTTGCACTGAGCTGCTTTAACAACTTATTGAATATATTGGTAGCCAAAATTATTCTCCACAGACTGATGTGAGGCTTTCCAATACAAATGGTGGTTATATTTCTTTCACTGGCCATATCAATGATTGCTTTTGAAACTGATGAGCTCTCTACTCTGATAATTTCTGCACCCAACTCAGTCGCTAACTTAAAATTATTGATGAGATGGCGCTGTTTGTCCAAGGCAATTTTGTCCGGACTTTCCTTAGGCGTTTGTACATACAAAACATACCACTTGCTGTGATAATAATTGGCCAGTCTGGATGTTTTGCGAATTACGTTTTTAGCGGTTTTATCTGTACTGCTGATGCAAGCTAAAAATCGTTCATGCCTTAAAGCATTTGGTTTTGTAACCTCTGTTTCAACCTTTCTTTCTACCTGAGATGCAACTTCTTTTAGTGCCAATTCGCGCAATTGAAGAATGTGTTCACTTTTAAAAAAATTTCTGAGCGCCGTTTCAACCTTATCCGGATGATAAATTTTCCCCTCCTTCAACCTAAGGATTAATTCATCCGCAGTCAAATCAATATTTACTACTTCATCGGCTTGCCCCAACACGCTATCCGGAATACGCTCTTTGACTTCAATTCCTGTTATAGATTTTATTTCTTCATTTAGACTTTCTATATGCTGAATATTCACTGCTGAAATAACATTTATGCCAGCTTCTAAAATTTCCATGACATCCTGCCATCTCTTCTCGTTCTTACTTCCCTCTATGTTTGTATGAGCAAGCTCATCAATAATAACTACTTCAGGTCGCAAATTAATAATTGCCTGGACATCCATTTCTTCCAATTCCTTTCCCTTATAGAAAAGTTTTCTTCTGGGTACCAAAGGCAAACCTTCCAAAAGATCATGTGTCTCTTTTCGGTTGTGTGTTTCAATAAATCCAATTTTTACGTCTATTCCGTTCTTCATCAAAGTTCGTGCCTCTTGCAACATCCTATAAGTCTTCCCTACACCGGCACTCATTCCGATATAAATTTTAAATTTTCCTCTTCTGGACTTTTTAATTAAATTTAAAAAATGTTGGACTGTTTTATCCTTATCGCTCATTTAGAAAGAAATTGCAAAAGATGAAGTTACAAAGTAATTAACTTTACTTGGTTTCTGTTCTAAGTTAAATATTTCATCCTTACTACTGAAACCTCTGGCTTCAATTCTCCACAATAATAGATCAGATATCTTATAATCCAAATTTGCAGAGTAACCAAATGTTTTAAAACCATTGGGTGTTCCTGTACCAATGATCACTCCATTTTTATCACTATAATATTCTCCTCTTACAGCTACATTAAATTTGTCATTTACTGAGAATCTGGCTATCACAACGGGTGAATACCAAGTATTGTATTCTGTACTGTTTTTTGATTTTTGCTGCGCCCCAACATCAAATCCAAATGTCAAACCAAATCTATTATTCATCTGGAAAATGCCATATAAGTTATGGAAATAACGCCACTGTCTGATACTATCCGGTGTATCACTTCCTACAAAAGAACTGCTGTTGAGTGTCCATTTCGAATTGGGTTTAAAAGTCAACTGATGACCAAAAGCCGGCAAATTGTTTCCTTCGACCCGTTGAATGCGCTGCCAACCATTCAAGATTAATCCACTTACAAACCATTTTTCATTTTTGCTGGTATACGAGAGTTTAACACCACTTTCATAGTATGGCGTGTTGTCTGCTAATATACTCCTTGTTAAATTCCAGCAATCTTTTCCAATTGCACTTTCAAAACCAATATGGGAAGAAAATATTCCAGCGTCTATCCAAAGATTTTCATTTTTGGATAATTTAGCACCTGCATTCGCTTCAAATATGTTTTTCAAAACCCCTTGCTCTGTTGCAAGATTTGCATTTGCATAGGTACCTGTCATTAATGCGAGATTTGCTCTTACTTTATCAGTTTGGTAGCCTGCCTTTATGTAACCCAAATTCATGTTTACTTCGTTATGCCTATTAAATGAGTAAGCAAACCCCGGGCGATTATGATTGTCAGGGTTTCCAAAATCATAAGCGTAGTAAGTTTCCAAATATCCGCTAATAGATAGTGGGTTTTTTGAGTTGTCCACCTGTGCAAACGTGCTTACTGTGTAAAAGGTAAGTAATGTGATAAGAATTCTTTTCATTGCTTTAATTTTGTTTTTTATTTCAAATTATCTAAATCAAGGTTTAATTTAAGCACATTAATTTTTTCTGTACCAAATAATCCTAAAAAAGGTGTTTCAGTGTGGTGTGCAATAAGTTGATGGATTGTGTTTTCACTTAAGTTGCGAACTTTAGAAATACGTTTCACCTGCACTTTTGCTCCTTGCACAGATATATTGGGGTCAAGTCCACTACCACTTGCAGTAACTAAATCAGAAGGAATGTCTTCTTTCTTAATATCGGGATTGTGAACCAAAAAAGAATCTATTCTCAACTGAACTTCAGCTAAATAGTCAGGATTACTTGAACCTTTATTGCTACCGCCGGAACCAGCTGCATTATACCCCACTGCAGAAGGCCGGGAATGAAAATATTTGTCGCTGGTAAAATTTTGGCCGAGGTTTTCATAATAACCATTGTTGGTTTTTGAGAACGACATACTACTGGGTGCAAGTCTTGAAACACCATAAACTGCAATTGTGTAAATGCCACTGAAGAATACCAGGAAAACTAATGTTAATCGAATGGCTGGAATGATATTACTTTTCATGAAAGGAGATTTATTAAATGAATATTGAAACTAAGAGGTCAATGGCTTTAATGCCGATAAATGGAATGATTACACCACCTAAGCCATATATCAACAAATTTCTACGCAACAATGCACTAGCTCCGATAGGTTTATACTCCACGCCTTTCAAAGCCAATGGTATAAGCATCGGAATAATGATCGCATTAAAAATTACTGCGGATAGTATTGCACTTTCCGGGCTGTGCAAATTCATAATATTTAAACCTTGCAGTGATGGAATAGCTACAATAAAAAGTGCTGGTATGATGGCAAAATATTTTGCTACATCATTGGCAATACTAAAGGTGGTAAGCGTTCCCCTGGTCATCAATAATTGTTTGCCGATTTCGACTATTTCTATGAGCTTGGTGGGATCATTGTCTAAATCTACCATATTACCGGCTTCCTTCGCTGCTTGTGTTCCACTGTTCATTGCTACGCCGACATCTGCTTGTGCCAATGCCGGTGCATCATTGGTTCCATCACCCATCATTGCTACCAGGCGGCCCTCTGATTGTTCTTTTCTGATATAATTCATTTTATCTTCCGGTTTAGCCTCTGCAATAAAATCATCTACGCCAGCCTTATCAGCAATAAATTTTGCGGTCAAAGGATTGTCACCGGTAACCATAACCGTTTTAATACCCATTTTACGTAAACGCTCGAATCGCTCTTGAATACCAGGTTTAATGATGTCCTGCAATTCTACTACACCAATCACCTTTTCATTTTCAGAAACTACTAATGGTGTTCCTCCATTACTGGAAATGATTTTTACCCTATCGGCAGTGTCTGAAGGAAAGGTGTATCCGGATTTTTCTGATAATTTCTGAATGGCATCGGATGCACCTTTTCTAATCCGGTAGTTTGCAAAATCAATTCCTGAACTCCTTGTCTCGGCAGTAAATTTGATAAATCTTGCATTTTCTAAAGTAAAATCAGAAGGGTTTAATTTAGATAATTCAACAATAGACTTTCCCTCCGGGGTATCATCACTTATTGAACTCAATACTGCGCATTTTATAAAGTGCTTTTCTTCGATTCCATTTGCAGGATAGAAGTTTGTTGCTTTTCTGTTTCCAATGGTTATCGTTCCGGTTTTGTCTAACAATAATACATCAACATCCCCAGCTGTTTCTACTGCTTTACCGCTTTTTGTGATTACGTTTGCTCTTAATGCTCTATCCATTCCTGCAATCCCAATCGCTGAGAGTAGCCCACCTATTGTAGTAGGAATTAAGCAAACAAATAGAGAAATGAATGCTGCAATGGTAATCGGTGCATTGGAATAATCTGCAAAAGGTTTGAGCGTGATGGTAACTATGATAAATACTAAGGTGAACCCCGCCAACAAGATGGTTAAGGCAATTTCATTGGGTGTTTTTTGTCGGCTTGCTCCCTCTACTAAGGAAATCATTTTATCCAAAAAACTTTCCCCTGCTTCGGTGGTAACTCTTACCTGAATGCCATCACTCAAGACTTTTGTTCCGCCGGTTACCGAACTTTTATCACCGCCTGCTTCACGAATAACAGGTGCACTTTCACCAGTAATAGCACTTTCGTCAATTGTGGCTAAGCCTTCCACAATTTCACCGTCCATCGGAATGATATCACCAGCTTTGCAAAAAAACAAATCACCTTTTTGCAATTGTGATGAAGGAATAATTTGTACTTCATCAGAATGAATTTTTCCTATAGCGGAAATTCTTTTGGCCGGTGTTTCTTCTCTTGTCTTTCTCAAACTATCTGCCTGTGCTTTTCCTCTGGCTTCTGCAATAGCTTCCGCAAAATTAGCAAATAATAAGGTAAGCAATAAAACCAGAAATATGAAAAAATTATAGATGATACTACCTTGAGATTTCTCACCTGCCAATATCCACAAGCAAACACAAAACATAACACCTGTACCTATCTCCACCGTAAACATTACAGGATTTCGGTACATTTTAATTGGATTAAGTTTTAGAAAAGAATGCTTAAATGCTTCACGCATCAGATCCTTTTGAAATAAAGATGCACTTTTTGTCATTTTTATTAAATTATTTAATCATTGAAAAATATTCTGCAATTGGACCAAGGGTCAAAACAGGAAAGAAAGCCAATGCTGCTACAATTGCTATTACTGCAAATACCATTAAGCCAAAAGTTGCCGTATCGGTTTTTAGAGTTCCATTTCCTTCAGGTATGTATTTTTTACTTGCCAAAATACCTGCAATAGCTACGGGTCCAATGATTGGAATGTATCTTCCCAACAACATTAAAATACCACACGTTATATTCCAAAAAGGGGTATTATCTCCAAGACCTTCAAAACCACTGCCATTGTTGGCACTGGATGAAGTAAATTCATAGAGCATTTGACTAAATCCATGAAAATTAGGATTACTTAAAGTAGAAGATGTTAAATTTGGAAATGCAGTAGCTAAGGCAGTACCAACTAAGATAAGAAATGGATGCAGTAGTGCAATGATCATGGCTATTTTCATTTCCTTAGCCTCCACTTTTTTGCCAAGAAATTCAGGTGTTCTTCCCACCATTAGACCACTTATAAAGACAGCAAGAATAATAAAAATGTAAAAATTCAATATCCCTACACCACAACCCCCATAAAAGGAATTTATCATCATGGCAATCATTTGATTCATACCACTTATTGGTGTAAAACTATCATGCATGGCGTTCACACTACCGGTTGAAATTACAGTAGTTGCAATGCTCCAATAGGCCGATGCAACAGAACCAAAACGAACTTCCTTGCCTTCCATACTTCCCATTTCTTGAGAAATACCCATTTTATAAAGTGCAGGGTTACCTTGCATTTCAAAATAAATAGTTGGAATAGAAAGTAATAAAAAACCTACGGTCATTACACCAAAAATCATCCAAGATAATCTGCGCCTTTTTATTACAAATCCAAGTGCAAAAATCAATGCTATTGGTATAAGCATTTGGGTAACCATCTCTACAATATTTGTAAAGTAGTTTGGGTTTTCTAAAGGATGTGCAGAATTTGTACCAAAGAAACCTCCACCATTTGTGCCCAAATGTTTTATGGCAACGAATGCAGCTACTGGACCTCTGCTTACCTGAACGGTATCTCCCTCCAAACTGATCATGGTATCCTTCCCTTCAAAATTCATAGGAACTCCATTGAATACTAATAATACTGACACTACAAAAGCTAAAGGCAATAAAATCCTCGTACAGCTTCTAATAAAATAGGAATAAAAATTTCCCAATGTGGATAATGTCTTTTCCTTCATGGCAACAAAGACCACCACTGCAATTGCAATTCCGGTACCGGCACTGATAAATTGCCAAAGCATAAGAATAAGTTGGCCAAGATAAGATATGCCAGTTTCACCGGAATAGTGTTGAAGGTTGGTGTTGGTGACGAAACTTACAGAAGTGTTGAATGCCAAATCTGGACTCATACTTGGGTTTTGGTCAGGATTAAGTGGCAACCATGCCATATTGGTCAGTACCATCATTGAAAGAATGAACCAAAATACATTGATGGTTAACAAGGCAACCAAATGTTGTTTCCAGTTCATTTCCCTGGATGGGTCTATCCCGGCCAATTTGAAAAATAACTTATCCAATGGACCAAACAACCAATCAAACCAAGTGGGTTCGTAATTAATGATCTTTCCAATATATCTTCCAAGTGGTATGGCTAATACCACTACAATCAAAAACATCAATATTACACCAATAATTTCTGCGTTCATTTGTTAAAATTTTTCTGGTTTAAGCAACACATAGCACATATAAGCGAATACAGCTAAGGAGACAAAGAATAATAATATCATGGTTTCAAATTTTTTCAAAGAAATCAATTAGTTTAAAAAATATTATAAAGCCCGTAATTCCAATTATTAAGAATAAAATAGTCATCATTATAAACTCATTTTTTTAATTAAACATTTTTCTTATTTATCCCACAATGAATTTTATGCCATTGTAGAGTTTTTGTTCTATAAGCCTGGTGAATAGATTTGTTTATCATATTCAAATTTCAATGTACTTGGAAAAAATTCCTTCACATCATAATGATAAATCTCCAATAAAATAGATACAGAATAAACATATTCAATAGCTATGGCATCTCTAATTTCTGAGGAACTGGATTTGAATATTGTCTCCATTTTCAGCAGACAATTTTTCACTTCTTTAAGATTACCATTTTTTATAAAGAAAATTGTATCCTCGGCAAATTTTTGGATTTGATTATAAATGTGTTTTGAACCTTTCCTGGTTTCCATAATTGAGATATAAATAATTCTATTTAGACAGTCCAAATTATAATCCAAAAAGTGATCCCTGTATCAAACTCACTGTAATTCAATACAATATATAATTATTTAGAAAAAGACAGTTCTAAATCCCTTTCAAAATGATAGCCTTCACCATAGCATTTTGCTATGGTTTAACTAATTTTATACTCTTCAATTTTCCTGTACAAGGTGGTTAGAGCAATATTAAGTAACTCAGCTGCTCTGGTTTTGTTACCGTTAGTATAGTTCAGTACTTTCTGTATATGTATTTTTTCCGCACTCGCCAGATCGAAAGCAGAAAGTTGACTTTGCTTACTGTGCAATGTAATTTGATGAAATTCTTGTGGAAGTGAGTCCAGATCAAGAGTATCTCCACTGGTTAATATTACACTTCTTTCTATAATATTTTTAAGTTCTCTAATGTTGCCATTCCAAGGATGATGCTTTAAAGATTCTAAAAAATCATTTGAAATGTGATTAATTTTTTTATTGTTTCTGGTTGAATATATCTTGAGAAAGTAATTTGCTAAAAGTTCAATATCTGAAATTCTCTCCCGAAGGGCAGGCAAATGAATCTGAAATACAGAGATTCGATAAAATAAATCCTGCCTGAAATGCCCTGCATTTATCTCATTCTGTAAATCACGATTCGTCGCTGCTATAATTCGAACATTTACTTTGGTTGGCTTGCTTTCGCCAATTTTCAAAAATTCTCCGGTTTCAATCACCCGTAGTAATTTGACTTGAAGATCCAAGGGCATTTCACCGATTTCATCTAAAAAAATAGTCCCATTGTTGGCCTCTTCAAACAGCCCTTTTTGATCATTGTGTGCCCCTGTAAATGAACCGGCCTTATGCCCAAACATTTCACTGTCCAATAAATCTTTGCTAAATGCAGAACAATTTATGGCCACAAAACTTTTTTGCTTTCGCTTGCTCTCCTGATGAATAGCCTGTGCAAAAATTTCTTTTCCTGTGCCGGTTTCCCCAGTAAGCAAAACTGTTGTATCCGTCTCCGTCACTTTTCTAGCGAGCTCAATAGATTTTTGGATGGCTTTGGATGTGCCTACAATGTTATTAAAGCTGTGCTTATCACCCAATTGCTTCTCTAAATGCTTTACTCTTTTAGCCAATTCCACCTTTTCCATTGCCCTGAAAAGCAAGGGTATTATTTTATTATTGTCGTCTCCCTTAGTAATGTAGTCAAATGCGCCATTTTTAATCGCCTGTACCCCATCATTTATATTACCATGAGCGGTCAACAGTATTACCTCAGTTAGCGGAAATCTGCTTTTTACACTTTTGACAAACTCCACACCATTTCCATCCGGCAATCTCACATCGCATAACACTACATCAAAATCCGCTGCCTCCAATTTTTTATTTGCGGACTTACAATCAGGAGCCTCAGTAACCAAAAAACCTTCCAGACCAATTATCCTAGCCAACAAGGTTCTAAGCTTGTCTTCATCGTCAATGATCAATACTTTATTCAAATCAGATTAATTCTTTGTTTGCAAAGTTAATACTATTCAATTATGCAAAACATTAAAAGGCATAATTGATTTCAAAGAATTGCTTCTGACAAGACAAAGATTCTCAAGAAAAATACCATGGATTCAGAACGTTGAATTTTACAAACCATTTATAATAATTTTATGAGTAAAGGTTGCAATCATTAATTTTTAAAAAGCAATCAAAAGTAAACTTCAAATCCATAAGTCTTTAAACCATAAAAAGAATATAATCATTTTGAAATCAAATAGCATTCCACCAAATTCCTAAAAATGCCTGTTGAATAATTATTGAAAATCTCATTTCAAAATTTCAATACATACCAAATAAATAGATTGCTAAAATAAATTTTTCATATAGCCTTACGATTTTTATTGCAGGATCAAAAAAAATCATTGATAACTTTTAAATCCAATTTAGCGCACCAATGTTGCATCTCCAGAAATTTTATGACTTTCATTTGCTTTGTCACGCCATTCAACCAAATAAACATATACAGCAGGACTGGACTCACGACCTCTAAAATTTCCATCCCACCCAAGTTGAGGATCATTTGGAAGAAAATTTCTTAGACTATAAACCATTTCCCCCCATCTGTCAAAAATCATGAAATTGTCTATCTTCTTTACTTCAGGACTGGAAAATACCGATAGCTTGTCATTCACACCATCCCCATTGGGAGAAAACACATTAGGAACCCAAACATCATCGTTCCTACGAATCAGCAAATAGAGAAAATGGAGTGAATCGCAGCCTTGAGAAGATCTTAAACTAGATATATAGGATCCACTTTCTTCATAAAACTCATTTGTTGCAGGCCAAAAATATTTCTCAAACACACACAGCGTGTCATAAAAAGTGTAATCCGGCAAAATGGTCAATTTCAATTGGTATACAGAATCACACCCATATTTGGTTTTATAGTCTAAGGTGATTTCTTCACTTTTTCTATAAGTTTTACCATTTACCGGCCAGATATATTCCTTGCAATTTTCTACCACTTCAGTGTTTAAATATCCTGATCGAATCTTAAGATTTACTTCAACTACAGAATCACAACCTCTGCTGCTTGCACCGGGTAATTGTACAAATCCTGAACCTACTTGCTCATCAAATGATTTACCTGCAATGATTATTTTCTCCCCTGGACAAACTGCTGTATCTATTCTTGAAACAGGTATCGGATAAAATTTCAAATTAACAGATACAATGGAATCACATCCATTAATACTGGAATTATTAATAATAATCTTACCGTTTCTCTTTGAATCATTAAATACCGTATTCCCGATGGAAACACTTTGTCCTGCACAAACAGTAGTATCTAAATTCCCTTCAGGAACGGGATAAAATCTAAGATCTACTAAAGTTGCAGAATCACAACCATATTGACTTGCACCTGGAAAAATCACCGTTCCGCTTTGATTTGCTTCATTGAAAATAGTGTTTCCAATTTTCATACTTTCACCAAAACATATAATTGTATCCAATTCACCAATTGGCAATGGGTAGAAGGAAACATTTACGACAACAGAAGAATCGCATCCGTTCTGACCGGCAGATGAAAAGATAACTTTACCATTGCTATTTGCTTCATCAAATACTTTATTGCCTACCGTTATTTTTTCACCTTTACAAATTGTAGTATCCAAAATTGAAGAGGGCGTTTGGTAAAAATCCAAATTAACCGTGACCAAAGAATCACAACCATATTGACTTACTCCCAGAAGCTTCATTAGTCCTTTGGGATTGCTATTGTCAAATGTAATGCCACCAAGGTTAATTTTCGCCCCGGAACAAATGGTTGTATCAAAAACTGACATTGGAATTGGATGAAATCCAACATTAACCTCTATAACTGAATCGCAACCAAATTGATTTGCTCCTTTCAATATCACTGTCCCACTATGATTGACTTCATTAAAATTGGTGTTGCCAATTGTAATTGAATCTCCTTTACAAATCATGGTGTTAAAAGTGAAATTTGTTAGGGGAAGTATTTCTACATTAACTTCAAGAATAGAATCACAAACATCCGTCAAATTTCCATGAATGACTACTGTGTCAAATGTTTTTTCTTTAGAGAACCAAACACCTCCCAAAAAAAGTGAATCTGCTGGACATAAACTTATTGTCACTTTTTGCACAGACCATGGATAACAGGAATGTAAACCAAAATCCAGAGAAAAATCATTTTCTCCTTCCTTTCCGGTTTTATAATTCAGTATGATCTTGCCATTAAAATAACTGGGAAGTGGTAAGTTTTTGGATGCATCAGAATCATTTTCTGAATTTCCAAAATTAATTCTTGACCTGAATGTGGTTGCAACATATTGCACGCTGTCAATTACCAATACATTTTTGACATAATCGGAGTCTGCACCAATCTGCAGAAAATATTCTGTCGTTGGCTCAAGGTCTTGGAAGATGTATAGTCCGTTAGCGTCCGTAAGTGTACCTTTAATGAACTGACCGGCAGAATCATATAGTTGCACTGGGATTTTTTCCAATGGTTTTTCACCAGGATCCTGGATCCCATCCTGATCTGCATCACTCCAAATGTAATTTCCAATCGAAACGCCAATGCCTTTGGTTTGAGAAGAACCGATGAGTAATTCAATATCTCCCAATCCGGATGACTTTCCAAATGTTCCATTCTCTCCGGAAAAAATATTATAGTTCACTTTTTTAGTACCGTTGGAATTATCCAGTTGACTCCAACCATTAGACCACACGCTACTTGGATCCATAAGTGTAGACAAAACAGTGTTGTAACTTGGATGCACTGCAAGGGCCCCTAAGGCACCTTCCTGATGTCCGGAAAATCCATCCTGATAATAAAATTCTCCATCACAAATTCCCTGGCCATTGTTGGCCCCAAGAGTGGTATAAAATCCTGAGGTTGCATTTTGCTCCAATAAATAATTTCCTTTCAGTTGAAAAAGTCTTAAAACATCTCCTCCGGCAAAAGTTAAATATCGAAAATTATCATTTGACTTTGTCCCGTAATCTCTTCCTCCTGTTTGATAACCATAGCGATCACCTAGAGCTAAAATCATATTACCATCTGAATCAAATTCAATATCAGACAATATTGGTACAGGACCACATACTACCTCGCCATTCAAATGTGCACCATAAAAGTCAAAGGTCCAGGGTCTGAAATAATTACAATGCACATCATATAAACTCCCTTTTATGTAATTCAAATCAAATGAAACAATTTCTGTAAACGCTCCACTTTCAAAGGTGTAAACAATTGCCTTAAGATCATCCCGCTTTTGTGTGGATTCAGCAGAACACACTCCGCCTACATGCAATTTTCCATACTTGTATTTCAATCCCCATGGACGCCAGTCTCCTGCGGTGGAACATCCCGGATCCGGAATTGGAATTTCTTTGACTCTGTCCAAAGTAATGGGAAGTTTTAATGGATTACCTATGGCAATAACAATTAAGGATCTGTTATACAAATTCACAGCATAGAGCGTATCGCCTGTGTCATTTATGTCGAGATCTCCTATGCCCCATTTACCAACAAGATCAAATGCAATGGAATCATGAGTTGCCTGATTCGGACTTAACGGCAGATTACGTACCATTAATTTCTCATCCCCGGTTTCTATGCCAAAATCATCGAGGTTAAGCAATAATTTGCTGTTCCCATAATATTTATATCCGGGGCTAAATGGTGGGTTCGGCAAAAAACCGTTTAAATCCGAATAATAAATAGCCCCCAATCCCGCAGGTCCTACAGCAGACTGTCTTTTAAGAAATGCACTGGAATACAATAAACCTGTTTGTTTTTGATAGGCAAGTCCCCATACTGCACCTATCTCACCTGCACTTGCCGGATGATAATTGCCATTTGGACCTATGCGAGGTCCTCCTTCAGTAGTATTGTATCTGTTTGCTATGATGGCCGGCTCAATAAATGCAGGGCTGGTAGTATCCAAAGAATTGCCTTTTGTAAATCGGGAAGTAACAATCCATGGATTTTCATCTACCAAATCAAACACATTAAAAACACCCAGACTAACATTACAATTACCTACAGTGGATATCTGTGTCCGTGTATGGTTGTCTGGTCCCGGAATTGCATCAAATAGTCCTGTTGGTACCTGGAACTCCACCCTTAGTTTTGTACCCGAAGGAATTCCACCTACAGACCATTTTCCTTCTGTACGCGTAGTCGTTGTTCCAACCAGTTGTTTGTTGTCATTAAATAATCTTACCTCTATTCCCTGCCTGCCGCTTTCTGAAATATCCTGAATGCCATTGTTGTTATAATCTGAATAAACTTTTCCTCCGATGGTTTGTGTCCCTGAGCAGCCAGGAGGATCACACTTGGAAGGAAGCAAAACATTCATTCCTGTGGCTTTACAACTTCCAGAGGTGAACTCAGCATCCACAACATAACTCCCTCCATCAGGATCCAAAATAAACTGCACATAAGGAGGGCAACCTTTCATGAAAGGATTGTACAATTTTGTCTGACCTTTTAAACTAACTTGAATTTTTGAACCCACTATTGGTTCTGTCCACTCAAGAAAAACTGCCACCAAAACTTTTGAACGATTTCCTGTATGCATTCCATATTCGCAATCTCCTACAACAACTTTACTAATTTTCAAATCGCACGCAACTTTAGATCGCAGAAAATTTGTTCTGTATCCTTCAGAACCATGACCATACACCGCCTTCATATCAAAAGGATTTCCTGTTATGAAAACAAGAAATACAATCATCAAGATCAAATATTTCATTTTGTGCATGTCATGAATTTGCTGAATATTCTTTCATAAATTACCAGTTTTAAGAGACTGATTTTTCCATTAATTATCTGACTAAAGTTGCATCACCTGATTTTGCATGTCGATCGCCCTTAAGGTCTGTCCACTCCACAACATAAACAAAAACACCGGGTATTACCGGCTGCTCTTTGAAATATCCATCCCAACCATTATGGCCTACATTAGGTTCAAATTTCAATCGATCAAACATCAATTCACCCCACCTGTTATATAATCGCAATCTATCAATAATTCTAATTTCCGGACTTGAATAAATTGTAAAGTGATCATTTACTCCATCTCCATTTGGCGAAAAAACATTGGGGACAAAAATTTCTCCCCTTAATTTAATTTCAAGGATTAGTATATGCATGGAATCACATCCTTCTTTGGTTTGAAAATTTAAATTGTATGTTCCGGACTCTTTATAAACTTCTCTATTTACAGGCCAGGTGTAGCTTTCTATCGCTTGTATGGTGTCATAAATGATAAAGGATTTATCCACGGATAAATTCAAAATATAAATGGAATCACATCCTTGTTTAGTAAGGTAGTTTGATTTATATACGCCACTATGCGTATATTCTCTTCCATTCACAGGCCAGAAATATGCATCGCATACCCTCACATTTTCTTCCAGAAAATATTCCGGATAAATGGTTAAGTCCAATAATATGGTGGAGTCACAACCATCTTTATTTATGAATTTTGCTTCATAAACACCACTCTTTTGATAGTTCAATCCGGTCACAGTCCAGTTAAAAGATTTACAAGATGTTACAATTTGTTTTTGAAAATTGCTTTTAAGAATGGTGAGGTAAAGTGTAAAATTTGAATCACATCCAAACTGATTATTATAATCCACATGATATAATCCACTTGCAGAATAACTTTTTCCATTAGCAGGCCAAAAATATTCTTCACAAACTTTTACAGTATCTACCTTCTGATAATTTGGATAAATTTCCAACTCAAGAAGGATCACAGAATCACAACCATTGGAGCTACTTAAAGTATAGGAATATGTACCAGTTTTGAAATAAGTGATTCCATTTAACGGCCAGGTATATGAATTGCATGATTTGTGGGATTCAATAGTATTCACTTTTGGGTGTATCGTTAAGTCAAGTGTATATATTGAATCACAACCGGAAGTGGTTTTAAAAGTGGTTGTATAAATTCCACTTTCCGTATAGGTAACTTGATTGACCTTCCATGTATAAAATTCACAATGTACTTCTTTCTCAAATTTTTGAAAACTATTGGACACCACTAGATCTAACTGAATAATGGAATCACAGCCTGAAGAGGTCTGCAAGGAATCATAATACACACCACTAAATCTATATTCCTTCTCGTTCACCGGCCATACATAATAATCGCATACACTCTTGATTTCTGTTCGGTAAAAAATTGGCAATATTTGAAGATCAAGTATGAAAACAGAATCGCAACCATTCGGAATTGGTTTCGAAAAAGTATAAACTCCGCTTTTTGTATAATTAATTCCATTCATTTGCCACAAATAAGAACCACATGCTGAGGTTTTGTATTCGTGTTTATAGGAAGGCAGTACTTCAAGATCCAAAATAATTACTGAATCACATCCGTGCACATTGTTAAAATGCGCAGGATATCTTCCACTTGAATCATAAGAATTTCCGGTGACCGGCCAGAAGAAAGAACTACAAACTTGCTTCCTTATCCCAGTGGAATCCATTCCGTACTTGGATGTTAAATCAAAAGTGACATCTTCTCCACACCCATAAAAATCTCTGATTTCTACTTTGTAAACTCCTGCAACTAAGCCGGATACTATAGAATCAGTTGAATTTATCGGCGGCAACCAGTTGAACGTATACGGTGGCAATCCACCTTTAATATGAACTGCAATAGAGCCGGCACTGTCTTGGGGACATACCGGATGGACCAGGCTAAAGTCAGTTATTGGCTTTGAAAGTGTAATCGAAATAGCATCCAGAAAATTACCAACTGTAGCTCCACCCGCTGCCCTTACGGACTTAAATCTTAGGGTGTATTTGCTTTGAATAGTTTTTGGAAAGGCGTAATTCACAGTGTTATAAACCCACGAATCTGTTCCTGCAGAAAATTCACCTAAATTAACATATGGACCCCCCAAGGGGCCTATTTCAACTTGCAATGCGTCTATCCCTGCTCTTCCCCGGTGAGCGAATGAAATCGTTACAGAACTCCCTGGCGAAGCATCGAATTCCTGATAAAGAGTGGATACCATGTTTGCATTCAATTCTGCAAATTGGTTACCGGAATATGCCGGTACCCCACCAAATCCACTACCCCATATTTCTATCTGTCGGTCCGTTGCTGTAGTACCCCAACAAGTAACTCTGTCCTCATGAAAAAAACCAAAATTACCTAAGCCAACCAATATATCATCTTCGAAATCTGTATTGCATAAAATGTTGCACCCAGTGGTTTTACCTATTTGGGCTTGGCTTGCAAAAACCAGCTCAGAAATTTCTTTGTAATTTAACACTTCAAAAGGTCCACATAGTGGTTGATTTCTGCAAAATATTGTACCAATTGCTTCACCTTGGTAAACACAAAATAAAAAAACAAGAAGAAGCGGCCTGTTGCCCAATTGTAGCTAAAAGATTGATTTGCTGCATAAATATAAACATTTTACAGGATACCCCAAATAATATTTGCCGTATATTGACTTGATTCAAAACATAAATAAAAACCCACACTTATATTTAACACATTTTCTTACTTATAAGGAGTGTTGACGTGTTGGCAACTGTTCAAAAAGTCAGTATAAAAAAAAATCCTCCCCAAAAAATGGAGAGGATTTTAACTTCCTAAAATGGAATAAAAATTTTAATTAAAGATGTATCTCAATCCGACTTGCAGTTGCCATACATCAGCAAGCCTTGCAGATTTTTCCAATAAATTGGTTCGATATTTTCCATTATTGTCTTTTGCAAAAGAATACAATGGCTTATTGTCTGCAGATTTTCCTTCAAACTTTAAAGGAGTTGTATTTACCACAACTTGATTTCCTCCACCCCAATCCGGATTGACCATGTTGAGCAAATTGTAAACGTCTGCTCTTAATTGTAAACGATGTGTTTTGGAATTTACATTTAATTTAAATTCCTGGATTAGAGTAAAATCCAATCCATGAATATTAGGTAGTAATCCTCCATTTCTAGGAAAATATCCACCCTTAAATTTTGAAAGTTGTTCATTGCTGTTTACAAAATTCATAAATGCCTCCCTTTGCTCATTAGCTGTTGCTGCATCTTTAAATTCGATTTCACTGCCATCGTTTGGTACATACATCAAGTCATTGTTACGGGTTAATCCATCTTGGTTAATGTCGCCATTAACGGTAAGGCTAAATCTGCCTTGATTGAAATATTGATAGAATAATGAAACTTGTGTTGAAGTATATTTAGAATACTTAAACTTGTAAGATAATGCAGTAATGAAACGATGTCTTTGATCATCATTGGAATAAGCTAAATCAGGATAATTGTTACCTGCATAACTAAGATTGTCTGTCCAGGATGAGTTTGCTATAGAACCACCTGTTAATAAATCTTTAGCTACAGAAAAATTGTAGGCCATCATCAAATAGAAATCATTCTTAAATTGCTTTTCCAATTTAGGTGTGATGCTGAATGAATAACCTTGATTCGTATTTTTCAATAAGATTGCATCTGTCACCGAAGAATTAATTCTGTTGGCACTTCCGCCACTGTAAATTTGTCTTGCATCTGCGCCGGAGTAGCTTCCTATCGATCCTTTCTGGTTGGCATCGATGTAATAAATGTTGTTGATGGTCTTGTTAAAAATACCTTCAATAGATCCGACTACATTGTACATCAACTGATGATCCGCAGCAAAATTAAATCTGAGCAATTGTGGAAACTTAAAGTTCTCATCCGTAACCGCAAGATTATAACTTGGTGCCAATTTTGGATCAGCCGGTATGTATTTGGTGACATCATCTGAGAATATGTACTTTCTGGTTGCTGCATTTTGATCCCTTATTGAACCTTTTGTCACTCCATTGTTACTGATTTGATTTGCCAGCCAAACAAAAGGAACTCTACCGGTAAATACCCCAACACCTCCACGAAGCTGAAAGGTTCTATCACCCATAACATCATAATTAAAACCAACTCTTGGCGAAAACATTGCCTGTGTTTTTGGCAGCTTATCGGTTCTTAATTTTATGGTGCTGCCATCCGCATCTCTAAAATTGAGATTGGCAGCCTGTTCATTAAGATATGCAGCATCACTTTCGTAAATAGGTACATCTACTCTTACACCAAAAGTAACATTTAACCTATCGTCAAGTGCACTTACCTGATCCTGTACATATACACCAGGTTGGTGAATCGTGATTTTATCTACAGGAATTTCCTTACCCGGCAATACAGAATATTGTTGTTCAAAAATAGCTAAGGTTACGGTATCTCCATTGGTGGCTTTGTAAAAATCACTCAAAGAATTATAGGTGTAATTTCCATACCATCTTGGCGTAAATGTATTTTCAAAGGTGAAGGACTCAAAGTTAATTCCTGCAGTAAGGGTATGGTTATTTCTATACCAGGTCAGATTGTCCTGAAATTGAATCGTGTTGGTATTTAACCTGTTATTTGGTGTGAACGCCTCATATCCAAAAGATGTAAAGGTATTACCTGCTTCTCTAATATCGACCAATGGAAAAGGCCTTGATGAAGGACTGCTTCTGTAATCTCTATTGGCCGTATATCCCACTTGCAATTGATTGGAAAGACCTGAATTGACAATGGTGTTTAATTCTAAAATAGCGGAATGAATGTCGTTGTTGATGGTATAATTTGCGGAACTGAAATTCAATGCATTCGTATTTCCATTTCTGAATCCCTGCGCTCCACTACCACTTGCAAGAACGTCTCTGTAAGATCTAAGATAATTATATCTCAAACTAATTTTATTCTTGCTGTCTAAATTGTAATCCAACTTAGCCAATGCTTTATTACTAAAAGTCGGCAAAGTATAACCATCATAATCTCCAGGATCATAACCATATTTATTGATCAATAAATCCTTCAAGGAATCTAAAGCTGATGCTCTAACTCTGGTCACACTTCCTCCCACCACATCGCCGGTTCTGAATGCCCTGAATTGCACAGGATCTTCTCTTCTTTCTCCTTCGGCATTGATGAAAAAGAATAATTTATCTTTAATAATAGGTCCACCTAAACTCAATCCAAATTGTTTTACATCGAAATTTTGTACAACCACTGATTTGTCGGAAGCTTTTGTTCCTACAAAACTTTCATTACGCATGTTGTAAAATGCAGTTCCGGATATATTGTTGGAACCTGATTTAGTAATTGCATTCACTCCGGCACCAGTAAATCCGCCTTGTCTTACATCGTATGGTGCCAGGTTAACCTGTATTTCTTCTACCGCATCCAAGCCTATTGGCGTTGAGTTTGCCTGACCTCCCGGTGTGGAAGCAAGACCAAAACTGTTGTTAAAAATAGTCCCATCTATCGTCAGGTTATTATACCTGCTGTCCTGACCTATGAATGAAGTTCCTGAACCGGTAGTGGATGCCACTGAAGAGGCTCTGCTCTGTGGAGTAAGTCTGGTAAAATCATCTAAACTTCTGCTCAGTGTAGGCAGCGCTGCCAAAGCTTCTTTTTTTATGTTGGTTGCTGCACCTGTGCGATCTGAATTAAGAATATCGTTCGTCTTAGCAGTAACCACGACTTCATCTAAGGAAACAGCTTCCGGATTTAATTTTACATTGTACCTTAAATTCTGTCCCAAAGACAAGTAAATGTTCGCTTCCTCATGCGTCTTGTAACCTATATAATTTACAGTCACTGTATAAGGACCTCCTACCCTCATATTTGGAATATTATACCTTCCATCTTCCCTGGTATAAACACCATAAATGGTACCTGATGGAATGTGCTTAGCTTGTACCGTGGCCGCTACAAGTGCCTCTCCTTTTTCGTCCGTCACAACACCCAATATTTGTGCATTGGTGACGCTCTGTGCCTGGATCTGGTTTTTGGTGAACAGTCCTAAAATCAATACCAAAGGTATGACTTTAAGCAAATGAGTAATTAAGCTTCGTTTCATAATAAAGGTTTAGTTTTAAAAATATGGTTTACAAAGGTAAACTTGCTCAATTACATATCTATTAAGTTATTATAAAATTATTATGAATACATTAATACATTGACTTTCTGTATTTTAGATCAATTAAATCAGCAATATAAATCTATTTATCATCCTGAATTACCCTTTAATTCATTTTTTAATGGATAAAATATGGTTTAAAATCTATCTCGTTTAGTTTGGGTAAATAAAAAAAAGGGGGTTGAAATCAACCCCCTTCTAAATCTAATTTTCACCATTCATTTATTCCAAAATTATCATCTTCCTGGTCTGTGTATTGGTATCAAAATCTACCTGATAATAATACACGCCTGAGGTACCCAACATGGACTTTTCTATGATCCATTCCTGATATCCTTTACTCATTTCCTTTGTACTGCGGAAATACACTTTTCCGGTCATGTCGTAGATCGTTAATTTTACTTCTCCCTTCTCAGGAAGTAACATACCGATTACTGTCGTTCCATTCCATGGATTCGGCTCATTCTGCAACAACACAAATTCATTCTGCAATCTACCCTGCGATCTCAACTCTATCCTTCCTTCTTCCAATCCATCCCCTATACTCATCGCAGGGGTTATGCTGCTGCCCAGGTGCATCACATCGGATACCCGTGCATCTGCTTTGGCTCTTACTTTCACCGTAAACAATCGCTCTCCACTCTTTGAACTGCCATCCCAACTGAAGGTGATTTTTCCTTCATTGGCCTTGTGCATACTGTAATGCTCTTCTCCAAAATGGTTACCTCTGTTGCCCGTAACTTCCATCACTTCCATCATCTCTGCATTCCATTCCATCGTCATCTGGAAGCCTCTGAACTGGTCTATGTTGCTTGAGTTGAATTCTATCTCATACACATTGCCCTTCTTCATCTCCTCATCTCTGTAGCTCAGATCCATTACCTTGCCACTTCGGCTGGTCGTGTTCTGGTACCCTCGCGTCTTCGCCGATTCATTTACATCTCCTATCTTGATGCCGATGAAGTTTCCTACGGTATTCGATGACATCGTCGGTATGCTATACACTTCCGGAAAATTCTCCGTCAACGCACTTTCCGCACTCGCAAAACTATAATACTCATCCACAAATCTCCAGCTCGTGTTGCCACTGATTTCCTGTGTCAATCCCAATATCAGTTTTCTAAGATCTGCAATGTCTCGTGCGGTCACTGTCTTGCTTCGGTTTACATCCGCCGCTACCATTTTGTATGGTGACGTGATCGGCTCTGTTCCCAATATATGCTTCTGTATTTTTACGATATCCGCTGTACTGACGCCATTCAACCAGTCATCGTTCTTCCCAGGTTTTACTGCATACGATCCGCCTGTAGCGATTGGTCCAAATGCATACTCTCCTTCAAAGTTTGTACTCGTTGCTGGCATCGTGGATTGTTCCAGCAATACCCCTACTTTCTCTACTTTACTACCTCCCTCTGTTTTGATCTGTCCATTCACCGTCACATTCAAGGTCTGTGGACATTGTGGCTCACTCTGTGGATTGTCCCAGATGATGATCACTGTCTTACACACTGAAGTATTGCCATTGATATCTGTTACCCACAGTTCCACATTTCTAGGTCCTATGCTGTCGCAGGTATACGTTCTGGATTTATCACTCGTATCCGCACTGAAACTAAAGGTCA
>Ga0268298_10001475_pt1 | contig 27707 bp, 21 predicted proteins | sample WWTPWeurt_MetaG_FD_194462 | JGI IMG/M metagenome (GOLD analysis project Ga0268298, IMG submission 194462) | Activated sludge microbial communities from WWTP in Nijmegen, Gelderland, Netherland - WWTP Weurt | ecosystem: Engineered > WWTP > Aerobic digester > Activated sludge | place... | reverse complement strand
TCCTTGCCGTGGCAGGCAATGCCGGCGGCCCTGATTTCGGTTTCCAGGATTTTCTCGGTTTCCTCGACCACCACCAGCGTGTCGCACATCGCCGCCAGTTCGCGCATCTTTTCCGGCGGCCACGGATGGGAGAAGCCCAGCTTCAGCACCGGCGCATCGGGGAAGGCTTCCTTGACATGCATGTAGGCCGGTCCCGAGGCGACGAAGCCGACGCTGCGGTCGCTGCCCGCTTCCAGCACGTTGAGCGGCGAGGCATCGCTCACCGCGCGCAGGGTTTCGTCGCGCTGGAACAGGGCGGGAATCCTCGCCTTGGCATGGGCCGGGACCATGACCCAGCGCTGCGGGTTCTTGACGAAACCGGCCGGCTCATGCGCCTCGCGCTCGCCGGCAACGACCAGGCCCTTGACGTGGCAGATTCGTGTGGTGAGGCGCAGCAGCACCGGCGTTTCATATTGCTCGGAGAGGCCGAAGGCGAACCTGGTCATCTCGTAGGCTTCCTGCGAATCCGCCGGCTCCAGCACCGGGATGTGGGCGAAGCGGCCCCAGAAGCGCGAATCCTGCTCGTTCTGCGAGGAGGACATGCCGACGTCGTCGGCCACCGCGATCACCAGGCCGCCGTAGGCGCCGGTGATGGTCATGGTCATCAGGCAGTCGCTGGCGACGTTGAGGCCGACATGCTTCATGGCACAGAAGGCGCGCGCGCCGGTCATCGAGGCGCCGAGGGCGACTTCCATCGAGACCTTCTCGTTGACCGACCATTCGGCGTACAGGTCCGGATAGCGCGCCAGCGATTCGATGATCTCGGTGGCCGGCGTGCCGGGGTAGGCGGCGGCAACGCGCACGCCGGATTCCCAGACGGCACGGGCGACGGCTTCGTTGCCGGAAAGGAGGAGGCGGGTTGCGGCGGCGGGTGGCGTTTGCGGCATTACTGCGGCCATGATGTTCTCTCGGGCAAGGGAAAAAATAGACCTGCGACGGGGCGCACCCTCGCGCAGGTCATCGTCAAACGGATGCGGCTGAATTATCCGGATTTGCGCCCCTTGCGTCCATAGGGGCGCTCACCGCACCATGCGGTTGAAGGCGGCCCATTCCGGCCGATAAGCCACCGCGATGGCCGGTACAAAGAACTCTATGCACAAATCGAATTCACAACCTATAATCCGACAAAAATAGTCAAGTAATATCCCCCCAATCCTTACAGAGAGAAAAACATGATCAACGTAAATGGCCGTGAAATTGAAACCGATGCCGAAGGCTACCTGGCGTCGCTCGACGACTGGAGCGAAGATGTTGCGCAATGCCTCGCCGAGCGCGACCAGCTTGACCTCGGCGACGAGCACTGGATGGTCGTGCGCTGGATCCGCGAGTACTACGCCGAAAACGGCACGGCGCCCAATCTGCGCGTGATGTCGAAGCTGATCGGCGGCGCGCTCGGCGAGCAGTTCGGCGACAAGAAATACCTGTTCGACCTGTTCCCCTACGGCCCGGCCAAGCAGGCCGCGCGTTACGCCGGCATGCCCAAGCCCACCGGCTGCGTCTGAGGTCGCAACGGCAAAAGTCGGCGCCGGCGATACGGCGGCGGTGCTAGCATCGCACCGCCATGCGCATCGAGCATATCCGACACACCCTGCGCCGCGACGGCGCCAAGCCCTGCCACGAGGAGCGCATCCTGCGCGCCTGGACGCGGGCGTTGCCGCTGGACCATGGCCCGGTCGCGGCCGAACGCTTCCATCCCCTGGCGCTGCGCAACTCGCTGCCGAGGCTGGCCGTCGAACTGGCGGGACTGGCCCGTGTGCGCGCCGAGCATGCCGGTGCAGGAGGCGCCACGCGCCTGCTGGTCGAGCTGGCCGACGGCCAGACCGTGGAAAGCGTGCTGCTGCCGCGCGACGGCGTCTGCGTGTCGACCCAGGTCGGCTGCGCCGTCGGCTGCACGTTTTGCATGACCGGGCGCAGTGGCCTGTTGCGCCAGCTCGGCAGCGCCGAGATCATCGCCCAGGTGGTGCTGGCCCGCGCCCGGCGCCAGGTCGGCAAGGTCGTCTTCATGGGCATGGGTGAGCCGGCGCACAACCTGGACAACGTGCTCGACGCCATCGAACTGCTCGGCACCGCGGGAGGCGTCGGCCACAAGAACCTGGTCTTCTCCACGGTCGGCGACCGTCGCGTGTTCGAGCGTTTGCCGCTGGCAACGGTCAAGCCGGCGCTGGCCCTGTCGCTGCATACCACGCGCGCCGATCTGCGCGCGCAACTGTTGCCCAGGGCACAGGCCATCGCGCCGGAAGAACTGGTCGAACTTGCCGACACCTATTCGCGCGCCACCGGCTACCCGGTGCAATACCAATGGACGCTGCTCGCGGGCATCAACGACGGCGACGACGAGCTCGAGGCCATCGTGCGCCTGCTAAAGGGCAAGTATGCGGTGATGAACTTCATCCCCTTCAACGCGGTCGAGGGGGATGGCATGGGGGAGGGATTCCGCCGCCCCTCGCGCGAGCGCTGCGAGGCGATGACTCTCCACCTCTATCGCCACGGCATACTGGCCAAGCTGCGCCAGTCGGCGGGCCAGGACATCGCCGGCGCCTGCGGGCAGCTGCGGGCGCGCAGCGTCGCCCAGGACGCCTGACGGTTCCCCAGGGGACGCACCGCGCTGGCATCGGCGGCACGGCGATTTTTGCGCCGGCTGCGCCTTCGCCCCGGACCGGGGTCAGGTGCCGCAGAAGGTGCGATAGCCGTCTGTGTAGCCCCCCGGCGCGGGCTCGGCGTAGCGCGCCAGCGCGGGGTCGTCGTCGCAGGGGCGCCGGATGGCCTGCAGCAAGGCTTCGAAGGGGCGCAGGTCGCCCGCGCTTGACGCCGCATCGAGCGCCTCTTCGACGCGATGGTTGCGCGGAATGATGCGCGGATTCACCCGCCGCATGGCCTGCGTGCGTTGCGCCGCGGGTACGGCCGCGGCACGGGCCTGCCAGCGCGCCAGCCAGGCATCCAGCGCCGGCGTGTCGGCGAACAGTTCGCGCACGGCGTCGGGCCGGCCTTCGGCGGCATCCGCCAGCCGGCGCCAGGCCAGCGTGTAATCCGCCTGCCCGGCCTGCAGCAGGGCCAGCCAGTCGCCGGCCAGCGCGGCGTCCGCCTCGTCGTCCGCAGCGGTTGGCGCGCCGGGCGCCTGCAGCCCGAGCTTGGCGCGCACGCCGGCCAGCCAGTGGCGGCGGTAGCTGGCGCCGAAGCCGGAGAGGATGTCGGTGGCGACCTCGACGGCCGCGTCCTCGCCATCGGCCAGCAGCGGCAGGATGGCCTCGGCCAAGCGCGCCAGGTTCCATTGTGCGATCCCGGGCTGGTTGCCGTAGGCATAGCGCCCGCTCTCGTCGATCGAACTGAACACCGTGCCGGGGTGGTAGGCTTCCATGAAGGCGCAGGGCCCGAAGTCGATGGTCTCGCCGGCGATGCTCATGTTGTCGGTATTCATCACGCCGTGGATGAAGCCGACGTTCATCCACTGCGCGAGCAGCGCTGCCTGCCGCTCGGCGACGGCACGCAGCCATTGCGCGTATCGGTCCTCCGCGCCGCAGAGGTCCGGATCGTGGCGCGCGATGGCGTAGTCGGCCAACCGCCTGACATGCTCGCGTTCGTCACGCGCGGCGAAGTACTCGAAAGTTCCGACGCGGATGTGGCTGGCCGCGACGCGCGTCAATTGGGCGCCGGGCAGGGTCGTTTCGCGATACACGGCTTCGCCGGTGGCGATCACTGCCAGCGCGCGCGTGGTCGGAATGCCCAGCGCATGCATGGCCTCGCCGATCAGCACCTCGCGCAGCATGGGGCCGACGGCGGCCTTGCCATCGCCGTTGCGGGAGAACGGCGTGCGGCCCGAGCCCTTGAAGGCGAGGTCGCGGCGGCAGCCGTGGCGGTCGATGACTTCGCCGATCAGCAGGGCGCGGCCGTCGCCGAGTTGCGGCGAGAAGTTGCCGAACTGGTGGCCGGCGTAGGCCTGGGCGATGGGCGTCGCGCCCTCGGGCAACGCATTGCCGGAGAAGATCGCCGCCAATGTCGATTCCGCAGTCGCGGCGAGTTCGAGGCGCAGTTCCAGCGCGAGTTCGCGATTCAGGAACAGCAGCCGCGGCGCTTCGACCGGCGCGGGAGGCCAGGCCACATAGCAGCCGGGGAGCTCGCGGGCATAGCTGTTGTCGAAATTGAATACGGTGTCGGGCATGGGCTGTGGTGGTTGGCGGCGAGTCTGGCCGCCAAGCTTACTGCACCGCCAGCCGGTACCGGCCATCGGCAAACCCGCATTCCGACAGTGGTTTTGCCAGGCCTGTCGTGACGGGCAGATGCCGCGGGCGGCCGCAGAATCAGCCATATCCGGGCGGCAATCAAGCGCTGACCGCAGTGCGATGCCCGGCGCCTATTGCAAGCCACCGATATAGACCGAAACCGCGCGGGCTTCCAGTTCGGTGAGTTTTGAAGCGATCGAGTGCATGATCGCGTTGTCGTTGGTGCGCGTGCGCTTGTTGAATTCCTTCAACTGGGTTTCGATGTAGGCGGGGTGCTGGCCGGCCAGGCGCGGCAACTTCTCGGTGCCGTAGCCCGTCGCACCGTGGCACGAGGCGCACGCCGCAACGCCCGAATACCCGTTGCCGCGATTGAAGATGTATTTGCCCACGTTGGCAAGATCGACATCGCCCGGCTGGCGCCCGCCGGCTTTCTTGCTGGCGAAAAAGGCTGCCAGGGCCGCAATGTCGTCATCCTTCAAGTCCTTCGCCATCTCGCTCATGGGGTCGCTCACGCGCCGTCCATCGCGAAAGTCCCTGAGCTGTTTCTGCAGGTAATCCGGATGCTGCGCGGCCAGGCGCGGATAGACAGCGCTCGCGCTCTCGCCGTCGGGGCCGTGGCACAGCGCGCAGCGCCCGGTAATGATGTCCTGCACGTGCCTGGGCACGGCAACCGGCCCGGCGGATTGGGCCGTTGCGGCAACCGATATGGCGGCCAGCGCCATCATCAGCGAAGCTTGAAACATTTTTCGCATTCAGCATTCTCCGTTGGGACAACCAGCCCTTGCCGGCATCACCGCCCATTGCACCCCGCAGGATAGCGCCGGAAACCGCCGGCTTCCCGTCGGCCGGCTGCGCCCGGGTCAGATTCGACATTGTGCCTATGCTGTCGCAGCGGCACAAAAAATGTTTGCGGCGCCCACATGTTCGCCGAAGCCGACATGCAATTCTTCAATGCGCGGAATATCGATCCCCGGGCGCAGTCATAGGGACCCCCGACGCCGCGTACCAATTGCGAATGGGCCACCCGTAACTGAACCGCAACAATGCGTTGTCGCGTCGGCGATTGCCTGGCGGAAAGCGGGCGGGGTCCGAAGCAAGGGCAGGCGTTCAGGCTGCCGCCGCCCAAAACCGCGGACGCCCCGGACGACACCCCGTCGTCACGGACCGGCATCATGGATCGCTTTTCGAGCAAGCTGCAATGGCCTCATGGGCGTTGCATCCTTCGCTGGCGGATGGGGCAGGGCCCCTTCAAACGGGAATCCGGATCGCCGCCGGTTGATTCGGTCACGCTATTGACAACGCCGGCTTGCCTGCATATTGTCCGTTAGCGGTTGGGGATTCCATTCCTTTTGGCCGGCCCGTTGCGTTGTATTCATGGAAACCGGCAGTCGGCGGCTGGTTGGCGATTTCCGGCTGCCTCTATGGGGGAAGCGATAATTGAGCGCCTTTGCAGGGACTTCTCCGGAGCCTCCCAGTAACGACTTCTTCCGCCTGATCGTCGAGAACAGTGAAGACTTGTTCGCTGTCCTGGACCTGGATGGGCGGCGGCTCTACAACAGCCCGTCCTATGCGCAGCTGTTTGGCGATATCGACCAACTGAAAGGGTCGGATTCCTTCGCCGAAATTCATCCGGACGACAGGGAGAGCGTGAAGACGGCGTTCCGCGAAACCGTGCAAACCGGCCACAGCCATCGTTTGAATTTCCGGTTTGTGCTGGCCGACGGCAGCATTCGCGTCATGGAATCCTGTGGTGTGTTGATAAGGAGCAGCCAGGGCCACCCGTTGCGCGTCGTGGTCGTCTCGCGCGACGTTACGGAACGGATGAAGAGCGAAGAGAAGATCTACAACCTGGCTTTCTACGACGCATTGACGCAACTGCCCAACCGGCGCCTCCTGACGGACCGGTTGGAGCAGGCAATGGCCGCCAGCAAGCGCAGCGGGGAGCACGGTGCGGTAATGCTGCTCGACCTCGACAACTTCAAGGCACTCAACGATATTCATGGCCATAGCACGGGAGATGCGCTGCTCAAGGAGGTCGGGCGTCGCATAACGACGTGCTTGCGCGAGACGGACACGGTGGCCCGTTTTGGCGGCGATGAGTTCGTGTTGATTCTCGGCCAGCTGGACAAGGACCGCGCCGAATCCAATATCCAGTCCAACATGGTGGCCGAAAAGGTTCGCGAACTGCTGGCCAAGCCTTACGCGTTGCAACAACAGATGATTGGCGGTGCCGAGTCCGTGGTTACCTATCACTGTTCGGCAAGCATCGGCGTGGTTCTGTTCATCAACCACGAATTCAGCATCGAGGATGTTCTCAAACAGGCGGACATCGCGATGTACCAGGCAAAACGCGCCGGCCGCAATTCGATCCAATATTACGATTCGAAAGCATCATCGTCGAATCCATAGGGCGCAACGTCCACCGCAAGCCTCCGCGTGAATGAAGGCCCCGGATTTGCGGCAGTTACGAACCGGATGGAAACGAGCGCGAGCGCCCTGGCGGTGGCCCAGGCTTGGCCCTGCATGGCCCGCCGCCTTCACCGGCGCAGGGCAGCGCTCCGCGAAATCGCCGTCCCGCCGGCACCGACTTTTCTATATCTCCTCCGCCTCCATCTTGATCGCACCGCAGGGGCATTCGGCGACGCACATGCCGCAGCCCTTGCAGTAGTCGTAGTTGAACTGGAAGCGCTTGCCGGGGCCGAGCTTGATCACGGCGTTGTCGGGGCAGACGCCGTAGCAGTTGTCGCATTCGAAGCAGTTGCCGCAACTGAGGCAGCGGCGCGCCTCGAACAGCGCGTTGGATTCGTCCAGGCCGCCCTGCACTTCCTCGAAGGTGGATTGGCGGCGGATGATGTCGAGCATCGGCCGCACCGTCTTCGGTGCGTCGGCGTAGTACCAGGGGTTGAGCTTCTCGAACTGCGCGACCTCGTGCTTGGGTGGCGGCGCATAGGTTTCGCCGCGCAGCCAGGCGTCGATGTTCCTCGCCGCCTTCTTGCCGTGGCCGACGGCGACGGTGACGTTGCGCTCGGCGGGAACCATGTCGCCGCCGGCGAAGATGCCGGGGTGGCCGGTCATCAGGTCGGCGCCGACCTTGACCACGCCATCCTTGGTCACTTCGAGTCCGGGCACGCCGTTGAGCAGGCCGAGGTCCACGTCCTGGCCCAGGGCCAGCACCACCGAATCGGCTTCGAGGGTTTCGAACTCGCCGGTCGGTTGGGGGAAGCCCTTGTCATCGAGCGCCATCTTTTCGATGGTGATCTGGCGATTGTCGTCACCCATGCCGGCCTGCTTGATGGTCGACAGCCACTTGACCATGACGCCTTCCTGCAGCGCTTCCTCGATCTCGAAGTCGTGCGCCGGCGCCTTGTCGCGGGTGCGGCGGTAGACGATGATGGGCTCGGCGCCCATGCGCTTGACCGAACGCGCGACGTCGATCGCCGTGTTGCCGCCGCCATACACCACTACGCGGCGGCCGAGCATGGGCTTGTCCTCGCCTTCCATGGAGCGCAGGACCGAGATCGCGTCGACGATCTTGGCTGCGTCGCCGGAAGGAATCATGGCGCGCTTGCCGATGTGGGCGCCGACGGCGAGGAAGGCGGCGTCGAAGGATCCTGACTTCATCTGTTCGAGGATGTTGTCGACCTTGCTGTTGAGCCTGACCGCGACGCCCATGTCGGCGATGCGCTGCATTTCGGCGTCGAGCACTTCGCGCGGCAGGCGGTACTTGGGGATGCCGAAGCGCATCATGCCGCCCATGTAGGGGCCGGCGTCCATCACGGTGACGGCGTGGCCGAGCTTGCGCAGGTGGTAGGCGGCCGACATCCCCGAGGGGCCGGCGCCGACGATCAGCACGTTCTTGCCGGATTCCCTGGCCGGCACGGCGAACTTCCAGCCGCGCTTGATGGCCTCGTCGCCGAGGAAGCGCTCCACCGAATTGATGCCGACGGCCTCGTCGATCTTGCCGCGATTGCAGGCGGATTCGCAGGTGTGGTAACAGACGCGGCCCATGATCGCGGCGAAGGGATTGTCGCGCGTGAGATGCCGCCAGGCGGCTTCGTAGTTGCCTGATTCGGCGTGGAACAGCCAGCCCTGGATATCCTCGCCGGCGGGGCACTGGTTGTTACAGGGCGGCAGGCGGTCGAGATACACCGGGCGCGCGGTGCGCCAGGAACCGGTGTGGTTGGCCAGCGAGGAACCGGGGTTGAGGGTGATGGCGAATGGCTTTTGCATCACGCGACCTCCTTGGCCAGCAATCCATATCTGCGGATGTTCTTGTCGGCCTGCGCCTGGATGCGCGCGATCGTGGCCACCGCCGGGGTCTTGCCGAACAGGTGGGCAAAGCGCTTCTGCGGCCGCAGGTACTCCTCCACCGGCAGTGGTCGCCGTATCGCCAGCGCCGACTTTACTTCGCCGTATTCGGCTTCGAACACCGGGAAGACGCCGGTTTCCTTGGCCAGGCGCGCCATGCGGATGGTATCGTGCGAGGCCGTACCCCAGCCCAGCGGGCAGGGCACCAGGATGTGGATGTAGCGCGCGCCGCGGATGCCCATGGCCTTCGTCACCTTGTTTTCGAGGTCGCGCAGGTCGGCCACGGTAGCCGTGGCGACGTAGGGAATCTCGTGGGCCATGGCGATGGCCGGGACGAACTTGCCCTGGCCGAAGGGATTGCCGGGTTCGGGGCCGAGCGGCATGGTGGTCGCCGTGCGTGCCGCCGAGGGCGTGGCCGAGCTGCGCTGTACGCCGGTGTTCATGTAGCCGCCGTTGTCGTAGCAGATGTAGAGCACGTCGTCGTTGCGTTCGAACATGCCGGAAAGGCAGCCGAAGCCGATGTCGGTGGTGCCGCCGTCGCCGCCCTGGGCCACCACGCGCACGTCCTGGCCCTGGCCCTTCTGCTTCTTGATCTTGATCGCCGCGGCAATGCCGGTGGCGACCGCCGCCGTGTTGCCGAACAGCGAGTGGATCCAGGGGATCTGCCACGAGGTCTCGGGGTAGGGCGTGGAAAAGACTTCGAGGCAGCCGGTGGCGTTGGCCGCGATCAGCTGGCGGTTGGTGGCGTTCATCGCCGCGTCGATCGCGTAGCGCGCGCCCAGCGCCTCGCCGCAACCCTGGCAGGCGCGATGGCCGGAGTTGAGCGAGTTGGTGCGCTGCATGTTGGCCTGCACGCTGCGCTCTTCGGGCGCCAGCAGGCGGTTGCCGACGGTGAACGTGCCGGTCTGGTAGAACTTGACGGTCTGGAGTGCGCTCATCGTCTGTCCTTTACTGTGAAACGCCAGGATGGGCCGCTGTCGATTTCGAGCGGAGCGAGCCAATTTGGAACCCCCCGCGAGGGGGGCGAAGGGGGGCGGGCCGAACTTGCTCGCTCGTGGCAAACCTAGAGTTGGAGTGATTCATGATGTGCGGACGGTTATCGACGCCATGAGCGTCAATAGTTGCGGGCTGCTACAGCGCCGACATCGCGCAGCATGGCTTCCGCCGCCGGGCCCGTGCGCCGCTTTTCGCGTTCGCGTTCGAGCTGCTTGTTCACCACCTTCCAGTCGAGGTCGAGGAAGTTGACCAGGTCGAGTTCGTCGCGCCCGGCCTTCTCGAACAGTCCGGTCAGCGACTTCATGGTGATGGCGCGGCCGCCGAGGCCGGCGACCACGGTGTAGCCCTTGAGGCCCATGCCGGTGACGGCCATGCGCACGTTGGTGGCGACGATGCCGCCGATGCCGACGGCGAGGCTCTTTTCCAGCACCACGAAACGCTTGCAGTGCTTCAGCGCGACGGCCACCTCGAGCAGCGGGAAGGGGCGGAAGCTGGTGATGCCGAGCACGCCGATCTTGTGTCCTGCGTCGCGCATCTCGTCGACCGTGTCCTTGATCGTGCCCAGCACCGAGCCCATGGCGATGACGATGGTTTCGGCATCCTCGGTGCGGTAGGTACGGATCAGGCCGCCACTGTCGCGGCCGAAGACGGACTTGAACTCGGCGGCGAGCTGCGGGATCCGTTCCAGTGCCTGCATCTGCTTGGCGTGGGCGAGGTAGCGCACTTCCATGAAGGCCTCGGGGCCGACCATGGCGCCGATCGACACCGGCTCGTTGACGTCCAGCACCTGGCGCGGCTCGTAGGGCGGCAGGAAGGCATCGACCTGTTCCTGCGTCGGCATGTCCACGCGCTCGTAGGCGTGGGTGAGGATGAAGCCGTCCATGCAGACCATCACCGGCAGCGAGATTTCCTCGGCCAGCTTGAAGGCCTGGATGTGCAGGTCGAGCGCCTCCTGGTTGGTCTCGGCGAACAACTGGACCCAGCCGCAATCGCGCTGCGAAAGCGAATCGGAGTGGTCGTTCCAGATGTTGATCGGTGCGCCGATGGCGCGGTTGGCCACGGTCATGACGATCGGCAGGCCGAGGCCGGAGGCGTTGTACACCGCCTCGACCATGTAGAGCAGGCCCTGCGAGGCGGTGGCCGTGTAGGTGCGGGCGCCGGCGGCCGAGGAGCCGATGGCCACCGACATCGCGGCAAATTCGGATTCGACGTTGATGAACTCGCAGTCCTTGAGGGAGCCCTCCTTCACCATCTCGCCGATGCCCTCGACGATGTGGGTCTGCGGCGAGATCGGGTAGGCGCAGATGACTTCCGGCCGGCACAGGGCGACGGCCTCGGCCACCGCGTGGGAACCTTCGCATTGCTTAAGCATGGGTCAAGGCCTCCTTCATTTCGGCGACCACGATGTCGTAGGCCTCGGTGGCGGCGGCGATGTTGCCCTCGGCGATCTTGCCGGAGAACTTGTCGCGGATCGCCATCGCCACCGATTCCAGCTTGATGATGCCGGACACTGCCGCGAAGCCGCCGAGCAAGGGCACGTTGGGCACCGGGCGGCCGACGTGCTTGATGCTCAGATCGGTCGCGGCGACGGTGCACAGGCGCTCCGGATGCCAGTCGCGGACGAAGTCGCCGAGGCCGAGCTGCTCGAAGGTCTTGGTGGTGTTGATCAGGATGTAGCCGTCCTTCTTCAGGCCGGCGAAGACATCGACCTGATGCAGCAGGGTCGGGTCCTGGATGATGATGGCGTCGGGCGCCATGATCGGCTCGCGCAGGCGGATCTCCTTGTCGGCGATACGGCAGAAGGCCACCACCGGAGCCCCCGTGCGCTCCGAACCGAAACTGGGGAAGGCCTGCGCATGGCGGCCTTCATCGAAAGCCGCGATCGACAGCATTTCCGCCGCCGTCACCACCCCCTGACCGCCACGGCCATGTATGCGTACCTGGAACATTATTTGTCCTCCGTCTGGTCCGCCGGAAGCATACCCTTGGCGAACCGGATTTGGGAAGCCTTGCATGCGGAATCGCTTTCGCCGACCCTGCCTCCGACAGGGCTGCGCATGCGCCTCCGGTAGAATCGTATCTTTTGACGCAATTTGCCCGCCATGAAACACATCACCGACGACGTCCGCATCCGCGAAATCAAGGAATTGTCGCCGCCCGGCCATATCCTGCGCGAGTTTCCCGCCACCGATGCAGGAGCGGCAACCACCTGGGAAGCCCGCCAGGCTCTGCATCGCGTGCTGCACGGCGCCGACGACCGCCTGGCGGTCGTCGTCGGCCCCTGCTCGATCCACGATTTCGACGCCGCGATGGACTACGCGCGCAAGCTGAGGCGGGAAGCGACCCGTCTGGCGGACGACCTGCTGATCCTGATGCGCGTGTATTTCGAGAAGCCGCGCACCACGGTGGGCTGGAAGGGCCTGATCAACGATCCGCGCATGGACGGCAGCTTCAAGATCAACGAGGGCCTGCGCCTGGCGCGCAAACTCCTCTGGGAACTGGGCGAGCTCGGCCTGCCGGCGGCAACGGAGTTCCTCGATACCATCACGCCGCAATACACGGCCGACCTGATCAGCTGGGGTGCGATCGGCGCCCGCACCACGGAGTCGCAGGTTCACCGGGAACTGGCCTCGGGGCTTTCCTGTCCGGTCGGCTTCAAGAACGGCACCGACGGCAACCTGCGCATCGCGGTGGACGCGATCAAGGCCGCGGCCAGCCCGCACCATTTCCTCTCCGTGACCAAGGCCGGGCATTCGGCGATCGTGTCGACCAACGGCAACGAGGACTGCCACGTCATCCTGCGCGGCGGCAAGGCGCCCAACTACGACGCGGCGGCGGTGGATGCCGCCTGCACCGAACTGGGCAAGGCCGGGCTGGCCGCGCGCGTCATGATCGATTTCTCGCACGCCAACAGCAGCAAGCAGTTCAAGAAGCAACTCGATGTCGCCCGCGAAGTCGGCGCCCAGCTGGCGGCGGGCGAGGACCGCATCTTCGGTGTCATGATCGAGTCCCACCTCAAGGAGGGCCGGCAGGACCTGACGCCCGGCAAGCCGCTCGAGTACGGCGTATCCGTCACCGATGCCTGCCTCGGCTGGGACGACACGCTGGTCGCGCTGGACATCCTGGCCAAGGCAGTGAAGGCCCGGCGCGTGGCGCTGGCCGAACGTTGATTCCGCGTCGCGGGTACCCTTGATCGGGCTGGCTGCGCCTTGCCGGCCGGGTCTATAATGCCGCGACCATGAGTTCGATCGACAACATCCGCGATATCGAGGTTCTCGGTGATGCCGTGCCCTTCGTCGGCCGCATCCGCGAGATCATCGAAGTGATAAAGCTGTTCGAGGACTTCGAGGCGTCGGAACTGGATGGACTCGCCCGCTACATGCGTTGTTACCGGGCTCCGCTCGGAGCGGAGATCATCCAGGAGGGCGACACCGGCGACTTCATGCTGCTGCTGCTGGAAGGCAACGTCGAGATCGTCAAGAAGGACGTGCGCGGCCTGGCGCAGATCATGGGCACCGCCGGTCCGGGCAAGACCCTCGGCGAAATGTCGCTGATCGATGGCGAGCCGCGCTTCGCCAGCTGCGTCGCACTCGACACGGTGACCGTCGCGGTGCTCGACCGCGAGAGCCTGTCGCGCCTGATCGCGGAAGAGCCGCGCATCGGCGTCAAGCTGATGATGGAACTGCTGATGCTGCTCAATCAGCGGCTGCGCAGCGTCAGTTCGCAACTTCTGGACTGCATGGAAGCCCGGCGTTCGCGGATCCGCTGAAATCTACTGCGCGGGCCGCAGCACAAACACCTCCGGATCGTCGCCATGCTCGAGCAGCAGCGTGCGCACGCGCGCCTGCCAGCATTCGCGGAACTCGGCGGCCTGGGCCGGGGTGGCGCTGCCGTCCAGGCACTTCTGCATCAGGTCGAAGGTCTGCGGCGCGAAGGGTACCGACTGCATGCGCGCCGCGACGTCGACCGCCTGGCCGGTGTCGATCCGCGTGTAACGGATTTCTTCGGCGACGTCGGCTGAAAAATACAGCAGCTTGCGCCGGTCGAAGCGCCCGGCGAGACCCTTGAAGCCGGTGTCATGGGTGGCGCCGGTGAGCAGGGCGACGACATTGGCGATGACGCCGGTCACACCCGACAGCTGGTCCTCGCGGAATTCGACGCGGATTCCGCCGCGCTGCGGCAGCGCACCGGGGTAGAGGTGTTCCAGCGCCTTCAGCGTCATCCAGTAGGCGGCGGCCACGGTCGGGCAGGAATGGCCGGCCAGCTTGACCGCATCGAGGTAACGGTATTCGATGCGGCCATTCCCGGCGGCGCCGAGGAACTCGGCCAGCGGGTCATATACGCTCAGGTTGCGTACCTGATCGTAAAAGGCCGGCGTCTGCACGGGTTTATTGCTTCTTGATGAAGTCGATCACGATGTTGCCCGGCTCGCGCTGGCGGTAGGTAATCTCCACTGCCTCGCCATAGCGTTGCACGAGCTGGTCGAGCAGCGGCAGCGGATCGTGGTCATTGACGAAGCGCATGGTTTCGCCGGCACGCAGGGCATCCAGCGCGCCGAAAATGGCGGCGTGGCGGAAACGCTTGGCAATGCCGCGGGCATCGAAGGGATAGATCGAATCGGGGGAAAGATGAACGTGCATGGCAATTTACCTGTGGGTTAGGGTGATCGCACTATGCCTTATCCCGGTCATCCGGAAATTGATGTGAATCAGTTATAAATCATAAACTTAAAACCATACTGAAAAAGTTGGTTTTTGGGCTCGGGCGAGCCTCGAATCGCCGTGTCGCCGGCGCCGACCCCTGCCCGGAACCAGCGAAGAAATCGTAGCGAGCGGGCCGCAGCGGGGTGCGGCCGGAGCGCAGCTACCGGAATGTACGCGTTTGTACATGAGGATAGCGAGCACCGCCCAATCCCCGATCCGGCACGCGCAGTAGATTTATTCGCTGGTTCTCAGGCGTTCTTGCCCTTCTGCCACAGCACGTCGCTGCCGCCGCCGGCCTTGTTCAGCCAGCGGCCGAGGACGAAAAGCAGATCGGAAAGACGATTCAGGTATTGGCGTCCGGCGTCCGATACCGGCTCGGCGGCGGCCAGTGCCACCGTCATGCGTTCGGCGCGGCGGCAGACGGTGCGCGCGAGATGGGTCAGGGCTGCGGCGCGATTGCCGCCGGGCAGGATGAATTCCTTGAGGGGTCCCAGATCGGCGTTGTAATGGTCGATGGCGGCTTCCAGGCGCGCCGGCTGCGTGGCTTTCAGCAAGGCGGAACCGGGGATGCACAGTTCACCGCCGAGGTCGAACAGGTCGTGCTGGATGCCGGTGAACAGTTCGCGAACATCGGCGGGCAGGTCTTCGCAGAGGATGACGCCGAGCAGCGAGTTGAGTTCATCGACGTCGCCCATGGCGGTGATGCGGGCGGAATCCTTGGCGGTGCGCGAACCGTCGCCGAGGCCGGTGGTGCCGGCATCGCCGGTGCGGGTGTAGATTTTCGAGAGGCGGTGTCCCATGGGGTGTCCTGTGGTCGGGTTTGCCCGGATTATGACTCAGACCGTGCCTTCGCCAGCCTGCGAGGTTGGCTTCCGCGGTACGCTATCGCCATGGAGGCCATTCAGGAATGCCGTTGACAGGCGACGAAACGGGCGCGGAGGCGCCGGCATCGGCCTGGAATCCCGGCGTCGGCACGGGCATCCCGGCGGAGTTCCGCGCGCTGGAGACGATCTTCCGGCCGCAGTGCGTGTGCGCCGGCATCGAGGAAATCGACGAACTCGCCGCGCTGACCGGATTGCCGCAGCAGGAGCTGGCGGCGTTCCGGCCGCAGCGCCTGGCACTGCATGAAATCATCATCCGCGTCACCGCCGACATCGCCGTTGCCGAAGGCGATGAGGAAGAGGATTTCGGGCGCAATTTCCGCCGCATCGCCTCGAAAATCCACGACGACCATGTGCTGCCGCACATGGATGGGATCGCGGACGCCTGGGCGGACCTCGGCCGGCGCAGCGATGCCCTGGTGCGCCAGCTCCTGGCCGAAATCCTGTTCGCGCCGCCGCCGGTCGTACGTCGCGGCTGGTTCAGCCGCTGGCGCGCGCACAAGCGTCCCGCCGCAAGGGAGGAATCGGCCGCCGAGCGCGACTACCGGATCGTCGCAGCCTGCAAGGCCATGGGCCTGGCGGAGCGCGACCCCTTGCGCCGCGCCGCATGCAAGAGCCTTTACCGGGTGCTCGGTGCGATCGCCGGCAAGCGCGGCCGCCTCGGCGCCGACAGCGACCTGCTGGCAAAACTGGTCGCGCGCCACGTCTGCAACAGCCATGGCAGCCGGGTGATCGGCCAACTGATTGCGCCCATGGTCGCCGCCGCCATCGAGCGGGAAGGCTACGCGCGCGTCGCCACGCAGGAGAAGCCGGTGCTGGTCAGCCTCAAGGGCGCCTCGGCGGCCGGCAAGAGCTCGCTGCGGCCGATGCTCAAGCAGCTCCTGCGCGAGCAGGGCATGGCCGCCGACGGTTATGCCACCATCAGCCCGGACGTCTGGCGCCGCCTGCTGCTCGATTACGAAACGTTGGGGCCGGCGCGCAAATATGCCGGCCACCTGACCAGCCGCGAGCTGATGGTGATCGACGGCAAGCTCGACCGCTACATCCGCGACCAGGCCGACCGCATCGGGGCGATTCCGCACCTGCTGGTCGATCGCTTCCGCTTCGACAGCTTCACCGCCGAAAAGGTGGGCCGGGTGCTGCATGACACCTATGCGCGCTACGTGGACACCATGTACATGTACTTCATCGTCACGCCACCGGAGGAGACCGTCGAGCGCGGCTGGCAGCGGGCGCTGGAGCGCGGCCGCTACAAGGCGGTGGAGGATTTTCTGGCGCACGGCGTGGAAGCCTATCGCGGCATGCCGAAGCTCCTGTTCAAGTGGCTGGCGAGCCCACGGCCGGAATTTCGCTACGTCTTTCTCGACAACCGCGTGCCCAGGGGCCGCTTCCCGAAGACCATCGCCCGCGGCGACCGCGACGGCATGGTGATTTACGACCCGGTCGCCCTGGTCGACATCGAGCGTTACCAGAAGATCGACATCCACGCCGGCTCGCCCGCCGAGGTGTATCCGCCGGCGGCGGACCTGGCGGCCGCGGCGAATTGCGGCTTCCTCCGGGAATGCGTGCGGCGCATCCCGCGCATCGAACTGGTCGAGCCCGGCAGCGGGCTCGCCTACTTGCGGGTCAGCGGGGGCAGTGTCGAGATACTCGATGCCGACGTGCTGGCGCGGGCGCTCGGCAATGCGGAACTCGCCGCCGCGCTGGCCGCGATGGCGCCGCCGGTTCGCGCGCTGTGCGAAAAGTCGGCGCCGGCGAGACGGCGGGATATGCTTGCCTAGCCGGTTTCGCTGCCGACCCGCTGGTCGCCGCCGCAGAGCAGCACGGGAACGTCGGCGCGCTCCAGCACGTCGTTGCTGACGCTGCCCATAAGCGCGCGGCCGAGGCCGCTGCGGGTATGGCGGTAGAGCACGATCAGGTCGGCGCCGGCATCCGCTGTAGCGGCGAGGATGGATTCGGCGATGCGTCCGCTGCGGATCACGTGTTCGGCGCTCACGCCCTCCAGCCTTGCGGCCGCCAGCGCGAGTTCGACTTCGTCGGCAATCGCCGGGGGCAGAGCGCCTTCGCGGTCGGTGGCCGAGAACAGCGTCAGGGGCAGGTGCATCGGCTTGGCGATCTGTAGCGCGAAGGCGAAGGCGCTCTGCGCTGCCCGGCTGCCGTCGAAGGCGATCAGGATGCGGCGCGACCAGAGTTTGCCGTTCTCCGGGACCACCAACACGTTGCACGGCGCCGCGGCGACGATGCGCCGTGCGCCCGGGTCGACAGCGGCGGACGTTCCCGGCGTCGCGCAGCGCCCGACCACCAGCAACTGCGCGTCGGTGTCGAGCGCGACGCCATGAATCTCGGATGCAGGGTCTTTGCCCTGACCTCGATGGAACTCCGTCGGCACGTCGGCGATCATGGCTTCGCGTTGGACGGCAAACAGGCGTTCGTCGTAGCGGTCCTCGCCTTCCTCGGTCCCGCGCACGGCGACGATGTCGAGCGCGACGCCCAGGCTGCGCGCGAGGGCTATCGCCGTTCCGGTCGGGTAGCGCGCCGTGCCGTCGGCGGTGGCGGCGAGCAGCAGGCGCAGGCGGCGGTCACCGTCCGGCAACCGGTCGCTGTGGCAGGCGGCAAAGATGCGGGCCTTGCAGTGGCGGCAGACCTCCGGATCGAGCGTCCAGTAAAGCGCCTCGGTGGGTTTCGACTTCACCGGGAAGAAGCCGCCTTCGCCGATCTCGTGCACGTAATTGCCCTGGCGCAACAGGCGATAGGGTTCGTCCTTCATCCGGTAGAAATACAGTCCCCCGCCGAGGCGCTTGCGCCGTCTTGCTTCCTGGGCAAACATCTCCGCGCCGGCAACGTCGATGAAGTTCATGCCCAGCGAGACGATCAGCAGCGATTTCTGGCGCGGGTTCTCCAGGTCCACCTGCTGCAGCGCGCTCTGGATATGGTCGACGGCGCCGAAATAGGCCGAGCCATTGATCCGTACGATGCGCAGTTGCGGGCATTCCGCCTTGCCGCGCGCGTCGACGAAGTGGTAACCGCCGGCATCATCGACCGGCACCAGCGGCTCGATGCCCGGCCGGGAGGTGCGATTCAGGTAGAGCACCAGCGAGACCAGTACCCCTGCGATGATGCCGGCTTCGAGGTCGATCAGGGTGCCGAGGATGGTGACCCAGAGGATGGCCGATTCCTGCCGGCTGGTCTTCCAGATCGACCCGATGTGGTGGAAATCGATCAGACCCCAGGCCACCAGGAACAGGATGCCGGCCATCGCGGCATGGGGCAGGTAGGCCGCCAGCGGCGCAACCGCGAGCAGGATCAGGACCAGGAAAACCGAGGCAAAAACAGTGGCCAGCGGCGTGCGTGCGCCGGCTTCGTAATTCACCCCGGAGCGGTTGAAGGAGCCCGACGAGGCATAGCCGGAAAAGAAGGCGCCGGCGATGTTCGACAGCCCCTGGCCAATGAATTCCTGGTTGCCGTCGATGCGCTGCTCGGAACGTACGGCGATTGCCCGGGCGATGGACACCGCCTCGGTCAGCGCCAGCATGGTGATCACCAGCGCCGGGCCGAAGGTCTTTTTGAACGCGGCAAGCGAGAAGTCCGGCAACGACAGTGGCGGCAGTCCGGCCGGCAGCGCGCCGACCGTGCGGATGCCGGTTGCGGCCTGACCCAGCAATTCATTGATGGCAAAGGCGACCAGGCTGCCGATCAGCATCGCGGCGATCATGTAGGGAAACTTCTTCCACCAGCGGCGCGTGGCCATGCCGGCCGCCAGCGTCGCCAGGCCAACGGCCGTGACCCACGGATTGATCCGGTCGAGCTGGAGCGCGAACTGGTGCAGGATTTCGTAGAAAGGCAGGCCGCGCGCGATCTCGACGCCGAAGAAGGCGCGGATCTGGCTCGCCGCGATCAGCACCGCAGCACCGGTGGTGAAGCCGATCACCACGGTATGCGAAATGAAATTCACCAGCGCGCCCATGCGCGCCAGGCCCAGCGCCACCTGGAAAATGCCGACTTGCAGCGTCAGGGTGAGGATCAGCCCGACATACTGCGGTGTGCCCGGTTCGGCCAGGTGGTGGATGGCGCCGTAGATGGCGATCGAGATCGCCGTGGTCGGCCCCGACACCAGGTGCCACGAGGAGCCGAACAGCGCGGCGACCACCGCCGGGATCATTGCCGCATACAAGCCATACTCCGGCGGCAGGCCGGCAATGGTGGCAAAGGCCACGCCCTGCGGCAGTACGATGAGTGCGCCGGTCAAGCCGGCGAGCAGGTCCTCGCGCAGCGACTGCCGCGTGACCAGCGGCCACCAGCGCAGGAAAGGAAACAATTTGGCGAGGAGGCCGGCAGGCAGTTTCATTGGTTGCGGCGTGGGGGCATCGGTGGCAGGCCGAGGCAAGGTCGAGGCCATGAATATTAGCAGATTGTGATGTATGCAGACGTCGGCGGAATCGGACTTTCCATGGGCGATCGGGGCAGGCGGATGTTGCATTGCCGGATATGCCGGTCTGATTGCGGAATAAAAACCTTGTTGGGTCTGGTGTATTAGGCGCTGTTAATATCGAGTGCTTTATCAAGAACACCGCAAGAACGGGTGTTGGCCGCTCCCAGACAAAAAGAAAATCCGGACATGAGCATTCCGCCCCTGCTGCAACGCGCCCTGCCTTTCCTGCGCTGGTTTCCCTATTCGGGCCGCCTGTTGCGCGCCGACTTCATTGCCGGCCTTACCGTCGCCCTGGTGCTGGTACCGCAGTCGATGGCTTATGCGCAGCTGGCCGGCATGCCCGCCTATTACGGACTCTATGCCGCATTCCTGCCGGTGATGGTAGCCGCGCTGTGGGGTTCCTCGAACCAGCTCGGCACGGGGCCGGTGGCGGTGGCATCGTTGCTGACCGCATCGGCCCTGACGCCGCTGGCAGCGCCCGGCTCGGAAACCTTCATTGCCCTGGCCATCATGCTGGCCCTGCTGGTCGGAATCATTCAACTGGCGCTGGGTGCCTTCAAGCTCGGCGTCATCGTGAATTTTCTGTCGCATCCGGTCATCGTCGGTTTCACCAACGCCGCCGCCATGATCATCGGTCTCTCGCAGTTGAACAAGCTGATCGGCGTGCCGATGGATCGCTCGGAACATTTCATCGAGGACATCTGGGGCGTCTTGAAGCTTGTCGGCGATACCCATCTGCCGACGCTTGCGATGGGGACCGTAGCCATTGCCATCATGTGGGGGATTCGCCGGAAAGTGCCCAAACTACCGGGCGTGCTGATCGCCGTGGCGCTTACGACCACGGCCTCGTGGCTGATCGGCTTTGAACGGAACGCCACCGCGAACATCGACCAGGTAGCCGAGCCGGAAGCAAGAGCTTTGCTGACCGAGTTCGTTCGCACCGAGGCTCGCATCAAGGAAATCAGCGATCGGATCGGCGTCAAGGCCACCGAGCTGAAGCAATTGCGCAAGGAGCGCGGCGGGCTTTCCCATGAAATGGTGACATTCAACTATGAAGTGGAGTTGCTGCGCCTGCAATTGAAGGACCGCGAGGATGAGAATCGGCGTCGCAACCGGGCAATTCGCAGTTTTACCTTCGAACGTGTCGTGGGTGTCGGCGACCAGCCGGCGGAACTCTATGCCGAAGGTCGGGTGCCGGCAGGCAAGGTGTCCGATGGCCACCGCTGGCGCATTGCCCGCGCCGCCCAGCGCGACATGAAGCTCACCGGTGGCGGCGAAGTGGTGGGCAAGGTTCCGCAAGGCTTGCCTTCGGCCGGCATGCCGAAGATGTCGTGGGACATGCTCGGCAGCCTGCTCTCGGCCGCCATCGTGATTTCCCTGGTGGGCTTCATGGAAGCTATTTCCATCGCCAAGGCGATAGCGGCCAAGACCAAGCAGAAGATCGACCCGAACCAGGAGCTGATCGGCCAGGGACTGGCCAACCTCGTCGGCGCCGCCACCCAGGCTTTTCCGGTTTCCGGTTCGTTCTCGCGCTCGGCGGTGAATATCAATGCCGGGGCGATGACCGGCATGTCTTCGGTGTTCACCGGCCTGTTCGTGCTGCTGACCCTGCTGTTTCTGACGCCCTTGCTCTACCACCTGCCGCAGGCCGTACTGGCGGCGGTGATCATCATGGCGGTGATAGGCCTGATCAACTTCGAGGCGGTCAAGCACGCCTGGAAGGCCAGCAGGCATGACGGCGTCGCCGCGGTGGCTACCTTCGTCGCCACCTTGGCTTTTGCGCCGCATCTCGATACCGGCATCATGATCGGGGCCGGCCTCGCCATCGGCCTTTACCTGTATCGCACCATGTCGCCACGGGTGGCCATTCTCGGCCGTCATGCCGATGGCAGCCTGCGCGATGCGGCGATCAATAATCTGCCGGCGTCAGATGTGGTGACGGCCGTGCGCTTCGACGGGCGTCTCTACTTCGCCAATGTCTCCTTCTTCGAGGACGCGATTCTCGACGCGGTGGCGGCCAACCCGAAAGCGCCCTACCTGCTGGTGGTGGGCAACGGCATCAACGAACTTGACGCCTCGGGCGAGGAAGTCATGCACCATCTGGTCGAACGGCTGCGTGGTAACGGTGTCACGGTGATCTTCTCGGGTTTGAAGAAGCAGGTGATCGACGTCATGCGCGCCACCGGACTGTTCGACAACATTTCGCAGGCGCACATCTTCGCCACCGCCGACATGGCGCTAGCTGCAATCCATGATTGGGCCGCGGCCCGCGGCGAGGGCGATGCCGCCAGCCCGCTGCAGCCCCTGCCGGTGAAGCGGTTTGGCTGACGTGAGGCAGTTTTCTGCACGTCGCGGTGCGAACTGGCGGCGGCAAAAGTTCCCGCCGGGACGCACCGCGCTGGCGCTGGCGGGACGGCGGCTTGGGCCGAGGGGCCACTGGTAGAATTCGCGCCAGACCTGCCTTTGCCATGACCAGTCTCCTGCCCATCGACACCCTGCTGATTGCCGCCTGCGCCTGGCTGGCGATCGGGTTGGCCGGACTGGTGGCGCCGCGCAACATGCGCTTCGTCAGCAAGACATTGTTTCCGCTCGGCGCGCTGGTGGGCGTGATCGTCGGTCTGGTGGCACTCGGTTCGCTCGGCGGTCCGGCGCAAACCGCGGTGCTGGTCATCGGCCTGCCCGACCTGCCCTTCCATCTGCGGCTCGACAATCTCTCCGCCGTGTTCGCCCTGCTGCTGGGTTTCGTCTCGGTCGGAATTTCCATCTTTGCCGCCGGCTATTTCAGGAAAGGCGAGGGCGCGGCGCCCGGCCTGATGTGCCTGCAATACCATTTCTTCCTCGCCAGCATGCTCATGGTGCTGCTGGCCGACGATGCCTACGCCTTCATGGTGGCCTGGGAGACCATGGCGCTGTCGTCCTTCTTCCTCGTCACCACCGATCATCGTCACGAGGAGATCCGCCGCGCCGGGTTCCTGTACCTGCTGATCGCCCACATCGGCGCCATCGCCATCCTGCTGTGCTTCGGCGTCATGACCGGCGGCGCCGGCGATTACAGCTTCGCCGGCATGCGTGCGCAGGAGCTGTCGCCGTTCTGGGCGTCCGCCGCATTCCTGCTGGCGCTGGCGGGCTTCGGCGCCAAGGCCGGCCTCGTTCCGCTCCATGTCTGGCTGCCGGAGGCGCACCCGGCGGCGCCTTCGCCGGTGTCCGCGATGATGAGCGGGGTGATGCTGAAGACCGCCATCTACGGTTTGCTGCGCGTGAGCTTCGACCTGCTGCACTCGACGCTGTGGTGGTGGGGCGTCGTGGCGCTGGCGATCGGCCTCGCCACGGCGCTGTTCGGCGTGCTCTACAGCACGGTGCAAAACGACATGAAGCGGCTGCTGGCGTATTCGTCGATCGAGAACATCGGCCTGATCGCCGTCGGCATCGGCCTGACCCTGATCTTCCACGCCTACCGCATGGAAACGCTGGCGGCGCTGGCGATGACGGCCGTGCTCTATCACTGCCTCGCCCATTCCGCCTTCAAGAGCCTGCTGTTCCTGTGCACCGGCTCGGTGCTGCATGCGACCAGGGAGCGCAGCCTCGGCAAACTCGGCGGCCTGATCCACCGCATGCCCTGGGTGGCCTGGCTGGCGCTGGCCGGGGTGATCGCCAGCGCGGGTTTGCCGCCGCTTTCCGGTTTCGTTTCGGAGTGGCTGCTGCTGCAAAGCTTCCTGTTTTCGCCGGGCCTGCCGCACCCCTGGCTCAACATGGTGGTGCCGGTGGCGGCCGCGCTGGTGGTTCTCGTCGCCGCGCTGGCCGGCTTCGCCATGGTCAAGTTCTACGGCATCATCTTCCTCGGCCAGATGCGCGAGCCCGGGCTCAAGGACGCCCACGATGCCGGCACCTGGGAAAAGTTCGGCCTCGCCTGGCTGGCGCTGATCACGCTGCTGCTGGGCATCCTGCCATCGACGGTGATCCTGCGCATCGATGCCGCGACGCGCCAGTTGCTCGGCACGGGGCTTGCCGACAAGCTCGACGAGCAGGGCTGGTGGATGCTGGCGCCGATCTCGCCCGAGCGCGCCAGCTACGAGCCGCTGATTTTCCTCGTCACCATCGCCGCCACGCTGCTGCTCGGGCGCTGGCTGGTGCGCCACCTGTATCACGGCCGGGTGCGCCGCACCAGCGCCTGGGACTGCGGCTACTACTTCCAGGGGCCGCGCGCGCAGGACACGGCCGAGGGTTTCAGCCAGCCGATCCGCCGCATCTTCGAGCCGATGTTCCGCATGCAGCGGCATTTCCCCACCGCGCGCGACAGCCAGCCCTATTACAGCGTCAAGGTCGAGGACCATTTCTGGTACTGGCTCTACCTGCCCGTGGCCGGACTGGCCGGCAGGATATCGACGCTGATCGTCACCCTGCAGGGCGGACGCATCGCCGTGTATCTGATGTACAGCTTCATCACGCTTCTCATTCTCTTGCTGGTGGCACGGCCGTGATAAGCATTTCGGGACTCCTCGGCCAGGCCTTCGCCATCCTGCTGGCGCTGGTGCTGGCGCCGCTGCTGTCGGGCTGGGTCGGGCAATGCCGCGCCTGGCTGCAGAGCCGCACCGCGCCGCCGCTCTTGCTGCCCTATTACCAGTTGCAGAAGCTGTTCCACAAGGACGTGGTGCTGGCGCATGGCGCCTCGTCGCTGTTCCGCGCCGCACCTTTCGTGGTGTTCGGCTGCATGGTACTGGCCTGCGCCATCATTCCCAGCCTGTCGACCGACCTGCCGCTGGCGCCGGCCGCCGATGCCCTGGCGCTGGTCGGCGTCTTCGGCCTGGCGCGCATTTTCATTTCTTTGGCGGCGATGGATGTCGGCACCTCCTTCGGCAGCCTCGGCGGGCGGCGCGAAATGCTGGTCGGCTTCCTGGCCGAGCCGGCGCTGCTGATGGTGATTTTCACGCTGGCGATGATCGCGCAGTCGACTTCCGTCGCCACCATCGTCGAAACCCTGGCGCATCGCGAACTGGTGATCTATCCCAGCCTGGCCTTCGCCGGCATCGCCTTCACCTTCGTCTCCTTCGCCGAAAACGCGCGCGTGCCGGTGGACAATCCGGCGACCCATCTCGAACTGACCATGATCCACGAGGCGATGATCCTCGAGTATTCGGGTCGCCACCTCGCGCTGATCGAATGGGCGGCGAGCCTCAAGCTGTACGCATACTCCTGCCTCGGCCTGGCGCTGTTCTTCCCCTGGGGCATCACGCCGGGCGACAACTTCCTGGCGCTGGTGGCGGCGATACCGCTGCTGCTGCTCAAGCTCGCCATCGGCGGCGCCTTCCTCGCCGGCATCGAGACCATCAACGCCAAGATGCGCATCTTCCGCGCGCCGGAATTCCTCGGCACCGCCTTCATGCTGGCGGTGCTCGGCCTGCTGGTAAGGCTGTTGCTGGAGAGCAGGGTATGAGTGCATCGATTCCTTTCTCGGCCCAGCTCATCAACCTGTTCGCGGCGGTGATCCTGCTGCTGGCCTTCGCCATGCTGGCGCAGCGCCGCCTGCCGCAGCTGATCAACCTGTTCGCCCTGCAGGGCGGGGCGCTGTGCCTGGCGACCCTGGTGGCGGCAGTGACCACCGGCCAGGTGCACCTGTATTACTCGGCCGGGCTGACGCTGGCGCTCAAGGTGCTGCTGCTGCCGTGGATCCTGCACCGCCTGGTGCGCCAGCTCAAGGTCAAGGGCGAGGTCGAGGCCCTGATCAACATCCCGACCACGATGCTGGTCGGCATCGTCCTGGTCATGGTCGCCTTCAATGTCGCGCTGCCGATTTCCGAGCTGTCCCACACCATCACGCGCGGCACGCTGGGCATCGCCCTGGCCGTGGTGATGCTGGCCTTCCTGATGATGATCACGCGGCAGAAGGCCATCACCCAGGTGGTCGGTTTCCTGTCGATGGAAAACGGCCTGTTCCTCGCCGCCACCAGCGCCACCTACGGCATGCCGATGGTGGTCGAGCTCGGCATCGCGCTCGACGTGCTGATCGGCGTCATCATCCTCGGCGTGTTCTTCTTCCAGATCCGCGACCAGTTCGACAGCTTGGACATCCGGCACATGGAACGCCTGAAGGACAATTAACGCCCGTGACTTCGATAATCCGCCTCGTATCGTGAAACACAGCAACTTCGGCAGTATTCGGGCTGGCAAATGGGCCCGCCCCTCCCATCCTCCCCTCGCGGGGAGGCTATTGGTCGGCTCGCTGCGCTCGAAAATTACCGGAGGCGCTCAGCAGCGTCCTGCAAGTTAAACCATGGACTTCTTCGTCTTGATGCTCGCCATTCCCCTCGCCAGCGGTGCGTTGCTGACGGTGTTCGGCGAGCGCGACTGGGCTCCCAATCTCAACATCATCGCCAGCCTCGGCACCTTCCTCGCCGCCGCCGGCCTGACCACCGAGATCGTCGCCAACGGTCCGCGCTTCGCCTTCGGCGAGCAGTTCTTCATCGACTCGCTGAATGTCTTTTTCGTCGCCCTGACGGCTTTCGTCGGCCTGACCACCAGCATCTTCTCCGGCCCTTACATGAGGAACGAAGCCGAGCATGGCCGCCTCAGCAAGCCGCGCCTGCGCCTCTACAAGAGCATGTACCAGCTCTTCATGTTCACCATGCTGGCGGCGCTGACCACCAACAACCTCGGCATCCTCTGGGTGGCGATGGAAGCGGCGACGCTGACCACCGTGCTGCTGGTATCGCTCTACCGCACCCCGGCGAGCCTCGAGGCGGCGTGGAAATACTTCATCCTCTGCGGCGTCGGCATCGCCCAGGCGCTGTTCGGCACCATCCTGCTCTATTTCGCCGCCGAGCGCGTGCTCGGGGAATCCGGCAACGCCCTGCTGTGGACCCACCTGATCGACGTCAAGGGCCAGCTCGAACCGACCATCATGGCGCTTTCCTTCATCTTCCTGCTGGTCGGCTACGGCACGAAGGTCGGCCTGGCGCCGCTGCACAACTGGCTGCCGGATGCCCATGCCGAAGGCCCGACGCCGGTGTCGGCGGTGCTCTCCGGCCTGCTGCTGAACGTCGCGCTGTACGCCATCCTGCGCTGCAAGGTGCTGGCCGACGGCGCCATCCCCGGCGATTTTGCCGGCAGGCTGATGATCGGCTTCGGCCTGTTCACCCTGCTGGTTGCGGCCTTCTTCCTGTCGCGGCAGAAGGATGTCAAGCGCATGTTCGCCTACTCGTCGATCGAGCACATGGGGCTGATCACGTTTGCCTTCGGCATGGGCGGGCCGGTGGCCAACTTCGCCGGCCTGCTGCACATGACCATGCACTCGCTGACCAAGTCGGCGATCTTCTTCGCCGTCGGCCACGCCACGCAGAAGACCGGCACGCAACTGATGGAAAACATCCGCGGCCTGATCAAGATCAATCCGCTGATCGGCTGGGGCCTGATGCTCGGCACGCTGGCCATCCTCGGCATGCCGCCCTTCGGCGTCTTCGCCAGCGAATTCATGATCCTCACCCATGCCATGAAGCACTACCCGTGGGCGACGCCGGTACTGCTGCTGGGCCTCGGCGTGGCCTTCGCCGCCATCTTCGGCAAGGTGCAGCCCATGGTGTTCGGCGAGACCGAGGCGAAGCGCCTGCCGCATGCACCGGCCATCACGCCGGTGTTCCTGCACCTGGGCATCGTGCTGATGCTCGGGCTTTACATTCCACCCTATCTCACGCGCTGGTTCCACGAAGCCGCGCGCATGCTCGGTTAGCCATGTTCCTCTGCGACGATTCCGCCATCGACTTCACCCCACAGCCTGGCGTCGGTGCGCCGGTCTGGTGCGGTCGCGCCGCGAACGGCGAGACGCTGAAGGACTTTGCCGCGACGGCGCGGCAGGTTGGCGGACGCGTTGCGGCAATCTGGGGCAGTGACGAGCGTCGGCACGGCGGCGGCTTCCGCCTGCATTGTGTCTTCGGCCTGGATCGGGGCCATGCCTGGGTGAGCCTCGATCTGCCCGCCGATGATCCGGTTTATCCCGATCTGTCGGGTATTTTCCCGCCGGCCGGCCGCATGCAGCGCGCCACCCGCGACATGGTCGGCATCGCCAGCGAAGGCGGCGACCAGCGGCCCTGGCTGCGCCACGGTGGCTGGCCGGCGGACTGGTATCCGCTGCGGCATGACGCCG